>Ga0209536_100007720_pt1 | contig 16286 bp, 15 predicted proteins | sample DeeMarSeWOR28_12_FD_187461 | JGI IMG/M metagenome (GOLD analysis project Ga0209536, IMG submission 187461) | Marine sediment microbial communities from White Oak River estuary, North Carolina - WOR-2-8_12 (SPAdes) (version 2) | ecosystem: Environmental > Aquatic > Marine > Intertidal zone >...
ATCAATGGAGGTAGAACCGTCGGTAAAGGCGGTGTGGTTGTGGAAATCACCTGCCATGTAGCGGCCCGCCCACAGAGCCTGGGGCAGGCAAACCATTGAAGCCAAAAGTACCGCACTTATGATCTTTCTATAAAAATTCATCTAAACCTCCTGTAATTAAAATGGTAAATGATTTGAAAGTACTTTCCAACTGCCGTCAAAATGAAAATAAGATTTCAACTATTAATTTAGTGGCTCTTCTCATCACCTCCTTCTCTTTTTGAATTTAAGCCATAAACCCCAATGGCTCATTAAACCAAATTAATAACGCTAAGGATCATCTTCGGACTGCAATACTTGCTATGACCATAAAAATGATATTTCCGATAGAATCTTCAGTGTTATTAACCGGGTACTCTCACTGCAGGAAACCAACGGCCTTGCAGTAAAGAAAAATCACCTGCAGAAATAAGTGATTTGAATTGTTTCCTATACCCTCTTTAAGTCTATCTATATTGGAGAATAATTATTATTAGATTAAATTATGGTTAAAAATTAGATGATAAATTTGAAGGCTTCGGGAAATCACCAGCGAGGATTCGTCCAACTCCGATCTTGACTTTTCAATTTTGATAGTATAAGGTCACTGATCAGTTAACCCATCAGCTGTTATTCGCCGCTAATTACCTTGTTAATATCCAATTCAACGATCTAAACATGATAATCAGCCTGATAAATCAAAAAGGCGGGGTCGGTAAAACCACTGCGGCTGTAAACCTTGCGAGCGGCCTTGCTGAAACCGGCAATCGGATATTGGTCGTCGATGCCGATCCCCAGGGAAGTGTGGTTCAGTGGCAGAGCATCGCTGATGAGGCAGAATTTGAAGTCCTGCATTCACCAAGTCCCCAACTAAGCAAGGAACTCAAAACTGTTAGCCGCCGCTATGACCACATTGTTGTTGATTCCCCTCCTGCGATCGAAGACATCACCCGCGCTGCCATCGAGGTATCCAACCTGGCCATCATACCCATTGCCCCAAGTCCGCTGGACATTTGGTCGAGCAAAGAAACGATCGCCCTGGTGAACACGCTCGGCAAAAAATACCGCAAACTGAATGCAAAAATTCTGATTTATCGCAAAATTCCCGGAACCCGGCTTGGCAAGGAAGCACGAGACGCCATGCAATCGTATAACCTTGACATCTTAGCCACCGAAATTTCGCAGCGCATCGTCTTTGTCGAGGCCATGATCGCCGGTCTTTCGGTGTTGAAATATGCCCCCAAAAGCATCGCTGCCAATGAAATTCGGAGCCTTTGTGTGGAGATCTTTTAAGGTATAAGAGGAGGATATACTATGGCTAAACGCAGGGCGTTAAAAGACACCGTCAAGGACCCTATGGTTAAAAAAGACACCGTCATAAACCGCCGGGAAAATCAAAATTCCGCGAAACAAAACGTTGCCTTAAAAATATTTTTTTCATTGCTGCTGGGCTTTGCCGGCGGTTTATTGACCGGTCGATTTATAAAAATCTGAAACCGGTGTGAGAGAGAATGAGCGCTAAAAAAGAGACAAAGAAAAAACAAAAAAATATGGATCCAATCCAAAAAGTTGCTTTCGCAGAGCAACGGGAAATCGCCAAAGCCGGGATGGTTTCATCCTTGGGCACGCTGTTTCTAACCGGCCTTTTTAAATTCAAGGGCGCCAGATTGCTGCACACCTGGTCCGGCTGGGCGCTGTTGGGCTTCTCCATCTGGCATCATCTTTTAAGCACCCCAAAATCGAAGGCGTTATCTGAAGACAAGTAAAGGTAACGTTGCTTCGATTTTCGGTTTCTCAACCTCAATGAGATTTCACCATTGGGTATCCAGCCGGTTAGACCTTTTTCCTCCCAGTAGGTAAATAATGAAATATTATTTTCTGTAACACCCCAATATCATTTTAAATTAAAATACAATTGGGTTTTTGTAAGATGTTTCAATTGACAAGCCAACAAATGATTAATAATTATCTAATAATAATCTAACAATTGGCTCGACTGTATTTGGATCCACTAAATCCTTAACCATCTTACAAAGGAGGTTCAACATGAGAGTCCCATTGATAGGCGTAAACGTCAGTGCGGGGGCACTTGCACTGGGAGTTGTCGGCGTCATGGTAGCGCCCAAAGTACTCTCAGTGGCTGCCGACCTGCTCAGAACCGCGACCAAAACCGGTATGAAAGGCGGTATGATTGCGTACGATAAGGGCCAAGAGCTCATTTCCGGGACCAAGGATGCATTTCAGGATATGGCGTCCGAAGCCAGATCGGAAATAACCAAAGGGATCAAAGCCGCACCGAAAAAGAAAGCTGCCGCTTAAAGGATCGATGCATCATGAATTACCTAACCCCAACTAAAACCGGAAAGCTGGGATCCGTATCGCAATCTGCAGCGATGCTGGGTGCCATGGGCGCGGTGTTGGGCGGTACGATCTCGGCAGTTGAAAATACCTATAAGGTTGCGAAAGGGCAGCGGAAGAGCACTGACGCCATTGTGAACGTTGCCAAAGAAACGGTTGGCTCGGGTATCTCGACTGCTGCCGGTGCCGCCACCATGGCAGCGTTGGGAATGGGCGGCCTGATCGGCCTCGCTGGTTTTGCAGCCGTTGCCACCATTACCAAAGGCCTTTTGGATTCCATTCTTTACTGCGAAAAAAAGCAGACGGCCTCGAAAGCATGAGTTGTGATTCAATTTTATTCGCTGAATCTGCAATTACTTCCAGGTGGGCTTAAGTAACCGATGTAATTCGATGAGAACCGCAATATTTGCCTGACATCCCCAAAAACCGGGCTGACCGAGCCCGGTTTTTATTGTTATTTAAAGAAACACTTCCCTCATGCCACTCAATCGGTCTTCTCAATTTTATTTTCTCATTAATCCCGAACTGAAACTAACATTTGTTTAATCCAATCCTAATTTCAATCTAACGATCCCCGGCCAGTATACAGTTGTTTAAAAATTTAAGAGAAATGGGAATAGGCGTCTAATGCTGCATCTAAAGCAACTCTGCAAACATTTTGGCAGCGTCAAAGCAGTCGATCAGGTCGGTTTGATCATTGAACCCGGCGAGATGGTAGGTGTCATCGGCCGCTCGGGGGCCGGCAAGTCCACCCTTCTGCGGCTGATCAACCGACTCATCGACCCCACCTCCGGCCGGATCGAATTCGACGGTACCGAAATCGGTACTTTAAAAGGCAAAGACCTTTTAAAATGGCGGTCACGCTGCGCCATGATTTTTCAGCAGTTTAATCTGGTGAATCGACTGGATGTACTCACCAATGTTTTGGTGGGCCGTCTGGGATACCATCGGACGCTGCCGACCCTTTTTAAGATTTTTTCCAAACCTGAAAAGGCCATGGCCATCCGAGCCCTGGATATGCTGGATATGGCGCCCACGGCCCTCCAGCGAGCGGATACCCTTTCGGGGGGGCAACAACAACGCGTGGCCATCGCCCGTGCCCTGGTGCAAGAGCCGAAATTGATGCTGGCAGATGAACCCATTGCCTCTTTAGACCCTCACAATGCAACCAAAGTCATGGAGGCCCTCAAACGTATTAACCAAGATTTCGGTATCACCGTGATCAGCAACCTTCACCATCTTGCCACCGCCCGATCCTATTGTGAACGCATCGTCGGCATGCGTTCGGGGCGCATCGTTTTTAATGGCACCCCCGCGGAACTATCCACCGCAAAGGCACTTGAGATATACGGCTCGGATGGCGACAATGAGGAGCTGTTACAGGCAATGGCCGAGGGCCCCATTAACACCGATGCAGCTGCATCTGGCCTTAAAGCGATAGCCACGGGATAGTGGTACGAAAACCCAACCCGGACACGCTTAGCCGGTCGCAGCGAAGCGGAGATCCCGCCGGCGGGGTTGTAGCGAATCGTAAATCCCGATTTATCGGGGAATTTAATATTTGGCAGTAAACATTATTAAGGAGGAAAAAATGGAAAATGCAAAGAAATGGTTACCGATGGCGGGAGTAATTGTGGCGGTTTTTCTATCCTATCTGACACCGGCAGTTGCCGCGGACTGGCGTCAGGAATACAAGGAAATTAACATGGGTGTCATTACCGAAGAAAATGCCGAAGACCGTGCCAAACGCTGGGATCCGGTGCGCGATTATCTGTCCAAAGAGCTGGGTGTCCCGGTCAAATGGCGCGAGGCCACCGATTATGCCGGGGTCATTGAAGCGCTCAAAGCTAAAAAAGTCGAGCTTGCCTGGTTCGGTCCGGCCTCTTTTGCCCGGGCCTGGATCGTCACCGAAGGCCAGGCGGTCCCTCTGGCGGCCGAAATCGATAAAGACGGCGGTTTCGGATACTTCGGGGTTATTATCGTCAAAAAAGACAGCTCGTATAAAACAGTGGAAGATCTTAAAGGCGTTCGCTTTGGCTTTGCCGACCCCAACTCGACCTCCGGGTACCAGGCGCCGAACTTCTTTTTGACCGAGCAAGGCTACAAACCCGATGAATTCTTTGGTTCGACAACCTTCTCCGGCAGCCACGAGAATAGCGTCAAGATGCTGTACGAAGACAATTTTGACGCGGTTGCGACCTGGTGGACCAACGACAAGAAATCCAATATGAGCCGGATGGAAGACAAAGGCATGATCGAACCGGGTGCGTACCGAATCATCTGGAAGTCCCCGCGGCTGCCGTCCGACCCATTTACCGTGCCGGCCTGGTTGCCGCAGCAAATGCAGGATGATATTCAAAAAGTTTTATTGGCCATGCCCGAAAAGGATCCGGCCGCATTTAAAGCATTGATGGGCGGCTCTCAAGGCTTTCGGGCTGTCACGCTCGAAGACTATCAGCCGGTGATTCGGTTTGTTAAAGCCAACCTGGAAAATCGCAAGCAGTAATCGTTTTTAACTTGAACCCAAATATTCACCAAAAACAGCAAAACTTTGAAGCCTTTTCGGCGTTCCTCCAGGCCGAAGCCGATCTTAAACGTACCAAACGACGGCAATTGTTCATCTTTTTCGCCTTATTTCTTTTCGCTTTAACCGGCTCAGCCTACGTTGGAGAGGTGAATATCAATGAATTCGTAGACGGGTTGCCCGGCTTTTTTAACTACTTTCATGAAACCCTGCCCAAACTTCATGCAGCCACTTTGGCGAGCGATATCAGCGACTGGTACTGGGGCATCGACAAATGGCTGCAATTCTTATGGGATACCGTGCTGATTGCTTTTTTGGCGACACTGTTCGGATTCATCTTCGCCTTCCTGCTCTGCTTTCCATCATCCCGCAATCTGAATAAAAATATCCGGACCTATTTTGTTTGCCGGCGGATCATGGAAATTGCCCGGTCGGTTCCGGAGCTGGTCTATGCGCTTATTTTTGTTTTTTCCTTTGGCATCGGACCGTTTCCCGGCGTGTTGGCCATTGCCATCCATAGCTGTGGTGCCCTGGGCAAGCTTTTTTCAGAGGTCAACGAAAATGCGGAACTTGGCGCCGCCGAAGGGGTTTTGGCATCGGGCGGGAACTGGTTTCAGATGATCCGCTATGCGGTGGTGCCCCAGGTTTTTCCCAACTTCATGAGCTATACCCTGTTGCGTTTTGAGATCAACGTGCGCGCCGCCTCCGTGGTGGGCTTCGTCGGTGCCGGCGGCATCGGGCAGGAACTGATGACATCGATCCGGCAGTTCATCTACACCGATGTCAGCGCCATTGTTTTGCTGCTGGTATGTGCGGTTTCCATCATTGACATATCCTGCGAAAAACTCCGGCACCGGATCATTGGAAAGGAATTTCTGGTTTGAGCCGACCGTTGACAGCCGTTGACCTCAACAAAATCTACCCGCTTTACCCCGCCGTTTTTAAACGTCCTTTGAGGCAGCGACTGGTGAGACTGTTGATTTGGACAGGTTTCACAGGATTTACAATTTACTGCCTGGGTGGTCTGGGGTTTTTTGAGTTTAACATGATAAGTGCCGGAATCAAAAAACTTTCCGGCGTGATCGCCTTCATGCTGCCGCCCGCCGCCCACGGCCGGTTGTTGGACTTTATACGGGCGATTTTCGAAACCCTCGGCATGGCCTTTCTGGGTACTCTGCTGGCCTTTTTTCTGGCCTTGCCGATGGGATTCCTGGGATCGAAAAACATCGTCGGCAATCCGGTTTTTCATTTTGGATTGCGGCGCGGGTTCGATTTTGTGCGCGGCATCGATGCCTTGATCTGGGCCTTGGTCTGGATAAATGTGGTCGGTCTTGGCCCTTTTGCCGGTATACTGGCGATCGGATGCAGTGTTTCCGGTGAGCTGGCCAAGCTTTTCTCGGAGGCCATCGAAAATGTCGACCATAAACAGATTGAAGGCGTTAGAGCCTCCGGCGCAGATGCCGTCCAAGTGATGCGATATGCTATTTTTCCCCAGGTCTTTCCGGTAATTTTATCGAACACTCTTTATTATTTTGAATCCAACACGCGCTCGGCAACCATCCTGGGTATCGTAGGGGCCGGCGGTATCGGCCTTCAATTGGCGGACCGCATCCGGGTGTTGGCCTGGGATCAGGCATCCCTGATTATCATATTGATCCTGATAACGGTTTATTTAATTGATGCGGCCTCCAATTACATTCGCCAGCGTTTCATCAAAGCGCCGGGATCACGACAATTCTCCTCCAACAAATAATTAATGTAAACCTAATATTTTTTTAACATTCGAGGGCTAAAATTTTCATTATATAGAGGGAAATCAGATAAAAAATGGTAAACAGCTAAGTTTGAACATACGACCGGGCTCGTTTTCAGGGGACGACATTGAGTCCACCGTTAAAGCACACCGCCGAAAAATCAAATGCGGAAATCATATGCCCCAAGTGCAAATCGGTGGCGATTTATAAATATGGAAAAACCCCCTCGGGAAAGAAAAGATATTTATGCCTTATTTGCAATCGACAATTTGCCGAGGATTCATTCCAAAGGGAAATAAAAGCAAGACCGCTTTGCCCGTCATGCGGCAGACAAATGCATGTCTATATGCGAGGCGATAAATTCATCCGTTTTCGATGTTCCAACTATCCGGAGTGCAGAACATTTAAAAAGCTTTCATTGGAGGATGTGTAAACGATGAGCTATTATTTTCACAATGTACCGGGAAGGCTGCGTGTAAAAATCCCAATCCTGAGAGGCAGGCCAAGCGGTATCAACGCGGTTGAAGATCTTCTGTCCAATCTCGACGGCATTGAACGGATCAAGACCAACCCGCTAACCTGCAGTTTCGTTATCAATTATGACCCGGATCAATTAGATTCGCACCAGATTATGCAACTCCTGATAGACCATCATTATTTTGACGAATCCAATGCCATCACCCATGATGAACACGTTCAGAACGCTGCTGCGAAAGCAGGACTTAAAGTCGGCAAGATAATTTTTGGCTGGGCCGTCAGCAAAACATTGGAGGCCAACGGTCTGTCGATGCTGGCTGCGATAATTTAGCCGATAGTGGTGCAAAATACACCCATTGTCAAAACCATTTAAATTCTGCTCTCTGTTGGAGCAACCACCCTTATTGTTTATTTCCTCCAAACAATCGCCGGACAACCGATACCAACGCTGCACAATAAAAGCGAATGTCGAAGCGATTCCACCCTTCGATATTCGCTTTTATTATGCGATATTGACTCGGCTGCTTTCGACAGGCTCAAGCCCTGAGCTCACCACCCATGGGTTCGTCACCGGCTGTGCTGGCTATTCCCTTGTTTGGCAAGAATCAGCCGGCAGCCAAATCCTTGGCCTTGTCCGTCGCTTCCCAGGGAAGATCCATATCGGTTCGGCCGAAATGACCGTAAGCGGCAAGCTTTTGATAGAAACCGTCCAGGTGCTTTACGGGTTGCTCTCGCAGCTTGAATTGTCTGAGTATGCCGGCCAGTCTGAAATCAAAATTTTCTGCCAACAGATCGACAATCTTTGAGTCCGGAATTTTTGCGGTGCCGAAGGTTTGAACCTGCAGACTGACCGGCTTCGTCAAACCGATGGAATAGCTGAGCATGACCTCACATTCCGAGGCCAGACCCGCAGCAACCACATTCTTGGCCGCATAGCGCGCCGCATAGGCACCCACCCGATCGATCCGCAAGGGATCTTTTCCGCTCAGGGCATCACCGCTGTGGCGGGCATATTCGCCATAGGTGTCGACAGCACTTTTTCTGCCGGTAAGTCCGGAATGATGGGTCGGTCCGCCCAGATAGGGCCCATCCGGATTGATAAATATTCGCGTACGCTGGTCGGGCCGTATCGGTTCTTTTTTGAAAACCGGATCGATAACTTTTTCCAGAATCTCCTGATGCAGTTTTTTTGGACTCGGCTTGGCGGGATCTATCTGGCTGGCGGAAATCGTTACACTATGAATACCTTTGGGTTTCCGATCTTTGAAGGCCACTCCCACCTGAACCTTGCCGTCCGGCTGAATATAGGGCAGAATTTTCTCCCGGCGGACCCGGGTCAGTTGCCGGGCAAGCTTGTTGGAGAGCCAGATGGGAAGCGGCATCAGCTCCGGGGTATGGTCGCAGGCAAAGCCGAAGAGCGTCACCTGATTTTTTGCGGCGATTTTATTAATCTTTTTTTCGGTGAGCTTATCCACATCAAAGCGGCTGCTTTTATCGACCTGAAGCTCCTGGGGTGCCGACAAGATACTGCAAATTTTATCATTAAAGTCCGGCTGGTCATAACCGATTTTACGGATCATTTTACGGGCCAGAAGCGCAAAATCAACTTTGGCGCTCGAGGCAAAACGCGCTGCAATAAAGATGATGGCACTTGAAATCGCACATTCCGCCCGAATCCGTGCGTAAGGGTCTTGCTTTAAAAAATGGTCGACGATGGCGTCGCTGATCTGATCGCAAAGTTTGTCGGGATGTCCTTCGGTTACTGATTCGGATGTAAACATGTACTATTCTTTTACCTCAACTGCTGTAGATTTGGCAAGCTTACGGGCCTCATTTGCCAGAAAAGGCAGTACGGCGCTGGCGCCGATCACGGCGGCATCAGTCAGACCCAAGGATGTGACACCGAGAAAATTCCGCAACCCGGGCACGACCATGGTCAGAATTTGCAGCACTAGTGAGCCTCCCACCGCCCAGTTAAGTGTAGGATTGGCCGGCAGATGTTGGCGGTCAAATATGCTCTTGTGTCGGGATCGACAGCTGAATGCATGCAGGAGCTGACCGATGGTCAGGCTTTGGAATGCCAACGAACCGGCCTGGGCTCCGGCACCGTATCGGAGAAGACCGTAGCCATAGGCAGCCAGCGAGCCGGTGGTGATAATCGAAGACTCGAGCAGCATCTGCTTGAAATCATCAGCTGAAAAGAGTGCTGCGTTACTGTCTCGCGGCGGCGTTTCCATTAAATCCGGGGCCGGTTTTTCCTTTGAAAGGGCCAGACCCGGGAAAATATCGGATATGATGTTGATCCACAACAGCTGCATGACATTGAGCGGAAAGCCGATTCCCAGTGCCATGGCCGCAAACATGACCTGGATTTCGGTCAGATTGGTGGACAGGAAAAAATGAACGGATTTTTTGATATTGCCATAGGTGGTCCGGCCTTCCTCCAGGGCTTTTATCAGAATCTCCAGATTATCTTCTTCGAGGATGATATCCGCCACCTCTCGCGCCACATCCGTGCCGCTCTGACCGAGAGCAATTCCGAGATTGGATGCTTTCAAGGCCGGACCGTCGTTGATGCCGTCACCGGTCATTGCGACCGTTTGACCGGCGGATTGAAGTGCCTGAACAATTTTGAGCTTGTGAGCCGGGCTGATACGGGAATACACATGGACCTTTTTGGCCAGGGCACGCAGGGCATTCGGGTCCAATGAGGTCAATTCCGCCGAATCCAGAATCCGAAGTTGTTCGTTCTCGGCCAGGTTCAATTGACTGGCGACGGCATAGGCGGTCGTGCTTTGGTCACCGGTAATCATCACCGTGTTGACACCGGCCCGATGAAAGACTTTGATCAGGTCTGTGACGCCGACGCGAACGGGATCGGTCATCCCGATCAGACCCAGCCAGATAAGTCCGGTTTCCACATCCAGTTTCTCGTCTTTTTTCAGGTGAGAAAAGGCAAATCCCAAAACCCGCAAGGCATCGCCGGCCATTTTTTCATTTTGGATCTCGATTTCCTCTCGGTCCGCCTCCGTCAAAGGTATCACTTTGCCATTCACCATCTTCCGGTCACACATCGCCAGGACATCCGGTGGACTTCCTTTGATGGAAAATAGTTTGCTATCGTCGCTACGCAAGGCATGCAGGGTGCTCATGAAAAGCCGGTTTTCGGCACGGTGTCGGATTTTTAAAAATCTAAATTGCTTTTGCAAATCCTGGAGATCGACACCTGAATGCATGGCCAGCCGCACCAGTGCTTTTTCGGTGGGCGAGCCAAAAATTTCGTCATCACCATTGCCGACGGTGCCGTTGAATTTGATTTCATTGCACAGCGCGCAGGTAATGATAAGCTGTCGGATTTCCTGTTTTTTTAACGGGTCTGCCAACGACGGAGACGATACCATCCGGTCCTCAACAACATCAAACCGATCGGGGCCCGCATATATTCGCACCACCGACATCCGATTTTGGGTGATGGTGCCGGTTTTATCCAGGCAAACGGTTTGAACCGCGCCCAGCGTTTCGATGGCCTGCAGACGCCGCACCAGGACACCGTGCTTTCTCATGTTGGTGATGCTGAGGGCGAAATTGATGGTGGCCGCAGCCGGCAGCCCTTCGGGCACCGCGGATGCCGCCAGGGTAATGGCCAGGCGTAACATCTGCACGTAGCCGTATCCGCGAAAAAATCCGATGCCGAATACAACACCGCAGATGGCCCCACACAGGAGAACGAGCTGGTCTCCCATCTTTTCAAGCTGCCGCTCGATGGGTGTCTTCGGCGTGTCGGTATCCGTCAACATGCGCTGCAGCGTTCCCACCTCGGTTGACTGTCCGGTGGCAACCACAATGGCAAGGCCCTGTCCTCCGGTGACCAGGGTCCCCATGTAAGCGATATTGCTGCGATCGGCCAGGGGCGTGTTTTCATGCTTCAAAGCAGTGCTCTTTTTGTAAACCGGCATGCTCTCTCCGGTCAGCATGGATTCATCAATGCTCAAGCGGGATGATGATATGACGCGACAATCAGCCGTAACATAGCTGCCGGGTTTGAGGACCAGCAGATCTCCGACAACGACATATTGGGCCGGTATCTCCAGGGTTTGTCCTTCTCGGATGACTTCGGCGGTCGGTTTAACCAGGTGCTTGAGCGAATCGATGGTTTTCTCGGCATCATTTTCGGTGAAATATCCGATGATGCCATTGGCGACCACCACCCCCATGATGACCACGGCATCCAGCAGGCCGCCGGTGGCGATTGAAACGCCGGCCGCCGCCCCCAGCAAATACACCGGCAAGGAATTCATCTGATCGAAAAAAATGCGCCATCCCGAGCGGGGTTCGGCCTCTTGAAGTTTGTTCGGGCCGTTTTCATTCAATCTGTTTTCGGCTGTTTTCAGGTCTAAACCAACTTTGCGGTCGCTGCGCATCAGGTGCATCACCGCATCCGGCCCCAGGGTGTGCCACGGCTTTGAATCTGATAAGGTTGCCGGTGCCAGAAAACGTTTAATGGTTTCGTTGGTTAACGGACGGGAAGGTGAGCGTTTTTTATCAGAAACCAGATCTTTTGAAGACGCTGCCTGTCGGCGAAATTTTTCGTCGACAACCGGCGTGCCGTTGTGAAACTCATCCAGGACACTTTCGATCAGAAAGGCCACGCTTTGATGGCTGCTGTTGGAATTAAAATTCACCAGGAGGTGGCCGGTGAGCGTGCTGGCGGAAACAGCCTGAATATCTTTTTGCAACACCAGCCGGGATTCCAAAAGGTTTTTAAGCGTCTCGCTGTATCGAAGTCCCTCCACATTGAAACGGGCCCTTCCGGCAACCTGAGTATGAACAGATTGTATCAATTTTTGGCATCCATTTAGGATTTCGATGAAAGTTAATGCGCAACTAGAGGACCATTTTTCAATAGGAAAACCTCGTTAGAAAAATGATAGAATTTTGTTAGATTGTAATGTGGGGGGATCGGTAGTTTAAGCTTCTTCAGGACGCTGGTCTTTGATCACGGAGGCTAATTTATAGATCCCGAACGCATACCAGAATGCCGTATACCAGGGTGGCATCTGGATTTTGCCCCTTAAAAGTTCAGTCAGGCCTGATATCAGAAGAAACAGCAGCAGAATACCTGCAAGATCCATCTCGCCGGCAGTCAGTCTGCGGATATTGATGTTGAGATTTTCAAGATTGGAGACAAGTTTGGTTGTCATCGGCGAACGGGAATGTTTCTGATCCGTCAAATCAAAAAGCTGTTGGGCGTTGGCATAGTCTGCGATGTCATCAACATCGATGTGTTCGTCGACGATGAGCACACTTCCTGTTAATCTACTCACCTCCAATCTGTCAAACGTCTGGAAACGGGTCAACATCTCCTGCAATTTGCCAAAATACTCAACATTACCCTTACGGGAAGTGATCTTGATCCTAAGACGTCCTGGTGATTGATGGCAAATATAGGCCCCTGGAAGCCCCATGGCCGTTTTCCCCCCTACCATTTCTTGCGATGCGCTCCGAATGGGTCTATTTGGGCATTTTTTTGGCGCCCGCCTTGGCCGGCTGTCCCTGGTCGGCCGCAATCTCCGACCGGGCTTCGGCCGCGATGTCTTCAATGGTTTCCGTGGTTTCCGCTATCGCGATCCTGGCGTTTTCATAGGCAAGCAAACCGCCCTTGATGAGCGCTTTTGTCAGGGGTTTCAGCACACTTGCCACCACTGGAATGACAATGGGTGCCAACAAGACCACCCCGGCCCCGATAGCTATGGCGCCCCCGGTTTTTAAGCCACCTCCGAACAATTTCATTTTACACCTCCTTGGTTTAGAGGATTAGAAAATTAAAGGGTTCATACTGACGACTGAGCACGCTTATCCCTCGAGATGCCGAGGATTGCGGGTGCGGCTCCCTTGACTTGATTGATATCGTTTTACAAGTACGATTGCGGCGGGTATAAGCGCTGAATTCTTATCCTTAGCAAAATAAAATATTTCGTGTAAATAAAATCTTTCATTAAATACCTAATCTAACCAAATTCTAACATTTCGCTAATTGTCATCTAGTGGCTTGAGCTTTTAATAAAGATTTTATCGAGTATAAGGATTGCCTTCGAATTTTCCATTGTCGGCATGTTATGGTTGACGATTCTGTAAGCGATTATTGACGACCATTGCCAGGCCGGCGTTGATACCGGCGATGGCCAGATCGATCGGAGTTATGGGTGCAATCTTCAACAAGCGGCCCAGACCGGGAATAAGGTAGGGTAATAGCTGCAAGCCAAAAGAGGCTGCCGTTGCCATCATCAAATATGGGTTGGAACCTGCATGTTTGCCGTTGCGACGGCAGTTATATGCATGCATCAGTCTGGCCGCCGTCAGACTCTCATGGGCCATGGCCGCCGACCGGAGTCCGGGACCGTAACGCAACATACCGCAGCCGTAGGTTGTCATGGCTGCAGCGGCCAGCACCAGGGCTTCCCTTGTTATCTGCCTGGTGTCCGTGAAATTAAACATCGGGGCTTCCGGATCACTTGCGGGCAGATCGGTGAGTTTCCGAGGGGCAGGTTCCATCAATAGAGACAGGGCCGGCAGGATCTCTGAAAAAACATTTATGCCCAGCGGTTGAGCGGAAATCAGCGGTGAACTCGCAGTGCCGGTCGCAGCCGCAGTCAGCAGGATAATTTCGCTTAAATTTGATGCCAGGCAGTAATGAAAAGAGGATTTCAGATTGGCGTATGCCAACCGGCCGCCCACGACTGCCCGACGGATGGCTCTGATATCGTCATTGTCCAATATGATATCCGAAACCTCGCGGGCAACATCCGTGCCGCCGAGGCCCATGGCGATGCCGATGTCCGCCGCCCGCAGCGCCGGACCGTCGTTGATGCCGTCACCGGTCATTGCAACGGTGTAGCCCCTTTTTTGCAGGGCCATAACGATCTGTAATTTTTGTGATGGATTGACCCGGGAATAGACCTGCACGTCCCGCGCAACGGCTTTTAAAAGTTCGGGATTCAGCCCTTCGAACTGGGCTGAATCCATTATTTTGGGTTCTTTGGAGCCGGCCAGTCGAATTTTGCGGGCAACGGCATAGGCCGTCAAAGACTGATCACCGGTAATCATGACGGTTTCAATGCCGGCCCGATGCAAATCTTTCATCAAATTACCCACCCCCGTCCGGATCGGCTCGGCCATGCCGACCATCCCGATCCATATCAGTTCCCGTTCGGTTTCAATTGTTTCGTCCGGCGCTGCAATTTTGTAAGCAAAGCCCAAGACCCGCAGCGCCAGGGCTGCCATGTGTTCATTCTGAATTTCAATTTCCGAAAGGGCGGCTGCGTTCAGCGGCAACCTGGCGCCGTCTCTCAGCTGCCAGCGACACGCAGCGGCAACCTCCATCGGGTCACCCTTTACAGAGATGAAGGCGCGGCCGTCCGGTTCCCGATGGACGGTCACCATGCGGCGTCGGTGTTTGCCCCGGTGCTTTACACGTTCCAGTCGCCGGTTGTGATATATTTTTGAAATGTCGGTGCCGGAGAGCATCGCCAGATAAAGCAATGCGGTTTCGGTCGGTGATCCTTTTAACTTAGGCTTTCCGAAAGCGTCAAATTCGATTTTCGATTCATTGCACAACACGCAGATCTTCATGAGCATCCTTACTGAATTTGTTCGCAGAGGATCGACGCGATGACCGTCTTCAACAAAATGCCTGCGCTTGATTTGCAGCCGGCGACCGTCGACATAAATTTCCAGCACGGTGATACGCCCGCGGGTGATGGTTCCGGTTTTGTCAAAACAAATCACCCTGACCGCGCCCATCGTCTCCAGGGCGTACAATTGCCGAACCGATACATAGCTTTTCTTCAGCCGCTTGATACCGACTGCCATGTTGGCGGTAGCAGCCGCTGGAAGTGCCGCCGGCATGGCGGATGCTCCCAGCGGCAGCGCGAATCTAAGCGATTCAACCAGGCCGAATCCGCGCCAGGTGCGCAAACCCAGAACAACGGCAGCGATCAAACCACCGGCCGTCAACAATTTGTGCGAGAGTTTTTCCAGTTGCTGAATAAGCGGCGTTTGCGGCGGAAAGGTCTCGGTGGTCAAGGTGATCATTTTGCCGTATTCGGTATTGATGCCGGTGGCCACCACCACCGCCAGACCCTTGCCGCCCACCACCAGCGTCCCCATAAATGCCATATTGGTTTGGTTGACCAAAGACCGCTCGGTTTGATGAATGGGCAGGGAGTTTTTGTCCACCGGAATACTTTCTCCAGTGAGGGCGGATTCATCTATCTTGATATGGGAAGCCTTGATGATGCGGCTGTCGGCACCGACATAGGTTCCCGGCACCAAAGTCAAAAGATCCCCCACTACCAGGTCTTCCCCGGGCACCTCGATGCGGCTGCCGTCGCGAATGACCTCCGACCTGGGCCGGGTCGCGCGGCGCAGTGCCAGGATTCTTTTTTGCACCTGGGTGTCGATCATGTAGCCAACCGATACGTTGGCTGCAACGACTCCCAACACCAGGGCCGTTTCAACCAGCCCCCCGGTGATTGCTGCGATGGCCCCCTGGAGGCCCAAAAGAATCAGGGGTGCGGAACTGAATTGGTCAATCAGTATTTTCAAAACGGAGCGGCCTTTTAGTTCGCTGATGTTATTCGGACCCCAGTTATTCAGGCGCTGGAGGGCGTGGTTACCTGTCAGACCCTTTTGACGGTCACATACCAGCAACTTTAGGATGGCAATGCGTTCCCTCTGATACCAGGGTATGTCCGGTACTGGAACACTGGACAACGGACGCTGAGATCCTGTTTGCGATGCCTTGGCGCCGGATTCGTTTTGCCAACCTGAATCGATTGAAGAGACTGAATTTGGAGCGGCCCGATTTTTCAACGTCCGTTCGGATATAAAATCTGCCACCATCGAGCAGACCTGGCGCCAGTTCAGGTCTTCGGCATGATGTACCAACAGGTTTCCCGTCAATGTGCTGGCCGTTGCCGATTGAATTTTCGGTTGTCGCGTAAATCCGGTTTCGAGGTCTACTTTCAATGCATCGCAATGAACCAGCCCCGGGACTTTAAGACGTGTCCGTCCCTTCACTGCGATGTGCAACGGGGCGATGGATGGCTTTGCAAGCATGGCTGAACCTTAAGATATTCAACGGTAGCGTTCCAACG
>Ga0209536_100007721_pt1 | contig 16283 bp, 11 predicted proteins | sample DeeMarSeWOR28_12_FD_187461 | JGI IMG/M metagenome (GOLD analysis project Ga0209536, IMG submission 187461) | Marine sediment microbial communities from White Oak River estuary, North Carolina - WOR-2-8_12 (SPAdes) (version 2) | ecosystem: Environmental > Aquatic > Marine > Intertidal zone >...
TATAGCTTACCGGAAATATATTTAAGTTTTTCATTGAGGATTTAATGTACAAACTTATTCTTAAATCAGCAGTAACAGGAATTATATTTTTAGGGCTTTACATTTTTTTGCGTCTCGTGCTGGTACTCCCTGAAGAATATTCAATTCTAATTGTCACACTGACCTTTATCTTTTTTCATATAAAATTAGAACCATTTGTTGTTGCCACACTGGATAAATTTACTTCTGAGAAGAATAAAAAGATCCTACACTCTCTCGATCATTTTGATAATCGACTAAACGACATTTCTCATTATCATGAACTTTTATCTGAGTTTTACCATCTTTTTAATGGAATTTTGCCTAATAAGTCCTGGTTATTTTATGTATTTGAGGGATCTACATTCCGGGTAATCAAATATGATACGTCCAAAGTTGAAGAAGAAATTCCAGAAGAAATTATATATCCTATTGAAAAAAATGGAAGAATGATTCAGAATTTAATTGATTTGAACAAGCAAAAATCAATGAGTCCTATTTTTAATGTGGATCTCTTTTTAAAAAACCACTTAGAGTCCCTAATTACGATCGTCGGAAAGAATCAAATAGTTGCTCTTTTATTTTCTGAGCAGAAAAATATGGATTTTATAAAAAAATCTGCACTGTCAAAACGGTTCGAAAAATCATTATTTAGAGCAGGACAGATTCTTGAAAATACTGCTCTTTATCTGGATGTGATACAGTTAAATTTGGAGATTAAGAAGATATTTGAGGTTAGTCAAAAACTTTTAACTTCAATGCAGACAGAAGAGATTCTGGAATTTTTACTCGATGCACTTTCAGATGTAATTCCTTACGATGCCGGCGTAATTTTTCTATTTGATCCCGAAACAAAAAAATTATATAAGAAGGCAAGTAAAGGCTACGAGGAAGGGACTGATCTTACCTTAAAAATGGGTGAGGGGGCTTGTGGTTGGGTAGTAGAAACGAAACAAATATCACTTATTAAAAACGTAGAATTTGCTGATCATTACTATCCAATCAGACCACAGACTCAATCACAGGTCTCGATACCACTTGAGATCCAGGACGAACTTATGGGTGTTCTTTCATTAGAAAGCAATGAAATTGGGCATTTTACCTCTCACTCGATTGAGCTACTGAAATTATTTGCAAATCAGGCTGTAATAGCTCTTTTCAATGCTAAACAATACGAAATATCTCTTACTAAAAAGCATCTTGAGCATGAATTAGTTAATGCAGCGAAAGTCCAAAAAGTTTTACTCCCGCAGCGGGCACCGGTCTATAAAAATTTGCAAATCTCCTTTTCTCATATTTCCAGCAAGCATGTGAGTGGTGACCTGTTTGACCTGGCAGCTATTGATGATAAAACTCTTGGTTTGGTTATTGGCGATGTATCCGGTAAAGGAGCCGGTGCAGCGATCATGATGTCTTTGGTTCTAGCTGGTTTCCGAGCCTATAAAAAAACGCGTCTGGCCGTTTGTGAGATCGTTGCCAGACTTAACAATCTGCTCGAAGAAAGTGTCAGCGATGGCAAATATGCTTCACTTTTTTATGCATTATTGTCAACTCAAAAAAATGAATTAACCTTTACAAATGCCGGGCACAATCCACCCTATCTCTTCCGTAAAAAGGGAGATATTGAAGAATTAAGCGGTGGTGGTATTATTCTTGGTTTTTTGGCAAATCAGGTTTACAAACATAAAAAGATCCCCTTCAGGAAGGGTGATTTACTGTTGAGTTATACAGACGGAATCACTGAAGCAATGAATATTGATGGAGAAGAATTTGGTGAAGAACGTTTAAAGCAGATTGTCAAACAGAATCGTGAACTTTCCACTCTTGACTTAATAAATAAAATATTAGCAGAAGTTGATAATTTTACGCAAAGTGATCACATAAGTGATGATCGAACCATCGTTATCATAAAATATGTCTAATTAAGCTATTCCGTTCTGTCTCTTACCCGCTTTTACAACAATTTTTTAAATAAACTTGAAAAAATTTTGAATTTTAGCATATTAAAATCTTTAGTTCACTTACATTTTTGATATCCTATCCGAGTATAAGACTTAAGAAAATTTCTAAAAGACGGATATGAATCAGAAAAAAATACTCTATATTGAAGACGACAGTGATTCACGTGAAATGATGGCTGATGTGCTTAATATTCACGGCTACATGTTTTTAAGTGCCTCGCGAGGTCTCGAAGGTATCCGGATTGCCACTCAGGAAACACCTGATTTGATACTACTGGACATTAATTTACCCGATATGGACGGGTACGAAGTCACGACATTATTAAAGTCCGTTAAGTCCCTTGAAAGAACACCTATCATTGCAATATCAGTTGATTCTGAAGAAGGAGCCCGTGAAAGAATTCTAACCACCGGTTGTAAAGGATTTATATCAAAACCTATCAATATACCGGAATTTCTGGAACGAATTAATGAGTATTTAGAAGGACATAGTGAATCTGTTACTCCTGAAGTTGAGAAAAAATTCCTGGCAGAATACAATCTTCGCCTTGGTGAGAAATTACAAAACAAAATTGAGGAGTTGGAAAAAGCCAATTTAAGCCTCATTTCAATGAATGAAGAATTGAACATCTCTCAAAGCCAACTCACCGATTACAATAATCGACTTCTGGCCATGAATAACATCGCCAATAGTCTGAGACTGCAAAATTCACCGGCAGAGTTGCTGCAGGTGTTGCCAGAAAAACTGAATGAAGGATTCAATGTCGATCGATGTCTGATATTCGAATATAATGATCAGAACAGTAGACTGGAAGTATTGCATGCATCCGGTGTTTCTGAATCAAATATCCGTAAGATGAAGTTCAAATTAAATCCTGCCTTTTTTCAAAAACTGAAAGAGGATTTAAAAATCCTCTGGATCCAGGATAAAAATGATATACCTGATGAAAAACTGTATAAAATTGCTCAATCATTAAATTCAACATCATTTATCATTGGATCTCTAACCGGTTTCAGTAGCAGAAGGGATGCAACCAGTATCCTGAAATCGATTGCTTCCCACTCTGGTGGTGACAATGATGACGAAATGATTATTGAAAAACCGAGAAAGTATATAATATTTATTGACAGAGGTAAAACACAACGATATTTTGAACACTATGAAATCAGAGTATTAAAAGCCTTTCTGCAAACAACGAGTATTATTTATGAGAATATGCTTCTCTATCATAAAATGGTCAAACTATATCGGATCAAAGAGCAAGAAGCAATAACCGACGCATTAACAAGTGTATATAATTATCGCTACTTCCTATCCCAAATCGAACGGGAGATAGTCCGTTCTGATCGCCACGACAAACATTTTTCTGTAGCAATGATAGATATAGATAATTTTAAACAATACAATGATACACAGGGACACTTAAATGGGGATGAGGCTCTCAGATTGATAGCGCAGACACTTGTTGACAATATCCGGAAGAGTGATACATTGGCAAGATATGGCGGAGATGAATTCGTAATGATTTTACCAGAGCTGGATAAACATCAGTCAAAATCCCTAGCCGAAAAGCTGTGTATGGTTATTGGAAAAACAAAGGTCCCAAGAAAGAAGACCTCACGTAAAATCAATCTTACAGTGAGTCTGGGAATATCCACTTTTCCAGAAGATGGGCGGACTGAAGATGAACTCTTGAAAAAAGCAGATGAAGCACTTTATAAGGCCAAAGATCTTGGCAGAAATGTTGTCTGTATTTCCGCCTGATTATTCCGTACCGTAAATACGATCACCCGCATCACCCAATCCGGGTAAGATATATCCATGTTCATTGAGTTGTCTGTCTAATGCAGCCGTATAGATAGGTACATGGGGATGTTTCTCGGCCATCAGTTGAACTCCTTCCGGTGAGGCGACGAGACATACAAAACGAATATGTATTGATCCTGCCTTTTTTACAAACGAGACGGCTGCCGCGGCACTCCCACCTGTGGCTAGCATAGGATCAATAATAATGACCTCTGAATTTTCTATATCAGACGGGAATTTTGAATAATATTCGACCGGTTTTAAAGAGTCTTTGTCTCTGTAAAGACCAAGATGTCCAACCCTTGCTTGAGGTATAAGCTTCAGTATTCCATCGCACATAGCGAGACCGGCACGGAGTATCGGGATTAGCGTAACCGGCTTCGAAAGAACAAAACCTGTTGTTATTTCAAGAGGCGTTTCCACTTCCCTTTCTGCAACCGGCAAATTCCTCGTAACCTCATAAACCATCAAAGCACCAACTTCGTCGAGCATATTTCTAAAACTTAAATTATTACTTTTTTTACTACGCAAATAATATAATTTTTGCTGAATCAAAGGATGATCTAATATATGCAGGTGTGGATGGTTCATTTACTTATCCTCATTAAAATGTTCATCATAATTTTCTACAATAATTCGACGTACTTCCGAACTTAATTTCTCTCTTTCCTGATAACCTAATTGATCTGTTTGGATTGGATCAGTAAAAATAATTTTAATATCACCAGGATTAATTCGAACTGTGTTTTTTGGCAGGATAAAGCGACTGCCAGAAATAGATACAGGAACGATGGGTATTCCCCCCTTAATCGCCAGAACAAATCCTCCTTTTTTGAATTCGCGAATTTTGCCATCTTCGCTACGCGTTCCTTCGGGGAAAACAACAACCGATACCCCGCGTTTTATCCGATCGAGGGCGTTATTCATCGATTTAATAGCGCGCTCACGGTTTGACCTGTCAATCCTTATTGTCCCTGACGCGTAGAGCGACCATCCAAAAACGGGGATCTTAAACAGCTCCTTTTTTGCCATGAAACGTACGGTAAGTGGAAGTGCGCTGAAAACACTCAGGACATCAAAATGACTCTGATGATTCCCGATAAAGATATAACTTTTGTTTGGATCGATTTTTTCCAACCCTTCGACATGCAACTTTACACCGGCAGCAAAGAGAATTGAATTGGTCCAGATCTTGGCAATGTAATATACAATAATTGAATAGGGGCCGAATAACCCAAAAATTGTGGCAAGAGATGAGCAGATCAGTGTCATAATGACCACGGTGATAACTGTAAGAATTGTGCGGAACATCAATATACCCTTTTGATACAATCAAGACCATTCATGTATGGCTGTAAAACTTTGGGGATTAATACTGTTCCCTCATCAGTTTGGTTTATCTCCAGAAGTGAAACCATCAGTCGGGAAGTCGCCAGACCAGATCCATTTAATGTATGCACAAACTCGGGTGACTTTTCACGATTTCTTTTGAAACGAATATTCGCCCTCCTCGCCTGAAAATCTTCAAAATTACTTACACTTGAAGCCTCAAGCCATTTATCCTCTGCCGGTGACCAGGTTTCTATGTCATAACATTTAGCAGCAGCAAAGCTTAGATCCCCGGTTGATAAAGCCAGAACGCGGTAAGGAATTTCAAGGAGTTCCAGAATCTTCGTGGCTTCAGTCAATATACGTTCATGTACTGTATATGAATCCTCCGGCAATGTAAAATTTACCAGTTCAACCTTATTAAACTGATGTACTCTTAAAAATCCACGAGTCTCTTTTCCATACGAACCCGCTTCCCGCCTGAAACAGGCAGAATAGGCAACATACTTTATTGGTAATTTTTCAATAGAAAGTACTTCATCACGATGTAAATTAGTTAATGGAACTTCAGCCGTAGGAATAAGAAACAAATCATCCTTATCTGCAAGATACATATCTTCTTCCAGTTTTGGTAGTTGCCCCGTACAATACATACTTGAGCGATTTGCCAGGAAAGAAGGAAAAATCTCCGTATAACCATGCTCCTGAATATGCAAATCCAACATGAAGTTTATGAGAGCCCGTTCCAATCTCGCACCCATACCTTTATAAATCGGGAATCCACTTCCCGTAACTTTTCCACCTCGTTTGAAGTCAAGAATATCTAATCTTTCCCCAAGTGCAAGGTGGTCAAGAACATCAAAATCAAATTTTGGGATCTCACCCCAGGCTTTCACCTCAACATTGTCTTCACTATCCTTGCCCTCCGGGGTAGATTCATGCGGTAAATTAGGTATGCGATCCATTTCAAATTTGATGTCTATCAGCAATTTACCAAGTTCTTCATCAAGATTTTTGATCTCTGAAGAAATATGCTTCGTACGTTCTATAATATCCTTGGCATCTTTTTTTTCTTTTTTAAGATCGGAGACTTTTTTACTATTTTCATTTCGTTCTTTTTTTAATTGTTCTACTTCAAAGATGATCTGACGTCTTTTCGCATCCAGATCGAGTAACCGGTCGATATCACATTTCTCATTTTTTAAAAGGCTGCCTTTTTTGACTCGTTCAGGATTATCTCTTATAAATTTTATATCCAACATACCCTACCTTCATTTTAGTGCTAGTTTTTTTGCTTGAAAAGAGATTTTAGAATGATCTCTAAATCTAACCATATATTCTGATTCTTTAGATAAAACAAATCATATCTTTCTTCTTTTGCGGTATCTTCTATCTGATGTTGATTCAACTGTGTCAATCCATAAATTCCCGGCTTATAAAAATAATTTGGTTCTGCTTCATGGATTTGTCTTACTGGAGCGCCGACAAATGAAAGACGGCCGGTAAATATATAAAAAATTAAAAATAGTTTATTTAAGAATCCTCTGAAGATTTTCTTTGGGAATTGTATGATCATTTCATTCTCTCCATTCTCTCCCCAGATTTTAACATAACTTTTTTTCAATCGCTGAAAAAAGAAGGGAACTATCCAAAAGACAGATGTGGCGAGTAAAATCACGAATGAAAAGATAATATCAAACAGTCTTTTAACAACTCTGTTATAAGCCTTGCCAATGGCATAATCTATATCTACTAACTGATACTCTGTTAATTTTTCAACACTTGATTTGCCGATGATAACTTCCAGATTTTGAGGGACAATTTTATAATCTACACCGGAGTTGCCAATTTGAGACATGGTCTTAATAATTTTTTCATAAGAAATACTGTGTGTCGAAAAGATAATCTGATTGATTTTTTCTAAGCGAACGTAATCTTTCATTTTATCCAGAGTGGTAACGACAGATACCCCATGAATTTTTTTGCCAACCTCATCGGCAGAGAGTGATATGAGTCCAACGAGATTAAGTCCACTGCGAACATATGAGTTTACAGTCTGGACCAGTTCTGAAGTTTTTTCATCCGTTCCGACAAGGACAGTCCGCTGTTGTACGATGTTTTGACCTAATAAAACCTTGGCTCCTTTCCAACTGCGCCTAAGAATAAATCTCCATAAAATCATAATAATGGTTGAAAAAAATGCCGAGATTACGACGACCATTCTGGAAAACGCAAACTGGTTGAGAAAAAAGGTTAATGCAGAGAGAATAAAAAAGGTGGCAAAATTTGTCTTAAAGATATGTATCAATGAAAACTTGTATTTCCGGTACAAATCCATGGAAAACGCAACACCCGAAAATATAGCTGTTGCTAAAAGATTGATTACGATATACTGATTAAGAAAATCTTCAATCGAAAATCCTGATTTCAATTGATAGCGTATAATGAATGTGCAGAGAATAATGATGTTAATTAATAATAAATCGAGGATATATGAAAAGTTTGAGATAAAAAAGTTCTTCATATAGACAAAAATCCCTCTAAAAAATATCCCCAGTAAAATGATCCAGGAAAAAAATGAAAAATATTTTTTGTGGAAATGTTTTTTATAAAACAAATAAAGTGATTTATTAAAATTTAGAACATAGTCCAGGTTATTCTTTTTTGTACTTTCTCCTTTGTAATGAATAATATCTGACACAGGTGCATAATAGATTTTCCATCCTGATCTCGTAATTCGATAGCAATAATCTACATCTTCGCAATACATAAAATAATCTTCATCAAGATAGCCAACCTCTTCAACAGCCGAACGGCGAATAAACATGAATGATCCTGAAATAGCATCAACCGGATATATCTCATTTTCATCAAGATAAGTTAAATTATACCGGGCAAAGACTTTACTTTTTGGAAACAATCGGTGAAAACCAATTTGTTTCCAAAATGCAGTCATCGGTGTTGGAATACTATGTCGCGAATCAACTGAAAATGTTCCATCCGGATTTAATATCTTACATGTTGCTGCTCCGGCATCAGGATGATCCTCCATAAAATTTATCAGTTTCGTAAAAGTATCTTCCTGAACAACCGTATCCGGGTTAATTAAAACAATATACTCTCCTGATGATTCTTTCATCGCCTGGTTATTGGCGGCTGCAAATCCCCTGTTTAGCTGGTTCTCAATTAGTCTCACATCAGGAAATTTATTTTTTATCATCTCAACAGAGCCATCTACAGAAGCATTATCAACAACAAAGATTTCGTAAGAAATATTTATTACCGCTCTCTTGATGGACTCTAATGTATGTAACAGGAAATCCTGAACATTGTAATTGACAATTATAATTGAAAGTTTTTTCATTTTAATCTGAATGGATAAAATCGTTATCTTCTGACGATCAATTTAATAAGGGCACGAATAATGATCCTAAAATCAAATATGAGTGACATATTTTCAAGATAGAACAAATCCTGACGAAAATCGTCCTCCCTCATCTCATCTGTCACAACCTTATATACTCTTAATTGTGCCCAACCTGTCATGCCTGGACGTATCATGAACCTGCGATTGTAAAATCGTATTTTCGATCGCAGATGTTCTACGGTTTCTTTTGTTTCAGCTCTTGGCCCGACTAATGATAGTGAACCAATGACAACATTTAAAAGTTGTGGTAACTTATATATCCGACTGGAGAGTATTAGCTTTCCAATTTTATTCTGATCATCTCCCCGGTTAAATTCAACTAATCCAAAGATCTTACCATGCCGCCCAACCCGATCATCGATCGAAAAAATCGGTCTTATTCCGCCAATCATTTGGATGAGAGCCACCAAAAGAAAGAGAGGGGAGAGAACGATAAGACTCATTCCGGCAAAGAAGAAATCAAGAAAACGTTTCATTAGCCACTGCCAGGGCAGCATATGCTCCGGGAATAGCTTTATTAATGGATGTCCTATCACTTCTTCTGTTTTTAAACCGGAAATGACATCATACATTTCCGGAATGACTTTGAATGAAATTCTTGGATTCTCACCATGTGCTACGATATTTAATACTTCATCAGGTGATTGTTCATCCAGAGATATGATAACTTCTTCAATTCCCTTCTCTCTTATAATTGATGAAATTCTTGAATAGTTACCTAAATATTTTAGACCATTTATGCTTGACTGAGGTTTTGTTTTGGAGACTATTCCCACAATATGATAGAGAAGATGTGGGTTTTGGTTTATTTCACCGATTAGTTTTCTTGCTTTTGCATCTGAACCGATAAGTAGTGTCTGATGCGGCGCATATTCTAAAACATTATACTTTTTTTCAAAATAGATGATTAATAATCGACCTATATTGATCAGTATAACCAGAATGAAGGCATAAATGAATAAATTTAGTCTACTTGGTGATAATAGTTTTTCAGGATCGAGCGTAATTAAAAATAAGATAATGATCCCAAAGGCTATTACCCGGCTGACCCGTCTCACCTGATCAAATCGTGAAATTTCCCATCGCATAGAATACAGTCCATTCAGTACGAATAGCAGGATAAATAGACTGGTCAATAACAACCAGATTCCCGAGGTAAAATAGAAGTCAAGAGAGAGAATTGATATAGTTTCAAATAAACCAGATTTAAATCGAATATAATACGTAATCAGCAATGCAAGATTAAGCATAACAACATCGGTAGAAATGAGTATCAATTTATGCCAGAATCTTCTCATGGAGAGAGGGACTGTTTCTTTTTTTACCTCAATTACAGTGCGCTCTCCTAAAAAGGTTCTAATCTTTTGTGCTTCCAGATACCCTAAACGATACAGGCTTAGTATTGCAGTCATAAAGATAAGCAATACAACGAGAACACCATAAAGTCCCGTTTCAGTTGACATCAGAATAGCAGCAAGTCCAAACAAGAAACTAAACAAATAAATTATATGTACTGCCTGACGATGAGATAATCCAAGAAATATTAATCGATGGTGCAGATGATCTTTATCGGGGCTGAAGGGGTGATGCCCCTGGTAAATCCTTCTAAAGAAGGCTAATGATGTATCACCTATTGGAACTGCCAGTGTAATAATAGGTACTAATAATGAGATATTCCCCTCAAATTTTTGAAGACCCTTTACCGCTAAAGCAGCAATTAAAAAACCAAGGAATAAAGAACCTGTGTCCCCCATAAAAATACTGGCCGGATGATAATTAAAATATAAGAAACCGAGAATACCACCGATAAATGCCAGGCAAATACCAAAAGTCATCCAATCCTGAGACTGATAAGAAAGTACCGCAAAGGTGGCCAGTGCGATGAGGCCCACTCCGGCTGCCAGTCCATCCAATCCATCCAGGAGATTAATTGCATTTGTAATACCAATTAACCAGAGATAGGTGATGGGTATTGATAATATCCCCAGTTGAATTGGGTCCCCAAATGGATTAATAATTGTCTCAATTTTACAGCCCGAGTAGATAACAATCGTTGCAGCGATGAGTTGTAAAATAAACTTTTGACTGGCTTGAAGTCCTTTCGTATCATCAACCATGCCGGTAATTAACATGACTGTCGCCCCTGTTAAGATTCCTGCATATTTTATAGTAAACATATACCAGTAATATTCTTTCCAGATCAAAGCGACGAGCAAGCCAGAGAGTCCACCGAGGAAAATCCCGAACCCACCCATATGTGGAATAAATCCCAAATGAATTTTCCTCTGATCAGGAACTGTTCCAATATTATATTTTAACGCAACTGATTTAGTCAATCGTGTTGCGATAAGACCTGTAATTATAGCTAATGATACGATGAGAATGCTTTCCATTTGAAGCTTTATTTTTTAGTTTCCAAATACCATTTCACCATCTCTCTTAATCCCTGTACGATATTCCAGCCAGGCTGATATTGCAAATCAGGTATTCGAATCGTTTCAAATTGAGTCTGAGAAGCCGTCTTTCTCAATCTGGCAGAAGATATAGGTAGATTTTTTCCCGTGAACATAATGACCATATCGAATATTTTGCTTATACTAAGTGCTAATCCCAGAGGAATTCTAAGACGTGGTTCTGGTTTTCCCATTTCTTCGTGTATGATAGAAACCGTATCTCTGAAACTCAGCTGTGGATAATCAACATAATTAAATATGACATGTTGTTTTATTTGCGATATTCTTTCAAAAAGTAAAAATAAAGAAAAATCAACAAGATTTTTCACATAGGCAATCGATTTGATATTTGTACCTTTTCCAAAGTGAAACAAATACCGATTTTTATATATCTGGTCTATTAGAAAATACATATTCGCCAGATTACGGGCGCCTATCACCACCGTTGGCCGAATAATTATTCCTTTTCTAGTATGCTGCCCATTTGTCCATTCCAATATTATTTTTTCTGCCGCTAATTTTGAAAGTCCGTACGGTGATTCAGGTTCAGGTGGTGTATTTTCATTTGCAGGCAAATTTTTTGTACCATAGACAGCAACTGTACTGTAAAAAATAAGTTTATCAATACCGTGATTTGTCATTGCCTCGAGCAATATTTGGGTGCCTTTTTGATTAACATCAAAATATTCTTCATCAGTAATTCCAAAATCATGGTGTGCCGCGGCAAGATGAATGACACAGTCAAGTCCTTTACAGAAATCTTCGATTTTTGACTTATCTCGTATATCACCATGGATAAAACTAAAATTACCAGAAAAGACAGGTTTAGCAATATCAATAATTTTTAGGTTATCACAATCAGACAATTTCTCAAGCCTTTCGATAAAATATTGGCCAATAAATCCACTACCCCCTGTAATTCCTATATTCATAATATCCTTAATTTAAATTATGTTGAATCGCTTATGTCCTTATTATTCATAAGTGAGTCTATAAGTGCCAGATAATCATTCGCAAGTTTTTCACGATCATAGTGCTTCTTTATATGCTCTCTACCCTGTTTTCCCATCTGTTTCCTTATATCCCCTGATTCGTATAAATATAATATTTTTTCCATTAATTTTTGAGGATTGTCCGGTTCTGCATATACGCCTGCTTTTCCTGCCTGCATAATATCTCTTGCGACACCATTTGCATTGATAATTACCGGTATTTCCATGGCCATACTTTCTAACAGCTTAACCGGAATAGTCGATTCGAGCAAGGGTAAATTTCGAAGCGGGATGAGTACGATATCCACTTGAGTATAATAGTCCCGAACTTGATCAAGTGGAACACTATCAAATAATTTCACATTAATCAAATTGGAGTGTTCTATTTTATCTTTAATTTCTTTCTTTTGTGGGCCCTCTCCGACAAGTAAAAATAGAATATCTTCTCTATCTTTTAACAATTTTGCCGTTTCCAATACATTATCCAGTCCATATTGATAGGCGAGTGTACCCATATAAGATACTATAAATTTTCCTTTAGAGATGTGATTAATCTTGTATTTAACCTTATGATTCCTTGAAAAAAAATCTAAATTGACGCCGTTGGTAATGACAGATAATTTATTCCCTGATATACCAGAGTTTCTTATGATCTCCTTTACTCTCGGTGAAACAGTAACAATATGTAAAGAATTTTTATACAAAAAAAACTCAATTTTTTTAAATAAATATATGAGAAACTTATTATTTAAATGACCCATTTCAATAAGAATGTCAGGCCATAAATCACGTAGTTCCAATATATATGGCATTCGTTTTACTCTACTTATCAAGTATGCAGCAATGCCTACAAATAAAGGAGGGCTTGAAGCGATGATGATATCTTGCTTTCCTATAATAAATAGGCCTTGGAAAAAACTGGATGCCATAAATGTTAAATAGCTGATTAATCTCTTTAAAATACCGGTATTTGCGGCCGGTATAATAAAAGATCGAATGATCGTGTAAGTATCCTTCAATTCCTTACTGAAAATTTTCCAACGATATTGTTTCGGTATTATTCCTTGAGGATAATTAGGGAATGCTGTCAGCACAGTAACATTTGCTCTCTCAGACCACCTGGTGGCAAATTCACTTGCCCGAATTGAGCCTGCCCCAATCTCCGGCGGGAAATATTCAGTTAATAGCAATAATTTTAGTTGTTTACCCATGAAGTATTTTTTAAATATTTATGTAACAATTATTTAATTAAATATTTCAATTATTAATTTAGTCGATCATCATTATTTATTCAATCAAATGACTTCAATCCTGATATTTAATATGGCTATGCCGAGATTTATAATATTTGAATGTATTAGATATTTTGAGTGTTTTTATCGCCGGTAAAAACATTATTTGAAACATTTTTTTTTACAAAACAGTTTCATAAATTGATAATTACGAAATTTAATAAAGAATACACACTGACAGATGAAACCACTGCATATTCATTACTTAATGCCTCAAGGAATAGGCGATATTATCATGACCGTTCCCGTTTTAAAAGAGATAAATCGCGTTAAAGATGTCATTTTTTCTATTTCAGTAAATAGCAGAACAGAGGCAAGTATCATCAATAAATTATGCACAGAGATGACAATTTCATTCATATATCTTAAGGAAATCTATGATAGACATAATGCATTTATATCCTTTTTGATTCTCGTTAAAAAGATTAGAAAATTATCTCCTGATATTATTTTGACACAATTTAATGTCAAATCTTATAAATCAAGTCTTATTGCATTTATATCTGGGATAAAAATCCGTGCAGGGTGGGAAGGAAAGTTATCATTCCTCAATACCCATACTTATATACCATCCAGTTTACATAAAATAGAAGAAAATTTAAAATCACTGAATACTCTGAATATCAAACCTGAAAATCCCGCCATAAAATATCCTCTGTATCAACCAGAAGAAAGTAATCCTGATTATTCAAAATTTGATAAAATTCTAAAATCCGACCGCAAAATAATTGCAATTAGTCCTGGTTCTAAAGAACAAGATAAACATAAGAGATGGCCGATTTCCTCGTTTAGTCAGCTAATCAATAAAATTCTGGCAGAAAGAAAAGATATAAGAATCTGTCTGGTTGGTAGTATGAGAGAAAACCGGCTATGCGAAGATATTATAAAAAATATCGATCAGGAAAAAAGAATTGATGTCATAAATCTGGCAGGTGATACAAGTCTACCTGAGCTATTATATGTACTTAGCAACGTGAATATAACTATAACAAACTGTAACGGGATATCTCATATGGCCTGTCTTGTAAACAGTCCAATTATTGGACTTTATGGTCCGACTGACTACAAAATCACCGGTCCAATATCAGACAAATTTATACCCGTTACTGCAGGTCTTGATTGTTCACCATGTTATAGAAGTGATTATGTCACTGGCTGCGGAGATCCTGTCTGTATGGTAAAGTTGGATGTAAAACAGGTCTATCAAACGCTGGAAAGCATGATATAATGGGGGACAAATTATGTTGATTTGTACTCCTTAACCCAGTTTAGAACTTTGAATACAAAAATAAACAAGAAAAAAATGACCGTCATTTCGTACAGCGACAGAGTCGTAAAGTATTGACCAAAAAAACTAAGCATGGTAATTGTAAGAAATAAAAGATTCAAATATACAAACATAGCACTGCCACATTTCATACTCTTAAAATAAAACCAGTATGAAATTACTGCCAGAAAGGTTGTCATAAAAAAGGCAAAAGTATATCCTCCGATCAGATAATAGAGACCAAAACTGGTACCAACATTCGAAGTAACACCCGGCGCCGTTTCGAGAAAACCGTGACTAATGAGCGGAATGAAGTCTACCCTGACGGGGATTCCCATTAAAATATAATATATATTTTGAAACACCGTCAACAACACCCAATCTGGTCTGCTTCCTGGCCAATCGAGCCATCTATCAACGAGTATTGGTCCGGAGACAAAATAATTAATTGAATTATTTAAAAGATAGTCTTTGATCACCTCGTTTTGAAACGAAAATGTCCCCCAGGCAAAAGTTAAACTTATCCAAAAGATATTCATCATTATCAACACTAAGAGACTGATTGTGGCGACGCCTTTTAACTGTCCAGATAAATTTTTAGGAAGATTCAGATATAAAAATCCCATGATCATCATCCATATGAGATGATATTTTACCTGAATAAGAGCAATAGATACGATTAGAAATGCCAACGAAATTAGAATATATTTTTTTCTTTTGGAGTATGGAAAAATAAAAAATAAAAAGAGAAAACATACTTTTGACACCTGAACAAGATGAGCAACAGGTCCTATTATCATCATTTCTTCAAAACGTTCATCACCAAAAAACCACCATCCGCCAAATTGATTCATCAGTGAATATACCCTGAAAAATATTGTAACGCTTAATATTAGGGATAATATCATAAGGAAATACTGGTATCTGACAAAAGGTTTAAATATAGTTTTGATATCTACCGACGTACGGTCAATATCTTTATAACGATACGCATACGAGAAAACCAATCCCACAAGCCAGATAATGATCAGATTTACAAGCAGAAATAAATGGGCACGCATTGTCATAGGAGGAAATTTTAAATATCCTAATAAAAAATTAGTAATTAAGGAAATAAGAGCGATTGGCCAGGCCACGACTGTAAACGGCGTAATGATAGACCTCAATCTCCTCGCATCTACTATTGTCAATGACAAGATAGTAATAAAGAATATAAAGCTGGGTAATTGTACGGTTAACAACGGCTATTCCTCAATTGTAAACCAAGGTTACAGGTAATCCATCTCTCTATATACTTTTTCGACTGTTGATTTGTTCACATTCTCCAAATCGTTCGTGTAATAGTATAGCTTAACAAGTAACAGGAGAGTTCTCCTTAAAGGTATGTGATAGCGTATCCAAAATAAATAAGCGAAATATTTTAATGCCGGAATCCGCCAGATATACCAGACAATTTTCGGGTAATAATCCTTAAGATCCACTATGCGATTTAAAGCAAACAAAAATGTCCTTCGTTCATGATCATGCATCATTTTTTTTACAGAAATACCTACCTTATGATATACAAGACTGCCACCTGAAGAAATCATCTTTTGTTGATTCTTTTTCATTCTGAGACTAAACTCAAAATCTTCTTCCCCATGAAAAAACTTTGTCGAGAGCTGTCCAAATTGAGATATAATCTCAGCTCTGAGAAATAGAGCACAACCGCTGATCGATGTGACCTTCTTTACTTCT
>Ga0209536_100007722_pt1 | contig 16282 bp, 17 predicted proteins | sample DeeMarSeWOR28_12_FD_187461 | JGI IMG/M metagenome (GOLD analysis project Ga0209536, IMG submission 187461) | Marine sediment microbial communities from White Oak River estuary, North Carolina - WOR-2-8_12 (SPAdes) (version 2) | ecosystem: Environmental > Aquatic > Marine > Intertidal zone >...
TCTGAATGGATTAGGGATCGTTGCCAAAGAACAGGGATTGGCAACCGATTGCCGACGGCTGTGCGGACCAAATCTGAATTTAACCTATTGTAATAATGGCCTTTTGCTGTTCTTTGGCTACGAGCCCTTGGCCATGCGTTTGCGTGGGTTTGCAGGCGATTATTCATGCAGCGCGCTACGCCAAAAAAACTCCCCGACCCTTCAGTTATTTATAACCAGACCTATAAGTATCTCGGTATCCAAATTCTGCCAATCCTCATTGAGCCTGTTCCTCGGGAACATTGCCCACTTCCGGTATAAAATAAATCGGAATCAGGGCGAACAGGGGGATACACACCAGTACCATGAGAACACTCTGGATGGTAAAAATATCGCCCAGCTTGCCGACAACGGGCGCAAAGATGCCGCCGGTCCCGTGGGCCAATCCCATCATCAAACTGGCCACCATGGAGCGGCCCCTGGGAGCGATTTTCTGGGCCATCACCACCCCCAGGGGCAGGGAGGCCATGTTTAAACCGCCGGCCAACATCGTCGCCGGATACATCCAGTGGCCGGAAGCCGATAAGAACCCGAGCAGAATCGGGGTCATCATGACGTAGATGATCCAGAACAGGCGTTTGTAACCCATGCGGTCCGAGAGGTAGCCGCAGAGAATACCGGCCAGGGTTCCTGACATGGTATAAATGGAAAAGAGGACGCCGGCGGAGACGATGGTATGCCCCTTCTGCACCCACAGCACCGGCATAAACGTCATCAGTGACTGCCCCACCAGGGCCCGCAATACCATCACAATCCAGATCAGCAGGATCGCCTGCCAGACACCACCCAGGGTTTGACGAAGGGTCTCCAGAAAACCGTACTGGGCCATTTCCTCCCCTTTTGGCTTGGGAAGGACCCAGTAAAGATACACCCAGAACACGAGGCCGATGGCCATGGTCACCGGCATGGTCCGGAGTCCGAAGCGCGCTACGTACCAGGTAATAAACACGGGCCCCACCCCGAAGGCAAAGGTGCCGGCGGTGTTAAAGACGGACATGGCCAACCCAAGTTTGCGGCCGGCATACAGGGGCACCATGCCCGTGACCGGCGGATGAAACAGGGAAGATCCGGCCGAGCCGATGACAATGCAGATCAGCAATCCGTAAAAGCCGGTGGTTATTCCGCTCAAGGGGATGAAGAAAACCGGCATGAGCAGCCCGATCAAAATAAAGCTGCGGGAGGGATGGCGGTCGGCCCAATAGCCGGACATGGGCTGGACGATGAACATCAAAAAGCGGGAAATCCCAGCGAGCAAACCCACCTGGGCCAGGCTCAGCCCCATCTTGTCCATGAATACGGGAAACAGGGGGCTGATGAAAGAACTGTAGAAATCACCGCTGAAGTGCACCAGGCAGAGAGCGATGAGAATTTTCCAATATGTTCCTGAGCGGCTATCGACCATAGGGGCTTTTGGCATTTAACCCCGCCAAAGTCAACGGAAAAGGAAGGGGCCGGCAATTCACTTTTTCCCTTGAAATCGGCAGATTCGTGCACATAGTTTCTTATCAACCCAAGGAGAAGACCTGATGGAAATCACGCCGAATTTGCACGCCTTTGTCTGGGAGTCGATGACCACCAACAACTGCAATACCTACTTTATCGATGGGCCGACCCGGGTCCTGATCGACCCCGGCCACAGCCGGCTGTTTGGTCATGTCGAACTGGGGCTTAAACAGCTGGGCCTGACAATCGACGCCATCGATCTGGTCATCTGTACCCACGCCCATCCGGATCACATCGAGGGGGTTCAGCTGTTCAAGGACAGCCCGGCCTTCTTTTGCCTGCATGAGGAGGAATGGCGCTGGGCAGGAACCATCGGCAAGCAGATGGGCGCAGCGCTGGGAATGGACATGGAAGCGCTGAAACCCGATTTTTTTCTCAAGGAGGGTGATCTGCAGCTAAACGGCCTCTCCCTCCAGATCATTCACACCCCCGGACATTCACCCGGTTCGGCCACCCTTTACTGGCCGGAGCAAAAAGCCCTGTTCACCGGCGATCTGATATTTAAAGAGGGATTCGGGCGCACCGATCTGCCCGGTGGGGACGGCGCCACCCTCAAGAAAAGCATCCAGCGTCTGACGGATCTGGATGTGGAGTGGCTGCTGTCGGGTCACGGGGATATCATCGCGGGGGCCGAGGCCGTCCGCAAAAATTTCGAAGACATCGAGCAGTTTTATTTTGCATACATATAAACCCGATGACAGATGTCGGAGGGCAGAGGACAGAAACAAAACACGCATTGCGGCGGGCACGGTGGCTCGACCGGCGATCGATTCGCCGGTTCGCGCAGGGTCGGCCGGCGTACCGACCAAAACTCGGTGGCCAGGAAACAGCTGCCCGTATCGAGCATCAATTTTTTGCTTTTGCAGCCAGGCGTTCTTTTTCCCGGCTCAATTTTTCTTCAACGACTGAGACCAACTTGCGGGCCTCATGCTGCCAATCTTCATCGGCCGCCAGGTTGGGAACGACGGCGTCGCCTGCAATCTTATATTTTTGGGCCAGGGTTTCCTTTACTACTTCCCGGCGGTTCCCGGCTGCTGTTTGAACGGTTGCCTGGTATTCATTGATGAGATTTGCCAGGCCGCTGGAATCCAGGTTACAGCAATGGTCCAGCGCTTCGAACAGGGCCCGGTTATCCCCATCCGGATCCAGGCGATCAATCACCTGACCGGCCAGGAAAGTATGATTCGGCAGGTTAAATTCGGCTTTCAATCCTTCGTAATCCCGTTGCAGGTGCTCTAATGAAATCACCTTGTCCTGGTATTTTTGCAGCATGCCCCGGAGGCGGTTTTCGATGTCCTTGCGTCTCTGTGCCTGTTTTTCCTCAGAGCTCTGGGAAAGATGCTTGGTCTTTTCCATGACCAGGTCCAATGTGCTTTTAATTTCCCCCATCTGTAGCTTCTCCTATGCGGCATATATATCCCGATTTCAGGGTACCGCAATCAAATCATAAAATTTCGTCATCCGGAGTATTGGAGTGTTGGAGTACTGGAGTATTGGTTGAACACTCAGAATGTCTTACAATACTCCAACACTCCATTACTCCAGTACTCCGGCATACCTTGGTTGATAAGTTTAGCTTTATTTCCCGGGATCTATAATTCTATCTAATATTAAAGCATGAAACGCATCCCCGGCATTGGAGCTGAACAACCACCCCAGATGCGTCAAACACATGCTGCAAAAACAAATTCGCCAGCTGTAGCCCGCAAACCAGCTGAATTCATCGGTGGCCGCTCCGGCATACCCGCATCCGGTTACATTTTTGAAACAGCCGATCTCAAAGACGATCCCATGGGGGTTGGCAAAGGTGTGCTGGTGGGCCCCCTGCATCGCCATGCGCTCAGCCGGCAGGGTGATGGCCTGGCGGCACTGGCGGCAAACGATATAGGCCTCCTCCTCCGGCTCCTTCCCGGCAGCATCCTCCTCAGCGGTAACAATTTCGCTTTTTTTATCCGGTTTATCGGCCGGAACACGAAGGCAATGAACGTCGTTGTCTATCTCTATAAACATTTATTACTCTGTCAAGGCTTCGGGTTTATTAGGAAATTGGCCAAGGTTGAGTTATTTGCCATTCCTTATTGGTTATTTGCACAAGAAGAATGAGGTCTGTTGGATGGTCGAGATTTTTTTAGGCATCCCCGCGCAGGCCGGCATCCAGTTTGGCATACCGTACTGCAATGCCGCTGTCATCGAGTTCTAAGAACGAATAACCAATAAGACCTAATTCAACATGAATTCGGTTTTGTCAAGATCGGAAAAGCGACTTTTTGAGTACGGCTTTTTCATAGGCCCCGATAATATCCCGTCGAGTGACGATGCCGACCAGTTCGGTGGGATCGTCTGGGGACACCACGGGCATGGTCGAAAAATCCTTGCGGCTGATTTTTTCCAGCGCCGCAAACAGATCATCGTCGGCCGAAACCGTGACGACATTTTCTGATGCCAGATCCTTGGCCACCACCAGGTCTTTTAAATCTTCGTCAAAAATTGCCTCACTGTAATCGTTAAATGAGATGATGCCGACCAATTTATTATCCGCATTGAGCACCGGAAAGCTGTTGAATTTGCTTTTTGATATTTGGTCGGCCATATCTACCACTGCACAGCTTTCCTGGATGGTTTCGACACGAGGGTTCATCACATCCTTCACGAACATGGACTTCAATACATTGATTTCCTTGCCCTCCCGGATGTTTATCCCCCGCCGGGCCAATTTCAAGGTATAGATCGAATCTTTTTTCAGCATGCCGGCAAAAATGGTGGCCAGTATGCATGAAAGCATCAGCGGCAGGATGATTTTATAGTTGCCGGTCATTTCGAAGAGAATCAGCATGGCCGCCAGCGGACCGTGGGTTGTCGCGCTGACCACTGCTCCCATGCCCACGATGCTGTAAGCACCCGGAGACGCTGTCACCGTGGGTAAAAACTGGTGGACCACCGCCCCGAAAAATCCGCCGGCCATGGCCCCCAGGAAAAGAGAGGGCGCAAAAATGCCTCCGGACCCGCCCGATCCGATGGTAATCGAGGTGGCCAGTATTTTAACCACGATCAGCAGCAGCAGCGCGTACCAGGCCAGTTTCTGACCCAGTGCCAGGTCAATACCGCCATAGCCGACCCCCAGAATCTCCGGGAAAAACAGGCCGGCCACTCCCAGGATCAAACCGCCGATAATTGCTTTTAAATACTCCGGGAATTTGAATTCGTCGAACAGGTCCTCGGTCAGGTAGAGGACTTTGGTGAACACCACCCCCACCACCGCGCAGAAAAGGCCCAGTCCCATATACAGGGGAAACTCCCAGGCGCTGATCAGTTCGTAAGTCGGAACGATGAAGGCCGGAACGTCACCGAGAAAAGCACGCGACACCGCGGTGGCCACCACCGAGGAGATCACGATGGGGCTGAAAGTGGCCAGACCGAAGTCGCCCAGAATAACCTCCAGCGCAAACATCGAACCGGCAATGGGCGCATTGAAGGTGGCGGCGATTCCGGCCGCGGCCCCGCATCCGACCAGAGTTCGCATACGGTCCTGGGAAACCTTGAGCAGCTGTCCGAGGGTCGAGCCGATGGCGGACCCGATTTGAACAATCGGCCCTTCACGGCCGACGGAGCCGCCGGTACTGATACTGATGGCGGAGGCCAACGATTTTACCACCACCACCCGCTTGCGGATAACACCCCCCTTGAGGGCAACGGCCTCCATCACCTCGGGCACACCGTGGCCTTTGGCCTCCTTCGCAAAAAAGTACACCAGCGGGCCGACCACCAGACCACCGGCTGCCGGAACCCAGACCTTCAGGTACCAGGGGAGGGCCAGAACCACATGCAACAATTCATCGGATGAACCATAGGCAAGGGTTTGAAAAAAATTGATGAGATGGCGAAACCCGACAGCACCCAGGCCACCGGCCAGGCCCACGGCAACCGCCAATACGGCCATGATGGTATGTTGATTGGTTCTCAATTCACTCAATGTGAAGTGCTTTTGGCTCGCGATTGGTTGATTCATTTAAATATCAACGGGTTAGCGGTCTTGCGGCCCATTTTTACAGAAAAATGTGCCAATGGGCGGTATCGCCCCTTACTATCTGAAAATATTTGTAATTTTTATACTGCCGCTCTGACTTAGTCAAGGAATTAATTGACATTTATTGACAAAATTGAAAAAATGAATATTATTGCATCAAAAAAATAGACACCATCAAATATCAATTGGGTGGTTATGAGAGAGGAAAGACATGCCGGTTTACGAATTTGAATGCGCCCAGGGACACATTACCGAAAAGCTGGTTGCCATGGGGACCAAACATACGAAATGTTCCAAGTGTGAAAAAAGAGCCAAAAAAATTCTGTCCGCCTGCACGTTTGAATTAAAAGGTGGCGGGTGGTATGCCGACGGCTATTCATCCACGCGCCCCAAGAGCGCTAAAACATCGACCTGATATTGCCAGGAGCCATATAAATCCTTTAATTAGTTAGTAAATTTACTTTTGACCCGGCGGTCCGATCCGACGCTGTGCGCAGGCACAGGTCGGATTTTTTTATGGCAATTGACATGCCGCCGACAACATGATAGCCCATAGGCTCAAAAATCGGAGCGGAGGGTTATGAAGCTTTTCTTTATACGCGCATTCCGGGCTGCCAAGCTGGATGCCACTGTATTTGATGAGGTCATGGAGAACGCCAAGCTCATGACCCAGGCCATCATCGTTGTTTTTATCTACGGAGCTGCCGTCGCCTACGGGAGTTTTGCACGGGCGGGGGTAGCCGGGATCAACAGCGCCATATTTATTACCCTCATCGGCTGGTATATCTGGGCTTTTTCGACCTATATCATCGGTGTAAGGCTGTTTCCCGAAACCGGGACCACCGCCGACCGCAAGGCTTTTATGCGGGCCATGGGATTTGCCAGCTCCCCCGGATGGCTGCGCTTTTTGGGACTGGTTCCGGAGATAGGCGGGGCCGTTTTTGCAGTGATATCGATCTGGATGGTTGTGGCGGCGGTGGTGGCGGTAAAAAAGGCTCTCAACTATACCAGCACCCAGCGCGCAGCAGCCATCACCATCGTTTGCTGGATCCTCAGTACGCTCTTTCAGGGGTTGCTGTATATTATTTTCTTTTCGGTTTTCGGCATCTCGCGATAGCATACCTAACCCGGAAAATTCCAGGGGGAAGAATCAGGGCCATGTCGTCTGTCGAATTGGGGCAGCTCACATTTGCCAGCCAGACCGTGTCGGCAAAATTCGTAGATCCCGACGGGCTAGTTGCGGATCGGCCGATAGAAATCCGAACCAATCCAGTTACCGGGCGCACCTGCCGCATCGCCTTCAGCCGCATCCAGGAAAAAGAGACGGGCACCGAGGCGCTGCCACCGCCACCACCGGATGCCGGCACCACGGATGCCTGCCCTTTCTGCCGGCCCCAGGTGGTTTCTCAAACACCCCGGTTGCACCCCGACCTGGCGAGTGAGGCAAGAATGGACCGTGGTGATTCGCTTCTATTTCCAAATTTATTCCCCTACGGCAGCTATTCCGCCGTCAGCCTGTTCGACAACGAGCATTTTGTGGAGATTGGCAAAGCGTCACATGCTTCTTATACGAACTGCTTTTTAAACTGCTGCCGCTATCTCACCAGGGTCCGCGATTACGATCCACAGGCCGTCTATCTGGCCATTACCCAGAATCATCTGCCATCGGCCGGCGGCTCTTTGGTTCACCCACACCTGCAAATCAATGCCGACCGGGTGGCCGCCAATCACCACCGGTTTCTGCATAACCGCGCCAATGATTATTATAGGCACAACGGCGTTTTGCTGTTTTCCAGCTACCTCGCGCATGAAAAAAATGAAGCCACCCGCTATATCGGCGCAACCGGATCCTGGCAATGGATGGCGGCGTTTGCGCCGGAGGGCTTTTTTGAAATATGGGGCATATTGCCCGGGGCCACATCCATGCTGCAGCCTGATCCGACGGACTGGGCGGATCTTGTCCGGGGCGTTCTCAACGTCCAGCGGTTCTATCGCAGCCTCAACCGCAATGGATACAACTTGGGGCTGCTGGCAGTGGAAATTCCGGCCAGCCGGTTTGAATTGCGCCTTGTCATCATGGTCCGTTCAAACTACGCCCCCTGGGTGCGCAGCGATCATACCGGATTCGAAGTCATGCTCGGCGACATGACCACCTTCGTCGCCCCGGAGCAGACAGCTGAATGGGCACGGCCGTTTTTCTCAAACTGAGCGGATTGCGGCGGGGAACGGTTCTTTTAACGTAAAGTTTCAGATGACAGAAAACAGAGGACAGAGGACAGATTGCAGAAATCAGAGAACGGCATCCGGTATTGTCACTCTGTCTTCTGACCTCTGTCAGCTGTCGTCTGTAAAATGACACCTGAAACCTTATTTAGCCTGACACCTGACACCTTCTTTAGAAAGATGACAACCTCATCAAAATATTTAACGCTAACGGCGCTCAGCCTGGCGGCTTTGTTTATAGTCACATCGGTTTGCACCGCCGGCGTCGCTGTCCCGGACCGCGTAACCACCGTCGAAACACCGGTTCGCATCACCGTGCTGACCACGGGTCGCTTTTTCGCTGCCGGCGGCCGCCTGGTGGACATTTACCTCGATGATAAGCATCTGAAACGAATTTTAACCGGCGGCGACGGTTATGGTTACCTTAAATACACGCCGCAAAGCACGGGCTACAAACAGATCAAAGCGCGCTCAAACGGAGACAGCGCCGAGGGATTGCTGCTGGTGATGGCCAAAAAGGATCGGGCCATCGCCATTGAAGTTGAGGATGGATTTAAAACCGCCCTATTTTCCGACGAGATCAAACAAAGCAGCTTGAAGGTTGTTAAAACCCTGAGCAAAACCTATAAAATCATTTATCTGAGCCGGCTTGCCGGCAAAAGCATCACCGGCCCCTGGCTTGAAAAACAAGGTTTTCCCAGATCGGTCATCCTGAAGTGGCAAGGTTCTAACACGTTGAAAGGATTAAAAGAAAGGGGGGTCCAGATAGCTGCCATCATCGGCTCCGCGGCGGTCATATCCGCGGCTGCCGATTCGGTTGACAAACGCTATACCTTCGACAAAACCAAAGAAGGCACAACCGTCAAAAACTGGGATGAAATTGCCGGATTGCTGCAATAGGCCGCTTTTTGCTATTCCGTGCCGGCGTACTTCCTGATCCGACCATCTTCAGCCACTACATAAACGGCGCCATCGCGCCCTATTGCCGGTGAGGACAAGCCGTTGCCGTGAAAATTGGTATCATGTGCCCGGGTTTTCAGATCATAGGTCACGGTCAGCATTTCAAAGGTGGACACATAAACCCGATTGGCCGTAACGGCCGGTGATGAATGGGTCACCCCATGCAAAGTTAACATGCCGGTAGAATTGTCGCCACGAGCCAGTGTGCCGTCGGAGACGTTGAGCACCTGGATATGGTCCTTGGAGACGACGAATACGTACCTGTCCTCAACGATTACCGGAGTGGAGAAAACGGGCTGAGTAGCCTCATAATCCCACATTTCGACGCCGGTCTCTACGTCATAGGCCTGTACCTTGCCGTCTTGTCTTCCAAATACCATCAGCCCGTTGGGGGAGACCGCCACTGAAGAATGCTTTTCAAAGCGGTGCTGCTGGCGCCAGATTACCGAAAGGCCGGTGCCGTCCCATTCAAATACGCCAACGCTGCACAGGTTGTCGGCAATGGCGATGAGCGGCTTGGCCCTGCCGGTGACAACCGCAACCGTGGGATCGATAAAGCGGTCCGGCAAGACAACACCGCTTTGATCTGAAACCGGCGGCGACTTGCTGACCAGATTCCAGGTATCACCATAAAATCGGACAAGGTCACCGGAGCCGGCCGCGCTTTCCGGGAGATCATAACGGCAGGTACCCAGGGGTTTGCGATCAACGAGCTGCACCTGGTTGCCCTCATCGCGCAAAACGAAAAGCTCTCCCTGGAGACCATCAACCGTACCCACGGAAAGATAGACAAAAATCAAGGCTTCTTTCAGCGTTGTCATCACCTTGGGGGATCCGGTAGCAAAGCCGTTGTCCGGGAAGCTGTAGGACCATTTCTGGTTTCTAAATTGATCAATTTTGTGGAGCGTGCTCCGGTAGCGATCTTCACCGGTCTTGCGATTGGATATAACGTAAATATTGCGTTGGTCCGAAACCGATGGCGAGGAAATAATGTGAGTTTCGGATCCGGCATCTGCCAGGGCCAGGGTCCACTTTTCACTGCCGTCCTCGGACCTTAGCGCCAGCAGCAACCCATCCGTGGTACCAATGTAGATGATCTCGCGATCCTGAAAATCGCTTCCGATCACCGGCGAGGAACTGGTGATCCGGTAGGGTTTGGAAATCCAACGCGGGGAAAGCGCAAACCCGCTATCAACCTGCTGAACCCCCTGGCTTGCCAGATTGCCGTGAAAGTGACCCCATCGAATCGGTTTACCGCCGGCACAGCCCACAAGAGCCACCAGGGCAAACACTAGAATTGGTATTCGCCAAAAGATACGCATGCTGTCATCCTTCCTGGAATCTGAATGATATGACCGGAATAGATCGCTTCCTTAATATATTCCATATTTTATGAAATAATCAAGCCCATATTGTATCAATTCAGGGATTATATGCGGATGGTAAAGATTTGCTTTATTAACGAGGGCGGCTTGCGATATCCATTCTAAAAATCCCAAGCACCAAATAACAAAACACAAGCACCCAAATTCCAATGACCCAAACGAATCCCACCGATCAAGAATTAAAATCCCCGAAATGGATGGTTCAGTGGTTTGTTGCGGTCATTGAAATTTCGAATTTATTTGGAATTTGGTGCTTGTGATTTGGGATTTGCTCACCAACAAGGTGAACAGCTTATTTCTCGGCGAGGGGATATAGCCTATACTTAAATAATTCCTATCTAAAACCCTACCACCAGCGATACTGCCAGTTGCCGCGATGAAGCACGTGCATGACTTCCAGTGAAAAAAGCAGGGCCATGGATGAGTAGAAAATCCACATCAAAAACAAAATGACCGATGATAAAGAACCGTAAAGCAGATTGACCTCCGAGATATGCCGGATATATAGTCCAAAGAATTTGCGGGCCACCAGCCACAGGATACAGAAGATCACCGCTGAAAAAAGCTGATAGCGCCACTTTACTCTGACATTCAAAAACAGCTTGACGGTAACCAGATAAAAACCGATCAGAACCAGCAGCGACATCAGATTGATCGGCTGGGACCGCGTGTAATCTACCGCCAACCGGTAAAGGTTTTCCAGGTAGGGCGTTTTGTTGATGCTGTTTAAGAAATGCGAGGCCGATGTAGACAGGATGATCCAGATATAGTTGGTGATAAAGAACAGCAGCACCGCAAAAATACTCATGACAACGTAAATCGCCTGTCCCAGGACCAGGTGACGCGCCGGAAGCTCAAATATCCTGCGGTACGATGTTTCTAACGTTTTGAAAATCAGCCCGCTGATAATCGGCAACATCAGAAAGTTAATGGCTTTGAACGAACTGTAAGCATCCGGATTAATGACATGGGTTTTCATCCACTCCCTGGACACAAACGGTATGACCTGGTTCAATTCGTCCGCGAGCAATTCTGTAACCCGGCCGGCCCAGCCGGTGTGGGCAAAAAGCAGGTTCTGAATCAAATCGAACACCAGAATACTCAGCGTGGCAAACGGTATGATCGACAGCAAAAAGACAAAGGAAATCGACAAAGATAAGTTAAAACAGTCATCCTGCAGAAATTTCTTAAAAGATACCGCAAATAACTTGTGGCCAGAAAAATTCGGGCGTAGCGTTAATATCTGGCGTTTAAGAACATAAACGGATAAATATCTCATATGTCGGCATACTCCGCGGCCAGATCTTCACGGATTTCGCTGTTGAGGGATTTGATGTTCGGAAAAAGTTCGGTTAATATTTTCCTTGCATTTTCGATGCTGGTGACGGCTTGGGTTATTTTGCGATACTCAGACTTTGTCAGGTCAACCCGTTCCTTGAGCTCGTCAATATCATCACAAATAAATTCCACCTCGCTGATAACCCTGAAAAAATCTTCTGCTTGCATAAATCTTCCCCTTTTTTGTTGTGTTACACCCCCGAAATAATAAGAGCTCCGACTCTTATTTGGAAAGGCCCCTGGTCTGCCTCCGAAACAGCTTGGACCTTGTGCTCGATGGCGACCATCTGTATAGGCGCCATTCGGGTCAATTGTGTTGACCAAGAGAAGTATCGGCACAACGAATCAAAAGCTTGAGCTTTTTTTCATCTCAGGAGACGGACTAAAAAAGGAGTCGTTCGATCACGATTTTCATTGACGGCAAGATTTTAGCGGTTTGACCAAAAGAGTCAAAATCTTTGGTCAAAATGTTGCAATAGATATGAAACATCATCCGTCTCCTTTATTCAAATATATTTCGATCGTAATTGAATGAACAGCGAATAGCTTAAAGCTGATATTCAGAATAGTTGGCCTTTGCGCTTTGCGCTATGAGCTATATTTTGGTCGTCTGCTCCCGGGGAAACTTACATGGAATCGGCCAAGGTAGCGGTGTTGAGGGATCGTCAAGGCGCCAAGATCAGGCGCCCCCTTTGTCTGGTGCGGTGTCCTGCTGGGACCATCGTGGGATTTGCGGCATCAGTTCTTCTAACATCATCACTCTTTGCTGGGGCGTAAAATTGCGATGTAATCGAATCTCTTTGTCCGGATAGGTATCGGTATCCTGAAGGCGCTTCCAGAAATCAATCATGGCCTCAGGCGCGTATTGGGAACGCGCAACCAGCAGAAGGGCAATGGCCGCCGCTTCTTTTTCATAAGCTTCATCGTATTCACGATCCAGGGGGTCGAGATCGGCCGCGTGGACATATCCCCATTTCATCCAGCCACTTCCGCCGATGGCCACCGTTCCCTGGCTGGCCGCCATAATGGCGATGCTGGTAGCCATTTCTGCGACACTGAAAAAGATATCGGTTGCCATGGTGAACTCCACCGGTTCGGTATGCCGGGCCAGGGCGTGGGCCATCTCTCCGGCCAAAACAGCTGCAATCTCATCCTCGTTCCGGACGATATCCAAAAATCCGGACCAGACAAAAATATAGTTGCCATGGACCGCACGAACATCGACAATTTCGGGAGCATCGAAAAGATGTATCTGCCAGGTCTGCCGCTCCGCGTCGGCTGTCTGAACCAGATGATCGAAAACTGATAGAAGCTGCTCATCGCGGGCATGATCGGCGACAAGTGCATGGTCCTCGCACAGGGAAGTAAACAACCGTTGACCGTACTCTGTTTCTGCTGGCGTGGGAGGGCCGGGCCGGGGAATCATGCCGGCCGGAACGGGCACGTGCTTGACGGTGCAGCCACCGGCAAACAACAGGGTCAGGCAGGCCCAAAGCCAAACCATCCGAATATGCACAGGCGAATTCATTGCGGCAAATAACCTCAACAGCATCGCTATCAGGATTAGGCCCTCAACAGGCAGACATCATCGAAAGGATAAAAGACGCTGGTTAGCGCAACTCGTATAACACAAGCGTTCCGGAAAGTAAATGAGGAACCAGGGGCGTATTCGCCTATCTCGCAGCGGGTGCGGCTTTCCAGCCGCGATGGGTATATAATCGAGCATAAATATTCGCGGCTGGAAAGCCGCTCCCCCAAAACGATGAAAACCGTTCCATGTCTAAAACAATAAACCGCCATATTTCAAATCTGATAAATTGCTTTCAGAAAGGTTTTATGGTTAAACACGTAAAGCAGCTTCATTTTGAGGGAATGCTCAACAAAAGAAGGAAAACCAGAACTTTGTCTGATCAAAAAAAACCCCACATGCACGCAACGGACAACCTGGTTGAATCGGTTCCCTTCAACCAGGCCTATTGGGTGGAACCCGGCAAGTTTATGGCGGGGTGTTATCCGGGAACCGAACATCCCGACGACGCCCGGGACAAGCTCAACGGCCTGCTGGCGCATGGAATTCGCCGCGTGATCAATCTGATGGAAACCAAAGAGCTCAACCGGGCCGGCAACCCCTTTGTGCCCTATGAGGATCAGATGACCGCCATTGCACGGGCCATGGGGTGCGAGGTCGCGTTTGACCGCCGGCCAATAAAGGACTATGGTATTCCCGCCCGACCTGATATGGCCGGCCTTTTGGACCGCTTGGACCGCTGCATCAAAAACGCCACGCCGGTATATGTCCATTGTCTCGGCGGCATCGGGCGCACGGGAACCGTTGTCGGCTGCTACCTGGCCCGGCACGGTTATGCATCCGGCCCGGGCATTCTGAAAGCCATCCAGGTGCTGAGAAAAGATACCGCTACCGGCAGTCTATCATCACCGGAAACCGATAAGCAAATTGAGCTGGTTTGTTCCTGGCGTCCGGGAGAATAGCAAAGTAGAACCCATGAATTTCAATCCATCTGAAATCGCTTCGCAATTGGCCGCCGCTGCCAAAGCAGATGTCCAGATCAACAAACCACTGGCGCCCTATACCTCCTATCAAATCGGCGGCCCCACAGCCGTCTGGGTTGCACCGGCAGCGGAGGGCGACGTCGGCAGGATTCTCGAACTCGTAAACCGCAACGACCTCCCGCTTTTCATACTGGGGCGGGGGTCGAACGTACTGATTTCAGACAGGGGATGGGATGGCGTCACCCTGTATCTGGGCAACAATCTCAGCGGTGTCACGTTTGACGGCAGAATGGCCAGGGCGCTGGCCGGCACCCTGCTACTGGAGGTGGTTCGGGCAGCCGTCAAAAGGGGCCTGGCCGGGATGGAGCAACTGGCCGGAATTCCAGGCGGGATCGGCGGCGCCCTGCGCATGAATGCCGGGGCCTTCGGACAGGAGATCGCTAGCACGACCCGTTCTGTCAAGGGCTTCCGGCACGACGGCTCGCCTTTTCAGGCCGCTCGCCAAGATATTACCTTCGACTACCGGCGGGTACCGGAGTTGGAAGATGTTATCATTACCTCCGCTGATTTCGGTTTTGAAGAATCAGACCCGCACATTCTGTCCGGGCGTATGGAGGATATCCTCACCCTGCGCGCTAAAAAGCAGCCGCTTCGATATCCCTCCTGCGGCAGTGTGTTTAAGCGACCTGCCGGCTATTATGCCGGGGCGCTGATTGAAGAGGCCGGACTCAAGGGGGAACGCATTGGCGGCGCAATGATCAGCCCGAAGCATGCCGGATTTATCCTGAACGTGAATGGGGCCTCGGCTGCGGATGTTTATGCGTTGATCAATCTGATCGAAAACAGGGTTTTCGATCGCTTCGGTGTAAAACTCGAGCGGGAAGTCCGGTTGATCGGAGAGTTTGATTGAATCGGCTCCCATCAGCACCGGTCGACAGCCGGTACCTCACCCGTTTTTATATCCCCCTGGCCATCCAGGCTGCCTCCCAGGCTTTGTGTTATCCTCTGGTTGCCATGGTGGCCTCGCGCGGTCCCGGGGGACCCCTAAACCTGGCCGGTCTGGCTCAGGCCAATATCGTCATGTTCTTCTTCGGCATGTTTGCCATCAGCTATGTGACCACCGGAATGGTGTTCGCCAAGACACGCGAAGGATATCAAAAATTCCGGTTTGTCACCCTTCTGACCGGTTTTACGGTCGTCATCATTCAGGCAATATTGTGTACCCCGGCCCTGGCGCATTTGCTTTTCGGTTCGGTAATTGGTCTGCCGGCAAGCATTGAGCAGCCGGCCCGGATCGGGTTTATGACCAGTATTCCGCTTCAGTTTCTCTTCTTTTTGCGAATCCCTTATTTTGTCGTCATGTACATCGGCAAGGCCACCGGCATGGCAAGCTTTGCGACCATTGGCCGCATAACCCTGACAGCCTTGCTGTCCCCGCTCTTTTGCATGCTGGACCTGGTCGGCCCGGTCTGGGCGGTGGTCTGCCTGACCATCCCGGTGGCCATCGAAGTGCTGATGTCCAGGATATTCGCCGCCCCCTTTCTAAAATCCCTTGTATCTGAGCCGGAAAACCCGCCCAGGGCCCGGGAGATTTTCTGGTTTAATCTCCCGCTGTCAATGGGCGGTTATTTTCTTTCCATCTCCGCCATCATACTGGCGGGATTCATCGCCCGGGCCCCGAATCCCGACCGCATTCTGCCGGTGTATTATCTGGCACTCGGCCTGGCCAACCCGATGGCCTTTGCAGCCACCCGCATTCAAACTGTCGTCCTGGCCTTTCCGCCCCGATCGGAAACCGATCGCCGGACCTTGCATTTTGCCGTGGCGGCCGGATTTACGCTGGGCCTTTTGCCGTTGATCTTCTCCCTGCCCGGTCTGATTGAGTTTTACTATGTCAAGCTGCAGAGGCTCACCGTCCAGGATCTCCAACTGGTGCGATTAACGGCGGTATCGCTGATATGCTTTCCGTTGAGCGTGGCCATCCGAGCCCAGAGTGAAGGTCTGGCCGCCTGGCAAAAAAAGCCGGTGACCGTTCTCGCCGGACATGCCCTGTTCATGGTCACCATGATCACCAGCGGTTTCACCCTGCTCAAATTCGGTGTCCCGGGGCACCTGATCGGACCGGTCGGACTGACCCTTGGCAGCCTGGCATCCTCAGCCACCATGCGGTTATTGCTCAACCGCGTCAAAGAACGGAATATCCCGGTGGGGCCGACGACGACATCCATCGGGCAAATCCGCTAAAAACTGGCTTCAGAATACCATCTTATATTCGAATGCTGCGTTGCAAGCCGACGCA
>Ga0209536_100007723_pt1 | contig 16281 bp, 19 predicted proteins | sample DeeMarSeWOR28_12_FD_187461 | JGI IMG/M metagenome (GOLD analysis project Ga0209536, IMG submission 187461) | Marine sediment microbial communities from White Oak River estuary, North Carolina - WOR-2-8_12 (SPAdes) (version 2) | ecosystem: Environmental > Aquatic > Marine > Intertidal zone >...
GGTGCACGACCGCGAACGACTCAAACGGCTGGAGCAGGTGCTCTACAGCCGCATCCTGGCCCTGCACGCTCGGGTCGAGGCCACATGAGGGCCCGTGGCCTGCCCCCCCTGCTCGCGCTCTTGGTCTCAGCCAGCGCGATCGGATGCGGATCGTCCGCGCCCGCGATGCCGTCGACGGAAGCAACACCGGCGGAGCTCGTCAGCAAGCCCGTCGCGACGCCCGACGTGCTTCGAGGCGAACGGTTGCTGGTGGACGGACGGATCAGCGACGCACAACGCGTGTTCGAAAGGGCAATCGCGGACGATCCCGACGACGCTCGCGCATGGCTGGACCTCGGTCTTGCACACGAAGCAAGGGAGGATCTGCCGTCAGCAGAGCGCGCCTACCGCCGTGCCACGGACATCGACCCTCGGTTCGCCGAAGCGTTCAACAACCTGGGCGTCCTCCTGCGAGAGCGCGGAGAGCTCGTGGAGGCAACCGCGGCGCTGGAGAGAGCCGCGGCGCTCGACCCGAACCTGAGCCTCGCGCGGTTCAATCTCGGCTTGGCCTACGAAGACCAGGGCCGCCTCGACGACGCCGAGCGCGAGTATCTAGCGACTGTCGAGCAGCTTCCCGCTGACCCCGTGCCGCGGATCAACCTCGCGATGATGTATTTGGAGCAAGGCCGGACCGAGGACGCTGCGGTGCAGTTGCGAGCTGCCCGCCCGACGGTTCGAGGCGATGTGCTTCTCTCGATTGCCGTGGGTGAGGGCCTGCGGCGCGCCGGGGCTCCCGGGGAGGCTGTCGACGTCTTGGAAGAGGCGCGTTTGCACGCTGGCGACCCGCCGCCCACGGGACTCCTCGCTGAGCTGTCGCTCGCCTATTACGCCGCCGGCGATCTCAGCTCCGCGGAAAGGACGATGCGCCGAGCGATACGCCAAGACGAGATCGATCCGGCGTTGCAATACGCGTATGGGTCGATACTCGCGAAGCTCGGCGAGCTTGGAAAGGCGCGCTCCCATCTTCGGCGTGCAATCTCCCTCGACCCGGACGGACCATACGCGGATCGGGCCCGCAAACGGCTCGAGTCGCTCAAGTAGCCGGGCGAAACCCGAGGCCCACGAGGAAAACCTCGTAGCTCTCGTCTCGCGTGGCCTCGGGCCGAATGATCCGGACCTTGCCGAACACTTCGCGAAGCGCGCTCCGGGCCTCCTCGAACTCCGCGCCTTGGAAGATCTTCGCGACGAAGGTGCCGCCCGGCCGGAGCACAGCTCGCGCGAGCTCGAGCGCCCGCATCACGAGCTCGAAGCTCCTGTATTGGTCGGCGTGTCGCTGGCCGCTCGTCTTCGGGGCCATGTCGCTCAGCACGAGATCGAAGGGGCCACCCAAGCTCGCCGGGTCCACCTCGAAGGCATCGAGCGCCCGGATCTCCGCGTGTGGTGGAAGTGCCACCTCGGGATCTTGGAGGTCTAGCCCAAGCACGTGCCCTGTGGGCCCGACCCGCTCCGCCGCGTAGAGCGTCCAGGAGCCCGGGCTCGCGCCGAGATCCAGCACGCGCTGGCCCCTCTCGAATAGACCGACTCTTCGATCGATTTCCTGAAGCTTGTAGACCGAGCGGGCAGGGTACCCCTCGCGCCGCGCACGGCGTCCGTGGTGATCCTGCTTTCGTCGGCGGGGCAGCTAGCCCTCTTCGGTCATTTCCGGCGTCTCCGCTGCCGGCTCTTCCTTGGCGGGTGGCTCCGGAAGGGCAACGGCGGCCTTCTTGATCGCACCCTTGACGGTGAGGAAGCCATTGCGCGGACCTGGAACGCCGCCTTCGACGAGGACGATGTTCTCCTCGGGAAGCAGCTTCGCGATGCGCAGGTTCAGAATGGTCGCCTTCTTGTTGCCGTATTGGCCCGGCATTTTTTGACCACGCAGCGTGCGGCCGGGCGTCATGTTCTGGCCGATCGATCCGCCGTGGCGCTTGTACTCGTGCGTTCCATGGCCGACGGTGCCAGCGCCCGCGAAGTTGTGTCGCTTCATGACACCGGTGAAGCCACGGCCCTTGCTGGTGCCCGAGACGTCGACGAACTGACCATCCTGGAAAATGTCCGACACGCCGAGCGTCTGGCCGACCTCGAAGCGCTCGAGGAGCGATGGGTCGACACGGAACTCCCGCACGATGCGGGGAGCGTCGATGCCGGCGGCCTTGAAAGCGCCTGCTTCGGGCTTGGTGACGAGCTTTTCACGGCGTGAGCCGAAGCCGAGTCGGAGGGCGGCGTACCCGTCTTTGTCCGGGGTGCGCTTCCCCACGACGACGCAGGGGCCCGCTTTGATCGCGGTGACGCGTCGAACCTCCCCGTCTTCGAGGAAGATTTGGGTATTGCCAAGCTTGGTGCCGATGAGGCCGGGATTCGTATTCACAGGTCTTCTCCCCCGTAAAAGGGCCGCAAAGATAGTGAGGGGCCGGTGCGAGTCAAGCACCCCCGCGAAGCGCCCTCGGCACCGCGGGGCTTTCCGCGCAAAAACGCGGGCTAGTCCTGGAGTCGGAAGATGCGGATGGCGTTGTCGTAGCTCACCTCCGCCAGAGACTCGGGATCCTCACCCCGAAGCTCCGCAATACGCTTGGCGGTGTGCGCTACATACGCGGGTTCATTACGTTTTCCCCGTTTCGGGCTCGGGGCCAGGTACGGGGCATCCGTCTCGATCAGGAGGGCATCGGCCGGCTGTCTTCTCGCCGCTTCCTGCACCTCGATCGCCTTGCTGAAGGTGACGATGCCGCTGAAGGACGAGACGAAGCCCAGATCGAGCGCTGCCGCGGCAAAGGGAGCATCTTCGCTGAAGCAATGGATGATCCCTCCGACGTCGCTCGCCCGCTCCTCGCGGAGGACGCGCAGGGTTTCTTCCGGTGCGGACCGTGTGTGGATGATCAACGGCTTCTTGAGCTCTTTGGCGATCGCGATCTGCATTCGAAAGGCGTCAATCTGAGCGTCGCGCGGAGAGTGGTCGTAGTGGAAGTCGAGACCGGTTTCTCCGATGGCGACGACACTCGAGTCGGTGCCGGCGGTCCTGATCGCATCGCAAAGCGCGTCGTCCAGCTCCTTTGCGTCGTGGGGGTGAACGCCCACGGTCGCCGAGATCCAATCCGAATGGCGATGCGCGATGTCGATCGCCGAGCTCACCGAAGCGACGTCGTGTGCGCAGCCGATCGTCGTGATCCGACGCACACCGGCCTCTTTCGCGCGCTCGAGCACCGCGTCGAGCTCCTGGTGGAGTCGTGGGTCGTCCAGATGGCAGTGCGTGTCGAACAGCATGATGTCGCTCCATCACACAGGGTGATCTGCGGCGCGGATCGAAGCAAGCAATGCCCGCGCTTCCGAGCTCTCCTGCGCGAGCTCCTGAAGGGCCGCTTCGTAGACCGGCCTCTCGGTCGGTCGACTCTTTCGAAAGCCGCGGGCGAGGTCCGGCGCGAGCGACGTGAGGCGAAGCTCGCCGACGAGCTGGACGGCGTATTGCCGTGCTTCGATGCGCCAGCTCCGCACCAGCTTGCGAATTACTGCTACGCCCTCCGGATCGCCGAGCTTGACGAGCGCGCGAGCTGCCGCCGCACGCAGGATGGGCGAACGCCATGGATGCCGTGCGAGGCGCGCGAGCTGGACTCGGGATTGCTGGTCTTCGAGATCGCCGAGCGCGATCGCCGCCGGAAAGGCCCGATCGACGCGTACGAGCCCTGCGCGCAGCGTCTCCGTACCTCGCGAGTCGCCGAGCGCGCCGAGTGCGGTCGCCGCGGCGAATCGAACGCCGTCGAAATCATCGTCGAGCAAACGGGCGAGGTCGTCGCCATGATTCGAAGCGCCGAGATCGCCGAGACATTGGGCTGCCAGCAACCGGACCTCCGGGTCTTGGTCTCGCATCGCCGCCGCGATCGCGCTTGTATGCGCCGCGCCCAGCGTCGCGAGTGTCCACACGGCAGAAAACCGCATTTCGGGTCGCGAGTCCTCGAGTAGGCCTTTGATGGCGTCGAGGCCTTGGTGAGGCGCCACCCGTCCGAGCGCCAAGACCGCCGCCTGTCGTGCCCCGCGGTGCTCGTCCTCGAACGCTTCGAGCAATAGGCGTGCGCCTTCTCCCGCTTGGAGAATGCCCAACGACTCGAACGCGGCCTCTCGCACCGCGCCGTCAGCGTCGCTTGCCAAGACCAAGAGGCCCTGCACGGCTTCGTCGCGTCGCTCCTCTGGCGGATCCCCGAGACGCACCGCAGCCGCGGTGCGAAAGCGGCCTTGCTGCGCACGGACGTCGCGTAACGCGGCTTCGAAGTGCGGTGTGAGCTGGGGAATCACTTCGCGCGCGAGCCCGGTTCGACCTCTTTGTCGACGACGAGCACGCCGAGTCCATCGTCATCGCTCGCCGCCAAGACCATCCCCTGGGACTCGAGCCCCATCAGCTTGCGTGGCTTCAGGTTCGCGACGATCACGACGCGTTTGCCGACCAGGTCCTCGGGTGCGTAGTGCTCTGAGATTCCGGCCAGAATCTGCCGGGGCTCCGGCTCGCCGGCGTCGACACTCAGCTTGAGGAGCTTCTTGCTTTTCTCGACGCGCTCTGCCGTCTCGACCACGCCGACCCGCAGGTCGACTTTCATGAAGTCGTCGAACTCGATGAAATCGTCCTTGCTCGGCTCTGGCTCTGACATGGCGGGGGCCTTCCCGTGTACGGGGGCTTGCTCGACGCCGAGTCGCTCGAGGATCGAGCGCTCTTGGCTTTCGTCGAAGCGTGGGAAGAGCGGGGCGCTTGCTCGGGTCTGAGATCCGGGGCGGAGCCCGCCCCACACACTCGGCCAGAGGTCGACGCGCTCGGTCGGTAGCAACGGAGGCATTCCAAGCTGTGCCCGGAGCTCGTTGCACTTCTGTGGCATCACGGGGAAGAGCATGATGGATATCCAGCGCAGCGTTTCGAGGACCGTGTAGCAGACCTGACGCAGGCGCGTCTTGTCCTCTTGCTTCGCGAGTCGCCACGGCTCGGTCGAATCGACGTACTTGTTGGCCGCGGAGATGAGCTCCCATATCGCGTCGAGCGCGCGATGGAATGCCAACGCTTCGAGGTGCTTTGCCGATTCCGCCGCTGACCACCGAGCCTTGGCGATGAGGGCCCGATCAGCGTCGTCGAGCGCACCTCGATCGACGCTTGGGACCTGGCCGTCCAAGCTCTTCTTGAGAATGCTCGCGACGATTCGGTTCATGAGGTTTCCGAGGCCGTTCGCGAGCTCTCCGTTGTATCGGTTGATGAGATTGCGGTGGCTGAAATCGCCGTCTTGACCGAAGCCCACCTCCCGCATGAAGTAATACCGGAGCACGTCCGCGCCAAACGCTTCGACGAGCGGACCGGGGGGTAGGAAGTTGCCGAGGGACTTCGACATCTTCTCGCCATTGACCGTCAACCAGCCGTGAGCCCATACGTGCGTCGGGAGCCGGACGCCTGCGCTCATTAGAAACGCGGGCCAGTAGATGGCATGGAATCTGAGAATGTCTTTGCCGACGATGTGGGTGATCGTTCCGGCATCGCGCCAGAACTCGTCGAAGAGCGGCGCCTCCCCCCGGGCGGCTGGGCCACCTAGGGCGCTGATGTAATTGGTGAGCGCATCCAGCCAGACGTAGATCACGTGCTCGGGATCGTTCGGGACCGGGATCCCCCAACGAAAGCTCGTCCGCGACACCGACAAGTCCCGCAGGCCCTCCTTCACGAACGACTTCACCTCGTTGAACCGCGCGTTTGGCTGCACGAAGTCGGGGTGGGCTTCGTAGTATTCGAGAAGCGGCTGCGTGTAGTTGCTCAGTCGAAAAAAGTAGCTGCGCTCCTTGATGCGCTCCACGGGCTTCTTGTGAATCGCACACAGATTACCCTCCAAGAGCTCTTTTTCGGTCTTGAAGGACTCGCAGCCGACGCAGTACCAGTCCTCGTAGTCGTCGAGATAGATGTCGCCCCGCTCCTCCATCTGCTTCCACAGTCTCTGGACGTTTTCCTTGTGCTGCGCGGAGGTCGTTCGGATGAAACCATGGTGCTGGCAATCCAAAGCTTCCCAGGCTTCCCGGAACGGGGCGGCCATTCGGTCGACGAAATCCTGGGGCGCGAGATCTTCTTCCTTGGCGCGGCGTTCGATCTTGAGGCCGTGCTCGTCCAACCCGGTGAGGAAGTAGCTCGGCCGGCCCCGAAGAGCCTGGTATCGAGACACGACGTCAGCGGCCACGGTAGAGTACGCATGGCCGATGTGCGGCCGATCGTTGACGTAATAGATCGGCGTCGTGACGTAGTAAGGGCGAGCCATTTTGCGCCCGAGACTAGCCAAATTCCGCCGAGGCGCCACCTAGCGCAGGTTTCGCAGACCAAAGAGCAGTGAGTCGAGCGCGACTTGTCGATTGGCGTTCTGCCGCATCGACCGGATGCATTCGTGAATCAGTGATACCCGCGCGGCCGCCGCGCTCGACGAGACCGAGGTCGCCCGCTCCCCGAGCTCATCGGCCTGGCCGGTGAACCCGAGGTGTTCCGAGCCGAGACCAAGCGCGCTCACCGACAGATCCCGGTAGAAGCTCTGTAGCGTCAGAAGGGCCAACTCGAGGTCGTCTCGGCGCCCGAGTTGTTCCGATAGCTCCACGAGCATTCCGGGACCGCCTTCGCGAACGGCGTCATCGATCGAGGATACGAGCGTGGTGAGCTCGTCCACTGTGCCGTCGCGAGCCAACATGAGGGCCACGTCCGCGCGACCCGCGCACAGCGCGATCGCTGCGTCGACCGTCTCTTCCGGCAGGTTCTCCGTTGCGAGAATGCTTCGCAAGACCGGATCGGGCAGCCTTCCAAAGCGAATGCGTTGGCAACGCGACCGGATCGTCGGGAGCAGCGAGTCCGCGCGCTCCGACGTCAGAATGAAGTGGACATTCGCGCGGGGCTCCTCGAGCGTCTTGAGCAGCGCGTTCGCTGCTTCGGGCTGGAAGCTCGGAAAGGAGATGTCCGCCTCGGGAAAGATGAAGAACGTGGACTTGGCTTCGAAAGGCGCGAACTGCGCGAGGGGAAGGATCTCGTTCCTCAGAACCTCGACCTGGATGTTGCGCTTGCCTTCATCGCGCGGGCGAAAGACACGGACGTCGGGGTGAGCATCGGCTTCGATTCGATCGACGATGTGCGGATCGCCCGCGGCGACGACCTCGGTCGCAAACGCCACCGCAGTGAGCTCCTTACCGACCCCGCTCGGCCCATCGAACAGGTATGCCGATGCGATGCGACCGTGGTCCCGCGCCCGAGTTAGCGCCTGCACTGCGCCGTCCTGCGCGCGCACGTCACGCAGCGCGCTCACTTGCTCGAGCCTCCGGCGAAGATAGACATTGCGATCGTCTGCACGGCATCGACCACGTCGTCCGGCGAGAATGCGTCTGGGTCCACGAAGGCCTGCATGACGAGCCCGTCGAGAAGGCCCATGACGACGCGGGGGAGCATGTCGAGAGAGATGCGTGATTCGAGGCCGAGCGGGATCACGTTCAGCTCGAGGTAGGCGCGAATCTGATTGGCACCGAGCTCGTAGAACTCGGCGAGCTTTGGCCGGAGGGACTCGTCGTACAGGCTGAGCGCAAGCAAGTCGGCGACGACGAGTGCCTCGTCCGTGCGCTCGGCACGCGCCGCCCAGAGCTCTTCGAGGGACTTGCGAAGCGCCTCGAACGGATTGTCCAATGGCGACCACGCGGACATCGTGCGTGCTTGCACGACGTTGCAGGAAGTGGCGAGGACCGCGTGGATCAACGCTTCCTTGGTCGGGTAGTGATAGTGGAGCGCGCCTTTGCTCATCCCTGCCTCTTTGGCGATGTCGAGCAAGCTGGTGCGCGCGTAACCCTGACGCGCGAGGACGCGGATTGCGGCGTCGATGATCTGCTGAGAGCTGACCGCACTTTTTGCGTACGCCATGAGAGCTTCGACCATGACGCCTCGCCCTGGGGCTCGTCAACTGCCTGTGCTACACGCGCTCGATGAGTAAGCCAGGTGAGTCGCTAGCGCAGCTGGTCGAGCTGATGCAGACGCTGTTGGGTCCGAGCGGGTGTCCTTGGGACCGCGAGCAAACCCTCGAGTCTCTCCGCCAATACGTGATCGAAGAGGCGCACGAGGTGGTCGACGCCATCGACCGCGGTGAACCCGAGATGCTGCGAGAGGAGCTGGGCGACCTACTACTTCAGGTGGTGTTCCAGGCCGCACTGACGGATCAGCACGGATGGTTCGACATCGATGGCGTCGTCGACGCGATTTCCGACAAGCTCGTGCGGCGGCATCCGTGGGTCTTCGGCGATGAGGAAGTCCATGACGCGAGTGGCGCCATCAATAGTTGGGAGGCGATCAAAGGCAAGGAGAAGAAGGAGCGGGGTGCGCTGAGCGGCGTTCCCGTGGCGCTGCCCGGGCTGCTTCGAGCCGTTCGCATCGGTGAGAAGGCGAGCGCGGTCGGCTACGATTGGCCCGATGCCGGGGGCCCACGCGCGAAGATCGACGAAGAGCTCCGAGAGCTCGACGAGGCCGCACGAGAGGGCAATGTCGCCGCAATGGAGCACGAGCTCGGGGACCTGCTCTTCGCCCTCGCGACCTACGGACGCAAGCAAGGCCTCGACCCCGAGGCGGCCATCCGGGCTTCGTTGAACCGGTTCTCTTCCCGCTTCAGGCATTGCGAGATGCAGGCGCAGGCGGAAGGCAAAGACCTGCGCGATTATGACGACGCGAAGCTCGATGCCATGTGGGAGCGGGCCAAGGCCGACGAGCGAGGCGAGTAGTCAGAGATCTTCGGCCGGGAAGGGCATCACCGACTGAATCGAGCTCGCGCCGGTAAGCAGCATCAGCAAGCGATCGATGCCGAGTGCATTGCCACCGCTCTCCGGCATTCCGGCAGCGAGCGCCTCGAGAAACCGCTCGTCGATCGGATAGACAGGCAACCCGGCTTCGCGGCGTTGGGCTTGGTCTCGTTCGAAGCGCCGCCGCTGTTCCGCCGCGTCCGTCAGCTCTCCGAAGCCGTTACATAGCTCGACTCCACGAAAGAACGCTTCGAAGCGATCCGCGGTCCCGTTTGGGTGCAACTTGGCGAGCGATGCCATCGATGCCGGCCATTGCGTCACGACCACGGGGCGCTCCGCACCGAGCGCCGGCTGAACCTCCTCGGTCCAAATCCGAAAGAAGGTCTCCTCGTCGGCAGGGTCGATTGGCTGGCTCGCATGGCGATCGAATGCCTCGTCAACCGTCATGCGATCCCAAGGAGGCGCAAGGAGCGCCGCGTCGGGGCTTCCGATTGCCTCGGCCACGCGGGTCACCAGGCGCTCCGTATCGTGGATCACGTCATCCGAGGTCGCGTGAGCCCGGTACCACTCCAGCATCGTGAACTCGCGCTCGTGATGACGGCCTTGCTCCTCTGCACGGTAGCTCCGACAAAGCTGGAAGATACACTCGGCGCCCGCGCTCAACAGGCGCTTCATCTGGTACTCGGGGCTCGTAGCGAGCCAACCCACCGTCGCGCCCCTGGGGTCGCGCACCTCGAATGCGGAGAGGTGCACGTCGAGGCCCGGACATGGCACGATCGCCGGGGTCTCGACTTCGATGAAGTCGCGCTCGGCGAAGAACCGACGCACTGCTTCCATGGCCTTGGCGCGGAGCCGCAGGACCTCGATCACCTCTGCGCTCAGCCCTTGACGCGCTCCACGTAAGCCGCGGTGCGCGTGTCGATCTTGAGCTTGTCGCCCGTGTTGACGAAAAGGGGCACGTTGACCTGCAGCCCGGTCTCGAGCGTAGCGGGCTTCGTCGTGTTGCTGCTCGTGTCACCCTTGAAGCCCGGCTCCGTCTCGGTGACGACGAGCTCGACGAAGGTCGGCGGCGTGACACCGATGGGGCGACCCTCGAACAGCATGATGTCGACCTCGGTGCCGTCGAGCAGGTAGTATACGTTCTCGCCGAGCTGTTCGTTGGTGAGCGAGATCTGCTCGTAACTCTGCGTGTCCATGAAGACGCGCGAGTCGCCTTCCGGGTAGAGGTACTGCATCGTGCGCTCTTCCGTGTCTGCCTTCTCGAGCTTTTCGCCGCTCTTGAAGGTTCGGTCGATCACCGCGCCGGTCATCATGTTCTTGATGCGGGTACGGATGAAGGCTTGGCCCTTGCCGGGCTTCACGAACTGGTGGTCGACGACTGCATACGGAACGCCGTCGATGAGCATCTTGAAGCCTTTTTTGATGTCGCTGGTGTCTGCCATGGGTTAGTTCTCGCGGATCTGCTGTGAGGCGATGAGGAAGTCGCTCGGTTGGGTCGGCCTCTCGGTTTGCTCGGCCGTGATCTTCACGTCGAGCTCCCGCATGGAGGTTGGAAGCGCGGCGCGGCCGGTTCGCTTCTCCGAATCGTATTCGAGTGCCTGCTGCGGCGCTGGATACTCGCCCACCGCGCTGAACCAAACCACGTAGTGGTTCATGCCGGGCTCCACTTCGCCAGGCGGCGGAAGATGATCCAACGCGACGACGATCAAGATCTGTTGCTTGTCGATCTTCTCGACGTGGATATCGCCCTGAGCGGCCGGCACGTACGCGCTACCGACGAGCGCGTAGTCTGCCGGGGGATTGCACCCCCCAAGCAACGCGAGCGAGACCGCCCCGGTGAACAAAAGCCCCGCGTAAATCCTCACGGCACGGCTTGTAGGCGGCTCATCTGGCCTCGTCAAGCGCCAGGCCTTGCCTCCGGTCCGGGTCGGTTGTACCCCGGGTTTCATGCGAGACGTCGACGACGAGGTGCGTCAGATCAAGAAGGAGATCGTCGAGAGCCGAGGTCTCATCATCAAGACCAACAACTTGATCAACGCTCTTGGTGCCGACATCAAGTCCATCGCAAAGCGCCAAGCGGGCTACGAGCGCCGGCTGAACTGGAATAGTGGCGTCGCAATCGCGGTCATCGGCGTGCTCTCCTTCGTCGGCTTGAAGCTCTACTTCGACGCGCAAACCGGGGGTCTTCGCATGCAGAAGGCCGAGGCCGAAGTCGCTGCCGAGGAGCTTCGCGAGGAGCTGAGCGACGAGGTGCGCCGATCGTCAGACCGTGGTGCGGCGGCGGCCAAAGCCGCGAAGTTCTACGAGCTCATACGCGAGCGAAAGAGGGCCGAAGTCGTTCGACAGTATCCGGCCATGGCGAAAGAAGCGCTGTCGCCTGCCGAGGCGTCGATGTTTCGAGACTTCGAGCAGCAGTTTCGCCAAGATCTCTCACGAGAGGCCTATCAGAAGGGCCTGCAGCTCGCGTCCGGGAAGAAGCAAGAGGAGGCCATCGCCCGCTTCGAGGAGGCGCTCGAGCTGCATCCGTCCGGGGCTCACGTTCCGGCCGTCAAATACGCTCTCGCGTCCTCGCTCCGCAAGGAGAAGCGGTCTGCCGAGGCGCTCGTCTATGCGCAGCAGGTGGCGGACCAAACGGTGGATGCTGCGCTCCAGCCGGACGGTTGGTGGCTCGTGGCCCTGTGCGCCCGCGACCTCGGTGACCTCGACACTGCGAAGGACGCGCTCAAGATCCTGATCAACAAGTGGTCCAGGTCCGCGCTCGCTCGCGATGCTCGGCCGCTCTTTCGCGACGTGACTCGCGAGATTTGGTCCGGGAAGCAAGCCGATACGGCGGCTCCGGCAGCGCCTGGCCAATAGCCAGGTGCAGGAATTGCGTGTCGACGCGACGCCGAACCTGTGACACCTTGTAAACTAATGGCTCGGCCACGCGTTGCATTCGTTGGTTCCGGTGGCGCCGCCAAAGGCGTTGCGCACGTTGGCGTGCTTCGCGCGATGGACGAGCTCGGCATCGAGGCCGACATCTGTGTCGGCGCGTCGGCCGGTGCGATCGCCGGTGCGTTCTACACACAGGGATTCACGCCCAACCAGATGATCGACTGGTTTCGACCGTTTTGGCAGCGCGGGCTCGAGGACCCGCCGCTCAAGGCCCGGTACTTTCTCGGCCTGCCGAACGCCGAGCAGCGACGGAGCTGGGGCTATCTGACCAGCGGTCTGTGGTCGATCGATCGCTTCGAGCGTTTCGTCGCCCAGCAGCTGCCCACCGACGACTTCCGCGAGCTGGACAAGCACCTTCTGGTGACGGCGGCCGACGTCGATGGTCGAGGTCGCGTCGTGTTTGGCAAGGGTTATCGCGAAGACGTGCCGATCAGCAAGGCAGTGGCCGCCTCGTCTTGTGTCCCAGTCTTGTTCCGGCCGCACCGAATCGGTGACCGATACTACATGGACGGTGAGGTCGTTCGCACGTTGAGCATCGACTTGGCCGTCGAAGCGGGCGCGGACGTCGTGATCATCTCGAACGTGTACCGTCCGCACGTCGGTCGCGTCGGAAGCCAATCGCTCGTACACCAAGGCGGCCTCGCCGTGGCTCGTCAAGCGTTGAACACGATTCTGAACGAGAAAGAGAAGCGAGGCATCGACCTGATCCACAAGATGTATCCGCAGATCCAGGTCTTGGTCGTATCGCCGGATCTGGGGCGATTGCCCTTCACGTCGCGCTTGCACGCGCGTGCCATGCTGCGACGCGGGTATCGGGATGCACTTCGAACCCTCGCCAAAGCCAAGCGTCGAGGGGTGTTCGAAGTTGCCCCAAACGTCCGAAGCATCGGCGAAGCGTGACGTTCGGTCAGCTCGTCTCGGCGACTGCCCACTGCAGATACTCTTCGCTCACGCGCTCCACAGTCAACGCGATGATCTCGGGCACCTCGTAAGGATGGTTGGCTTTCAGCCACGCGGCCACGTCGTCCAAGCGCCCGCGCTGGGTCTTGATGAGCAGCTGGACCTCCTTCTCCGCTTCGATCGATCCCCTCCATCGGTAGACCGAGGTCAAACCCGGGATGGCGTTCACGCACGCCGCGAGGCGCTCCCGGACGAGACCACGTGATAGCTGGTCAGCGATGGCATCGTCCGGTGCCGTACACAAGATCACGATGAGCTCTTTGTCGTTGCCTGTGCTCAAAGCTCGTGGACCGTCACGTTGAGTCGGCGGTCGATGATTGCAACCGAGCGTTCGGCGAGAGTCTCGTATCCGACCGGGCTCTCGTCGACGCCGCTGACGACCATCGCATACCGAGGCTGGGTACTGCCCGTCGGTGGCGCCTTGTAATCGTCAGGTGGATCATGCAACCCCTGACGCTCCACGTAGGCCATTGGCGCGCCGTGACGGAGCGCGTACATCGAGCGCCCGTTCGTCAAAATGAAGCTGAGGCTGTTTTCGGTGCTGCCCACTTCGGCTGCCAGCCGTTCGACCAACGTGACCGCCGCGCTGATCGCCGGAAGCGCTTGTGCTTCGTTGAGGTTCGGGTTGTCGAGTTGTCCCGCGTCGTGGAGCAGCGTCAGAATGGTGTGGAACAGGTATTCGCTGTCGGTCTGGCCTCTGATGTTGCGGCGAATGAAATCCGGAATCGTCTCGGCGAGGTTCGCGCGGATCTCGTCGAAGCGTCCGATGGTCCCTTCGTGAGCAAAGAGCCAGCTCCGCATGCGAAACGGGTGGGCATTCTCTGCGCGGAAATCACCGACGGTCGGCTGTCGCAGATGAAGCACTGCGCAGTCGGAACGAACGCCGCCAGCAATGCTCTGCCAGTCGACGAGCTCTCCGGGTCGGGTAGGTCGCTTCTTGTGGAGCACCTCGTCGCCCGCGTAGAAACCGATGCCCCAACCACTGGCACCTGCCGGCGCAGTCTCCTGCCGCAGCACCGCGCGCTCTTGGTAGAGTGCGTCTCTCATTCGGTCGGCTCGATTCGCGACGTATCCGATGAGCCTACTCATTGCTTCCACCATTCAAGTAAAGGATTCGAGTAGTACGTCATCCATCCCCTATTGCGTTATTACCACGCAGGCCGATCTGCATCAACGAAAGTGGTCGAAGACGACTCGAGCGAGGCGTCGCCGCGTATGCCCGAAGTCGCTCAACGGGGTACACGTCGGTTGTGAGCGCACACAAAAATGGGAGCGCGGATCGGATTGTGGTAGCGAGTAGTATGTCTGACGGCTTCGACGGCGCGTTGGATGACTACATTCAGCATCTGCAGGTGGAGCGCGGGCTTTCGCGCCACACGGTGGACGGCTACGCGACCGACCTCGCCAAGCTCGGCCGATGGCTCGAATCGGAGGGCGTCGTCCTAGACAAAGTCGACGAGACGATCGTCGCCGGATTTCTCGTATCGCTCTCGCAACGGGGCCTCAGCGCGAGGACGCAGGCTAGGGCGTTGAGCTCGATCCGGGGTTTCTTTCGCTTCCTGGTGCAGGAGCGGCGACATGCCAGCGAGCCGACCGAGCTACTGGAGGGACCACGTCTCTTGGCGAAGCTGCCCGACATCCTGAATCGCGACGAGGTGTTGCGCTTGTTGCAGGCGCCGGTCGGCGAGAAGCCCAATCGCGTGAGGGACCGCGCGATGCTGCATACGATGTATGCCGCCGGGTTGCGTGTGAGCGAGCTCGTGAACCTCGAGCTCGGTGACGTCAATCTCGACGAGGGTTTCGTCGCGGTTCTGGGAAAAGGGAATAAGCGGCGACTCGTTCCTCTGGGGGCACACGCGCGCGCAGCGATGGCAGAGTACTTGAAGAAGGTTCGAGGCAAGTGGGCACGGCCATCGAGCCGCGCCTGCTTCGTCACGGCACGTGGGAAGGCCATGACTCGCCAGGGCTTCTGGGCGATCGTGAAGAAGTACGCGCGCGCCGCCGGAATCACGAAGTCCATCTCGCCGCACAAGCTCCGGCATTCTTTTGCGACGCATTTGCTGGCGGGCGGTGCCGACCTGCGGTCGGTCCAAACGATGCTTGGGCACGCCGACATTTCGACGACGCAGATCTACACGCACGTGAGTGGGGATCACCTTCGCAGGATGCATGAGCGGTATCACCCTCGCGGGTAGGATCGATCCCCAATTGGGGCGTTCTCTCGCGCGTCCGCCAACTTGTCGCTCGGTTCGAGTCGAGCCGGTATCCTCCCGGTATGGTGAGCTTCGATGTCTGGATCATCCGATTCGAGCCACGGGGGACCCCTCCCGCGGAGCGGCTTCAGGTGGCTTTCGGCATCGACCTCGAGAGCGCGAGATCGCTCGAACGTAGCGTCCCGAGGGTCGTCAAGCATGGGGTGTCCGCCAAGCGTGCAGGCGAGATGCGGCAAGCCCTCGAGGCGATCGGAGCTGTCGTGGACTGTCGACCCGCGAGAGATGCCAAACCTCGGGTGGCAGGTGATGCGCCCGCCGTGTTCCGCGCGCCGGATGCAGACCTGTTCCCCGCGGGACGGATCTCGGCCATCGACCCGTTTGCGCCGAACGACGGTAGCGTGCCGCGCATCTCCATCGACGAGGTGCCACCACGAGTGCCGCCCCCGACGACGATGGCACCGGCGGAGGGGGAGCCACAAAGGGGGATCACCGCATCGCTCCTCGCAACCTCTCGAGCTCAGCAGCGACGAAAGTTCATCCAGCAGGCCATCGGTACCGTGGTGGCAGGATGCGCCATCGTCGCCATCGGCTGGTTCTTCGGCAACTCGGTGTTTCGAGGAGGTGCCGGGTGGATCGACGTCGGTTTCGATGGGCTGGGGATCTACTTCATCGGTGTGGGAATGTTCGACCTCGTCACCACGCTGAGGAGCTGAAAGCATGCGGCTGACGCTTCCCAAGATGTTGTGGTTCGTCGCGGCGCTCGGTCTTGCGTGGGGAATCAACCACTGGCGGGAGCAAGCGGCCGCACGCGGCCTCGAAGCTGCAAGAGAGGGCGACCGCGAGGCTGCCGAGCGATGGGTCGACCGCTCGCTTCGCGAGAGCCGGTGCGAGCTTCGCGAGGCGCGGGATTATCTCGCGTCCGAGGGCAGTCGTCGATATCTCCGGCGGCCCGACTACGTGGAGACCTTCGTCGACAGGCTCTACGAGGGAGGATCCGAGAAGCTGGAGATCTGCGAGTCCGACGCCTTGGGTTTTCGCTTCGCCCACTACCTCCTGGTGACGCTGCCCGACGATCGCGCCAGGCACGAGCAGATCATCGCCGATGCGCAGAGCTTCGTGCGCCGTGATGCCGTGGTCTATCGGGGTGTCAGCTCCTCGGAAGTCGAGGACATGGTGCGTAGCTCCACGCTCGTCGGCACGCAGAGGGTGCTGGTCGATCTGCCAGTCGAGCCCGAGTGAAACGGGTTTCGGGCGCCTCGCGCGACTCGTGCTATAGCCGCCAGCGGCCGCGGCGCTGAGCTCGGTCCCCAAGCCGAGGCTCCGCACGGCCGAGAGCCTCAGGAGGCAAGCACCGTGAACATTCACGAGTACCAGGCAAAAGAGCTCTACCGGAAGTACGGCATTC
>Ga0209536_100007724_pt1 | contig 16280 bp, 15 predicted proteins | sample DeeMarSeWOR28_12_FD_187461 | JGI IMG/M metagenome (GOLD analysis project Ga0209536, IMG submission 187461) | Marine sediment microbial communities from White Oak River estuary, North Carolina - WOR-2-8_12 (SPAdes) (version 2) | ecosystem: Environmental > Aquatic > Marine > Intertidal zone >...
ACATACTAAGGGAAAAACCTGCCATGACTGAAAACCTTATAGAGGAAACTCCCTTTTATAAGAACTGGTCCGAACTGATTCAGCCCGATCGGCTTGAAGCGGACAAGGACAGCCACAGTGAATCCTACGGCAAATTTGTCTGTCAGCCTTTGGAGCGCGGATATGCAACCACCATCGGCAACTCCTTGCGCCGGATTCTTCTTTCATCCATTCAGGGTGCGGCAATCACCTCTGTAAGGATCGAAGGGGCATTGCATGAGTTTACTGCAATCCCCGGTGTTCTGGAAGATGTGACCGAGATCATCCTGAATCTGAAGGAAGTGCGGCTTAAGCTTAATACGGCGGAGGGCCAGACAGTCCGGATCAATAAAAAAGACAAGGGCCCTGTTACTGCGGCTGATATAATCTCTGACGGTTCGGTTGAGGTTATGAATCCGGAGCAGCACATCTGCACCATAACCGGTAACGGAAAGTTTGAAGTTGAGCTTGAAGTGAAATGGGGCAAGGGATATAGGCCGGCGGAGATGAACAAGACAGATGATCAGCCGATCGGTGTGATCCCCATCGACTCTATTTTTACTCCTGTCAAAAAAGTGCAGTATATTGTGACCCAGGCCCGAGTCGGCCAGCAGACTGACTACGATAAGTTGACCCTGGAAATTCACACTGATGGAAGTGTTAAACCGGAAAATGCCCTGGCGTATGCAGCAAAAATATTAAAAGAGCATATGACCATTTTCATCAACTTCGATGAAGAAAAAGCAGAGCCCGAAATTGATGAAACCGAGGAAAGTGAAGAGACACCGCAGAATGAAAATCTTTACCGTACGGTTGAGGATCTGGAGCTCTCTGTTCGTTCGGCGAACTGTTTGAAAAATGCCAATATAACGTATATCGGTGAACTGGTCCAAAGAACTGAGGCTGAAATGCTCAAGACCAAGAATTTTGGTCGTAAGTCATTAAATGAGATCAAGCAGCTCCTTGAAGAGATGGAATTATCTCTCGGCATGAAGATTGATGACTGGGAGCCACCCGAACCATCTGCAGCAAAAGCAGAAGACGAGAATATATAACTAGGTGTATAGCGATGAGACATAGAAAAGCCGGAAGAAGGCTGGGGCGCAACAGTTCACACCAGCAGGCCATGATGCGGAATATGGTAACTTCTCTCATTGAACATGAGAGGATTGTAACAACTGCGCCCAAAGCCAAGGAATTGAGAAAGCTGGCAGATAAAATGATCACCCTGGCCAAACGGGGTGACCTGCATGCCAGACGACAGGCTCTCGCTGTTATCCGCAGCAAGAAGGTGGTGGATAAACTTTTCACCAAACTAAAAGACGAATACATGGACCGTAACGGTGGTTACACACGCATAATCCGTACCGGCAACAGGTTGGGTGATGCAGCATCAATGGCCATTATTGAACTGGCAAATTATACTGAAGAGACTGAAGCTGCGACCAATTGAATAGAACAGTTTTTGACTGCACCAGATATTGCTTGAGCAAAACCGGCATGAAAAAGCATTCATGCCGGTTTTTTATTGTGAAAAAGAGGTTTCTGGGCACTAGGCGCTAGGAACTTGGCTCTAGGTTCTTGGGACCTGTTTCCAGGTTTTATCTTTTTAACCAGCACCTAGCACCCAACACCCAGTACCCAGCTCCCGGCACCTGGTTTAAATGCTTCATTTCATGATTGACTTAAATAGTAAAAATAGTGCATGGCTAAGAAAGTTGTAAAAAAAGAGTTCCCTGATGGTATGGTGCCATTGGAAAAATCAGTATTCCAATTTCGCTGCGGACCGGATGTGCAGTGTTACAGGTCCTGCTGCCGTAAACTGGATCTGATCCTGTATCCCTATGATATTATCAGGTTAAAAACCCGGCTCTCCCTCTCTTCAGAGGAATTCATGCATCGTCATACGCGGCTGGGAGCTTCCAGCCATCCTTTTTTCCCGGCCGTAATGCTCTTAATGTCAGACAATGAAACACAGACCTGTCCGTTTCTGAATGATCAAGGCTGCACTGTCTATGAAGACAGGCCGACTGCCTGCAGGACCTATCCCCTGGAAAGGGCAGTCGACCGGAATCCGAGCCGCGGCAGGCCGGAAGAGTATTATTTTATGACAAATCATCCCTACTGTTTGGGGCACAGGGAATCCAAGGAATGGACGGTAAAGACCTGGCTCAAAGATCAAAAGATTCGGCACTATAATGGGGTCAATGATCTCTGGGCAGAAATTGACACTCTGTTTGCGCAAAATCCCTGGCAGGGAGAAGGTACAGGAGGTCCGCTGCAGCAGATGGCCTTTATGGTCTGTTATAATATCGACGGTTTCCGTCGGTTTGCAGATGAAACCGGGCTCTTTAACCAGTTTAGGCTTGAAAGTTCCTTCCGCAGGATTTTGGCAGATGATGACGAGGCCCTGCTCAAGTTTGGTTTTGAGTGGCTTAAGCATATTTTGGCAGGGACAGGGAGTCTCAGGCGTAAATAATGCCGGCAATCCGAAAATAATTTAGATTCGTTTGCAAAATCGGACCACAAATGGTATAGAAACACGCTTTATGTTGACATGGCCACAGGGCCAGTAGATACAGGAAACCGGCAGCGGTTTCTTATTACACACACCCTAATATACATGACCCCTCGGTCCCCTTTACCGGGGCGGGGCAAAGGGTGGAGGCAAAACCAAAATCGGAGGAAAAAGTATGTCAGGAATTACCATGAAACAAATGCTTGAGGCCGGGCTTCATTTCGGCCATCAGACGCGGCGCTGGAATCCAAAAATGAAGCCTTATATTTTTGCGCCGCGCAACGGGATCTATATTATCAATCTTGACAAGTCCATTCGGCTGTTCAGAAAAGCCTATGATTATGTGGTCGAGCAAACAGCAAAAGGCGGATATGTCCTCTTTGTGGGGACCAAACGCCAGGCACAGGCCATTATCAAGGAGGAAGCCACCCGCTGCGGCATGTACTATATCAATCATCGCTGGCTGGGCGGTACTTTGACTAATTTTCAGACCATCAAGAAAGGGGTGGACCGGCTGAAGAGCATAGAAGCAATGCAGGAAGACGGCTCCATTAATAAGTTTCCCAAGAAGGAAGTGCTGCTGATGGAGAAGGAGCGGGTCAAGCTTGAGCGCAATATTGGAGGCATCAAGAACATGCGCAGCCTGCCAGCCGCTGTTTTTGTCATAGATCCGAATAAAGAGCAGATTGTAGTCAAGGAATCCAACAAGCTCAACATCCCTGTTATTGCCCTGGCTGATACCAACTGCAACCCTGACGGCATTAACCATATTATCCCGGGTAATGATGATGCAATAAGGGCAATCAAGTTGATCACTTCAGCAATCGCAGACGCAATTCTGGACGGCCGTTCTCAGATGAAGGAAAAAGATGCTGTTGTCGAAGAGATGGTTGAACAGGCAATGGCTGAGAACCCTGAGGATGTAGCCGGAGAAATTGAAGCTGAGGAGAATCCGGCAGACGAGGAATAATCTCACCTGTACAGGCCGGATTATTCAATTTCAAGAGTTTCTGTAAGGTTATCATCCGGCGCAGGACTTATATCGCCCAGGTTTCCGGCTTGTTATTTCATCCAATAACTCTCTGAAACCGGATATGGACTACTAAGCGTTTTTTACAGCAGCAGCTGAAAGCTTCTACTGACCTGCGATTCACCTTTCCGGGGTATGTTTCCGCAAGAAACCCTGAAGCGTCGGGTGGCATAGACAATTAAATTTTCAACATTCTACATAGGATGCATGCAAAGGAGAAATATCGTGAATATCACAAGCCAAATGGTTAAAGAACTCCGTGATAAGACCAACGCGGGGATGATGGATTGCAAAAAAGCCCTGGGTGAAACAGATGGCGACATGGAAAAGGCGGTCGATCTTCTGCGCCAGAAGGGTTTGGCAGTGGCCCAGAAGAGAGCAGGCCGTTCCACCAGTGAAGGTGTGGTCCAGACCTATATTCATGCAGGCAGTAAACTCGGCGTCATGGTGGAGGTCAACTGCGAAACGGACTTTGTTGCCAAAACAGATGATTTTCAGAATTTTGCCAGGGAAATTGCCATGCATATAGCAGCAATGAATCCCATAGCTGTCAGGCGGGAAGATATCCCTGAGGAACTGGTTGCCCGTGAGGCTGAAATTTATAAAAAGCAGGCCATGGATTCAGGCAAGCCGGAAAACATCGCGGAAAAAATGGTGAGCGGCAAGCTGGATAAATTTTTTACTGAGGTAAGTCTGCTTGAACAGAAATTTGTTAAAAATCCCGACCTGAGCATCCAGGACCTGTTAAATGACTTGATTGCCAAGATGGGAGAGAATATAACAGTGAAAAGGTTTTCCCGCTTTCAGGTCGGTTCTGATGCCTAAGATTCCTTCGGTACCATTGCAACTGCCGGCAATTTTCTTTTGAGGAAATAGTGATGGCTGATACACCATACAATAGAGTGCTATTGAAGCTCAGCGGTGAAGCCCTGATGGGCGACACTGAATTCGGAATCAGCACCGATGTTTTGAACTATGTCGCCGGTGAAGTAAAACAGGTCCTGGAGCTGGGTATGGAGGTGGGCCTGGTTATCGGGGCAGGTAATATTTTTAGAGGTGTTGCCGGCGCTTCGAAAGGCATGGACAGAAGTACTGCAGACAACATGGGTATGCTGGCCACGGTCATAAACAGCCTGGCTATGCAGGATGCTCTGGAACGGAACAACATTGTCACCCGGGTAATGTCAGCATTTCCCATGCCCAGTGTTTGTGAGCCGTATATCCGACGCAGGGCAATCCGCCACCTTGAGAAAGGTCGCGTGGTGGTCTGTGCCGCGGGCATAGGCACACCGTATTTTACTACAGATACGGCAGCGGTTATCAGGGCTCTGGAAATTGAGGCTGATCTTATCTGCAAGGCAACAAAGGTTGACGGTGTCTACGACAAGGACCCGATCATTCATCCTGATGCGGTAAAGTATGACACCCTGACCTATTCTGAAGTTCTGAAAAAAGGATTGAGGGTGATGGATTCAGCTGCCATATCATTGGCCAGGGACAACAATATACCGATAATTGTGTTGAACATGAATATCCCCGCCAATATTAAAAAGGCAATGTGCGGTGAACATGTCGGCACAAATGTGCAGTAGCCTAAAATTGTTGGAATTCTGCTGCAACTGGGATTAAATACTTAACAGCCGGTGGTTAACCGAAAGGAGAGTATGATGACGAGTGAAGTAATAATGGAAATGGCTGAAAAAATGGATAAAAGCCTGGATGCTTTTAAACAGGAATTAACCAAGATACGAACAGGCCGGGCTTCATTGTCACTTCTAGACGGGATCAAGGTAGAAGCCTATGGTTCCTCCATGCCGCTGAACCAGGTAGGCACCCTGACTATTCCGGAAAGCAGGCAGATTGTTATACAACCATGGGATCCCCAGGTTATGTCAAGTATTGAGAAGGCTATTTTGAAGTCTGAACTGGGTCTGACCCCTGTGAATGATGGCAAGGTTATCCGTATTAACATCCCCCAGTTGACGGAAGAAAGACGCAAGGAACTGGTTAAGATTGTAAGAAAAATTACCGAGGAATACCGTGTCGCTGTCCGGAATCACCGCCGTGATGCCATAGATATTCTCAAGAAACAAAAGAAAAACAAGGAAATCTCAGAAGACGATCAGTTCAAACTCCAGGATGAGGCCCAGAAAGAAACAGACAGCTATATTGCAAAGATAGATGAAGTGGCCGCTGAAAAAGAAAATGAAGTAATGGAGGTTTAGCTCATTATCTGAAGAGTGTATTGACCTGTTATGCTTGAAAACACGGTTCTGGATCCACAAAGGATTCCCCGACATGTTGCCATTATTATGGATGGCAACGGCAGATGGGCGAAACAGCGCAATCTGCCAAGAATTATGGGACACAAGGCAGGATCTGAATCTGTCAAAGATATTGTGAAAACTGCCAGAGAGTTAAACCTGGAGGTTCTCACCCTTTATGCTTTTTCTACTGAGAACTGGAAAAGGCCTTCCTTCGAGGTCCAGGGCCTGATGACTCTGCTCAAGACCTATCTCAAATCAGAATTGCAGAATATGCTGGAAAATAACATTTCTTTGCGCTGTATCGGAGAAATTGAAAAATTACCGTCTGACGTTCAGAACATTCTGAACGAGGTTATCCAGGAGACCGGACTGAAAGCAGAAGAAAAGCCAAGCATGATTTTAAACTTAGCCTTAAGCTATGGCAGCCGTTCTGAAATTGTCAGGGCTGCACGTATTATGGCAGAAAAATGTGTGAGCGGCCAGTTTGATCCGGAAGATTTTTCTGAACAGCTTTTTGCTTCCCATCTCTATACCGGCGGGTTACCTGACCCTGATTTACTTATCAGGACTGGCGGTGAGGCACGCCTGAGTAATTTTCTCCTCTGGCAGTTGTCTTACGCAGAACTTTATATTACTGAAACCATGTGGCCCGATTTTAAGGGTGAAAATTTTATCACGGCTCTCAGCGAATATCAAAGCCGGGAAAGAAGGTTCGGCCAAACCAGCGAACAGTTGCAGGCGGAGTGAGCAATGGGCAGAATTATTACGGGCCTTATTCTTGCTACAGGCTGGCTTTTATTGCTGTTTGTTGGGACATACCCGCTATTCTGCCTAGTTATTGCAGCAGGTGGAGGAGTAGCCCTGTATGAATACCTGCGCATGAGCAGCCCCAAGGCAGAACAAAAATATATTCCCCTTGTTCTCGTGCTCGGGATTTTCCCATTGATCGCAGCCTCCCTGTGGGGCAGTGGTGCCCTGACTTCCAGCCTGTTTCTGGCCCTGCTCGTTTTGATTATAGCCACTGTTGCTGCGTATCCATCCCTGGATAATGCACTTCTGTTTGTATCAAGGCTATGGTTTGGTATTTTTTATATAGGCTTTTGTTCGGCTCATTTAATCCTGCTGCGCTCATTACCTCAAGGAATTTACTGGCTGCTTGTCCTGACTGCCATCACCGTTGCTTCTGATACGGGTGCCTACTATGCCGGGCGCACACTGGGCAAAACCAAACTGTACCCCGCATTAAGCCCTGGCAAAACCAGGGCCGGTGCAATCGGGGGCATCATTGGTGGCATGCTGGGAGGGCTCGTGATTGCAGCCTTTTTTTTAAAGGGTGCCAATGTTGTAATTATAGCTCTTTTGAGTCTTGTTTTAAGTACGATCGGCATAATGGGTGATTTGATTGAGTCACTTATCAAGCGCGTCTCAGGGGTAAAGGACTCAGGGCAGATACTGCCGGGACACGGCGGCCTGCTCGACCGTTGTGACAGTCTGCTGCTAACAGCTCCTGTACTGTATTATGTCCTTTTCTGGGGACACGCTGCATTGTTGAAATAGCTTTATCAACTCCACATCGGCAAACATTTTGCGGCAAAAATGTTGAGGATGCTTATAATCAGGCAAGGAACTTATAATCAACCTGGGCCTTACTGTATTGCACCTTGCGTTAGTGGTTTGAACATTGCATGAAGAATAAAAAAATTGTCTTACTTGGTTCCACCGGATCCATCGGGCGAAATGTTCTAAGAGTAGCTGCGGGTTTTCCGGAACATTTCACTGTGATAGGGTTGAGCGCCGGATGGAATGTTGAGCTGCTGCAACAGCAGATTGAAACATTCCTGCCCGGCCTTGTCTCTGTTGCCGATGAGCAGGCGGCCCTCAGGCTCAAGAAACTTTTGGGCCCTGCCAGCCAAACGGAAATAATCTGGGGGCAGGCAGGCAATGAACAGGTGGCCTGTCTCCAGGAAGCAGATATGGTGGTTTCTGCCATTGTGGGGGCAGCGGGTTTGCTGCCGACCCTTGCTGCGATCAGATCCGGCAAAGACATTGCTCTGGCAAACAAGGAAACCCTTGTAATGGCAGGCCGTCTTATCATGGATGAAGTTAAAAAACAACAGGTACGGCTGCTGCCCATAGACAGTGAGCACAGTGCCATAGCGCAGGCTCTTGAGGCAGGGCGTAAAGAGGATGTCGCCCGCATAATTTTAACAGCATCAGGCGGCCCTTTTTTACATTTAGACCAGGACAGCCTCTGGAAGGTAACTCCTGAGCAGGCCCTGCATCATCCCAACTGGGACATGGGCCGCAAGATTTCCATTGATTCAGCAACCCTGATGAATAAAGGTCTTGAAGTTATTGAGGCACATTGGCTTTTTGATGTTTCTCTGGACAAAATAGAGGTGCTTGTGCATCCCCAGAGTATTGTCCATTCACTGGTTGAATTTATTGATGGTTCAGTAGTGGCACAGTTGGGAATCCCGGATATGCGTGTTCCGATCAGCTACGCGCTTTCTTATCCCAAAAGACTGGAAACAGGGCTTTCACGCCTAAATCTGTCAGAATGCAGCAATTTGACCTTTCTCAAGTCGGACATGAGCCGGTTTCCTGCACTCCAGACAGCTTACGAGGTCTGCAGGATAGGAGGCTGTCTGCCTGCAGTACTCAATGCTGCAAATGAGGTGGCTGTGGCAGCATTTCTTGACGGCAAGCTGAAATTCCCTGAGATTTCGCAAGTGGTTGCTGAAACCATGGCCCGCACGGACTATGTGGAAGACAGAGATATTGAAACAATATTAAAAGCCGACCGTATGGCCAGAGCCGAGTCTGCTGCTGTGATAAGGGATATGACAAGGCAGGCTATAGGTGCAGATTAAATCGATTTCAGACGAAGATACTATCCCCACGCCAGGAAATATAATACATTCAAAAAAATGACAGTCATCAACGAGGTTCACTATCAGGTGACAATATACGAAAAGCCTGTATGCGAGAAGTTTTTCGCGTGGCCGATATACATAATAGAGGTTAAGACGCAATGAACACCATAATATCTTTTGCCATAGTATTAGGCCTGCTGATTTTTGTGCATGAATTTGGACACTTTATCTGGGCCAAGTTTTTCGGGGTTAAGGTTCTGAAGTTTTCTCTTGGTTTTGGCCCGAAACTTATCAGCAGGCAGTTCGGTGAAACCGAATACCTTATTAGCGCCTTTCCCCTGGGCGGTTATGTCAAAATGTTCGGTGAAAATCCCGGGGAGTTGGCTGAGGAACGTTTGTCACCAGGTGAGCTCACACGCTCCTTTGCCACACGTCCGGTATGGCAACGCTTCATAATCGTGGCGGGCGGTCCTGTGTTTAATCTCATCTTTGCCATGTTTCTTTTTTTCATCATCGTCCTGGTGGCAGGAATGCCTCAACCGCTCGATACTACTACCATTGGCGGAGTCGGCCAGGATACTCCTGCTGCAGAGGCCGGCCTGCAGGAGGGCGATACCATTCTTGCCATAGATGGTTCTGATACCAAGCATTGGGAGGATGTATCCCTGCTGATTAAGAACAGTGAAGGCAGGGAGGTTGTCCTGACTCTGCAAAGACAGGGGAAGACCTTGGAAATTGCAGTAACGCCGCGTATGGAAACGATACGGAATATTTTTGGCGAAGAAGTCGGTGAGCGTTACATGGTAGGTATTGCCAGATCCGAGGAGGTCATTTATGAAAAAGTCGGTTTCATAAAATCCCTGCAGGCAGGTGTAAGCCAGACATGGAGCTGGATGTACCTCACGGTGATGGGGCTGGTAAAAATAATCCAGAAGGTTGTGCCTGCCTCGGAGCTTGGCGGCCCGATTCTCATTGCTAAAATTGCCGGTGAGCGGATGGAGGCCGGCTGGGTTAATTTTCTATATTTTATGGGAGTCTTAAGCGTAAACCTTGGCATCCTAAATCTGCTGCCAATCCCCATCCTTGATGGTGGTCACCTCGTATTTTTCTCTGTTGAGGCAATTTTACGTAAACCGCTTAACCTGCGAACCATGGAGATCTTGCAGCAGGTTGGTCTCGTACTTCTCGGCACCCTGATGATCTTTGTTTTTTACAATGACTTGGTCAGGGTTTTCAGCGGTTGAGGGGAGTAAGCTGGATGCTGGGTGCTTGGTACCGGGTACTGGTTTGAAAGTTTCATGTCTGATAAAAAAGTTCTTACATATGAAATTTTGAATTACAATTTTTCCCCAGAACCCAGAACCCAGAACCCAGAACCCAGAACCTTAAACCTTGCTAAACAGACATGGCCAATACCGATAAGGAAACAAAAGGGGAACAGCCTTCAATAATATTGTCCCTGGAAACTGCCACAATGTGCGGCAGTGTCGCCCTTGTCGCTGAAAACAGGTGTTTAGCGGAATTTTCATTGCAGACAGGCGAGACCCATTCACGCAGGCTGCTTGCAGGTGTTGACTGGCTCTTCCAGGAAACAGGCATCGATTGGTCAATGATTTGTGCAGTGGCAGTGAGTCTGGGACCGGGAAGTTTTACCGGTTTACGCATCGGACTTGCAACTGCAAAGGGCATGGCCATGGCCGGGCAGACAAAACTCATTGGTGTAGGGACCCTGGACGGCTTGGCATCACAGCTTTTTGCAGCGGGGGAATCCTTGATCTGCCCGGTGCTTGATGCCAGGAAAAAAGAGGTATATTGCGGTTTCTACAGATGCGACCAACATGGGATACCAAGACGTCTGGGAGAATACCTGGTCATAAGTCCGGAAGCATTATGCGCCAGGATTGATGGGCCTGTGCTGTTCTTGGGAGATGGAGCGGCAATCTATGGTGATCTCTTTCGGGAAAAACTTGGTGATCGTCTGAAGATAGTGCCTGCCTCCATATATTTTCCCAGGGCAGCAACAATAGGCTTACTGGCCCTGGAGATGTGGCGGCAGAAGGAGTTCCTTGACCCTGCTGGGGCTGAACCGATATATATCAGGCCTTCAGAGGCGGAGTTGAATTTGGGGAAGTGACGAATGGGGCAAGGCACAAGGTGCACGGCGCATGGCGCACGGATTTAGAAACTCAAACCCATAAGCAGCATGAAAAGCTTTTTTTGTAATTAAAATTATGAATAAAATATCTCCCTGAGCCCTGAGCCCTGAGCCCTGAGCCCTGAGCCCTGAGCCCTGAGCCCTGAGCCCTGAGCCCTGAGCCTTTAAAAACAGCAATGATCACACGCCGTAAAACAAGACGGATCATGATCGGAGATGTTCCGGTCGGGGGTGATGCCCCTATCACGGTGCAGTCCATGACCAACACCGACACCCGCAGGGTGGATGAGACGGTTGCCCAGATCAAGGGCCTTGAAGCAGCAGGCTGCGAACTGATCAGAGTGGCGGTGGTTGACATGGAAGCGGCAGCAGCCATACGATCGATCCGGGACCAGATACACATCCCGCTTATTGCTGATATTCATTTTGATCACCGGCTGGCTGTTGCCAGTATGGAGAACGGCGCCCAGGCAATCAGGATTAATCCCGGCAACATCGGGGGGGCAACGAAGTTGGCAAAGGTCGTGGCTGCGGCAAAGGCACATACGATTCCCATACGGGTGGGAGTGAACAGCGGTTCCCTGGAAAAAGATATATTGAAAAAACATGGACATCCTACCCCGGCGGCCCTGGCCGAAAGTGCGCTCCGTAATGTGAAGCTTCTCGAAAATCTGGGATATTTTGCGATAAAGATTTCCATCAAATCCTCTGATCCTCTGACCACGGTTGAAGCATACAGACAGCTGGTCGAACGGTGTGATTACCCGCTCCACCTCGGAGTTACCGAAGCCGGGGGATTGATTGCCGGTACGGTAAAATCAAGCGTTGCACTCGGTATTCTTTTGTATGAAGGTATCGGTGATACCTTGCGCATATCCCTGACCAGAGACCCGGTGGAGGAGGTCAGGGTGGGGTATGAAATCCTGCGCTCTCTGGATATAAGGCATCGGGGCCCGGAACTCATCTCCTGCCCGACCTGCGGTCGCTGCCAGGTCAACCTTTTCAGCCTGGCAGATAAGGTGGAGAGCTATATCCAAACCATGGAAACGCCTTTGAAAATAGCTGTTATGGGTTGCGTGGTGAACGGTCCCGGGGAGGCAAAAGAAGCAGATATAGGTGTGGCAGGCGGTAAGGGTGTGGGAATAATTTTCAAAAAGGGCAAACTTTATAAAAAAGTAGCTGAAAATGAACTGCTGCAAGTTTTTCTCAATGAGCTTGATGCAATGGCTGAGGAAAACAAATAAATATTTTAACGTAAGTTATTAATTTTTTAATCTATAACACTGTACTTTGTTTAAAAAAACAGACCCCTAATTTCTGTAAAACCCAGCAAATGCTTATTCAGCAAATCTGTTCATAGTTTGATATAGAAACCATTTTTATTATCTCTAAAAGGGAAATATTTTATGCGTTATTCGGAACTGCTGTTGCCTACCCTCAAAGAAACTCCCACAGAGGCCGAAGTCATAAGCCATCGGCTTCTGCTGCGGGCCGGTTTCATCCGCAAGCTTTCTTCCGGTATCTATACCTATTTACCGCTGGGGCTTGCCGCGATCCGCAAGGTTGAACAGATTGTGCGCGAGGAAATGAACCGGGCCGGAGCCCAGGAACTGCTCATGCCCATGGTGCAGCCGGCGGATCTCTGGAAAGAATCCGGGCGCTGGGAAAAGTACGGTCCTGAACTGCTGCGTTTTACTGACCGGCACGACAGGGAAAGCTGCCTTGGACCGACACACGAGGAAGTAATTACCGACCTGGTGCGCAAGGAGATCCACTCTTACCGGGACCTGCCTGTCAACCTTTATCAGATCCAGACCAAGTTCAGGGATGAGATCAGGCCCCGCTTTGGACTCATGCGCGGTCGTGAATTTATCATGAAGGACGGCTACAGTTTTGACGCCAGCGAGAAGGGCGCGGAGATAACTTACCAGAAAATGTATGACGCCTACCAGCGCATCTTTAAACGGTGCGGTCTTTCTTTCCGGGCTGTTGAGGCTGATACCGGTACTATTGGCGGCAGTTTTTCCCATGAGTTCATGGTGCTTGCTGATACCGGTGAAGATACACTGGTAATTTGTAAGAACTGCTCCTATGCCGCCAACATGGAAAAGGCCGCGGTGCAGCAGCCGGAAAAACCTCGGGAGGATGTCGAGTTGCTTCCCATGCGGAAGGTCGAAACCCCTGGAAAGAAAAAGGTCGATGTAGTGTGTGACTTTCTCGGCATCACACCCGACAAGCTGGTCAAAACCATGATTTACCTTGCAGACGGTGAACCTGTAGCCGTGCTGGTGCGTGGTGATCATGAGGTGCAGCCGGTCAAGCTCAAAAATATGTTAGGCGCAGTGGATGTTGAACTGGCAGATGATAAAAAGATATATGACATAACTGGTGTTCCCAGCGGCTATCTTGGACCTGTTGGCCTGGAGATACCCGTGGCGGCAGACCAGGAGGTTGCGGTCATGGTAAATTTTACCATTGGCGCCAATGAGAAAAATTTTCACCTGCAGAACGCAAATCTGCCCAGGGATTTCAAGGTTATTCAAGTAGCTGATCTCCGCCAGGTTACTGCGGAGGACAGGTGTCCATCCTGTGGCGGTCTGCTGGAATTAACCAAAGGTATTGAGGTAGGACATATATTCAAGCTGGGAGACAGTTACAGCAAGGCGCTTAATGCCAGTTATCAGGACAGCAACAGCGAAGAACAGAATTTTGTCATGGGATGCTACGGCATCGGTGTAAGCAGGACTGTTGCCGCGGCTATCGAACAGAATCATGACGAACACGGTATCATTTTTCCGCTGCCCCTGGCACCGATGCAAGTCATTATTCTGAATCTTGATCCCAACAATGAGGAAATATCCACTGCGGCTGAATCATTTTACAGCCGTCTACAGGAGAAAGGGCTTGAAGTTTTACTTGATGACCGTGATGAGCGTCCCGGAATCAAATTCAAGGATGCGGACCTGATCGGTATACCATACCGAATTACCCTGGGAAAACGTTTTCTTCAGCAAGGTGAGGTGGAAATTCGTACAAGAGTTGACGGTAAAACTCAAAGCCTTTCACCTGACGCAGCAATGGCTGAGGTTGTCAGCGCTATTCAAGATGGAATGGCCGCAACCCGCGCGGAAGAATAAACAGGAAGAACGGATTACGAGTTACTAATTACGAATGACGATTGACATAAAGACAAAACCCTCGACCCTCAGACCCCTTGATCCCTGAGAAAAATAATGCCCGGTTTTACTGATATCAAGGAACTTGCCCAGGGCTACCTCCAAGACCGAGATCTTGAAACCCTGGAAAAGGCGTATCATTTTGCTGAAAAAGTGCATGCGGATCAGGTACATCCAACGTCCGGAGAAACGTATATAGTCCATCTGCTTTCAGTAACAGAGATCCTGCTTGTCATGAAGCTTGACCTGCAGACGGTAATTTCCGGTCTGCTGCACGGTATCCTCAAGAAGGACCCGTCGCTGACCATCAAGGAGGTTGAAGACGAATTTGGCAGGGATGTGGCTAATATTGTCCGCGGCACCACCAGGATCACCAATGTGCAGTTTAACAGCAGGCTGACCTACCAGGCTGAAAACGTCAGAAAACTGCTGCTGGCAATGGCCTCGGATATCAGGGTTTTACTGGTTAAGCTTGCCGACCGGCTGCATGACATGCGGTCCTTTATTCTTGATGACAAGGAGCGCCAGAAGGAAACAGCCCAGGAAACCCTGGAACTTTATGCTCCCCTTGCCAGCCGTCTCGGGATTGACTGGATGAAACGGGAACTCGAGGATCTTGCCTTCAAATTTCTTTATCCGGACGAATATGCGGACCTTACTGCCAGGATTGAAAGTTCCACCGCGGACCGGGAAAATTATGTCAAGGAAGTTATCGGCATCCTCCGGAAGAAACTTGCCGAAATAAACCTGACCAAATGTGAGATAATCGGCCGCCCCAAGCATCTTTATTCAATTTACAAGAAAATCATCGCCCAGAAAATACCGCTTGAAAAGGTCTACGACAAGGTCGCCTTCAGGATCATTGTTGATTCAATCACAGAATGCTACGAGACGCTGGGTGTGGTGCATGCCAACTGGCCGCCGGTGCCGGGGCGGATCAAGGATTTTATCAGCACCCCCAAGGCCAATAACTATCAGTCCATGCATACCACGGTTATAGGGCCCTACGGAGAATTTATGGAGGTGCAGATCCGTACCCGGGAAATGGACCGGGTGGCCCAGGAAGGAGTTGCCGCCCACTGGGCTTACAAAGAAGGTCAGGCCATCAGCAAGGAGGATGCTAAGGTTTTCAGGGGGCTGAAGCAGCTGGTGCAATGGCTGCAGGAACTCAAGGACCCGAAGGAGTTTCTTGATTCGGTTCGGGGTGAACTTTTTGAGCCGGATGTTTATGCCTTAACCCCCAACGGCGAGGTGAAGGAGTTCCCTCAGGGCAGTACACCTCTTGATTTTGCCTATATCATCCACACAGAGGTGGGCAACAGCTGTGTGGGAGCCAAGGTCAACGGCAGATTAGTGCCTCTGAAATACAAGCTGCAAAATGGTGATGTGGTGGAGATTATCACTTCGCCAAAACAGAAGCCGCGCCGGGACTGGCTCTCACTGGTAAAAACGAGCCGGGCAAAGTCCCGAATCCGTCATTGGCTCAGACGGGAAGAAAAAGAAAAGGCCATGAATGTCGGGCGCGAGATATGTGAACGGGAACTGCGGAAGCATGAAACGTCTCTGAAGAAAATAATCAAGACAGGTCACATGCGACAGATCCTCAAGACTACGCGCTGCAATTCCCTGGAAGATCTGCTGGGGAAGATCGGTTCCGGGGCCCTACCGATACAGAATGTCATCAAGATAGTGCAGCCCGAGGAGTTAACAACCGAAGAAGAGAAAAAAGTCGAGGAGCAGGAACTGCTCAGCGTTGCTCCTCCAGCCCAAAGACGTGAAAAGCCCAGCAGTGAAGGTATTATAATCGAGGGTGTTGATGACATGCTGGTGAAGATAAGCCAGTGCTGCCTGCCGGTTCCAGGTGACCCGATAATGGGATTTATAACCACGGGTCGCGGTATTTCCATTCATAAGACCAATTGCCACAATCTTTTGGCAACAGACCCCCAACGCAGGATCGAGGTGAAATGGTCTGCAGATGCTAAAACAGTTTACCGGGCCCAAATCTATTTAGTTACACAGAATAAAAAAGGTATGCTTGCTGCTGTCAGTAATGCCATAAGCATTGATGACGCCAATATCGTTGAGCTCGAAGCTAAAACCAGCGCGGACAATCTATCTACCAGCAATATTGTGCTCGAAGTTGAAAATCTTGATCATCTCAGCAGACTGCTGCAGCATTTACGCCAGATAGAAGGGGTGATCGAGGTTCGGCGCAGGTAATGGGTCCAGGGAAGCAG
>Ga0209536_100007725_pt1 | contig 16280 bp, 15 predicted proteins | sample DeeMarSeWOR28_12_FD_187461 | JGI IMG/M metagenome (GOLD analysis project Ga0209536, IMG submission 187461) | Marine sediment microbial communities from White Oak River estuary, North Carolina - WOR-2-8_12 (SPAdes) (version 2) | ecosystem: Environmental > Aquatic > Marine > Intertidal zone >...
CTTGAGCAAATACCGTAGGGTAATTCGAATTAACAATCCGCCACTTTGATATTTGCTTAAAGTAATTTGCTGTTTTGACATCGGATTTGTTTTAAGATTCATTTCGCAAATTACTGAAGATTTGAATTTTGTATCTGATGTATTGTTTATCATAGTTTATATAGATCTCCACATGGAGGTGAAAAATGAAACCTGCTCAAATTGCTCTATTTCTTGGATTGTTTATAGCCCTTTTTATTGGGACAACAGGTTGTGACACATTGCTACCCAATAAAGAGGCAGAATTAATAGCCTCGGGAATTATTGAAGCCAACCAGGTTGCCGTCTCTTCAGAACTGGGTGGACAGGTTATTGAAGTCCTGGTAGAGGAAGGTGAGACTGTGGACACTGGAGAAGTCATACTTAGCTTTGAGGATAAACTATTAACCGCTCAGCTAGAACAGGCGGAGGCTGCTTTGGCCCAGGCAGAAGCCAACTATGACCTGGTAGCAACCGGCCCAAGCAAGGAACAGCGGCAGGTATCCACTACAAATGCAGAACGTGAGCTGCTCAACGCACAACAAGCACTGGACGATTTACACGAAAATGCCGATTTAATGGCCGCGCAGGCCCTGTTTGATATTGCCACAGCTGAGAAAGCATTGGATAAGGCAAGAAAACGTGTCGCCAGTTTGCAAGCCGCCGCGAAATCCGTGGATGTTGATTCAGCCTGGTCCACAGTAGTGCTGGCAAGGAATGTGCTGGACGAGGCCAGGGAGGATTTTGAGCCATATGAGAAAAAATCAGTCGACAATGTTTCTCGCGCCTTATACCAGAGCAAACTCGCCGCGGCCCAGAAACAATATGATGATGCGGTCACCCGCTATAACAATATCATTGGAGAGGCCAACCAGCTTGAACTTGCCTTGGCTGAAGCCGACGTTTCTTTGCTGGAAGCTCAGGTCGATAAAGCCCACACACAATACGATAAGATGAAGGATGGACCCGACCCTGACGCCTTAGCCCTGGCAGAGGCAAATCTAGCTACTGCCGAGGCAAATCTGGTATTTGCAAAAGCCTCTACCAGCCCGGAACAGCTTGCGGCTGCCCAGGCGCAAGTTGACCTCGCGCAGACCGCCCTGGGTGTCATCCAGGTTCAAATGGACAAAATGTCAGTAACGGCTCCCGTTGACGGTATCGTGCTTACCCGATTGGTGGAACCAGGCGAGGTCGTCGCTCCAGGAGCCACATTGCTCACCATGGGCCCGCTGGAGCAATTGACCATTACCGTTTATATCCCAGAGGATCAATATGGTACGATCAACCTCGGACAGGTCGCTCTGGTGAACGTAGATTCATTCCCAGGGGAGACTTTTGAAGCCATGGTAACTCGTATCGCCGATCAGGCCGAGTTCACTCCACGCAACGTTCAAACCCAAGAAGATCGCCGGACGACGGTTTTTGCAGTTGAGCTCGGTATAGATAATCCAGATGGCAAGCTAAAGCCGGGCATGCCCGCAGATGTGGAGTTTATTAAGTAACCCTCTTTTACAAGAAAAATACTCAAAAAACAAGACGGTCCCGTTAGTAAACTCGGGACCGTGTTCATAAATCGTCATTCCCCTGGCTAAATGAGAGGGTAACCAAAGAGAATTGTCATTAATCGCCTCACGGAACTGTTGGGTGGAAAGCAGTGACCTTTCATTATAATTGTGGTTGCTGGCACAGGCTCTGCTCAGTTCTGGGACCAGTAGATGGACAAAAAGGAACACCCCGCAGATTGTCATTGGGGTGCACACTAAACAAAGAAAAACAGAGCTCCTCGGACAGGACTCGAACCTGTAACCTAGCGGTTAACAGCCGCCCGCTCTGCCGAATTGAGCTACCGAGGAATCTAGCGAACAGGATTATAAACTCAAGCCGATGCAGTGTCAAGGAAACGCTTATTAACACGACCAACGCTCCTTGTTCGAACCACGCTTGTACTGAAAAATAATCCCAGCGCTATTATCCCGCCACTTTTTGGCAAAATCTGAGGCATTATGGCATTAAAGGGCAATCTTCGCGATTTCACTATCACACAGCTACTAAACCTTATCAGCCTTGCCCAAAAGACGGGCACGTTGATTGTTGAGGGACCCAACGAAACAGCAAGTGTTTCCTTTCGTGAGGGCAAATTAGCCTTCGCCCAAATTGGGAAGGACGACAGCAGCCTGGCGAATGTGCTTTATAAAGCCAATCTGCTAACGAAGAACCAATACAACATCATCAATGAACGAGGCAGAGGCATGAGCGATAAAGAGCTGGGCTTATTACTCATTAATGCCAGTTATATCTCTCAAAACGATATTCTCCGCAGCTTGCAGGAGCTTTTCATAAGTAACGTCAACCGGCTTTTCACCTGGGTGGAAGGTCTCTTCCGCTTTGAAAACGATATATTGCCACCTGATGACAAGATCACTGTCCGCATCAATCTCGAAAACCTGATTATCGAAGGTTCTCGACGGCTACGCGAATGGGAACAACTCCAGGATGAGATCCCTAGCCTCGATATGGCCCTAAAATTCGTCGAACGACCTAATGTTAATATTCGCGACGTTAACCTGAGCGTTGAGGAATGGCGAGTCGTTTCTTATATAAATCCAAAAAATTCAATGCGACAGATCGCCAGAGCTAATAAATTGAACGATCTGGAAATTCGGCGCATCGTATATGGTTTGTTACAGGCCGGGTTAGTCGAGATTATCCGCCCGGAGGGAGCACTTCCGGTACAGACATGGAGCTCACCCTCTGTTCAGGGACGCGAAAAGGTGGAGAAAAAATCCATTGTGAATCGACTTATCCAACGCATCCGATCACTATGACCAAATTTCCTCTCAACCACTGGATTAGTAAGTACAACCAAGACGTAAAGAAGGATTACGTGCTATGCAAACGGTAAAAATGGTGGTCACCGGCCCCTTTAATTCAGGAAAGACTGAGTTTATCCGCTCAGTGAGCGAAATCGACGTTGTATCCACAGAGCGTAAGATTTCATCGGAAGCAGAGCGGGTTAAAGAAACGACTACCGTAGCGATGGATTTCGGTCGAATAACAGTAGACCAAGACCTGGTACTGTATCTTTTTGGTACACCTGGTCAGAAACGATTCGATTTTATGTGGGAAATCCTCTCAGAAGGTATGTTGGGTTTTATCGTTATGGTAGATAGCACTCGCCCGGAAACCTTTCGTGAAGCCCGCAGAATCCTGGAAACGTTTCGAGCCTACGCGCCGACACCATATGTAGTTGCCGCAAACAAACAAGACGTCGATGACGCATGGGAACCGGAGGACTTGCGTATTGCCTTACGCCTTTCATCCAAAGTTAGATTATTACCCTGCGTTGCCACCGATAAAGAGCCTGTTAAATCCGTCTTGCTGGAATTATTGTATAGCATCCTCGAGGAGATGGATCTCAACGAGAAGAAATAACGGCTCAAATTGAGCCCTTGAATGAGCAATTATATTTATCGTGTCTTCGATTACTACTGACCAGGGAGTCGTTCATTATGAGGTATTTGGCAGAGGAAAGCCAGTAATTTTGTTACATGGCTGGCTGGGTTCGTGGGGGTTGTGGCAGGATACCATGAAGTTCCTGGGTCGTTACTACCGTACCTACGCATTGGATTTCTGGGGCTTTGGTGAATCTGGAAAACGTCGAGATACCTATGCTGTACAGGACTTCGTCAGTCTGGTAGACCAATTTTTAGATGAACTCGGTATTATTGAAGCCCCACTGGTTGGGCATAGCATGGGTGGGACTGTCAGCTTGTCTGTTGCTATCCAATACCCTCACCGTGTTCGAAAAGCGGTTGTTATAGGCTCACCCATTGTTGGCACTTCTTTATCATTTTTGCTAAAACTGTTCGGAATGACGCCTATTGCCTATATCGTCCATCGTAACCTGTGGGGATTGAAGCTGGGATTCCACTTATTAGCTCCACTGTACTCGCGGGAAAAAGATTGGGCAGCTATGATGAACCGGGACCTCTCCCACACCACGATGGAATCTTTCTTAACCAGTATCGCTTCGCTACGCCGTACAGACTTACGACCTTATCTTAAGCAGATCAATATCCCTGTGTTAGGGATGTACGGCGACAAAGATATTGTCGTTGACCCAAAACAATGGAAACCTTTAGAAGAAGCTGTACCTCTAGCGAAAATCGAGCGTTTCCAGAAAGCCGGTCATTTTATCATGTTGGACGAGCCGGTCGAGTTCATGACAAGACTTAAGACCTTTCTAGATTACGAGACTCTTCATTGATGACCGTCTCAAAAAACCTGAACCTTTGAGGTAGCACCTCGGGGGCGAATACAAACGATGCTCAAAATCATCCTTCAAGACCCTCGTCATATCCACCCGTTCAACGAACGCGCTCGCGATCTGCGCATTCAGAACAAACCCCTTTGGTTGGCTCAACGAGATGTCCTGGCCCCATACACCAATCGCGAGCTGGAACTTCCCGGCAATCTACAGCCTCCTGAATCTGGTGAAGAATGCCTGGTCTACCGGGACAACCTCTATTTTGACGCCGCTTTCATCGAAGCATTTATAAGTGAAGCCAAGAGACGCAGGCGCGCTTGCCAAGCTGCTATTTCAGCGGATAGTCCTGCTTTCCGTGAACATGCCTTACCCCTTTCAACATCATATACATCCAGAGATGATTTATACCTGACTGAGCTCTGGTATTACCCAAACGGCGTCCAACAAGATACCGAACCACTGGCTATTGATTTAGGCGTCACTGAAGCCGGGTATTATCATATTCCAGATTACATGGCTTACGAACATGGAGACCTGGTATTCCAGGTGCCCTACCGCAGCCTGATTGCGATTGACTCATGGGTGCATATTTTTGTTGCCGATGTAGTTTTTGGGTTGTTTGCCCGCGGTGCAAATTTCGAGCGGCGTCTTAAGGAAGATCCTTTATATAAATTGCTCATCCTGACCAAGGCAATGTACGAGGGCAAACAAGTGCTCGAGTGTTCAGAATTAGTAACCATTGGTCGCAACTGTGTCATCGATCCACATGCCGTCATACACGGTCCCACCATCATCGGAGACAATGTTACCATCAACGCTGGAGTGGTCATTGAAAACTGCATCATCGGGGATAATGTCAACATTTCTCAGGATTGCCAGGTAATGCTCTCGGTGGTCGGGGATGGTTCTTTCCTCCCCTTCCGTGCCTCCATGTTTATGACAACCATGATGGATAACAGTATGGTTGCTCAGAATACATGTTTGCAGATGTGTGTCGTTGGTCGTGATACTTTCATCGGTGCCGGCACTACCTTCACTGACTTTCATCTACTTTCTGCACCCATAAATGCCCGGGACGGGTACGGTCAACTGAGCTTCTCCAACCGTCCGGTATTGGGTGGCTGTGTGGGTCATAACTGTCGGGTTGGATCGGGGTTGGTCGTTTATCCCGCTCGTACAATCGAATCCGATGTGGTCATTATCCCTTCTAATGAGCGACGAGAGATTATCCACGACGTCCATTATGAAGATAGCGATCACCACAGCTTGGTCAGCGGTCACCTACACCCACGTCTTTACCCTCGTGTGTGTGAAGCTGTACAGGAAACCTGGTGATTGTTTTCCTGTAAATATGCAATACAAGGATATTCTTAAACACGATTATGATCTCCCCCTTTTTACCCACATTCCATAGGAGGTAGCTATGGGAAAAGCAAGACTTCTGGTCGTAGAAGATGATTTTGATATTGCCAATATGCTGCATATCTATTTTACTGGGCAGGGTTACCAAGTTGATATCGCTCCTCGCGGCTCGGAGGCATTGGAAAAGACACGCCAGAACCTGCCTCACCTCATCATATTAGATATTATGTTGCCTGACATTGACGGGTTTGAAGTCTGCCGTGTATTGAGGACAAACTCCCGCACCAGCCACGTACCCATCATTTTCCTCACCCAAAAGGACGAGCGTAGCGATAAACTGCAGGGACTCGAGTTAGGTGCAGATGATTACATCACCAAACCCTTCGATATTGAAGAACTGAAGTTACGCGTCCAACGTGCCATCACGCGCGCTGAACAGCAAAGCCTGACAGACCCACATTCAGGACTGCCCTCTGGACGTCTGATTGAGGAGCAATTAAGAACAATTATCCGCCAGCAGGGTTGGGCTCTAACGGATATCCGTCTCAATCACTATCAGCCATTCAGAGAGATTTATGGGTTTGTGGCGGGAGATGATGTGCTACGTTTTACCGCTATGTTGATGGGTGAGGTAGTCGATGATGTGGGTTCTCAGAATGATTTTATCGGTCATGCTGGTGGTGATAACTTCATCATCATCAGTACGGAAGAAGCCATCCCGGCTATCAACCAGACTCTCAGGTCTCGGTTTTCTGAAGAAGTACTCACCCACTACAATTTTATGGACCGTGAGCAGGGATATATCAACACGGTTGATGATAACGGCAATAAGAAAGAAGCCCCCTTGATGACCATGTCAATCGGAACTGTGTCACCAGCTCAACACCAGTTTACAGACATCCGGGAGATCACAGAGCTGGCAGCTGAAGCGCGCCGCAACAACAATTGATAGCGCTTACTTCTCAACAAAGCAAAAAAAAAGTATGCTGCAGATCAATCCTTTTATTTCCGGTTTCATATTTTTCCTCCTGGGCTTAGTCCTGATTTTGGTACTCCTATTATTAGCCTTTATTAGGAAATCTCGACGACCAGGAACTGCTGTGCCGGACAGCAAGCAAGAATCTAAAGCCAATAGTCGCTCTCAGGAACTCGCGAAGCTGGCTCAATTCGTCGAGGATATTAATTCTCCCGAATCAGATAACGATCTTCTGTCTCACCTGGTGGAGAGTATCCATCCCATGTTAAGCGCGGAGTTCCTCGGATTTCTGCTCTACGATAGCCATCACAAAGAACTTAAAGCAAAATCCCCCTTTTTGGGTTTGCATGCTGGTGTCATCGATTGGACATCATGCACCATCCTACCGGGGAGCAAAGCGGAGGATATCTGGAAATCACGTGAGGCTATTATCACCACCAAGGCCCACACCGACGCGAGAATTAGGGCATTAAATCTTAACCACCTAGCAAAAGCTGCCGGGATCAAGAACATGGTATTGAGCCCACTTAAATCGAATAGCCATATGCTCGGTTATCTCCTGGCAGGTAACAATTCCAATGATCCCCCTTTTAATCACGGAGACCAGGAGTTGCTGTCGGTCATAGCAGGAATGTCTGCATCTTTATTAGAAAACGCCAAGCTCACCTACGAAAACAAAAACCTAAACAGTAGTCTGGAGAAACGCGTTAATACACGCACGGTAGAACTGGCTCGCGAGCACCAACGTACGGAAACCCTGTTGCGTATCATCACAGAGCTCTCTGCCAGTTTGGATCTTGAACATGTACTTAACCGCACGCTGCAAGTGCTGAAGGAGACCATAGACGCAGAGCAGATCTCGGTCCTGATTCACCGTCCGGGAGAGGCAAAACTTCGCCACTTGGCATCCGCAGGTTATATGGATGTGGTGCACTCAAGTGAGGGTCGGGTGACCGCGTTCGATCCCGGGCAGGGATTAGCAGGTTGGGTTATCACCCAGAGCCAACCAGCGTTAATCCCTAATATTCTTGAGGATCCACGTTGGACACAGCTACCTGAAACAGCCACTGACCATCGTAGCGCTATTGGTGTGCCACTTGCAATCGGAGAAGAGACCTTCGGTGCGCTCCTGCTCTTCCATCGTGAAGTCGAGCATTTCTCCGAAGACCAGCTTGAACTCGTTCAAGCAGCAGCCAAGCAGATGTCAATTGCAGTCAACAACGCAGAGCTTTACCGTCTCATCCGTGACCAAGCCGAAGACCTGGGTCACATGTTCCGCGAGCAACAGATCGAAACCAGCCGTTCTCAGGCCATACTCGAAGCTGTTGCTGATGGTGTTATTGTCACGGATGCCAACAGGCGCATAACCCTCTTTAATGCAGCTGCAGAACAAATCCTGCGGTTAGATCGCACGCAGATTATTGATCAGTCGTTGTCAAATTTCAGCGGATTATTTGGCCAGGCAGCCAAGACCTGGATGGAAACCATCCAGAACTGGTCCAAGGATCCAGGCACGTATCAAAAAGGTGAACTTTATACTGAGCAGATCAACCTGGATGATGAGCAGGTCGTGTCTGTGCACCTTTCACCCGTTTTGATGAGAGGTAAATTTCTTGGGACGGTATCCATTTTCCGCGATATCACCCACCAGGTTGAAGTCGACCGCTTGAAATCGGATTTCGTCGCAACCGTGAGCCATGAACTGCGTACGCCAATGACCTCCATCAGGGGTTATGTTGATATCCTTCTGATGGGCGCTGCCGGATCGTTAAACAAACAGCAAGCACAATTCCTGGGGGTCGTCAAACGTAATACAAAGCAACTTTCAATCCTGGTCAATGATCTGTTGGATGTCTCACGCATTGAATCAGGAAAGGTGAACCTTAATCTGCAAGAGCTAGACATTGTCGAAATCATCAACGAAGCTATCAATGGTCTCATCCGCCTCTCAAAGGATGAGGATAAAAAGATGCTGGTCGAGTTCGAACCAGACCAGGTTACCCCCGCCGCCCTCGGTGATAGAGACCGTGTCCGTCAAATTCTGAACAACTTGCTGGAAAATGCCTTCCATTACACACCTGAAGGTGGAGTAATTAAACTCCGCGTGTTACCCCAAGAGGATGAGGTTGAGATCCGTGTCAGTGATAATGGGATCGGTATCCCACCAGAAATCCAGCCACAAATATTCGATCGTTTTTACCGCGGAGAACATCCTGATGTCCTGGCCACCTCTGGCACAGGGCTGGGGCTAGCGATCGTGAAATCGCTGGTTGGTATGCATAACGGTCGCATCTGGATCGAAAGTAGTGGACTGTCTGGTGAAGGTACAACATTCTATTTTACACTGCCAATCTACAACAACAAGGAATCATGAGGGAATATGGCAAAAATATTAATCGCTGAAGATGAACAAGATATTCGTGACCTGATTACTTTCACCCTTCGTTTTGCTGGTTATCAGGTGACCGCAACCACTGACGGAGAAGAAGCCTACCAGGCAGCCAAAGATATCCTCCCCGACCTAATACTGCTTGATGTGCGCATGCCACGCCTTAATGGCTATGATGCCTGTAAAAAGATCAAGACCAACGATAAGATGCAACACATACCAGTTGTATTCCTCTCGGCGAAAGGTCAGGAAGCTGAAATTCAAACCGGTATGGATGCCGGAGCAACTGAATATATCATCAAACCCTTCTCTCCTGACCAGTTGACTGAGCGTGTCCAGGCCATCCTTAAAAATCATGGACATGCTTAACCAAATCACATAATAGTACAAAGTTAGCATATGAGCGCCATAATCTTACAAGATGATATCGTTCATTATGAAGTATTGGGACGCGGAAGACCCATACTCTTCTTGCATGGATGGGTCGGATCATGGCGTTATTGGATCCCCAGCATGCAAACCGTTTCCACTTCATTCCGAACATATGCGCTCGATTTCCGGGGGTTTGGTGATTCGGCTAAAAAAGCCCATTACTACTCCATAGAACAACAGATACACTTATTGGAAGATTTTATTAATGAGTTAGGGATCGGCAAAATAGCCCTGGTGGGTCACGGTCTAGGCGCTATCATCGCTTTAATATTCACCCAGCGTTATCCTGACCAGGTGGATCGGGTCATGGCAATTGGTATGCCTAATTCGCAGGAAGCCATCAACGCTCGTTTGAGATCAGTGCCACCTACCGAGCTGGCCGGCTGGCTTCTAGCAAACTCAACCATGAATGAAGTATCACGGGTGGAAGCTCCCAAGGCAGATCAAAATGCCATTCTGCTCTCGTTGACGACGCTTAGTAATATTGATTTACCTGGACTGGGGAGAAAGATACCAAACCCCTGCCTTTACGTCCATGGGGCGAATGATCCAGTTATTGAGTCCCCAGAAATTAACAAGAATGGCTCCCTTCCGGAAAAAGCCCACCTGATCATCTTCGAAGGGGCTGGTCATTTCCCCATGCTGGACGAGCCAAGCAAATTTAATCGCTTGCTGACAGATTTCCTCAATATACCACCTGGAACAAGTCCAAGGGGATTGCAGTTAAAGGAAGAGTGGAAACGTCGCGTCAGGTAGTAGCAGCTCTTGACATAAGTAGATATCCCGATTTATACTGATAACATAGTAGAAATTACGCAGTTGAAGTGGTGTGAGCCCGAAAATAGGGAAATGCGTAAATCTTAACAATATAAACCTGCTCGGGGAGTCTGGATAAACCAGGCTGAGAGGAGGGCTGGAGCCCTCGACCCGTGAACCTGATCCGGATAATGCCGGCGGAGGAACTGCAGCCAACTCAACCAAAACCCTCCTCCGGCAAAGAGGAGGGATTTCTCTTTGTCACAAAAAAACAAAAATCGAGCTGTCATCTTTGCTAACGGACCTGTAAAAGATGCTCCAACCGCCCGCCGGGCTATTCAGGAAGGTGACTTGCTGATAGCAGCCGATGGAGGCGCACGCCACTGCCTGGAATTTGGATTAACCCCGGATATCCTCATCGGGGATTTCGATTCACTGAGCCAAAACGAGCTTGCCACTTTGGAGACCAGCGGCATGCAGGTCATCCGTCACCCGGCTAAAAAGGATTTCACCGACCTAGAGTTAGCCGTGCGTCACGCAGTCTCGCTCGACCTGACCGAAATCCTGGTGATCGGCGCTCTCGGAGCACGCTGGGACCAGACCATCGCAAATATCTTTCTCCCGGTCAATCAAGACCTTTCCCGCATACGCATGCGCTTGATCGATGGTGCTCAGGAAGTCACCTTCATGCGTGATAAGGATCAACTGACTTTATATGGTCAGGCTGGAGATATCCTTTCCCTCGTCCCATTGGGTGGTGATGCACAGGGTGTAACTACGCAAGGTCTTGAATATCCCCTCAATGATGAAACGCTTTATTTCGGAGCCACCCGAGGAATCAGCAATGTCCTCCTCAACCGGACTGCAACGGTTCAATTAAAAGCCGGTTACCTGTTGTGTATCTTGATCCACCTGGATGCCTACGAAGATACGATCTGATCTAAACTTCCAGGGATTCGTGTAAGAAACAGCTTTTTTTCATCCGGAGGTAAATATGAAAAGCAGAATAATCCTCTTACTGGTGCCCATCCTCTTTCTCAACGCCTGCGCCCAGGCCACTCCTGAGGGCCACAAAAGCTTAACCGTGATGACCCATGACTCATTTGCCATATCAGAAGAAGTGATAACTGGCTTCGAGACAGAGAACAACGTAACAGTCCAATTTCTAAAAGCAGGTGACACCGGTACCGCTTTGAACAAAGCCATCCTCTCAAAAGATAACCCGCTGGCAGACGTATTCTACGGTGTCGATAACACCTTCCTCAGCCGGGCACTGGACGAAGGTATCTTTCAATCCTATAACGCTCCCACCCTTGCTAGGGTCCCAGATGATTACAAACTCGACCCGAGCAACAGGGCTCTACCCGTTGATTTTGGGGACGTTTGTTTAAACTACGATAAAGCCTTCCTGGAGGAGAATGGCATTGCACCGCCCCAGAGCCTGGAAGATCTGACCCAGCCTGAATATCAAGGCTTGCTCGTCGTACAGAATCCAGCCACCTCTTCGCCAGGTTTGTCTTTCCTGTTGGCTACAATTGGATATTTTGGCGAAGATGGGTACCTTCAATACTGGCAAGATCTGGTCGCAAATGATGTGCAGATTGTTAACGACTGGGAAACCGCTTACTACACAGAATTCAGCGGTTCTTCAGGTAAAGGACCTCGCCCAATTGTGGTCTCCTATGATTCTAGCCCGGCATTTGAATTCATCTATGCGGAAACCCCTATCGAAGAACCGCCTACTGCCGTGGTAGTGTCCGACAATACCTGCTTCCGCCAGATCGAATTCGTCGGCATTCTGACTGGTAGCAGGAACCGAGACCTGGCTGAAAAATGGATTGATTTTATGCTTTCGCCCACTTTCCAGGAGGATATGCCACTGCAAATGTTCGTTTTCCCAGTTAATCCCGATGCTACCCTTGATGAAGCCTTCCTCGAGCATCTGGAGTTGCCTGCAGTGACCGCTTTTGTCAGCCCAGAGGACATTGCCCTGAACCGCGAGCAATGGCTACAGGATTGGACAGAAACGGTTTTGCGCTAGACTTCATTAAAGCTAAAAAAGACGCCTTATGACAACCCAGAACCAGCGCACGATCCGTTTCGTGCGCGCGCCAAAGTTTATCCTGGTGTGGTTTGCACCCCTCGTTTTCCTGGCGATATTTTATTTTTACCCGCTTGGGAGCATCCTGGGGATCAGTTTCGGACGCGAGCAAGTTAGCTTCGCCACACCATTTCTGGATGTTTTTGGCTCCGCCTCGGTACGTAACGTCTTATACTTCACCTTCTGGCAGGCTGCGATATCCACGATTTTAACCCTGATGATTGGGTTGCCTGGAGCATATCTTTTCGCGCGTTATAACTTTCGAGGCAAGTCTTTTATCCTGGCACTCACCGCGGTCCCCTTTGTGATGCCAACCCTGGTGGTTGCGGCGGCATTTAACGCTTTACTAGGTCCAAACGGATGGGTCAATCTGGTTTTAATGGAAGGGTTTAACTTACCTCAACCACCTATTCAGTTCGTTAACACAATATACGCCATCCTACTTGCACACATCTTTTACAATACGACGATTGTCCTGCGGATGGTTGGCGATTTCTGGTCACATTTGGATCCCCGCATTACACAGGCTGCCCGGGTGTTGGGCGCCAGCCGTTGGGGTACGCTGCGCCATATAACCTTCCCGTTGCTTTTACCAAGTATCGCGGCATCTGCGCTACTGGTTTTTATCTTCGACTTCACCTCCTTTGGTGTTATCCTTGTACTTGGAGGGCCCCAATACGCAACTTTAGAGGTGGAAATTTACTACCAGACAATCAGCTTGTTTAACCTACCTCTGGCTGCGGCTCTCTCGGTAATTCAACTGGCTTGTACCCTGGCGATGACCATCATTTATACCAGGCTCTCGACGCGCATATCCAGACCTCTTTCATTACAACCCAGAGGTTTCACCCAAAAACGCTTAACTTCATGGAGCAGCCGTATCCTGGCTAGCTTGATGATCGTACTTCTGCTTGCCCTATTCACCTTACCTCTCCTGGCACTGGCAGGTCGATCCTTCACCCGCCTCGGTCCTGAACGCGGCCAGTTGGGAGATGTAACTAGGGGCTTTACCCTGGATTTCTACAAAGAGCTATCCGTTAACCGGCGTGAATCCCTGTTCTACGCCCCACCGACAAGAGCTATCGCTGTATCTCTGGGTTATGCTACAGCCACCATAGTCTTTGCCTTAGCCCTGGGCATGCCTGCTGCCTGGGCTCTGGCACGCAACGACTCTCGCGCCAACCGTGTGCTTGATCCCATTATTATGCTTCCCCTGGGTACATCGGCGGTAACCCTGGGATTGGGTTTTATTATCGCTCTTGGACGGCCTCCTCTGGATTTGCGCGCATCACCTTTGCTAATCCCCATAGCCCATACCTTGGTCGCCTTCCCATTCGTTGTGCGCAGCTTAACTCCCTCATTACGCAGCATTCGGCCCAGGCTGAGGCAAGCCGCAGCCGTGCTGGGCGCCTCGCCTAGTCAAATTACACGCCTGATTGATATCCCACTTGTCGGTCGGGCACTGCTCGTAGCAGCGGCTTTTGCCTTCACCATTTCGATGGGTGAGTTCGGCGCGACCGCTCTAATCGCCCGACCCGAGTACCCTACCATACCTCTGGCGATCTACCGCTTTATTCCCCAGCCAGGCGCGCTCAACTATGGTCAGGCCCTGGCATTGAGCACCATTCTAATGGTCATCACTGCAGTTGGCATGATCGCCATCGAACGCTTCAGGATCGCAGACATTGGCGAATTTTAGGTGGGCAAACAGAAACAGGTTCATTTGCACATCGGTTCATTATGAATACTCATCCATGGTTTAATAAAAAGCGATGCCTGGTCTGAAATTAGTAGATATCCATAAAGCTTTCAATGAGACACGCGCCGTTAACGGTGTCTCTTTTAAGGTCGCGGGTGGAGAGGTCGTGGCTTTATTGGGCCCCAGCGGTTGTGGGAAATCTAGCATCCTTGCGATAATTGCAGGTCTATTAGATCCCGATGAGGGTGAGCTCTACTGGAACGGTTTATCGCTTAAGAATATGCCTACCCATAAACGTGACTTTGGCCTGATGTTCCAGGATTTTGCCCTCTTTCCACATATGAACGTTTCAGACAATATCGCTTTTGGTTTAAAGATGTTGTCAATCCCATCCGATGAAAGGAATATCAGGGTCGGTGAAATTTTGACATTGGTGGGATTACCGGGCTACGAAAATCGAGATGTGAACACCTTATCAGGGGGTGAGCAGCAGCGTGTGGCGCTGGCACGCTCGCTGGCGCCACAGCCGCGCCTGCTCATGCTTGATGAACCTCTGGGTTCCCTTGATCGCAACTTAAGAGAACAGCTGGTGCTCGACCTGGGTGAGATCCTGCGCCAGATGAACCAGACAGCTATCTATGTAACCCACGATCAAGAGGAAGCCTTTGCTTTAGCAGATCGCGTGGTCGTGCTGAACCATGGGTCTGTAGAACAGATTGGCGCTCCCCAGGAGATATACAACCAGCCAGCTTCAAAATTTGTAGCCAAATTTTTAGGTCTTTCCAATCTCGTAGACGCTGAAGCCTACACACTTGATGGGCAGACCTATGTAAAAACCCCCTTAGGTCAATTCCCAGTCCAGGAAGAGGTTTTTGGACAGGTGACGCTGCTCCTGAGACCTGATGGTATGCGAGTCAGCGATCTAGGTGACTATGTATTAAAAGGAAGGATCATTAAACGCACCTTCAGAGGGGCTACATGCCGGGCGATTATTGAGGTAAGTGACATACCTTTAACTTTCGACTTCATGGCTAACACCCCCTTACCCAATGAAGGGGAGCATGTAAAATTAGCTTTTGATCCACAGAATACGATACAGGTCTTGCGCAAATCATGATTAAGATATCCAGGTGCTTCAATAATACAAGTGTCTTATTGTTCGATAAAATGCATATATTTATACAATGAACTCTTGACCTCGCCAGAAGATATTAATCTATGACCCCCATTACCGTCATTAAACTCAACATCCATAAGGTAGAGACCTGGCGCTATACAGGTGAGGTGCTCGAACGGGGTGAGCACCATATCGTCCTGGAAGCCTACTTCGACCGTGAAGACAGCTTATTCCATGGCATGACCCTCGCCAAGGGAGACCGCTTTATAGAAACCTACTATACCAACCGCTGGTACAACGTCTTTGAGATCCATGCCAGGGATAATGACCAATTGCGTGGCTGGTACTGTAATATCGGTAAACCGGCTGTGATCGATGGAAATACCTTATGCTATATTGATCTGGCACTTGACCTGCTGGTCTTCCCAGATGGTCGCCAGATCGTATTGGACGAGGATGAGTTCGCCAGCTTAGATCTCCCCGCAACTACACGGCTGAAAGCACAGGATGCTTTAGCTGAACTGCAAAGTAGTTTCGAAAAACAACACCACTTCTGACCAGTATTAGACTGCCAATTGTAAAAGTAATTGTGAAGTGAGACCGAATATTTGATCTCCGTAGGTATAGAAATACCCGAGTACGCCCATTAACGTACAACAGCAACACAAAAACAAGAAAAGAACTACAACAAGGATAGCTACCAGGGTATTATTTCTCTTTGGGGGTTCTTCCACTGCTGGCATAGGGGTTTCGAATTCTTCAGTCATCTAGGGGGGTCTCCTCTTTACGCTGCTTGAATATGGTCAGTCTCTTTATTCAACTGGTGAAGTGGAATCCAGAGAATATCAACACAGCCAGTAATCGCAAATTATCAAAAAAGTCTCGATAAGACATGTTCTCTGTTAATTAGATCTTTGTAGGTGCGACGCACTTTGTTTCCAGTTCTTTAAGGACAAGAATCGCTGGAAAGTGCGTCGCACCTTTTAACAAGAATGCTATTTATCATGCACTAGTGTTGCGCGGCGTAAGTGACTCTGTAGTTTGGAAATCATGGCGCAACACTTTTAGCAGTTGGGCAGTGAGGGTAATTATTAGCTGGGTATTTGCGCCCAACTGCACTAGATAAGTGCTGCTAATAAGAGTCCATATTGTGATGATGAAAT
>Ga0209536_100007726_pt1 | contig 16280 bp, 16 predicted proteins | sample DeeMarSeWOR28_12_FD_187461 | JGI IMG/M metagenome (GOLD analysis project Ga0209536, IMG submission 187461) | Marine sediment microbial communities from White Oak River estuary, North Carolina - WOR-2-8_12 (SPAdes) (version 2) | ecosystem: Environmental > Aquatic > Marine > Intertidal zone >...
GGCGGCGTCGAAGAGCATGGAGCTGTTGTCGCAGGAGGTTCTGCAACGAGACCCCTCGACTGTCGAGGTCAACGAGGCACTCTGCGCGGGCTGTTTCGAGTGCCTCCAGGTCTGTCCGTATAACGCGATCGAGAGGCGGGAGATCCTCGACTCCGAGGGTGTTCTCCTCCGAGAGGTGGCGTGGTCCAACCCGGCAATGTGCGAGGGCTGTGGTCTCTGCACCGTGACCTGCCGCGGCGGATACATCGATCTCGAGGGTTACAGTGACGAACAGGTCTTTGCTCAGCTCGGGGCCTTGGGCCGGCCACCGATGGGGCTTGAACGATGACAGAAGCCATCGTCACCGTCAAGCACGGTCAGGCCGGCTCCGCTCCCGAAGGTTGGCGGCCCCACATCGTCGCGCTGGTCTGCAACTGGTGCAGTTACGCCGGTGCCGACATGGCGGGTACCACGCGTCTCGAGTACCCGGCCAACGTGCGCATGCTGCGTTTCCCGTGCACCGGCCGGATGAGCCCGCTGATGATTCTGCGGGCCTTCGAGCAGGGCGCCGACGGCGTCCTGGTTTCGGGCTGCCATCCCGGAGACTGCCACTACGTCCAGGGAAATCTGGTGGCGCGGCGCCGTTTCACGATATTCAGATCCCTGATGGATTTCATCGGCATCGATCTCAAGCGCCTCCACTTCGCGTGGGTGTCGGCGGCCGAAGGTCACAAGTGGGCCAAGGTCGTCGGCGAGGTGACCGCAGCCGTCCAGGAGGCGGGGCCATTGCCGGCTTTCGAGCATCCCGAAGGGTGGGATGGACTCGATCTCCCCGCCATGGCCGGCAGCGGCCCGCAGGAGCTCGAGCAGAAGCAACTCGATGCGATCTGCGGCAATCTTCGGAAAGCCGCCTCTGAGGTCCTGTCGACGGGGCGGGCGAGCGTGGTTGTTGGCTACGGTCAGGGAACGCTCGCAGGCCAGACCAGGCCGGTCTTCATCACCGACGCGGACGCATGCGACACGCTGGTGTGGGGGCAGGGATGCCGCAACAATCTCAGCACCTACGTGGCTTCGGAGCTCGAGGGGCGCGAGCGGGTCGCTGTGGTGGCCAAGACCTGCGACCTCGGGGCGATCTCGGGCCTCATTCGTGAGGGCCAGATTCGGCGTGACCAGGTACTGGTGATCGGTGTCCAGTGCCCGGGCGTCATCGACGGTTCCGCGCTCGCGACGAAATGCCTTTCATGTTCTGGTGACCCGCATCCGATCTGCGATCTCGTGGTCACCGTGGATGGAGTTCAAGAGAGTTGCGAGGATCCGTCGCGAGCCGCCCTCGACACGCCGGATGCGAGGGACGAACAGATCGCCTACCTCGAGTCATTGCCCCACGGCGAGCGCTGGAAGTACTGGCAGCGCCAGTTCGCGAGGTGCCTGCGATGCTACGCATGCCGAGCCGCCTGCCCGATGTGCTACTGCTCCTCCTGTATCGCGGAGAAGCACCGTCCGCAGTGGGTTCCGACGTCGATCGACAACCCCGGCAACAGCACCTGGAACATCATCCGTGCCGTCCACCTGGCGGGACGCTGTTCGGGCTGCGACGAATGTGCGCGGGTGTGTCCGGCCGACATCCGGCTGGATCTGATCAACCGCAAGCTGGCGCTCGAGGTCGAGAAGCAGTACGGCAAGGTCGGCCTCGATCCCGAAGAGAAATCGGCCCTTGTCGACTTCCGGATGGAAGATTCCGAGGAGTTCATTCTGTGAAGAGCGTGAAGGGTTCATCATGGAAGCTGACCGAGGCCCAGCTCCGAGAATGGCTGCGAGGCCTCCTTGAAGAGAACCACGTCGTAGCTCCGGTCGAGGAGGATGGCGTGGTGTTGTTTCGTCGGATCGCGTCGGCGGACGACGCGATCGTCGAAGCGTCGGGCAAGACGCGGTGGTCGCCGAAGGAGTTCCTCTTTCCGCGGACCGAGGCTTTGTACCGCTACACCTTCGCCGGCGGCGCGGTTCAGATCGAGGATCCACCGGTGCCGGAAAAGCACCAGGTGCTGTTCGCGGTGCGGAGCTGCGACGCTTCCGGCCTCGTCCGCCTCGACGAGATCTTTCTGAGCGGCACCAAGGATCTTCTGTACGCTGCCCGCAGGGAGAACACGAGCGTGGTCACCGCAGCCTGTGCCGCCGCCGATCCCGAGTGCTTCTGTACCGCGGTCGGCTACTCACCGGTCGGCGAGGAGGGCAGCGATGTCCAGCTCGTGCCGCTCGACGGAGTCTGGCTGCTTCGGGCGCTCACGGACAAGGGGCAGGCTCTGGTCGGCGACGGCGGCGAAGGATGGAAGAAGGCGACCGCGGCCGACGGCAAGACGCTCCCTGCGATCGAGAAGAAAGTTGCCGGCCAGATCGATCGCGGCCCGGTCAACCAGGAGTGGTCACAGGTGCTGGAAGACGGCTTCGAGCACGGGGCGTGGGACAGGCTCGCCCAGCACTGCCTCGGCTGCAGCGTCTGCGCCTACGTCTGTCCATCGTGCTCGTGCTTCGACATGAACCACCAGGGAAACGCCTGGTGTGGCGAGCAGTGCCGCTCGTGGGACGCCTGCACCTTCCCGCTCTTCACCCACCACGCCTCCGGGCACAACCCCCGCGCCACCAAGCAGCAGAGGTATCGCCAGCGGGTGCTCCACAAGTTCGCCTTCAGGGAGGAGGGTGATCAGCCCTTCCGGTGCGTCGGCTGCGGGCGCTGCGTGGCACAGTGTCCGGCCGGGCTCGACATCGTCAACACGGTGGCCGCGGCGGTCGAGGCCATGCGGGAGGAGGGCGTCGATGCCGCTGGCTGACGCAGTTCCCAACCCCTATCATCCGAGCTTGATGCGGATCCAGGACTACACCGACGAAACTGCCGACGTCCGGACCCTGAAATTGCAGTTCGTCGATGATGCCGAGGCCGGCGAATTCACCGGCTGGGAGCCAGGACAATTCGGTCAGTTCACGGTTTTCGGGGCTGGCGAATCGGTCTTCGCTCTCGCCAACGCCCCGTGGCGGCCGAACGGTGATCGGGACCTCGCGCCGACCATCGAGTGCACCTTTCGCATGGTTGGCAAGGTGACCTCGGCGCTTCGCGCGATGTCCAAGGGTCAGGTGATCGGCTTCCGTGGCCCCTACGGCAACCACTTCCCGGTCGACGACTGGAAGGGCAGGCACCTCGTTTTCATCGGCGGCGGCATCGGCATGGCGGCCCTGCGCTCGGCGATGCTCGACGTCATCAACCGCAAATCCGAGTTTGGCGACATCGTGATTCTCAACGGAGCGCGCTCGGTGGCAGACATGGTCTACAGCGACGAGATGCCGAGCTGGGAACAGGTCGATGGCGTGGAGGTGGTTCGAACCGTCGACCCGGGCGGCGAGACGGAGGACTGGGACGGCCAGGTGGGCCTCCTGCCGAATGTCTTCGAGGGCCTCGGTCTCGATCCGGAAAACCGCATCGTCATCGCCTGCGGTCCGCCGATCATGCTCCACTACCTCTTCCTCAGCCTCGGTAAGGTCGGTTACTCGCCCGAACAGGTGGTGACCACCCTCGAGAACAAGATGAAGTGCGGCATCGGCCACTGCGGCCGCTGCTACGTCGGACCGTTCTCGGTGTGCCGCGACGGCCCGGTGGTGACCTGGGCCGAGCTCAACCAGCTTCCAGAGGATTACTGATGATGACTGGAGCGTCATGGTCATGAATGCCAGGATCAGACCCGATTGGGACATCAGAGACGCCATCCTCGACATGGGCGGCACCGACGCCTACAAGTGCTACCAGTGCGGCAAGTGCATGGCGGTCTGTCCGTGGACCCAGGTCGAGACCGTCACCTTTCCCGTCTACCGAATGCCGCAATCGGTCAAGTTCGGCGCCATCATGTCGTCTGAGGACACCGAGGAAATCGAGCGCGAGGTCACCGAGGTCTACCGCTGTGTGGCCTGCGAGTCGTGCAGCACGTGGTGCCCGCACGGTGTGCGCATGCCCGACATCATGCGTGGGATTCGCCGAATCCTGGTCGAGTTCGGCTCCTACCCGTCCGAGCTGTCGGAGGCGGTGTCGAGGATCCACAGCTCGGGAAACCCCTTCGGCGAACCGCGGGAACGCCGAGGGGCTTGGGCCGAAGGGCTCGATGTGCCGCTCTTCGAGGAGGGTATGGATTATTTGTACTCGCCGTGCTGCGTGCCGTCCTACGACCCGCGAGCGGTCAAGGTCGCCCAGGCAACGGTCAAAGTGCTCCAGGCGGCAAAGGTGTCATTCGGGATTCTCGGCGACGGCGAAGCCTGCTGCAGCGAGGCGATTCGCCGGGCGGGCGCCGAGGAGGTTTTCCAGGAAGTGGCCGGCGCCAACGTCGCGGCCTTCACCGAGGCCGGTGTGAAGAAGGTGGTGGCGTCCTCGCCCCACTGCCATCGGACCTTCGACCAGGAGTACGGCGAGCTCGAGGCGGACTTCGAAAGCGTCCATCTGACCCAGCTCTTGGCCAAGCTCGTCGAGCAACAGCGGCTGGCGCCGAAGGCCGCACTCGACAAGAAGGTCGTGTACCACGATCCCTGCGCTCTCGGCCGCGGTTGTGGGGTGTATGACGAACCCCGCGACGTCCTCAACAGTATCCCTGGACTCGTCCTGGTGGAGATTCCCAACTACTCGCGGGAGTACAGCCTGTGCTGCGGCGGCGGCAGCGGCGGCATATGGATGGAGCGGCCCAAGGGCGAGCGCTTCTCCGACATCCGCGTGCAGCAGGCCGCGGCGACCGGGGCCGAGATCCTGGCGGTGGCCTGTCCCTACTGTCTGCAGATGTTCGAGGACTCGGTCAAAACGATGGAACTCGACCTCGAAATCAAAGACGTCGCGGAGCTGGTGGCCGACGCACTGTAGGCAGCAAAAGACACCGAATCGTCGGCCGAAGACGGGCGATGTCGGGCCGTGCAGTTGAGCTCTGTCGGCTCGGGCGCTACATTGGAGTCAGAACCCATTTCATCGGGGCGTCTTCGCCCTCTCAAAATAGAGCGCCCCGGATCGGTGGTCAGCATGGAATGCATCAGCTGTGTTCGCGTCTTCGAAGAGGTCGGAGATGCCTTCAACTCGACCCTCGAGACCGAGGAAAAGCTCGAAAAGGTCGCCCGGGCGATCGTCGAGCACCTGAAGCTCAAGGCCTGCCACTTCCGGGTACTGAGTCGCGACCAGCGAAGCCTCGAACACCTCGCATCATTCGGCCTCAGCCAGGCATTCCTGGACAAGGGGCCGGTCGACGCCGAGAAAAGCGTAGCCGAAGCTCTCAAGGGTCACATCGTCATGGTCGCGGACTGCGCCAGCGATCCGCGGATCCAGTTTCCGAAGGAACACGCGGCCGAAGGCATCGTGTCGGTGCTGACCGTGCCCCTCAGCGCGCGCGGCAATGTCATCGGTGTGATGCGCCTCGCAACCGGGGAGAAAAGAGAGTTTAGCGAGCAGGAGCTCACTGCCATCAGAACCCTGGCGTCCTTTTCGACCACTGCCATCACGCAGTCGATGTTCTACGACATCCTTGGCGAGGTGAACGCTGCCACTCGGTCGTCGCTCGACCTGACCGAGGTGCTTGAATCGACCGTGCGAGTGGTGTGCGAGAGCCTGAGAGTTCGGGGCACCTCTATCCGCCTGCTCGACCGCCGAGGCAACCTCGAGTTGCGGGCGGCATACGGCCTGAGTCAGCGCTACCTGGAAACCGCTTCGACCGACCCCGGGGATGCGGTGGCGGAGGCCCTCGAGGGGACCTCTGTGGCGATTCTCGACGCACGAACGGACCCACGAATTCGACATCACGAGGAGATGGAGAGGGAGAAGATCTCCTCGGTACTGTTCGTGCCCCTGATGAGCCGAAAGAAGGCGATCGGAGTACTGTCGGTCTACACTCACAAGCCCTATACCTTCTCTGAAGACGAGAAAGAGTTGATGACCGCCCTGGGTGAGCAGTGCGCGCTGTCGATTCGCAACGCCCAGATGTACCACACGATCAAGCGGCGGTACGAGGATGTGGTCGACGAATTCCAGATCTGGTTCGAACACTATCAGACCTATCCGCTGCGCAAATGACGGTGATTTTCGGACCACGATTCCTATCCTGAGTCTCGATTCCTGGCAAATCTGGCAGCGAGGCCGCATCTTGTAATATAGGACAAGCAAAAAAGCTCACGGCTGCGGTCCTCTCCTGCTCGCTTCGGCGTAGCCGTGGCGAGATAGGGAGGGCTCAATGGCGGCAACTACCGCGACACCGCAACCGGTGGCCAATATCGAAAAAAACCTCACGCTCAAGGATGGACGGCAGGTGACGGTGCGACACCTGCACCCGAGCGACGTCGAACGTTCCTACGAGTTCTTCTGCTCACTTCCCGAGGAAGATCGAAAGTACCTTCGGGTCGACGTCACCCGCCGCCGAATGGTGGAACGGCGCACCACCGAGGTCGACCGGAGCCGAACCGAGCGCCTCGTGGTCGTGCACGATGACGAGATCGTAGCCGACGGGGCGCTCGAACTGGAGGGGCACGGGTGGGGAGACAACGTTGCGGAGATCCGCCTGATCGTCGCTCGCGATTGGCAGCGTTATGGGCTCGGCACCTTGCTCGCGAGAGAACTCTTCCACCTTGCGTCCCGCAATCGAGTGGATCGAATTATCGCGCGCCTAATGCGGCCGCAGATGGGTGCGCACCGCATCCTCAAGCGCCTCGGCTTCAGCGAAGAGTTCCTGATTCCCGAACACGTTCGGGATCAGGACGGCAATTGGCAGGACCTCATTATCATGCGTTGCCCGCTCGAGGACCTGTGGCGGGAGATGGAGTCGGAATTCGAGACGCTTGATTGGCGACGCCACAGATGATCCGCGGCCTCGCCGCAGCTCAGTCTTCGGGGTCCGATGCCTCGCCGAAGAAGTTGACGCTGTCATAGCGCGAGGCGTGCTGGCCGTAGCGATTGACGCCGTCCGGTGCCCTGAGGAAGGTGGCCTGCTCTCCGAAAACCCTCGAAAAGCTCACGCGAACGAGCATCTCGTCGTCGGTCTGGGTGAGAATGTCGACCAGGTTCTCATCGAGGCTGGACGTCAGGTCGGCGCGACAGATCGGGCACCGGAAGGTGTAGACCTTGCCCTCCTGGAAGGTCATCGAGCGCGAGTGAACGACCGAATACTCGCCGAGCTTGGCGCTCAAAAGCACCATCTCGCGGTCCTTACCGTTCTCGACCAGAAAGATCACCTTGGTGCCCGGGTTGAGCATCCGTCGGCAGTGCGGGCAGTAGTACGAGCGGCCCATTTTTCCTCCGTCAGGCGGCCGCGATCGTTGCCGCGATCGCCTATCCGGTCATGATACTCCTTTTTACGGATGCCAGATACCGGATGCCGGATACCGGAAGGGCAGAATACGAGCACGGGAGGGTGGGCGGATCCGGAATCTGGAATCCTGTATCCGGAATCCGGTCGGGACCGTGGATAATATGCCGGTGACCACCAAAGATCACTTGCTGGCGATCGACTACGGTACCCAGAGCGTGCGCGCGTTGCTCTTCGATCCGCACGGCACTTTGGTGGCGAAAAACCGGGTCGAGGTCGAACCCTACTTCTCCGATCGGCCGGGCTGGGCCGAGCAAGATCCAGTCGCGATGTGGCTGTGGCTGTGCGAAGCGTGCCAGGGCCTCTGGGACCAGAGCCCGGTGGGGAAGGAGGCGGTGGCGGGCGTGTCGCTGACGACCCTGCGGGCGACCATGGTCAACGTCGATGCCGACGGCGAGCCCCTGCGGCCCGCCATCATCTGGCTCGATCAGCGTCGCACCGAGGGCCTTCCGCCGGTTGGCGGGCTGTGGGGCCTGGCCTTTCGCGCGGTAAGGATGCGCGAAACGGTCGCCCACTTCCAGGCCGAGGCCGAGGTCAACTGGATTCACCGGCATCAGCGGCAGATCTGGGACCGGACCCACAAGTACCTCTTCATGTCGGGCTTCCTGGCCCACCGCCTATGCGGCCGGTTTGTGGACTCGGTCGGCTGCCAGGTCGGCTATGTCCCCTTCGACTACAAACGGTTGCGGTGGGCGGGACCTCGCGACTGGAAGTGGCAGGCGGTGCCGGTGGACCGAGAGTTCCTTCCGGAGCTCATACCTCCTGGCGAGCAGATGGGCGAGATCACGAAAGCGGCCTCGGAAGCGACGGGAATCCCGGAGGGGACACCCCTCGTCGCCGGTGCCGCCGACAAGGCCTGCGAGGCGCTCGGAGCCGGCTGCCTCGGGCCGGACGTCGCCTGTCTGAGCTACGGCACCAGCGCGACGATCAGCACGACGCACCGGAAGTATGTCGAGCCGGTGCCGATGCTGCCCCCCTTTCCGGCAGCGGTGCCCGGTGCCTACAGCCTCGAAATCCAGATCTACCGCGGCTATTGGATGGTCTCGTGGTTCAAGCAGGAGTTCGGCCTCCGTGAGCGGAGAATCGCCGACCAGCGAGGCATCGAGCCGGAGGAGCTCTTCGACGAGCTGGTCAACGCAGTGCCGCCGGGATCCATGGGTCTGGTCCTGCAGCCCTACTGGTCCCCCGGAGTCAAGGTCCCGGGTCCGGAGGCCAAGGGGGCCGTTATCGGCTTCGGTGATGTCCACACCCGCGCCCATCTCTACCGCGCGATCATCGAGGGGCTCGCCTATGCCCTCCGCGAGGGCGGCGAGCGGGGCGAGAAACGGAGCGGTGTGCCGCTGAACGAGATCCGGGTCGCCGGTGGCGGTTCACAGAGTGACGCCGCGATGCAGATCACCGCTGACATATTCGGCATGCCGGCCTCGCGGCCACACGTCTACGACGCCTCCGGTCTCGGCGCCGCGATCGACGCCGCTGTCGGCACCGGAGTCCATCCCGATTTCCCGACCGCGGTGGCCGAGATGACCCACGTCGGCGACACCTTCGATCCCGACCCCAGGAACCGTGCAATCTACGACGGCCTTTACCACGAGGTCTATTTGAAAATGTACAAACGCCTGCAGCCGATGTATCAGAAGATCCGCTCCATCACCGGCTATCCGCCCTGATCCCGCCTGTCACGGCTGAGCTCGAGGCGAAGCCGGATGCCCGAGTCCGCGTCCGAGAGGGAGCAGTGGAGCAGAGGGGTCGAGGAGCGGAGGAGCGCATCCACCCTGTCATCCCGAGTGAGCGAGCGAAGCGAACGCATCGGAGGACCTGGGAGGGAGATACTTCGATTCTGCCCCCCACTGTTCGCCGATCTTGACCGCTCCCGGAAGCTCGCCGAACCGCCGTCGTCGGACGGCTCCAAACCCTCGATAGCTCGTCCTAGCGTTGATCCGCCATCCACTTCGACAGGGCATCGGCGAACACCTCTGGCTCCTCGAAGAAAGGCTGGTGGCCGCTCTCCTCGAATATGCGAAGAGTGGCATCGGGAAGGCCGTCCGGGATGCCATCCCATAGAACGTAGGGGACCGTGAAGTCATAACGTCCGAGGGCTATGAAGATCGGCACGTGCAGCGAGCGGGGCTCGGCGGTGACGCTCCAACCTGGAGTAAGAGTTCCCATGATGTGCTTCAAGAGCGCAGGCTTGACATCGGCATCAGCAAAGAGCGGAGCCGCGTCGAAGCGAGCATCATAGAAGCGCATGGGGGTTTGCGCGAGCATGCTCTCTCCCATGGACGCGCCTTCCGGCAGCTTGGACAGGTTGTCCCGCAGCAGCTGCTTTCGATCCGCCGACGCGTGCTCCTCGAAAAAGGCCGCGCTCTCCGTTGCCAGCGAGGCCATGTCCCCGCTGGGCGGCGTCCCGACCACGATCACGTGAGAGACACTCGCAGGGAAGCGCCTGCCATACTCGATGGCGAGCATGCCAAGGATCGAGTGGCCCAGAACTGCCACGCGCTCCGCCCCAAGCTCACGTCGGATAGCTTCGAGGTCGGTGGCCAGCACATCGAAGGTGAGGTCCGAAGGGTCGCCGGTCGACCGCCCGCCGCCTCGGAGGTCGATGTAGACCAGTTTGAGGTGCGTAGTGAGCGGTGGCGGCATCAGCCGCCGGTAGGGCTCCGTGCCGATAGCAGTGAGAACCAGGCAGGTCGGTCCACTGCCCTGTGCCGAGTAGTACAGCTCGGCCCCGTTGACCGAGACGCACCCTTCTCTGTCCTCGGACATGCCGCCACCTCCGGCCTCATGGGCTGCCAGCAATTCCTCGCTGGCGCAGGGCAAAAGGAGGAGGACAAGGCTGATGCCGACAGAAGCAAGATTCCAGTGCATTCGTACCTCACCTCCTCTCAGTCTGCAGAATGGTCCAAGATCAGCGGCCCTAACCGCCGCGCTGTTTCGGTCAGCTGAAACGAGGTGTTAGGCATCCAATTCCTCATCGGCACTCCTGCCTCGACATGATTTGGATCATTCAGGGAGGATCGGCATCGTCACGCGGAGAATGAGTGCCGAGGCCACCAATAGGCCAACCAACCAATATGTCGACGCCCGAGCTTCACCGGGCGTTTTGTCGACGATAAACACCTTCACGTAGGCAAGAACGACACCGAGGCCAAAGACTGCGAAGACCTCTACGATGTTGGAAAGGCTTTGGGCACCAAATCCAGTGGCGGTAACGGCACCCCACACGACAACCGCCGGGACGGGCGCGACCACGAGTAATCGTGATTCGTCTCCCCGGCGGCGAGATGCCAGATACGCTGGGTATATCAACGCACAGGAGAGAGCAACAAGGAAGAGAAAGGCCAAGGTCATTTGCATTGCCCCGTCATCACGCCTGTCTAACGGTCCGAATTCAGCGGATCACATCCGCCGCAGGTGGGGTTCTGCTGGAACGAGGTGTTAGGCCAGAACATCATGGCACAATGCCCCCAATTCTCGTCGTCAGTCATCCTTTTGAACGAGCTCTCCGAAACGGTTGGCCGCAAGAGTCGTTAGAAACAAGCCGAACGCCGCCACCGGAAAAGGCGATAGCGGAGATGCATCGGCGATCTCTGCTGCCGCCACCAGCACAGATGTCACTACGACACCACAGATGAGAATGTACAACCCGCGGGAGTTGACGCGATAAACCTGGCCGCATTCGTCACAGGGGTAGCCTACGACGTAAAGGAGCGCGAGCCTGACCCAGAAGGGTGGGCTGGTTCCACAACCGGGGCATTTCATCAACTTCACCAACCAAACCCGCTTGCCTAACGGTCCGAATTCAGCCGACCGAGGCCACGCGAGGCGCGGGCTTGGGTCCGCTGAAACGAGGTGTTAGGCCAATAATGTCGCACTTCAAACGTGAAGTGAAGCCCCTCAGCATGAGACGCCACCAACAAGAATCGTTAAATCATTCGGCCTTGACCGAAACCCAGGACCTTTTGGCAATGAGGGCAGAAATAGACGATGTTCGTCCCCTGGATCAAGGGAACACCCTTGGCCCTCGTGTAAACCTCGGTGAGTTCCTCTCCGCAGTGTGGACACACAGGTGCAAGATCCTCCCGTCTGACGATCGCGAACGGTTTCTCGCTCATCTGTGATCACCTCCGTGGCTCCCATGTCCATGACTACGCCCAGCATTTTGGATTATTCTGGATTGTCCATCGCACGACCCATCAGAGGTAATCCTCTGACCTGCCGAACGGTCCGAGTTCAGCGGCCCGGACAGCCGCGCTGTTTGGGTCCGCTGGAATGAGGTGTCAGGCCACCTCGTTACAGGAATCCCTCATGCGGTTGATAGGGATTCGCTTGGTCGCTTCTTGTCACTGTGACGCCGCCCGCCAGTGCGCGCTTAGCCAACCACATACTCCATCTCTCTGCGGTTTCGTTGAAGGACCGGAGGTCTGCCAACGAAAAGTACCCTGCCGAGTCTGTCTCGTGGCCATCTGCCGTGGGCTCACCGTCGAGGTGCTGACAAAGGTAGACGAGGGCTATCCACCCTTCCCATGGGCGCGGAAGCTCTTGAACGCCCAATAGCCCCTCAACGGCAACCATTACCCCCGCCTCCTCTCGGGTCTCACGAACAACAGCGGTCGAGGGGGACTCGCCAGCCTCCAATATCCCCCAAGGGATGGTCCATTGCCCCTCCAACTGATGACCTTTCGCCTGCCGGACGAGGAGAACGCGATCTCCTCTGATGACGACGGCGCCGACGCAAACCACGGTTTGGATCATCGATATGTCACCAGTGGGCCCGCAACCTACCGGTCCGAGTTCAGCGGCCGAAACCCGCCGCCGGCAACAACCGCGCTCCTTGGGTGCGCTGGAACGAGGTGTTCGGCCGCTTCATCTGTTGGCTCATCCTCTCGCGCGGCGCAGCTCAGCCGCCAGTGATGGCCGAGCAATGCTCAAGACGGACCTGCCATCGGCCGAATCGCCGCACCCACACCGTTGTGTGCCGGTGATTCTCCTCGAACATTTGGCCGCGATACTCGCCTTTCCCTTGAAACCTATCGAGGACCACAGCGGAATCCGCACCCAACCGGCTGATCGAGACCTCCGACCAGGTTCCACTTGCCAAGTGGTAGCTTGGCGATCGTACGATCTCGAGGATTGCGGCCCGGTCCAGCATCTGGCCCTCGGGTCCAACATACACGTAGTCGTCGGCCGCAATCATTTCGACCGCGTCTACGTCCTTCGTCAGCCACGCGCCATTCCACTTCTCATTCGAGGCTTCAAGATCGTCTGTCATCCAAATCTATCCTCGTACGCACCCTTGCCGAACGGTCCGAGTTCAGCGGACCGAACCCGCCGCGGGTGAGGGTCCGCTGGAATGCGGTGTTAGGTACCAAGATTCCTCTCACCTGTTGACATACCTGGTACCAAGCTTCGGGGGCGCCTTACGACGACTCCTCAGCGGTGTCTTGCTTGGCCAATCTTTAGACTCCTTGTTCCGGTTATGGTCCTGTAAATTCTGCGTGTGATCCGACAAAGCGGGTCCCGTAAAGGTGGTTTGGTCGATGTCGTCTCGCCAATCGACGAATTGGTCTTCCTTTCGCAAAAGACCCAAATCCTCCAGCGAGTGGCGAAGGAAAACGAACACCCATGCTGAGGCGGTGAACAGCAGGAGCAGCCACGCGACGAATTTTAGGTCGCTGCCGGCCCCTTGGCGAATGTACTCGCCCAACTGACCGGTCAAATCAAACAGATCGAAGGTTGCGAGAAATACGAGGAATAGTATTCCGGCCGCCGCCGCCCAGATTGCGAAAGTGACGTAGCGCGCGAGTTTAGACTTTTCTTGTGACACCTCGTCACCCACTCTCACGAAACACTACGAAGACCCAGGCCGCCAATTCCTTTTTCCCACCGTTGTTGTTCAGAAAAAAGCGGAATGCGCTTGATTGGCATCCAACATCTGCTTTACCTAACTCCAATTAGCGATACGAAAGATCTGGCTGGAAACGTGCTCCGAGATCTCGCGAACAGAGCGTGGAATCACAGGCTTTTCTGGACGCAAGCCTCCTAATCTCAGAATAACCGATACACGTTGGGGAAGAGACCACGGGGGTTTTATCGTGCCCGGCGGGCACGCTAAGACGATGGGGATTCGCGTGCTCACGAGGAATCCTTCGGCCGATGGAGGGTGTCTGCCGGGCTGGTGACCCCGCGACCTCCCGAGTTTCCGAGGATGTGGGTGTAGATCATCGTCGTCTTGACGTCCTTGTGGCCGAGGAGCTCCTGGATGGTGCGGATGTCGTAGCCGGCCATCAATAGGTGGGTCGCGAAGCTGTGGCGAAAGGTGTGGCAGCTGACCTTTTTCGAGATGCCTGTGGCGCGGACGGCTGCGTAGATGGCCTTGCGCACGGCCGATTCGTGGAGGTGATGGCGACGCTCGATGCCCGAGCGCGGATCGACTCCGCGCCTGCTCGCTGGAAAAACGTACTGCCATTTCCAATCCCGGTCTGCGTGCGGGTATTTGCGCTCGAGTGCGTGCGGCAGGTAGACGCTGCCGAAGCCCTGCTCGAGATCTTGGCTGTGAAGAACTCTGACGTTGGCCAGGTGGTCGTGAAGCCGATCGCGGGTGGACTCCGGCAGCATCGTGACCCGGTCGCGGCCGCCCTTCGGGTTGCGAATCGTGATGTGGCCCAGTTCGAAGTCGACGTCCTGGACCCGCAGACGGAGGCACTCGAGGATCCGCATACCGGTGCCGTAGAGCATGAGAACAATGAGTTGAACGGTCCCTTCCAGGCGAGACATCACCGCCGCAACTTCTTGCCGGGAGAGCACTGTCGGCAGGCGTCGTGGTTTGCGGGCGCAGACGACTTCGTCCAACCACTCGAGTTTCATCTTGAGCACGTGCCGGTAGAGAAACAGGATTGCCGACTTCGCCTGGTTCTGGGTCGAAGCGGACACCCTCCCGTGCTCCGCGAGGTGGGTGAGGAAACGATCGAGGTCGTCGGAGTCAAGCTCGCGAGGGTGGCGACGATGAAACTGAATGTACCGGCGAATCCAGGCGGTGTAGGCCTCCTCGGTGCGGATCGAGTAGTGGCGCACCCGGAGCTCGGACCGCACCCTGTCCATCAGGCGCCGGGGACGGCGCGTCACGTACTCGGAGAAATTCGCGACCCTGTCCATGATGGTGTAAATAGAGCACAAGTTCAACGACAGGCATTGTCAAGAAGGGTTTGTCGCGACCGGGACCGTCCCATCGAGTGTTCGCTGCCGCAGGTCGATTGGGGACGCAATCCACTAATAGCATTGTCTTTACCTGCCGCCGTCGCATTTCGTGCGCAGGTTCGCCCGCTTCATGACTGTGACCCAGAGGGAAGAACGGCAGCAGCGAGGACTACCCGCACGTGAAGAGGCTGATCTTTCGGTCCCTGTGCGGGCCTGCTTTCCGGGTATCATCACCCCATGAGGACGACGGCAATCGCGCATCCCAACATCGCCCTGATCAAGTACTGGGGCAAAGCGGATAAGAAGCGGAACATCCCGGCGGTCGGGTCACTGTCGATCACCCTGGATGGAATGACGACGACGACTTCGGTGAACTTCGATTCCGATCTCGGGGAGGACACATTCCTTTTTGCGGGCCGTGCAGCGCCCGAGATGGCGAGGCGAGTCGGAGCGTGCCTCGACCTCGTGCGGCGGCGTACCGGCGTCGACACACGAGCGAAGGTCGAGAGCGAGAACGACTTTCCGACCGCAGCGGGGTTGGCTTCATCGGCGTCGGGCTTCGCGGCCCTGGTGGTGGCCGCGACCGAGGCGCTGGGGGCTGGGATCGACTCGGCTGAGCTCGCGGATCTCGCGCGCCAGGCTTCGGGCTCGGCTGCGCGGTCTCTCTTTGGTGGTTTCGTCGAGCTGCGTTTGACGCCGGGTGGAGAGCATCCGACCGAGACCGGGCAGATTCTCGAACCGGCGGATTGGCCGCTCAGGGTGGCCATCGCGATCACTGACGCCGGGCCCAAGGGCGTCGGCTCCACCGAAGGCATGCTTTGCACGGAGCGGACCTCTCCCTACTACGGGGATTGGGTGAGCTCGTCGGAGAGCGATCTCGTGGAGGCGCGGAGCGCGATCGATCGCCGCGACTTCGAGGCCCTCGCGGATGTCAGCGAATCCAGCTGCCTGAAGATGCACGCGGTGATGATGTCGGCGCGACCGGGCCTCGTCTACTGGAACGGAACCACCGTCGAGTGCGTTCGCAGAGTGCGGGAGTTGCGTGCGGAGGGCGCTCCGGTCTTTTTCACGATCGACGCCGGGCCGCAGGTGAAGGCGGTGTGCGAACCGGAGGCCTTTGACCAGGTGCAGACCGAGCTGACGGCGATCGCGGGTGTTCGGCAGGTCCTGGCGAGCGGACTCGGCGCGGGCGCACGGGTGGTCGAGGGTTGATGGACGGCATTGGGTGCTCGGCCGCGGGCAAGCTGGTTTTGTTCGGCGAGTACGCCGTCCTCTTTGGTGCTCCGGCCATCGTGGCGGCGGTCAACCGGCGAGCGGTGGTCACTCTCCAGCCGTCGACCCACGAACACTGGGTAGTGTCGGCTCCGGGGCTCGCACCGCGTCCCGCGCGCTTCGAGATCGGTCCTGGCGGCGAGCTGCGCTGGCTTGACGAAGAACGTGGGCGCGCCACCTTCGGTCTGGTCGAAGTGCTCGTCGGCAAGATGAGAGAATCCGGCGCCCTCGGACTCGAGGCGTCGCCGCCAGCCGCGATGACCCTCGATACCAGGGCCTTTTTCGATGGTGATGCCAAGCTCGGCCTCGGCTCGAGCGCCGCCCTGACGGTCGCGCTCGCATCAGCCCTCGAGTCCTGGGCCGGCGGGCAGATATCAGCCGACGAACGGGAGCGGTTTCAAGGATTGGTGGATCTCCACCGGTCCGTCCAGGGGGGTGCCGGGTCCGGTATCGATGTCGCGGCCA
>Ga0209536_100007727_pt1 | contig 16278 bp, 14 predicted proteins | sample DeeMarSeWOR28_12_FD_187461 | JGI IMG/M metagenome (GOLD analysis project Ga0209536, IMG submission 187461) | Marine sediment microbial communities from White Oak River estuary, North Carolina - WOR-2-8_12 (SPAdes) (version 2) | ecosystem: Environmental > Aquatic > Marine > Intertidal zone >...
CTGCGTCGATTGCCATCTGCTTGCCGGGCATGGCGTCAAGGGTAAAACGCGCGGCAACCTCACTTATTCTCTCGGCGCCTTTTGTAATTACGATGAATTGGATAACAACCAGGATCAGGAAGATCACAACTCCGACGACGAAGCTGCCGCCGGCAACGAAATCACCGAAGGTATGAATGACCTTGCCGGCGTCGCCCTGCAGCAGTATCAATCTCGTCGAAGCCACATTGAGGGACAGGCGAAACAGCGTCACGAATAGAAGCAACGACGGGAACGTGGACAATTCCAGCGCTTCTCTCGAGGATAGAGTGACTATCAGCACGGCCACGGCCAACGATATGCTGCAGGCCAGAAGTACATCCAACACCGGCGTTGGCAGACGGATCAAAAGCGTGGCAAGTACCGTGACCATCCCAACAACCAGGATGATATTGCTACGCGAGGTCACAGAACCGCCGCGCCGGTTCAGGCCGGCTGATCCCTGCAAATTCGATTGTGCCAATGCGGCCATCGCGATTCCTTCTCAAACCTACACCGCAACCATCTTGGATGCCTAATCACCGAGGCCAAGAATCTGCTCTATTTTGATAGCAAATCGGCCGTCGACCACAACAATATTGCCCGTAGCAAACTTAGTGTCTTTTAGATACAACTCGGCAGGCTCATCGATGGGCTTGTCGAGCGCAATTACCGAACCTGGCCCCAATTGCAGGAGACGCTGAACCGGCATTTCGGTCCGGCCCACAGTGACCGTGACAGGGACGTTCATGTCCAGCAGAATGTCGATACTCCCGCCGGCGCCCGTCGGCTCGGATTCGACGGCCTCGGACAATTCGACAGATTGAGCCTGCTTCTTCTCACCGGCTTGGGGTGCCTCTTTCTGCTTGTCCGGTTTCTCTTCCACCGCTTGAGCTTCTTTCGCCATATTGTTAGTTCCTTTGTGGTTATTGGGTTCGGTGAGAACGAACTGATTGGCCCAGGCTTCTATCTCCAATTGCCGTTGCTGAAATCGTGACGGCGTACCTGCCTGCAGATTTTGCCGGCCAGCCGCTATACAGGGCTCGCTCTCCCACAATCAACTCGATCGGCTCATCCACCGCCTTATCCAGCATCAACATGTCATTGACCTGCAAGTTCATTATCTGGCCGAAAGTCAACGTTGTAGAGGCCAATTGGGCGGTAATCGAGACCGTCATTCGCTTCAGATGATCAAGAATAGCTTTGGAAACTTCACTTTCAGAATACTCTTCGTCCGCTCTTGTGGTTTTTTGCGCCACGGTGTCCAGCTCTCGGCACGGAATCACTAGGTAGGCAGCCAAGCTGTCCTGCGAATCGGCTTTCTTTAGTTCAAGGGACATCTTGCAGAGTTCTTCTATGCCGCGGAATGCGAGAGGCAACCATCCCCTTACGACACTTCCGGTCAAACAAAAATCGCAGACTGCACCTGAATTGGAGAATGCCTCCACCAGAGGCGAGCTTAGATCCAACAAGAGCGACTCTTCCAATGCCGATAGAACCCCTGGTGAATCATTGTTGGACTCCGAGTCACCGAGCACTTCTCGTGCCCAGGCGATTGCAGTCTGCTCAGGCATGCCAACAAATCCACACGGATGCTCCGGGTCTGTCCCGAAGGGGACAAAATAGTCACTGTTCTGAGCACTCGAAATCGTGACAGACAATTTGGATGCAAAGTGTTGGCTGATCGAGGTAATTGTCACTTCGAACCGGCTGTGACAGAAATCAGAGAGTCTTCTCGCCATTGCCCGTGTGGCTACCTCGGCATATTCCTCGAGTTTCGAGATTTCATGAGCGCTGAAGTAATGAGGATCGTACCAGTCGTATTCTGTGGTCTCAACTTGCGCAGTTTTTTCTGTCGGCCGCGAACCTACTGCGGCCAGAAGCTGCTGCATCCCTTTCCTCGTCAGACTGTCAGCCACTCCGCTGCTCATTGTACCGGAAATTCCTTAATTAAGACCCGCTTGATTTGCGGTTTGGAATCTGGAAAGAATCTTTCGTTGAACATCTCGCGTATGCGCGACTGAACACTCTTGAGGTTCTTATCGCCCTGGATGTCGTCGAGACTCAGACCTGAAAGATAGACAAAGAGCATATCCGTCAGGATCGGCTTCTTCGAGTCAAAGAAAGCTGAGCCCTTCTCCTGATCCATTTCGCCACTGATTTCGAGTGTGAAGGATGCTCGAACATAGCGCGATATGCCGGGTTCGTTTAGATTCGCTATGACAGGATCCAGCTCATAGTACCAGACTTCGCCGTAGTCGTTCTTCGAATCACTGTCCGCGGCGAGTTCGTCAACCAGATTTGGCTCATCAGGCTTCGGCCCGGCTCCGTCTGGCGCCGGCGCTCCGGAGCCGGCAAATAATCTGCCCAAGCCAAAACCGGCACCGGCACAGAATCCGGCTATCACAGCAATCATTATCCAAGGCAGGAATCTTTTGATTAAGGACTTGCCGCCGTCCTTTTCCTCTGCCGACTCCTTCTGCTCTTTTATTTCGTCAACATCTGCCATATTTTGCCTCAATCAATTACGGCCCAAACGCTGCACTTATGCCGGCTGCAGGGTGCCTTCTCGCCGATACCGGTGCATTCTATCTCGTAATGTTCGGTCGCTGATGCCGAGCACTTTTGCAGCTTTCGTCCGGTTGCCTCCTGTCTGGTGCAGGGTATCAAGAATCGCACGTCGCTCCACCTGTTCGAGAGGCAGACCTCCCAGTCCTGCATCGCTGCGTGTGCTGATCTCACCCGACGGATCGCAGCCGCCACATTGTTGCTGGGCCAATGGCTGCAATTCATCAAAAAGCCATGAGACATCGGCCAACGACAGAGTCTGGCCTACTCCCAGAATCAGCGACGTTCGCACAACGTTGCGCAGCTGCCGAACGTTGCCGGGCCAGTGGTACTCGGCAAAAATATTCATCATCGCCGGATCAAGCTTGACGATGTGACGCTGCACTTCACGTGCATACTGGTTGACAAAATGCCATACGAGATCCGGAAGGTCATCCTTGCGTTCTCTAAGCGGAGCCAGGACCAATCTTACACCGCTCAGACGATAATAGAGATCCTGGCGAAATCTGCCCTGCTGAATCTCCTGCAACAGATCTTTGTTGGTGGTGCTTACTACTCGAACGTCCACAGGAACGCTTTCGCTTCCCCCGACCCGTTCAAAATCCTGCTGTTCGAGCACTCGCAACAGCTTTGCCTGGAACCTCGTCGGCGTTTCGGTAATCTCGTCGAGGAGCAACGTTCCCCCGTGAGCCATTTCAAAGCGGCCCCTGCGCAGGGCGTGGGCGCCGGTGAAGGCACCCTTCTCGTGACCAAAGAGTTCGCTGTCGAGAAGTGAGTCACTTAACGCCGCACAATTGACTTTAACATATGGTCCTTGGGCTCTTCTGCTTCTGTGATGGACCAGGTGGGCCATAAGCTCTTTACCGGTTCCACTGTCACCGCTTATCAGGACCGGCGCCGAAGTGGGGGCGATTCTCTTGGCCAGCTCGACGGTTTGGATCACGCTTGGGCTGCTTCCTACGATTCTATACAAACAGCGTGTATCCTCGTAAGCACAAGCCGCCGTTGAAATGTCATGGCTGGGCAGAAACGTGTCCAACAGCTTCTCTATCTTGGCGCTTTGAGGCGGCCTGATCAGAAAATCACAACAACCGCATCGCACAGCCTTGACCGCCTTGGCGGCGATCTCATGCTGGCCTTTCGAGCCAGCTCTGGCCGCATCTGCGATCATCACCACCGGCAGTTCCGGCCAATTCGCCCCGATCTTCTTGATTAGATCAAAGCCGTCCGGCCGCCGGCAGGCACGGTCCGAACCCGGGTCTATTGTTTCGCCGGTAAACACCAGGTCACAGCTACCGGCGCCGATGAAGTCCAGCGCGCCGTCTGTCTCAGCGACCAGATGTCCCCGGATCCCCTTTCGAGCCAGAATCTCTAGCATGATCCGAGCCACTTCGGGATCGTTGTCAACTATCAGTACATTCGCAATATCTTCTTCGTTGCTCACGTTTAAGCCACCTGTCTGGGTCTCACTTCTCGTCGGCCTCTTCGGCGCTGGCAACCAACTTATGAGGTTCGTCTTTAAGGTACCAATCAATCAATCTCAACTGGGCCGCAGCTATGTCCGCCCACGGCGAATCTGGATATTCCGTAAGCAGTCGAGTGTACGTTTTTGTTGCCACAGGTGGATCGGTATTTCGCAGGCAGTTGCCCGTCTGGTACAACAGCCACGCTCTGTATCGAGACGAACCCACATCGTTCGGTTCGGTGCGCACCAGCGCTTCGGTGTAAAACACCGCGGCTTCTTTCACATTGCCGCTTAGAAAAAGTGTCTCGGCCAGGTCAAAGGGGCTGTCCACTTTTTTGGGGTCTTTCGACAGATCTCTGAGCACCTGCAAAGTCCTCTCAGTGATCGGCTCGTACGGCAATTTGGGTTTGGACTGATCCTGCCCAGTTTTGCTATCCACCAACGCATCAGCCTGCACTTGGTTCGGCTCGGGAGCCGGAGCCTCGACAGGCACGATGACAGATTCGACTACGGGCTTGCGCGGCACAAATTTGACCGAGCGCACCTGTTCGATCATTCGCATAAGCGCGTCTTTGCTTTTCTGGTCTTGGCGGTCTTTGGCGAGACTGATGTCGGCGCGCCATAACTGGCGTTGCGGCGAATTGTTCGGCTCGCCTGCCACGACAAGATCGCTGCGGACCGAGTCATAGCCAGGCTCGGGGGTTGGGTTCGCAGAGGCAGTGCCCATAAGAGACGTCAGCAGGCGCAGTGGCAACAACGTCAAGCACATGACAAAAAGCCAAGACTTACCAGTCAAGGTCCCGGAGCCCTTGAGTTTCGAATCGTACTTGTGTCTCTGGTCTTTGCTGTTCATTGTTATTTCCATTGGCCGGAAAGGGCCAACGCCGCTTTGTCATAATCCTTCTGGAAGTTATAGGCCGCCGCCAGGAGTCTGAGAGCTTCTTGCCTTGTCGCGGGCGGCAGGTTGGAATTCAAGAGCTGCAAGCACAGTGATACAGCCTGAGAACTTCGCCCCAGCTTCAGGCATACGTCAGCCAATTCCAGAGCAGTCTGCTGCGCCAACGATCCCGGACCGACGACGGCAAGGATTTCACCCAAGTGCCTGCGAGCATCGTCGAGATTGCCCTTGGCGATATTGCACTGAGCCAGTTCGAAGGCTATTCTTGCACCCAGTTGTACGTCTGAAACATATTCCGCCCTGTCGCGCAGAGAAAGGATGGCCGTGTCCACCAGGCCCAGGAGCCGGTAAACCTTGCTCCTGAGCAGAAGCATATCCACAGATTGTTCCTTGGACAGGGCGACAGAACGTACGTTCTCAAGCACGGCAAGTGCCTCTACGAACTGTTTCTGTTCTATGTGTCCGGTCACCAGCGCTGTGATTGCCTCGACATACTGTTGCCTAGAATTGTGTTCCACCAGCGCATATTGAAACGCATCGCAGGCCTTCTCATACCGCCCTAACGCGAGATTTGCCTGGCCCAGCATGAAATGCGCCGAATACAGGTTTTCGTTTTCATCATCTCGGGCTAAATCGATGTAGCGAGTGAGCCAATTTGCCGCATCTACATATACTTGTGTCTCATAGAAGCATCGTGCTGCTCCCATGGCAGCGGCAGTTTTGGATTCCCGAGACAGTCCAAAATTGTACACCCTTTTGTACACCAGCGCCGCCTCGGCCGTGAGCCCGGCCTCCATCGTTGCATCTGCGAGATTAAGATACGCCTGCCCGTAGATGTCACAGTCGTCATATTGCTCAACAAGCTGCTTCAAGTCTTCTCGCGCGCCTTGATAGTCACGCAAGCCCGATTTCACTTTGCTCGAGTGGAACAGGGCGAACGGCGCCAGCTGCGTCTGCGAAAAGCGATTGGCCACCAACTTGTACTCGGCAATGGCTTCGGTTGGCCTTGCCGCCTGCGATTGCAGGAGCCCCATCATAAAATGCGCGTGTCCGAGCCGTTGGTCGCTGTAAAAAGTCAGCACGAATTTCTGCCAAAGTGAAATAGCCTGCTGACTGAGAAATGAAATGTGCTCGCGCAGGGACGTATATACGGTCGGATCATAAATGCTCACTTTCTCTTTACCCGGATCGTTCTCCGGATGCGCCAGCAGGCCAACAGAGCCGGCCGCAGCCAAAGTTATCTGCTGGGCCGTAGCCGCCGGCAGATACAAGCTGACCGGCCTCTGCCGAAGAGCATCCTGTGAACCCAGGGCCGATGGGCCGTCGAAAGCCCAGTGGATGTCAAGCTCCGCGCTGGCGGCGAATTTCGCCAGCAGTTCCTCAACCGGTGCACCGTATGAAGTCACAGCCCAGCGGGACGGATATGCGAGCTTTCGAATTCTGGGACCGAGCAGTCCCTTGCCCAGCTGCTCCGAGCCCGAACTGATGGCCCTGCGCAGCTGGGCCTCGTTCAATCCGGTAAAGGGATCCAGCGACGCAGTGTGACCGGCCCACAGATCTTCAGGAAGGTCGGACTCGGCATGGCTCAGCGAAAGAATATGACGTGTCAGGCATTCGGCAACCAAAAACTGGCAATCGCACTCCAAAGCCAATACCCAGTCATCGTCAAAGTCCACGGCTTTGATCAGAGCAAGAGCGTTATAAGCCCTGGTTCTGGCCCTCAAGTACCTTTTTCTCCTTATCTCGAGAAGGCTGAGGCGAAAGTTGGCCACCGTTCTGACAGCAGGCGAGGGACTGCGCGAGATCGTCACCAACAAACGGCTGGCTTGTTCGGAGTCCCCGACTTCGAGCGAACAGACAGCCATTCTCAACTGAAGAAAATCCCGGAGAAGCTCCTCGTGCGCCGGCAGAGCCTCGCGAAGCTGTCGGTACGCGTCGCGTGCCTGTTCATAGTCTTCTTGCAGAAAGAAGCTATGGGCAACTTCCAGAGACACAGGTTGTGCAAGTGAGATCACGCCCTCGGGCTCCTCGGTTCGCTCTGGTTCGGCCTTAACCGACTCAGCAACCGGCGGCTCAGAAGCGGGGCTCTGTTGAGAATCCTCCGTCACGTTCTCGACGGGTTTCGGTGCCGGGCTGCCAGGAAGGGCCGAAGGGTAATTAACCAATACGTACACAAGCATCGACGCGACGGCCAGAATGCTCAGCACAAGCAACCTTTGAACAGACGAAAGACGTTTGGGCCCAATTGCACCTTTTCCAGACTGACGATTGAGAGCCGGATCAACCGCAGAATCCTCAGCAAAATCTTCCAGAAGCTTGTAGAAATCCTCGTCCCCGGCAAATACATCATGTGCCGAGAGTTGTTCATGGGCGGCCAGAGCCACAAAATCACCCGGCGCTGCAGGCTGCTGCACAAACATACTTTCTGCCGGCTGCGGTTCGGCTATACTCTCATTGAGAACGGTCTTTTGCTCTTGGGTTGCCATAGCTACAAACATCGCCCCGGATGCGGAGAGATCTCTCACAGGTCCGTCCAAACATATCAGGGCGCATTCTTACAACACGTTTCATAGGGCAACAGCAATAATTGTGCCAAAGCGGGACAAAGACAAAACGTCAGATCAGTTTCGGAACTGCTGGCACGCAAAGTGCATTTGCAGTCTGCGGCTGGTTAATTTGGGCTCTGAAAGCGGTGTCGTGATTCTATACGAACCGACAGATTTTCAGACAAATGGCGTGCCTTCGAAATCCCGTCAGCATGGGGCGGGTTCGTGCAAAGACGAGATCAAAACGTCATCTCGGTTTGCCGGTCTTCGCGCTTCGGCGCAATGTGATTCTCTTTCGATATTGTACTGCTTGACTTTGGCATAGAGAGTGGCTCTGGTGATGCCGAGCAGCGCAGCGGCTCGTGTCTTTTGCCAGCCTGTTTCCTTCAGCGCACGGGCGATCAGCTCGCGTTCGGCCCTGGCCAGCGAGAAACCTCTGATCAGGCCGCTCGAGGGGCTCTGCGACGCCTGGGCACACTCAGTAGGATCAAGCACAATGCCGCTCAGTCCTATTTTGTCCGTCGTCTCCAGGAGGATGGCCCTTTCGATTACATTGCGCAGCTCCCTGACATTACCGGGCCAGTGATACCTCTCAAGATTCTCGATGGCCAGCTTCGTCAGCGAGGTGACTTTGTCGCGCTTCTCCGGGCAGATTGCCGACGTCTTCAGGAAATACTCAGCCAACAGCTTGATGTCATCCCTCCGCTCTGGAGCTCTCAGCGGAGCAAGGACGATCGGGCCGATGTTCAGACGGTAATACAGATCCTCTCTAAACCGCTTTGCCTCGACTTCACTCTTGAGATTGCGGTTGCTCGAGGCAATTATCGTGGCTTTGCACTTAATGTCCTTGACACCCCCGACTTTTCGAAAGCTGCGGTCCTGCAACACGCGCAGTAGTTTGGCCTGCAGGTCCACAGGCATCTCGGATATTTCATCCAGCAAGAGCGTCCCGCCACCTGCCAACTCCAGCAGTCCGGTCTTATCACGATCAGCCCCCGTAAAGGCGCCTCTGACGTGACCAAAAAGTTCACTTTCGAGCAGACTGGCGGTCAAGGCCGCGCAGTTGACCGCAACAAACTGCTCACCGGCATGTCTTACCGTATGAATCGCTTTAGCTACCAGCTCCTTGCCGGTCCCTGTCTCTCCAACTATCAAAATCGGATTGCAGCGACTTCCGGCCACAAGCTTGATCATCTTAAGAGAACTGACCATAGCCTCGCTCTTGCCGACCATTGAGACCGAGCAGGCAATATTCTCGGCGAAAAAACGCTGCGCGTATTCTTCCGAGTCCTCTATCGAGCTGAGATTTTCGCAGTCCGTCTGGCGCCCGGCAATTCCAGATGCATCTTCTATCCTGTCAATAATTCGCTCCATCTGGACGTAGTCCTTGCTTGTCTGCAAGTACCCGAAAGCTCCCCCCTGCAAATACTCCGAAGATGACCCGCTGGGCCGACCCTCGCTGCCAACAATCACGACAGGAACACTGCCAATCCTTTTGTCGGCCTTGTCCAGGAACTCACCAATTCGCCCCGGGCCAAACCGCTGGTCGAAAAGAACCAAATCAGGGTTGACCGTTTGAACAATATCCAAGGCATCTGCCAAGTCGTCCGCCCCAAAAACTTCCCGGCTATAGCGTTGAGCCAACTGTTGAATATCTGGGTCTTTACTTACTACTGCAACTCTAGATAAGCTCATAAATGCCTAAGCCACAACCATCATTTTGGGTCCAGTCATTCTTGCATGACAACGGGTGTTTTGAGTTTGCACAAAACGTGTCAACCCAAAGGCATAAATCGACAGACAGTTGGAAACAACTTTAATCTTTTTATGGGACGGACCAATAATGTCACGAATCCAGTCCGAGACAGTGACACGGCAACAGCGTGTTATAATTTTATAGGACATCTGGCGTCCGTTCGGCAAAGAGTTCTTCCATACCAGACCTACGGCCCACAGGCATAAATCATGGCCGGATACTGTGACTTCTTATGGGACGTCAACCTGCGAATCTTTGACGGCGAACAAAACGACAAATACTTCGGTTCAACTGCGGTCTTTCGGCGGCAAGATCTTCCGCAATTACGGAAAATATTTCCGCCGCAGAATTTCGACAAGAAGTGTAGTCGTCCTCCGCGCCCAGGTCTTATCGGTTGCTAACACTCTTTCTTGCAGGCAGTTGCACTTTGCAGAAAACCTCAGGCTATGCGTATGGCACGACAGTTGCTGTCCGTACTCCGTTGCCTGCGCAAAGACGGCGCGTTTGCTCGGCCAAATAAGGTTGGCCGTTGGCAGCCGAATCAGACTGGTTATTGGACGTTAGAGTAACAGCATTAGGATGAAACGATAATGACTTCAGTATCGCAGATAAAATCAGCAAGCGATATCCAGATGGACTACATGAAGCTTCTGGTGACAGAGCTGCAGAATCAGAATCCACTGGAACCGCTGGACAATAATCAAATGGCCTCCCAGTTGGCACAGTTCTCGCAACTGCAGCAACTCGAATCGATGGATTCCAGCTTCGCAAATATCCTGGCTGTCACTGAACGGACTTATGCCAACTCACTGATAGGCAGGGAAGTTTCATTCATGGCTGAGACACAGAGCGGCACAAGGGAACCCGCAACCGGCACAGTCGATGAAGTTATCATCAGTGACACCGGGGCGATAACTCTGGCTATAGGAAATGACATTGCAGCCCTGGCAGACGTGATTTCAGTCAAGAACTAATTAGGTCAGTGGTTTCGAGTTTCGGTACAGGGAGAAACAAGAATGAGTTTCACGTCATCAGCCGGAATCACGGGACCACAAGCTGGCCAGGATATGTTTGGGGTCGGCGGCATTAATCAGGTTGATGTGGACCGCTCTGCCCGGAGATCCGAGAGGGCAACCTTCTCCGATCTGCTCAACGAAACGATCCTGAGGGCATCACAGCCGGCACCCCGCGTCAGCCAAACCGGCGATCTGCAAGCAGGCCAGGGCTCTGGCACCGACAGACCGTCCACAAGCATCCCCAAAGGTAAGATCGTGAGCACTGGCAATCCTCTGCACATGGCGATCGAAGGAGAAGGCAGCTTCGTGTTGAGCGACGGCCAACGCAACCTCTACACTCGTACGGGCTTGTTCGCGGTCGATGCAAACTTCAATCTCGTTGATCCTGCCACCGGCTATCTCGTCAAGCGCGTTGGGTCCGAGGGTGAAACCGACGGCTTCCAGACGCCGGGCTCCAGTAATATTCGCATCCCCTACGGTATGGCAATGCCGGCAAAAGCTACTTCAGAAGTAGCAATCTCGGGCAATCTCAGGGCCAATACGGCGTATTTCGAGAAATCCGCACCGCCTCCAGAGGCATCCAGCAGCATTGATATCACGGTTTATGACTCTCAGGGAGGCAAACACGTCCTCTCGGGAGCGTTTGTCAGAACGGACGTCCCCCACAAATGGGATTTGGTGCTGAAGCCACCTACTGGCGAGATAGCAATGCCAAAGAGGCGTATCAACGGTATCAGCTTTGATCCTGATAACGGCAGCTTCAAAGGTCTGACGGACCCAGATTCAGCCTACTTTACGATAACTTTCGGCAATGACGTATCGAATCCGCAGACAATCCGGATGAACTTCGGCACTCCGGGAAGGCTGGACGGATTGACAGAGTTTGCCGGCAATTTCACCGCAGCAGTAAAGAACCAGGACGGCTACGGGCCGGGTAGACTCTCTTCGGTCTCAGTCAATGATGAGGGCACTGTCGTCGGAGTCCTCTCAAGTGGCATCAAGAAGAAGATCGCCGCAGTACAGATAGCCACGTTTCGGGATACATCAGCTCTGGAACGTCTCGAGAACGGCTATTACATTACCTCTGCCGGTTCGGCCCTGCCCGTAGCTGGCAGAGCAACGGCGAATGGCGCAGGTGCCGTTCGCAGTGGCATGCTGGAGAAGTCGGATTCCGACGTAGCCTCAGATTTCGCCAATATGACGCAGTCTCTGAACCGCTACCACACTAATGACATATTGCGAGAATTGGTCAATTTTACCAGATAGTGAGTTTGGAAACTAAGATGATGATCACAATGCCCACGATTACTTCACGAGCCGGCGCCGTGATTTTGGCGTTGACACCGATTGAGCGTTGGCAAGCCGTGCGTCGCCTTGGTGGCGGTATTGTGGGTGACCGATCCTTTGTCCTTGTGTGCGGGGCCATGTTGATCGTATTGATAGTCTTGCTGATCGTGGCCAGCTACAGCCGCAGGAAAAAGGATCGAAAACTGGCCACTGAGTTGTTCAGAACGTATGCCGACAGACGAGGCCTTAGCCAGCGTGAGCGCACCATTCTGCTGGAGATAGCGCGCAGAGCAAAGGTCAAGCGAAGCGAGTCAATTTTCACGTTGGCAAGCGCTTTCAGCCTTGGAGCAGCCAAAATAACAGATGAAGCCCTTGCAGCGAAGGGAGCGCAGGCGAGCAGACACCTGAGGTTCGAACTGACCGTTTTGCGCGAGAAGCTGGGGCTTCAAGAACGAGTTTCGGGCTCGATAGGCTCGGACGCAACGTTGAACAAGCCGAGCAGCCGGCAGATTCCCATAGACAAGAACCTTCAGATCATACGCCATGAGCATGAACCGGCCGATATTGAGGCTACCGTAATAAAGAACGACGATATCGAACTGGCCGTGAGATTGAGCAGGCCGCTTGAGGCCGGCCCGGGCCAGGAGTGCCGCATACACTACTATTATGGTGTGTCCGTCTGGGAGTTTGACGCCTCTGTGGTTACCTGCGACGGCGAGATTCTGGTGTTAGCTCACAGCTATGATGTGCGGTTCATAAATCGCCGGCGCTTCTTCCGTGTTGCGATGAGAAAGCCGGCCCTTATCGCGAATTTTCCATTCACAAAGACGTTGCGGTCAGCCGAGAACGAGGATGAATCGGCGGCAGACAATATACCATACAGTTGGGGAGCACCGGAATTTGTCCGTGCGACTGTTACTGAACTGGGTGGCCCCGGACTTCGCGTGGAAACGAAGCTGGAAGTGGAAGTGGGCGACAGAGTGCTTGTAGTACTGAAAATGAGTGAAGAATCCGCCGTCGACCGCCGCCGCGTTTCGCCGTCGTCGGGGCGCAGGACTGTACGCTCATCGAAAATTGTTGAGGATATTGGTGAGGTCAGGCGCGTCGAGGCCGTTGGAGATGGATTCTCCATCGCTGTCGAACTGACCGGACTGAGCGATTCAAATATCAACGAGCTTATTCGCGAGACCAATTCGACTTCCATGGGAGCCGACGCCAGCGAGAATGACATGGTTGTCGAAGTAGCAGGGCAAGTAGCTGTGTAAAGGATATAAGATGTCGGAACTTACGACTGGAGCTAGTGAGAGCATTGCTGCACTGACGCGGGAATTTGAGACTATTGCGCACAATCTGGCAAACGTCAGCACGGTCGGATATAAGCGTAAGAGCAACGCGTTTTCGGTATCTCTCGATCCGCAAGAGTCCTATTCGCCCGGCACAACCGATTTAGACTCCCTGTATGATTTTTCCCAGGGCCCTATGGTTGAGACGGGCAGGCCCCTTGATTTCGCCCTTTACGGGAAAGGCTTTTTTTCGTTAGAGACGCCCGAAGGGCCTCTCTACACACGTAACGGCATGTTCAGCAGAGATCAAAACGGGCAAATAGTCGATTCCGTAGGACGGATTGTGGCAGGTCAGTCCGGTCCAATTGCGATACCGAACAACATAGCGGACTCACAACTGTACGTATCGAGCGACGGAACGATAAGTGCCGGCAATACTGTTATCGGCAAATTCATGCTCGTTGATTTCGCCGATGACGAGAGCAAGCTTGTGCCTACCGGCGATAGCTCTTACCGGATGCCGGATGCGTCCATAGAACCGCTAGAAGCCGAACGCCTGGTGGTGAAACAGAAATTCCAGGAGGCATCCAACGTCAAAATAATCGAGGAATTAGTGGACATGATATTTGTGACCAGGCTGTATCAGGCAAACATGAAATCCATAACAGCACAGCAGGAAGCTACCGGCAGTCTCATGGGCGTCGCGATGGGTCTATAAATCACGGAGATGTAAGGAGAACAGTCTATGTTGAGAGCATTTTCCACGGCGGCCACCGGCATGACCGGCCAGCAGACGATGGTGGACGTAATCGCCAATAATCTTGCCAACGTCAACACATCAGGCTTTAAGCGCAGCCAGTTGAACTTCCAAGACTTGCTCTATGTCACCTTGGAAGAAGCCGGCACAGAAATAGCCTCGGGCATAAATTCACCCAGTGGCATAGAAATAGGCAGTGGAGTCCGTGTCGCATCAACGGTAAAGGTTCACAGCGCCGGTGAACTCCAGAACACCGCCAATCCTCTGGACATTGCTATTGCCGGCGAGGGCTTTCTTCAAATATCGCTGCCCAACGGTGATTTGAGGTACACGCGCGACGGCTCGCTGCAGGTAAACGCCAACCGCGAGCTGGTCACAGCGACGGGATACACGCTGGTCCCGTCTATCACTATTCCGGCAGACTCCACGGTGAGCATCGAAAAGGACGGAGGCGTCAACATTACCGATGCGACAGGCAATCAGTCGGTCGTGGGCACAATCCAACTGGCCCGGTTTGCAAATCCATCGGGGCTCTCGAGCGAAGGCGGCAACCTGCTGGCAGAAACCGCTGCAAGCGGCACACCTACGACAGGAACGGCGGGAGATAACGGCTTCGGCACCATACAGTCCGGATTCCTGGAGAAGTCCAATGTGCAGATGGTGACCGAACTGGTCAATCTCATAACCGCCCAGAGAGCGTATGAGATAAACTCGAAGGCCATCACAGTAGGCGACGAGATGCTTCAAACAGCCAACAGTATCGTCAGATAAGGGCTTAACATGAGCCAAAGAGACAATACGAGCACTTATGAATACGTCAAGCGGAGGCTATTGGCAGCCTGTTTGGTCACCACGTGCACACTTTTGTGCCAGGCATCTGCCGAGAACAGGGCCGATAGTCCGAAAGAGGACTTTGATCTGAAGATTTACCTGCCGAGAGAGGTCACCGTCAGGGACAGTTCCTTGAGCCTGGCCCAGGTCACCATCATCCGAGGCGACGCATCTCTTGGGGCCAAGGCCGGCAAGATCGAATTGGGTAGAATTTCTGTGCCGGGCCAGAAGGTCGTTATCGAGAGGTCAACACTTCTGAGCAGGTTGGCGTGCAACGGCATTCCTGTATCGAGGGTAAAGCTAACAGGCGCAGAGAAGATCGCTGTGAAGCAACTATACAAGACTGTCAGCGGTGATCAGTTCGTTTCTCTGGCGAGTTCTTTTCTAACGAGCAATACCGGCCGCGATTCGGCACGCCAATGGGACCCGATACACGCACCCAAGGACTTCGTTGTTTCCGGCCCGGCCAGAGACATCAAGTTTTCTGCGCGATTGGCGCCCAGCAACGTCAAGAACCAGGCGAAAGTTGAGATTGACCTTCTGTCCGGCGGCAAGAAGATTGCTGTACGAGAGGTTACCTTCACACTGAGATACAGATCTCGCCAGGCGGTTTCAAAGATTGACATCGCAGCAGGCCAGATCCTCAGCCAGGAAAATGTCAAGATTGAAGAAAGGCTCTCGGATCGTCCCGAGCCGGCCGGCTGGAAGCCGCCCTTTGGGCTGGTTGCCAAACGCCCGCTGCCGGCAAACATGGCGATTCGCCCGCAAATGGCCGGCCCTGTCCGGGCCCCGATTATCGTCCGGCGCAATCAAACCGTTCTGATTCGGATTGAAAGCCCCGGCTTTCTGATAACGGCTGCCGGCACAGCTCTGCAGGACGGTAAGGCCGGAGAGCATGTAAGAGTCCGAAACGTCGATTCCCGACGGGTAATCATTGCAAAGATTAATGCAGACGCAAGCGTTGAACCGGTGTTGTAGAGACACCGTTTGCCATGAATCACAGAACGCAAAATCGAAATAAAGGAGATAGCATGAACAACAAAAGAATCTTCCTGCTGGTCTTGACGGGCTGGGTGCTCTTGGCGACAACGTCCTCGCACGCAGGTTCTATCTGGGCCAAGAGAAGCAAGGACATTAGAGCGGTTTACGCCGACGATGTCGCTCGTCAGGTGGGCGACGTTCTGACCATCACAATCACCGAAAACAGCAAGGTCGACAACAAGGCAAAAAGAGATCTCGAAAAGGAGACTGACCGATCTACTGTTTTCAACGGAGAGCTGGGCAAGTTCGCCGATATCGGCGACTTCGGCATCACTGCCACCTCAGACAATGAATTGAAGAGCAAGGCCGACTACAAGGATGAACGCAAGTTCGAAGACCGCATTACGGTGGTTGTAATGGACATCCTTCCGAATCGCAACCTTGTCGTCATGGGCAGTCGCACTCGCAACATTGCCGGCGACATCCAGACTATCGAAGTGTCCGGCATTGTCCGGCCGAGCGATATCGCCTTCGACAACACGGTCAAGAGCGAGCAGATAGCGGACTTCAATCTTCTTTCCAAGAACGGCGGAGTTTCGGCGCCGTACACCAAACCGGGCTGGTTCGGAGCGATACTCGATGTGATCTGGCCGTTTTGATCATCCCGTACCTGCAGATCAGATTCTTCAAGAGTGATAGCTTATGAAACCGAAAAGAAGCAAACGAGCCGACAAGGCGAGCAACGCGGTTGCACTGGCAGTTTTTGCGATTGGGCTCTGTTCTCTCGTCTGCGGTACGGGGCGATGCGAGCGAATAAAGGATATCGTTGACATTCAGGGACTTCGGGGCAACCCACTTTCGGGGGTGGGGCT
>Ga0209536_100007728_pt1 | contig 16277 bp, 10 predicted proteins | sample DeeMarSeWOR28_12_FD_187461 | JGI IMG/M metagenome (GOLD analysis project Ga0209536, IMG submission 187461) | Marine sediment microbial communities from White Oak River estuary, North Carolina - WOR-2-8_12 (SPAdes) (version 2) | ecosystem: Environmental > Aquatic > Marine > Intertidal zone >...
CGAAGGCCTTGCTCGTAGTACTGGTGTAGCAAGCCGGCGAACAAGAACTCGCCTCGAAGTGCAACCGAGAGCTCGAAGTCGTTTCCGAGCGGGATCCGCTCGATCTCGAGGTGGATCGTGTCGGTGTTGTAGAGGAGCCTCACGTCGCCTTTGCCGACTTTGTCCTGACCGATGGCTTCGAACAGGACGAAGCCAAAGCCAGTGACCTCTGGCACGAAGGCAAAGTCGCCCCCGGCGGCGGCAGAGCCGCTCCAGCCTTCTGCACGCGCCGAGGCGGCGACGAGCATCAACGCGAGGACGATGGGTACTAGACGCATGGGACCTCCTAGTTTACATGCCGCAAATGCGAGCGATGTCGAGCAGCACGTTTGCCTCCGAGCGCCGCCTTCTCATGGGCGTGCTGCTCGCCTTCGTCGGAGTCGCCCTGTTTGCGGCGATCGATATCGCTGCCGACCTCCGCGAGGGAACAACGATCAGTCACGTCGTGGCCGAAGCGGCGATCTTGCTCGTCGCCATGCTGGGTTCGATCCTCATGGCCCATCGACTGGTATTGACCTTGCGGCGGGCGAGGGAAGTGCAAGCCGAGGCAATCGATCTCGCCGCCCAGTTGGAAGTGACCCAAGCCGAGGCGAGTCGCTGGAGGGGCGAGGTGCGAGACCTCATGAAGGGGCTTTCGGCTGCTCTCGACCAACAGTTCGATCGCTGGGACCTCACTCCGGCTGAGAAGGAAGTCGCGCTCCTGCTGCTCAAGGGACTCAGCCACAAGGACATCGCTGAGGTTCGATCCGTGACCGAGGCCACCGCCCGCCAGCAGGCGAGGGCGGTCTACAAGAAGGGCGGCTTGTCGGGGAGGCATGATCTGGCGGCTTTCTTTCTCGAAGACCTCATGTTGCCGATGGAGTGAGCCAGCGACCGAGGAAAGGCGGCACGAGAGCCGGGAGAATCACCAGAGTGAGCAAGGTGCTCGTGATCAACCCGTTCACTACGACGGTCGCGAGTGGGCGCTGAACCTCTGCGCCGACGCCCGTGGCGAGCATCATGGGAACGAACCCGAGCGCCGCGACCAGCGCCGTCATCAAGACCGGACGCAGCCTGGAATGCGCGGCGCGATGCACCGCCTCCGCGACATCGACACCCCGGTCGATCTCGTTCGTGAGCGCTGTCACCAGCACGACACCGTTGAGGACGGCGATGCCGCTTAGCGCAATGAAGCCGACCATGGCCGACACCGAGAGCGGGAGTCCGCGCGCATAGAGCGCGACCATTCCGCCTACGGCGGCGAACGGCACGTTGAGCAGAATCATCAGCGCCGGCGACAGCCGCCCAAACAGCGTCAGCAACAGGAGGAGCATCGAGAGAAGGACTGCGGGAATGATGAGGTTCAGCCGCCCTTTTGCGCTCTGCAGGCTCTCGTACTGCCCGCCCCACACCAACAACGTTCCCTCGGGCTGCTGAAGCTCTGGTTTGGCAAGCAGGGCTTCGGCGTCACGCACGACCGAGCCGAGGTCTCGGCTCCGCACGTTGAAGCCAACGACCACCCGGCGCTGCGCCATTTCATGATTCACGAGCGCGGGGCCACGGCCCGCCGAGACCTCGGCGACGCTAGACAGGGCGACCAGCGCACCGTCTCGCGTCGGCAACAGGTAGTTGGCGAACGAGAGCGCATTGAGGTGGCTCCCTAGTCGAACCCGGATCGGGATCTGAACCGGCCCGTCGTAAGTCGTGCCGGCGATCAACCCGGCACGCGCAGCCCTAACGTGGTCGAGGATGTCCTCCGAGCGAAAACCAAACCTGCTCGCATCGAGTGGACGCGGGCGTACCTCGAGGAGACCGACGGATGGCGGTGCGAGCACCCGCACGTCCTCAGCGCCTTCCACGCCTGCAAGCTCTTCGACGACGGCATCCGCAAACGCGTGCAGCGCTTGGAGATCCTCACCGAAGATACTCAGCGACACGTCCGTGACGCTGCCTCCGACCAGCTCGTTGAATCGCATCTGGATGGGCTGCGTGAACGCGACCTCTCCGGCCGGGGCGGATGACGTGATCGCGCGATCGATCTCCTCGATAATTTGGACTTTCGTGACTCCATCGCGCCATTCACTCTTTGGCGCGAGGTCGATGAAGACGTCCGCCTGCTCGAGCCCCATGACGTCGGTCGCAATCTCCGGGCTGCCAATTCTCGCAGCGATGTGTTGGACCTCGGGCACCGCGGCGAGAATGGCCCTTTCCATGCGGGTGTCGTCCTCGACTGCGCTCTCCACGCGGATGTCCGCGTCGCGCACCGTTTGGACCACCAAGTCGCCCTCGTCGAGCTGGGGTACGAAGGCGGCGCCCGCCATCGCGCCCAGCGTCACACCGACCACGAGCAGTCCCGCGGCCGAAAGCAGAACTCGCGCAGGGTTCGCGAGGGCGGCGTCGAGAATGGGTTCGTAGATGGAAGATGCCCAGCGAATGAGGAAAGGTGGGCGCTCCGGGACGTCTTCGTCGCGAAGAATCAAGCTCGCCATCGCCGGCACGTACGTGAGCGAGAGGATCAAGGCGCTGATCAGCGCCAGCAGGACCGTGAGCGCCATCGGTCGGAACATCTTGCCCTCGACTCCCGTGAGGCTGAGAATCGGGATGTAGACCAGGATGATGATGGACACGGCATAGAAGACAGGCCTCGCCATCGCGCTCGTCGTGCTCTCCACCTGATCCGCGAGCCGCCCCCTGTGCTTGTGAGCCGCGTGAAAAATTGCTTCGACCATGACCACGGCCCCATCGACCAATAGTCCGAAGTCGAGCGCGCCCAAGCTCATCAGGTTGCCGGGCACATCGAGCAGGACCATTCCCATCGTGGCTCCGAGCATCGACAGTGGAATGACCGAGGCTACGAGCGCGCCCGCACGGAAGCTCCCGAGCAACAGGAAGAGAACCGCAACTACGAGCAAGCCGCCCTCGACCAAGTTGGTGAACACCGTTTCGAGCGTCGCGCGAACGAGCTCGCTCCGATCATAGACCAACTGCACCTGGACATCGGTGGGGAGCACTTCGTCGACCTTGAGCATTTGATCTTTCAGGTCGTCGAGCACTTCGAGGGCGTTCGCCTCCAGAAGCATCTGCACCATCACATAGACGGTTTCGCCGCGGCCGTCGGTCGTGGCTGCCCCGATCCGTGGCACGGCACCCTCCACCACATTCGCGACATCACCGACGCGGATCGGCAAGCCTCCTTCGCGGCTCACCACTACGGCATCGGCGAGCTGTGAGGCACGCTCGGGCCAAGCCACACCGCGCAGCAAAACGCCCGCATGGCCCGAATCGAGAGTCGCGCCTGCGGCATAGCCCGTGGCCCTGCGTGCGGCTTCCTCGAGGTCTGCAAGCGTAACGCGATGGCGCGACATCCGCACGGGATCACCGACGACATCGAGCGTGCGGCGTTCGCCTCCCCACGAGTTGACCTCCACCACTCCCGGTACGGATCGAAGAACGGGCGTCACCCGAAATCGAACGAGCTCTAGAAGCTCGGCCGAAGAACGGGTAGGCGAGGTCACCGTGAACTGATAGATCTCTCCGAGCCCTCCGGTGATCGGGCCAAGCGCCGGCGGCTCGACGCCTGGTGGCATGGTTCCAGCCACGCCGAGGAGTCGTTCCTGGACGAGTTGCCGCGCGCGAAGGATATCGACGTCGTCTTCGAAGATGACCGTCACCGACGACAAGCCGTAGCGCGAGATGCTTCGCTGGTTGCGCGCGCTCGGAAGACCGCCGAGGGACATCTCGATGGGTCGCGTGACCAGTCGCTCGACCTCTTCCGGCGTCAAACCCTGTGCGCGCGTGAGTACGATCACCTGCTTCCCGGTCACATCGGGGAGTGCGTCGAAGCGAAGGCGGGAGCCTGCGATGATGCCCGCAATCGCAAATACCAGAACTGCGACGGCTACCAGGCCCCGCTTGCGAACGGACCAGCGAACGACTGCTTCGATCACTGTGTGCTCCGGGCAGCGTCGCCGCGGGAGAGGTCGCTTGCCACCTGATCTCCAGTCGCCAACGGGCCGCGCACGAGCGCGGACGTGCCAGACGCCGTGACGATCTCGACCTCGACTTCGGACGTGTCCTCACCACGCTGGCGCAAGACGATGTTCTGGGTGCCACGTTGGCGAATCGCGCTCGCCGGGACTTCCCACACGTCAGCCCCGGTCGAGACCACGGCGGTGCCGACGAGACCGTCGGGGAACGTCAGCGCTTCGAGAGGCTCGAACCACGACCGCGTGGTTCCGTCCGACGGAACGACGACCGAGGCCAGCGGCTCGGGCGCGAGTGCGATCTCTCGCCCGTCTCCGCCCCTGAACGTCACCGAGCTCGCGCGAGGCCAAGGCTGCGCGGTCCGCACCTCGACGCGCGCGAAAGCTTCGCCGAGCACTCGCGCGATCGGCGTCGCTCCAGGTTGATGGCTCCCGCCCACTCGAGCCGAGAGCTCCGTGACCACGCCGGTGACCGGCGCGGTCAGTGTCACGACGCCGCGGTCCAACAGGGTCGACGCCTCTTTCGGGTCCACCCCCGAGGAACGTAGAATTGCAGTTGCTCGGAGCCGGTCAGCGCGGAGCTCGGCTGCCTTGGCCCGCTGGTCGAACACCTCCGTACGCCGAACCAGCCCCTCGCCGAGCATTGCCTCGAGCTGATTCGCGCGCTCCTCGTGCGTGCGTGCCCGCGAAGCAGCGGACAGGTACGTCGCCGCGGCATCGAGCACCTCCGGTATGTAGGCATCCACGATCGGGTCGCCGACGGATACGGTCTGGCCGACTTGCACGTGCACGCTGGCGATTCGCAGGGGAGCTGGGGGTGTGACCTCACCAAACGCTGCAGCGGATGCGCGGACGATTGCAGGCGCCTCGAGGATCGAGGCGTCGCCGGGCTCGCGCACCGGGACGAATCGAGAAGATGCAGTCGCTGGCGGACGAGGCTCGGGATTCGCGGCCGGAGTCTGTTTGGCATCGCAGGCGGCAATGGTGACCAGGAGCAGCGCGGTGATAGAGGTTCGTTTCAAGGGCTGGGCCTTTCGTTTCCGGCGCTTCCGAGCTCCGCCAAGAGAAGCCACATCTGGATCCGCGCCCAGGTGTGTGCACCGCGGGCGCGGTGCGCTGCTTCGATCGCGGTAGAAACACGATCCCGCGCCTCGAGCACCGCCACGTACGACTCCTCGCCGAGAGCGACAGCACGTTCGCGGCTGTCGACCAAGCGCTCGAGCGCCGGAAGCATGTCCTCCTCCAAGAGCCTGAGAACTTCGGAGCTGTGCCTCACTTCGTGCAGAGCTTGTTCGAGCTCGGCGCGGACCTGAAGCCTCGTGCTTTCGGTTTTCGCGGTGGCCCCAGCAGCCCTCGCCTCGGCAATCGACGTGAGCCGTCGCTCGTGTCCCGGGCCACGAAAGGTGATGCCCGTGATTCCGTAGGCGACCCATGTTCCCAGCGCGCCCCGCTCCCCTTGGGCCCCGAGGGTGAACACGGGTCCGTATTCGGCGGACGCTTCGATCGCCCGAGCCCGCGCAGCGGTGGCGCGAAGCTGTTCGACGGCGACATCGGGCGCGCCGTCGACGGTTGCGATCCGCCTACGAATGGCATCTTCGTCGGGCAAGGGCGGATCCGGCGAGTCGCCTGCAGTTTGGAGCAAGTCTTGCTCGGGCTCGCGCCCGATCGCCACGGCGAGCTGAGTCGCGGCCGCGAATTGGTCTCCTTCGATCTCGAGCCGGTGTTGTCGAAGCTCTGCCAACATCGCGCGCGCTTCGATGACGTCCGGTGAGGTGCCGACACCGCTCGCGAGGGCGCGCTCCCGTTGCGCGACGAGCGCCTTTAACCCGCTGATCCGAATGTCCAAGCTCTCGGCAACTCGGGTCAGTGTCGCCAGATCGATCCATCGGCGGGCCGCGTCGAGCCGTGCACGCAGGGCCCGCGCTCGAACCGTGGCCGCCAGTGCCTCTCGCTCGTGGCTGGCTGATTCTCGCCGCGCGCCGGCGAGGCCTCGAACGTTCCAGCCTTGCGTGATCGTCGCCTGCATGTCGAAGCCCCTCGCATCGCTCGGCGAGATGAGGGCGCCCGGCATGAAGACGAGATGGGTCGCTTCGGCTGTTCCGCCCATCTTCTCGTCGCCCTCCTGGCGCGCCTCGAGCATGTCCCGCGGCTCGTCGACCTCGGGTGTCGTCGCCCCGAGCGCGAGCGCCTGATCGAAGGTAATCGTGTCCGCGCGGACACGCTTGACGTCGACCAGGCCGAGCGCCACGGTCGCGATCCACAACGCCGACAACAGGCGGGGCATCGGCCCCGGTGCCCTTGACCCGAGTCTCATGGAGTCGCCTCGCTCACGTGGCCGACCTTCTGGCGTGCGCGTGATTTCATGTCCATCCCACGGATGTCGCATGCGGCGCCGTCGCCTGCAAAATCGGCGGCGAAGCTGTGTCTCACTCGAAGCATTGCGCCAGCGCCGCTACTCGCTGTCGCTGTCAGCTTCTTCGGCTTCGCTGGGCTCACCAAAGCCGCTCGAGCCGTCCACGCCCGTCGCATAGGCCTCGGCTGCACCGTATTGATACACGAGCTTGCCCCCGGCTTCTCCCGCGCGGTAGCCCAGCCCGAAGACGAGCAGCGTGCCGAGGAATGCTCCGAGCGAGACCGCCTGCCGAGCCCGGCCGTCTGGCAGGCCGAGCGGCACAGCCATCAGCACGAGGACGGCCGCGCTCGCCCAGACGAATACTTCTGCTGCCTCCTCATGTGCCTCGATGTGCTTCTCCGCGACGACTTCTTCGACGCGGTCCTCTTCGCGTTCCCCGCTCTTCATGGCGGCGGCGCCCGAGCCCACCAAGATGGCTTGCAGCAGCGCGACGGCCGCCCAGGTTCGTCGGTCGAACCAGCCGCGCCACCAGGCGAACAGGGCGCCTCCCGTGACGAGCGGCATCACCACCGCGAGCGCCATCGGCAAGTGTACGACCTTCGGATGAAAGAATAACGAGTCCATCGATACGACCTCCGAGTGCCATCTTGCGTCCCCGACCTGCTCGAAGGCCATCGCCCGAATGTGATAGAGCAGCGATTTTCGGCACCCTTCGCGGCGCCGTGCTACATGCAGCGGATACGAACGATGCCGCGAGCGCGCCGGTGATCGGCATGGAAAAGGCTAAACAATTACGCTTTGCGACGTATTCCGCGGTGGCGACGGCTCTGCTTCTGGTGAGCATGAAGCTTGCCGCCTGGCTCATGACGGGCTCGGTCAGCATTCTCGCTTCGCTGATCGACTCTCTGATGGACAGCGCGGCGTCGGCCTTGAACCTACTCGCCGTTCGGTATTCGCTGGTCCCTGCCGACCCCGAGCATCGGTTCGGACATGGCAAGGCCGAGCCTTTGGCCGGGCTCGCACAGGCGGCGTTCATCGGTGGCTCGGCCGTGTTCTTGATTCTTCACGCGGTCGAACGGCTTCGGTTTCCGCGGGCGCTCGAGGACGTGAACATCGGCCTTGCCGTCATGGTCGTCTCGATCGTCCTGACCGCGCTCCTGCTCATGATCCAGCGGCGGGCCATCCGGCAGACACAGTCCACCGCCATTCGGGCGGATGCATTGCACTACGCCACCGACCTCCTGACCAATCTGAGCGTCATCGTCGCCCTGCTTCTCTCGAACTACGGTTGGGCATGGGCCGATTCCGCAATGGCGATTTCGGTGGCCGCGTACATTTTCTACAGCGCCGGACGGATCGGCTACGAGGCGGTTCAGCACTTGATGGACCGAGAGTTAGGCCCAGAGATCCAACGGCAGATCCTGGCGATCGCGCAGAGCGCTCCCGAGGTTCGGGGGGTTCACGACCTCCGCACCCGTCAATCCGGCCAAGCACAGTTCGTCCAGCTCCATGTCGAGCTCGATGGCGACCTCGATCTGCACGGCGCGCATGCCATCGCCGATCGAATCGAGCGGGAAATCGCAGGACTACTCCCGGATGCCGAGGTCATCATCCATCAGGACCCTGCGGGGGTAGTGGAGCACACCGAGCGCAAGCTCTGGCCCCCGCCGCCGCAGAAACGCTAACGATTCCGACGGTCGAACGCTCTTCGACCGAAACATCGGCGCGGCGTGCACACCACGGCCTGCGAGCAAAAGCTCACGATCGACCGCAACTCCGTTCGTACGAGCTCGGAGAACCGCAACTATGATCGCCGTGGCACACCCTGACTCATGTGCGCGCTCGAAATCATTGGGTTTTTGCTTGGGCACGCGGCTTGCAGACATTCAGAAATGCGGCAGGAGGATTGAGAATGCGTGGTTTGATCATTGTTCTTGGATTGACGCTCGTCGCGGGCGCGCTCGGCTGTTCGAACGATTCCGAGGTGAGCGATTACGAGGCGGCGCTACGGCAGGCGAGTAGCTGTGACGATGTTCTCGAGGCGATTCACGACGATGCGATCGCGAAGGTCGACCTCGAGCTGAAATCGTTCATCGAGCAGGACTATTACCGGGGCTGGGGTGGGCCCGTGCTGTTCGATGACTTCGCGGAAGGCGGCAGCGGCGGAACGGGTGGTGCAGCAGCCCCGAGTGCAGACGGTGATGGCGCGGACGCGCCCTCTGGGTTCTCCGACACCAATCGCCAAGTGGCCGACGTCGATGAGGCCGACATCGTCAAGGTGGGCGACGAGGGGCGCAAGCTCTACGTGATTCGCGGCAACGGTTTTCACGAGTTCGATTCCTGGCCCGCCGCAGAGACCTCGAAGGTTGCCGACGTCGAGATCGAGGGTGACGCCATCGAAATGTTCGTCGATGGCGACCGCGCAGTGGTCTTTTCGAGCGTGTGGGGCATCGCCGAGCTCGACGATGGCTCTCTCTGCCAAGGCTACGGATACGGACCCGAGCCGGGGCTCCTTGGTGACGTGGACGGGTACTATTATTGCGGTCGCTCTTTCGTGAAGACGACCATCATCGACTTGAGCACGGATCCACATGAGGTCATCCGCGAGATTTACGTCGATGGTTGGTACACTTCCTCGCGCCGACACGACGGCATCGTGCGCGCCGTCGTCCAGAGCAGCATGCAGCGTCCCGCGACCGTCCCGTATCTCTACGAAATCGTATATAACGGTCAGACGTATCCAGAGTCGCGCGACGCCGAGATTCTCCTTGCACGCATGTGGGCGGAGCAGGCCAAGCAGGCGATCCGACAGACCACGCTCGAGCAGTGGATTCCGGTCTGGGGCGAGAAGCTCGACGGATCGATTCAAGTGCAGCCGCACCAGTGCACCGACTTCTATTCGCCGACGCCTGGGCTCACCAACTATGGTCTCACGCAGATCCTCGGGATCGACATCAACGAGCCGAGCCCTGCCGCCATCACGTCGATTCTCGGGCAGGCAACCCAAGTGTATGCCAACCGCGACGCGCTCGTACTCGCGCAGCCGGACTGGAGTTGGTTCGAGCGCGACACCAACAGCGACCGCACGGCCGTTCACCGCTTTGCCGTGTCGGCCGAGGCGCAACGTACGCCGTATCAAGGTTCGGGCTTCGTGCCCGGCGTGATCAAGGATCAGTTCTCGATCGACGAGCGTGGGGGCGTCATTCGCATCGCGACGACGCGAACGACCTGGCACAATCAGCCCGGGGATGTGGTCACGTCGGATGTATGGGTTCCACCGACGACCGACAATCTGATGAGCACGCTTCGTCTCGCGGACGGGGGATTGAACGTGGTCGGCCAGACGCCAGGTCTCGCAGAGGGCGAACGCATTTTCTCGGCGCGCTTCATCGGGGACGTCGGCTACATCGTGACTTTCCGACAGGTCGACCCGCTCTTCGCGATCGACTTGAGCGATCCTGAGAACCCGACCGTGCTCGGTGAGCTCAAGATCCCGGGCTTCAGCGACTACATGCACCCGCTCGGCGACAATCACCTCTTGACCATTGGGCGTGACGTCGACGAGAACACCCAGATCGACCAGGGCACGGCGCTTCAGATCTTCGACGTTTCCGATCCGGCCAGCCCCATCCAGGCTCACAAGGTGGTGCTCGGCGAGGGCTACTCGGAAGCCAACCACAACCACAAGGCGTTCAACTTCTACGCTACGGAAAGACCCGATGCAGGCCTGCTCGCCTTCCCGTTCGTCTCATACGAAGGTGATTTTTCGAGCACACTCGAGCTCTGGGAGGTGAGCGCCGACAACGGTTTCAATCGCCGCGGTGCGGTGGATCATTCGGACCTCGTGCTCGAAGATTGCGGCACACCTTATCCGGTCGAGGAGTTCTACTATTACTGCGGGTACAACCCCCAGATCACCCGTGGCGTATTCATCGACGAGTACATCTACTCAATCAGCCACGGCGGTGTGAGGGTTCATACCGTGGACGATCTCACTGCGGTCGCCACCGCGACATACTAGTTGGAGAGCCCCTCGAGCTTCTGTTGGGCCTCGGCCCACTCCTCGAGGGCCATCTCTAGCTTGACCTGTGCTTCGGCCACTTCCCGGAGCAACGTGTCGCGCCGTGCCGGGTCTTCGTACACCTCGGGGCTGCTGAGCTCCTCATTGTGCTCGGCGATCGTCTGTTCGAGGTTTGCGATGCTCTGCTCGAGCGCTCCAACACGCTTCTGCAGTGGCTTCACGGTTCGGTTTCGTTCTGCGCGGAGCTCGGCGGCCCTCCGACGCTCTTCCTTGCGGGCGTGGCGGCTCTTCTTCTGCCCGGCAGGTCTGATCGCCGCCTCGGTAGCAGGCGCGACGTCACGATCCTGGCAAGACCAGATGTAGTCGTCGAGCGTCCCGGCATAGCTTTCGACAGCGCCGTCGTGGACGACCCAGAGCTTGGTTGCCAGCCGGCGGATGAACGCGCGATTGTGGCTGACGAAAAGTAGTGTGCCATCGTAGGTCGCCAGCGCGTCCGTCAAGGCTTCGGTCGTCTCGAGGTCGAGATGGTTGGTCGGCTCGTCCATCAACAACACGTTTCCGGGCCGGATGAGGATCTTCGCGAGCGCGACGCGCGCTCGTTCGCCGCCCGACAGAACCGAAACGCGCTTGTCGACGCCGAGGTCGTCGAACAGCAAGGCACCAAGCACACCCCGAATGCGCTCGTTCGAAGCCCCTTCGCTCGATGTCGTGACCTCCTCGAGTACCGTGTTCCCTAGGTTCAAAGCCTCCGCATGGTGCTGGGCGAAGTAGCGCACCTCCGACTTCCCGGGAAGATGGATGCTCCCGCTCGACGGCTCAATCTCTCCCGCGAGGATCCTCAGCAGCGTCGTCTTACCCGCTCCATTCGGGCCCACGATGGCGACGTGGTCGCCCCGTTCGACTGCGAGCGAGACCTCGTCGAGCACCTCGTGGTCTCCGAAAGACTTGCTCAGCTCATCGACCCGCATGGGAATCCGCGCACCTCGCTCCGTCGGCGGGAACGAGAACTGCGTCCGGCGGGCGGAGCGGTAGAGCTCGATGGTGTCCATCTTCTCGAGCTTGCGCACCCGGCTTTGCACCTGTGCGGCTTTGCTGGCCTTGGCGCGAAACCGGCGGACGAACTGCTCGAGGTGGGCCTTCTCTCGCTCCAGATTCTTGGCGCGGTTCTCGAGGAGCTGACTCTCCTCCTCGCGTTGCCGGAGGTACTGCTCGTAGTTGCCGCGAAACAACCGAACGCCCTCGGGCTCGAAGCTGACGACGCGATTCACCTGCTCGTTCAGAAACTCGCGATCGTGCGACACCAGAAAGAGGGCTTGGTCATAGCTGCTCAGGAATCGCGAGAACCACGCGACCGATGGCATGTCCAAATGGTTCGTCGGCTCGTCCAGAAGAAGCAGGCCGGGTTTCTGAAACAAGAGTGACGCCAACACGGCTCGCATCTTCCAGCCGCCACTGAGCTCCGACAGAGGTCGGTCGTGATCCCGCTGCGAGAAGCCGAGCCCGTGGAGGATCCGCTTCGCCTCGTGCTCCGAGAAGCGCGCGTCCAAGGCAGCGATTCGCTCGTGCAGCTCGGCCATCTCGCTCGCGGCTGCGACGAGCGCGTCTTCGTCGACGGCGTGTGAGGCTCGCAACTCGGCGAATCGACGCTCCTGCTGCGCGAGCTCCTCGCGAAGCGCAGGCCGTTCCGGCACGCTGTCGTAGACGAACGAAAACAGCGCTTGGTCGGGAAACGATTCGATCTCCTGCGGGAGGAACCCAACGTGGACCCGTGGCGCCAACTTGACCTTGCCGGCGTCCGGCTCGACGCTGCCTGCCAACATTCGAAGCAGGCTCGACTTCCCGGACCCGTTCGGACCCACGAGTCCGATGTGGTCTCCTTGGTGCACCTGTAGCGACAGCCCGTCGAAGAGTGTCTCTCCACCGAGCGTGAGTGTCGTGTCGTGGACGGTCGCCAGTGTCGTCAAACCAGCTCCGACCGTATCTTGATCTCGTTGAGCAAGGTGCGATGGACGGGACAGCGCGCGGAGATCTCCAAGAGACGCTCGCGTTGCTCCTCGCTCAGCTGCCCCTCGAGCTCGACCTTCTTGTCGATGACGTCGATCATGCCGGTGTCCTTGTCGCAATCCTCGCAGTCCTGCGCGTGGATGCGATCGTGTCGAAGCGTGACCCGGACCGCCTCGAGCGGCCACTCCTTGCGTCCAGCGTAGAGCTTGAGCGTCATCGAGGTGCATGCACCGAGTCCGGCGAGTAGCAGGTCGTAGGGGTTCGGACCGACGTTCGTGCCGCCTTTCGTGAGTGGCTCGTCCGCGGTGAATGTCAGGTCCCTCGCGCGGATCTGTTGCAGAAAGCCAGTCGTCTTACCCTCGACCACCACTTCTCCTTCGGGCATGTCTTCGGGGAGCTCTTCGACCGGCTCCTCCGGGAGATAGCGGCTCGCCCAAGCCGCGAGGACGTTGGCGACGTAGCGGGCATCGCTCCGCCGGCCCAGCAAGTGGTCGGCCCCGTCCAATGACACGAAGCTCTTGGGATGCCGCGCGGCGATGAAAATCTCACGCGCATCGTCGATGGACACGATGTTGTCCTGCGGAGAGTGAAAGACCAGTAGTGCCTTCTTGAGCTGGCCGATGCCGCCCGTGTCCAACGCGCCAGCGAGATCCGAAGATCGGAACGGCGCGCCGATCGTGGCGACGCCGACTGCTTCGGGGATCTGGGCGGCCGCGGCGAGCGCCGCCGTGCCACCGCGGCTGTGCCCGACGAGTAGGGCGGGAGCTCGATGGAGTGCTCGAAGCGCGTCCGCGGCAGATACGATGTCTTCCACGTCTCGTGCGAACGTCGTGTCCCCGAACGTACCTTCGCTTTCTCCAAGCCCGGTGAAATCGAAGCGAAGCGTTGCGATTCCCTGCTCGGCGAGCGCAGCGCTCACGTAACGGGCTGCCCGACTCTCCTTCGAGCACGAGAAACAGTGGGCGAACAGGGCCCACGCGATGGGTCTGACCGCGGGCAGGTGGATCTGGCCGGCGAGCATCTGACCGCCGCCGCCCGAGAACTCGAATCGCTCGATTTCCGTCATGGCGCCTCCGTTGGGGCCCACTTTACGACAGATATCGCAGTCCGTTACTCGGCGGCCTCGAGGTAGGTTGCCTCCTCCGGCGGGTCGTAGCCGAAGGCTTCGAACACCTCGCGAAGCTCGGTGGAAACTTCTTCGGGGCTTATCCCGAAGAACTCCAGGTCGACGGTGCGCGGGCTTTCGTACTCTCGTTGCGCGGTCATGGCCTCGTCGAGCTTCGCCTCGAACGCCTCGCTGACCGGCATGCCGAGTCGCCCGTAGAGGCCCAGGATGGTCTTCTTCGGGTTTTCGACGAGGTCCTCGTAGCGAATCGTGATGAACTGGTCTTCGGGGATGTCTTTGCGGCATTCGAGCGCGTAGCGGTAGTACGCATACCCGAGACGTTTGAGCGCCTGGATTTCCTCTCCATCGGGTCGAATGCTCGGCGAATGCGCCGTCCAGGCCCGATAGAACATGTTGAGGAACGAGGGCAGGCACTCGTTGGGATCGCGAACGAGGTAGACGAAGGCCGCGTCCGGGAAGCGCTCATGCACCGATCGGACCCGTGTCGCGAAGAAGACGTTCTTGTTCAGAAAGCGTTTGCCGCCTGCCTCGTAAACGTGGCGCTTGATCGTGTTCTCATACGAATCGAGAAAGGCTTCGCGCTCTTCGGGGGCTTGCCGATCGATCCAGGTCTGGCTGGGAAGGTCGTCCATGAATGGAAAGAGCAAGCCCGTGGTGGGCGAGGTGAGATTCCAGAGCAGCGTGCAGACGTCTTCTTCAGCTTGGTCGAGGCTGATGTGGTGCACCCCGTCCCAGCGGCTTTCGAGAGGCGCATTGAAGAAGTCGTAGGCTCGCCGCAGGAAAGAGCCCATCGGGGTCTCCGAAAGCCCCACCAAGCGCTTGAAGGTGCGTGTCGCCGTCACGGAAGGGAAGATCGTCTGGTAGAGCTTCACGGTCGTGAAGACCTCGTCATCCATGCTGATCAGCCGGTGGGCGAGGGTGGTGCCACTGCGCGGATTCGCGAACACGAATACCGGTCGATCAACTGGCTGCTCGCGGTACTCGGGGTAGAGGACTTCATCGAGCGCGCGGAACAACGACGTGGTCTGCCTGAGGCCCAAGTAGATGGGCGCAATCCACGCGGTGGTGAGGAGGCGACCAGGGGTCGGCTTCTTGAAGAGCACGTGTCCGATTTCGCGGAGGCCGCGTTTGTTGATGTACATGGTCGTTCCCCTGCGGGCTTGCCCGGTCCCCAATCTAGGGTCAGACCAAGAAATTGCTGGAAAAACCGGGCGAACGGTGCTCCCGTTCAGTTGAACGGTGTGGGCTCACCCGTGAGCGGGGGCCGCTATTCGTCGGTGACGCAGCCTTCCGACGCCGACTTCACATTTTTGATGTATTTGTAAAGAGTGCCGCGCGTGGCTTTGAGTGCAGGTGCCGACCACCCTGCACGACGCTGCGCCATCACCGCCTCGTCGACCTCGACGTCGATGCCGCGCTTTTCGGCATCGATCGCGATGAGGTCGCCGTCGCGCACGAGCGCGATCGGTCCGCCCTCCTGCGCTTCGGGTGTCACGTGACCGATGATGAAACCGTGAGAACCGCCGGAGAAGCGGCCGTCGGTGATCAGCGCCACGTCCTGGCCTAGGCCGGCGCCCATGATCACCGAGGTCGGGGAGAGCATTTCCGGCATTCCTGGCCCACCCTTGGGGCCTTCGTAGCGAATGACCACGATGTCGCCTTTGGCGATCTCTCCGCGCTCCATCGCGGACAGCATGTCCTCCTCGCAGTCGAACACCTTCGCGGGGCCCCGGAAGTACAACCCTTCCTTGCCGGTGATCTTCGCGACGGCGCCGCCGGGCGCGAGACTGCCGCGCAGGATCGTGAGATGCCCCGTCTTCTTGATCGGTGACTCCCAAGGATGGATGACATCTTGGCCTTCGCTGAGGTCGGGCAAGTTGGCGAGATTCTCCGCAAGCGTCTTCCCGGTGACGGTCATGCAGTCGCCGTGAAGGACGCCTTTGTCGAGCAGGTACCGGAGCACCGCCGGTGTGCCGCCCACGTCGTGCAGGTCTTCCATCACGTACTGCCCGCTCGGCTTCAAGTCGGCCAGGAATGGAATCCGGTTGCTGGTCTCCTGAAAGTCGTCGAGCGAAAGTGGAACGTCGACCGCACGCGCCATCGCGATCAAATGCAGGACTGCGTTGGTCGAGCCGCCGAGCGCCATGATCGTGACGATCGCATTTTCGAATGCCTCGCGCGTCATGATGTCTCGAGGTTTGATGTCCCGCTCGAGGAGCAGTCGAATCGCTTCGCCTGCGCGCAGACACTCGTCCTTTTTTGCGGGGTCTTCTGCGGGCGTCGAGGAGCTGTAGGGGAGGGACATACCCATCGCTTCGATCGCCGAGGCCATCGTGTTGGCGGTGTACATGCCGCCGCAAGCGCCGGCTCCGGGGCACGCGTGCTCGACGATGTCGAGTCGCTTGTTCTCGTCGATCGATTTCGCGAGAAGCTCGCCGTAGGATTGAAACGCAGAGACGATGTCGAGCTTCTCTCCGTTGCTACCGTGCCCCGCGCGGATCGTGCCACCGTAAATCATCAACGCAGGTCGGTTGAGCCGGCCGATGGCGATCATGCAGCCCGGCATGTTCTTGTCGCAACCGGGAATGGAGATGTTCGCGTCGTACCATTGCGCGCTCATCACCGTCTCGATCGAGTCGGCGATCAGATCGCGGGACTGAAGCGAGTAGCTCATCCCGTCGGTACCCATCGAGATGCCGTCCGACACACCGATGGTATTGAAGCGCATTCCCACCAAGCCGGCGTCCACGACACCGCGCTTCACGACCGTCG
>Ga0209536_100007730_pt1 | contig 16274 bp, 12 predicted proteins | sample DeeMarSeWOR28_12_FD_187461 | JGI IMG/M metagenome (GOLD analysis project Ga0209536, IMG submission 187461) | Marine sediment microbial communities from White Oak River estuary, North Carolina - WOR-2-8_12 (SPAdes) (version 2) | ecosystem: Environmental > Aquatic > Marine > Intertidal zone >...
CCGCCCAGGCGCTCGAAGTCGACTTCCTCGTGCGTCACTGTCTTAACGACATCGGGCCCGGTGACGAACATGTACGAGATCCCGTGGACCATATATATGAAGTCGGTGATCGCCGGAGAGTAGACGGCCCCACCGGCGCACGGACCCAACACGACGCTGATCTGCGGGACCACTCCGGAGGCCTGTGTGTTACGCCAGAACAGCTCGGCGTAGCCGCCCAGCGACTTCACACCCTCCTGAATCCGCGCGCCACCGGAATCGTTGATGCCGACGACGGGGACACCGGACTTCATGGCCATGTCCATGACCTTACAGATCTTCTCCGCGTGCGCTTCCGACAGCGAGCCACCCAGGACCGTGAAGTCCTGCGAGAAGACGAGGACCGGGCGACCGTGGATCCGGCCCTGACCGGTGACCACGCCGTCGCCTAACACCTTCTGTTTGTCCAGATCGAATTGGGTCTCGCGATGAGTGACGAAACGATCGAATTCCCGGAACGAACCCTCATCCAGCAGCAGATCGACCCTCTCCCGTGCGGTGAGCTTCCCTTTGTCGTGCTGCGCTTTGATGCGGGCTTCACCGCCGCCGAGCTCGGCTTGCGCCCGCAACTCGGCCAACCGCTTCAGCTTCTGCTGCATCGTCATCGGTCGGGTTCCCGTTCGTAGGTCACGTCGCCGCGCAATTCATCGAAGGCCGGCACCAGCTCGCGGTCCTTCACGCCCAACAGGAAGGGGCGGCGGGTTACAGCGCCGTTCTCCACCGAGAAGACCCCCGTGGCACCCGGGACGCTGCGAATGTCGTTGAATTCCCTGGCGATGGCCGAACGGCGCGGGTAGCCCCACGGCAGCGCATAGAGGATCAGGTGAGTGGCGTCGTAGGCCAGCGCTGGAACCAGGCTTTCGCCCAGTCCTTTCCGGTACTTCCTTTCGTACATCTCCACGAACTCCGAGAAGCGAACCGACGTGCTGGAGCGGTACAAGAAGGTGGAGATGATGGTACCGTTGATGAAGCGCGGCTCGACCAGGCGCATCACTTCCGGCGCCGACCACTCCGAGTCTCCAAGCACCTGTACGCCCCGCAAGCCGTAGTAAGAGAACTGGGGCGACATCTGAATCACCATCCGAGGCGAGCTGGCCGGTGCGAAGATCGCCTGGGGGCGTGACTCACCCAGGAATTCGAGCGGCAGCTGAAACGTCGTCGCCGTGTCCTCGTAGGCTATCGACGCAGCGATCTCACCGCCTCTAGCCCGAACCGCATCCGCGAACGACGCGAGCTGGGTCCTGCCCTCCTGCGTATTCGGATAGAGGACGCCGAACCGCTGCAGCTGCAAGTCCCGAACAGCGAATGCAGCGAGAGCTCGGGCACCGCGTGTGACCCGCTCCACGGTGCTCCAGAGCGAGAACGTGTTCCGCTCGAACGAGAAGTTCTCCAACGCTGTCGGACTGACGATCAACATGTCCCGATTGCGACGCTCACGCGCGGCGACCTCCAAGCCCTCCGTGCGAAGCGGGCCGACGACGGCCACGGCGCCCAGACGCTCGAGCTCGCGTACCAGTTCGCCGTCACGCTCGTAACGATCTCCATCGTCGCGAACGATCAACGTCACTTGATCCAGATAGCGACTGTTGTACTCCTCGATGGCCAGTCGAATGCCTTCCTCCGCCGCCTGTCCGTACGCGGCCAGCGGTCCACTGAGCGGGAGTATCGCGCCTATGATGGGTCGCCACTGGGCTTCTTCCACGTCGCCCGACGCGATCGCCTCCGCCCTATCGCGCTCCGGGTCGAGCGGGTCCATGGCCAGGACATACTCCGCCAGTTCGCGGCCTTCTTCGTTGTAGCCGGCCGCCAGCATCAGCGACGCGCGCTCCACCTCGAAGACCGAGCGCAACGGGTGGACCGAAGGCCAACGAGCCGTGACCCCATCGATCTCGCCGATACCCATCTCTGATACGACCAAACGCGAAAGCTGTGCGGCGCCGGCGCGGTCGTCGTCTCGCAGTTCGACCGGCGTCGCGAGCAGGCTGTCAGCCGCCTCGACGGTCTGGCCTTCCAAGAAGAGCGTTCGAGCGATCAAGATCAGGCCGGGAGCGCGATCGGCGTCGGAGGCGCGGAAGTGGATGAGATAGCGCGACGCTTTCTGGCGTGCCACATCCGGCTCGTTCAGCTCGAGTGAGGCCCGCGCCGAGAGCAACCGGGCGGGAGCCGCCCAACGCGTATCGCCGTACATGGCCAGTAGATTGGCGGCCAGCGACTCGGCGGCGATGTAATCGCTCGCCTCGAACTGGTCCTCAGCCCTGCGATATTCCTCGGCCGCCGAGCGCTCTCGGGCTCGCATGTCCGGGTCACGCGATTCTGGCGAGGGCCCCGCTCCCGACGAGCCGTTGGTCGAGCCCGCACAGGTCAATCCGAATCCGGCGCTCGCCAGTGCGGCCGCCCCCACGATTCGCCACGTCCACGTCTTCATTCTGATTCGGTCCATCGAAATGATCTTAGATCCGCCGGAGGCCGTCGGAAAGGCTGCCGCCCCGCCAACCACCACACCGCCTGTGGATTTGAAAAAGACGAAGGGGCGGAAGACGATCCGCCCCTTCTCCAGCCAACAGCTAAGAGCACATGATCACTGGCTCTCAGTCCTTCTTTTCTTCTTCCTCGGAGGTCTCCTCTTCACTTGCCTCCTCGGTCGGCTCAGCCCGCGCTTCTTGGGCGTCGTCGGCTCGAGCTTCGACTTCGGCACCGGCCTCGACCTCAGCCTGGACTTCGGGCTCGGCATCCGCTTCGGCCTCGGCCTCCTCTGCCGCGGGCTCGGGCTGCGCCTCATCGACCTCTGTCTCAGCGACTTCCGTCTCCGCCACGTCGGCCACCTCAACCTTTGCCGCGGCTTCCACATCAGGATCGGCCGCAGCATCGCCTTCTGCCGGCTCGACGACCTCGGGTTCGGGGCCGCGCTCGGGCGGCGCCGTGACCTGCAGGACGATTCGACGGTTGATAGGGTCAGACTCCATCACCTTCATCTGCAGGATGTCGCGTTCTCTCACGACCTCGTCAGGGCTATGGATCTCCTTGTCCTCCGCGATCTGAGAGACCGGCACGAAACCTTCCACGTCCCCGCCGAGATCGACGACGATGCCCTTGTCCAGCAGACGGACCGCCGTGCCCGTGGTCTCGGTCCCTGGTGCGTAGGTTTGCGCCAGGGTGTACCAGGGATCGTCTTCGGTCTGCTTGAGACCCAGGGAGATCCTCTTCTGATCGACATCTATGGTCAGGGCGACGACTTCAACTTCGTCACCCTTCTTGAGCACCTCCGACGGATGCTGAATCCGCTTGGTCCAACTCATGTCCGAAACATGGACCAGTCCATCGATCCCGGGCTCCACCTCGACGAAGGCGCCGAAGGAGGTCAGGTTGCGGACCTTGCCTCGGATACGCGTACCCGGAGGGTACTTCTCAGGCAGGCTCAGCCACGGATCCTCTTCCGCCTGCTTCATGCCGAGGGAGATTTTCTCCTCGTCGGGATCGACGCGCAGCACGACGGCCTCAATCTCATCGCCAATCGATACGAGCTGAGAGGGGTGGCGCACGTTACGCGTCCAACTCATCTCCGATATATGAACCAGGCCTTCGACCCCGCGCTCCAGTTCGACGAACGCTCCGTAGTTCGTGATGGAGACAACCCTACCGCGCACACGGCCGCCGACCGGATACCTTTCTTCGACATCCTTCCACGGGTGTGGCTCGAGCTGCTTGAGGCCCAGAGAGATGCGCTCGCGATCCCAATCGATATCGAGGATCTTCACCTCGATCTCGTCACCGATGTTGCAGATCTCGCTGGGATGACCCACACGACCCCACGACATGTCGGTGATATGGAGAAGGCCGTCCATGCCGCCAAGGTCTATGAAGGCACCAAAATCGGTGATGTTCTTCACAATCCCCTTCCGCAGCTGGCCGACTTCCAGTTCGGTCTTCAACTGCTCACGCTTCTCGCCGCGCTCCTGCTCGAGGATCACGCGCCGCGAAACCACGATATTGCGACGTCTCTTGTTGAGCTTGAGTATCTTGAAATCGAACTCCTGGCCCACGAGTTCGTCGACGTTCGGCACTCTTCGCAACGCGACCTGTGAGCCGGGCAGGAAGGCGTCCACGCCCATGATGTCGACGGTCACGCCGCCCTTCACCTTCTTCTTGATGATGCCACGAATCGACTCGTCGGCGTCGAAGGCCTCCTTGATCTGCTCCCAGACTCGCAGGAAGTCGGCCTTCTTCTTCGACAAGACGACTATGCCTTCCTGGTCCTCCAGTTTCTCCAGAAAGACGTCGACCTCCTGTCCCGCTTCGACCTCTCCCGGACTGCGGAACTCGTCAAGCGGAACCGAGCCTTCCGACTTGAAGCCCAAGTCGAGGATCGCGGCTGAGTCGGTCACCCGCAGGACCGTTGCCTTTACAATTTCACCCTCTTCGATGTTCTTGAGGGTGTCCTCGTACATGGACAACATGTCCTCGTACTCTTCCTCAGAGTATTCCTCTTCATCGAAGAGGGCACGACGCGCGGCCAGCCCGCCGTTCGCTTTTTGCCGCTCTTTGATGGGTTCCGTCTCGGTGGGTGTCGATGGTGCTTCCGCTGCAACCTCTACCGCTTCTGCAGGAACATCGATCTGCTGAGGAATGTCTGCTGTGGTCTCCGCATCGGCCGAGGTCGTAACCTCGCTGTTCTCTTTTGTCATTAGGTTTGAAGACTTCGCCGTGGTCCGGCCCGGCGACCCCACAAGCTCTTAAATGAAGAAAAATGGGCGCTAGTATGCACCGCGGCGGCGTTAAACCGGACCTGCAACTTCTTCCGCCACAGGGACTAGACCGCGCCCCGGAATTAAAGTGGCAATCTACCCCACTGATTCAAGCCGTGTCAAGGCGCCCGGCGGCCGCATCCAGGATCTGCTGAACCTGCTCCTCGAAGCTCAATTCCGTGGTGTCGATTACAATCGAGGCATCCGCCTTCCGCAGCGGCGAGACTTCGCGCCCGGAATCAGCGGCGTCGCGGGTTACGAGCCGACGCGTCTCGGCTTGCACGCCCTCTTCCGTAACCTTTTCACCGCGCTGCAACAGCCTGCGCTCGGCGCGTACGCTCGACGATGCCTGCATGAAGACCTTCACGTCGGCGTGTGGAAAGACCACGGTAGCCATATCCCGGCCTTCGCAAACGACGCCACCGGAGTACTCCGTCGCCAGGCGGCGAAGGATCTCGTCGACACGCGTGCGAATCTCCGGAAAGACCGAGACCTTGGAAGCACAGGCCGACACGGAGGGCGACCTGAGCTCGTCGGTCAGCCGCCGCCCGTCCAGCACGACAGCCAGTGCGCCGGCATGCACTTCGGCGGTCACGCTCTGACTGGCCAGTTCAGAAACCCTCTCGGCCGGAACCACGCCGGCGGGGCTCGCCCAACCGTGCCGACAGGCGGCGACAGCGAAAGCTCTGTACAGCGCGCCGGAATCCAGGTGTAGAAAGCCCAAGCGTCGCGCTACTTCCTGAGCTGTCGTGCTCTTGCCGGATCCGGCGGTGCCGTCGATGGCGATGATCATCGCGTCTCCGTCTGGTCAACAGCGCGCGCTAGTTCGTCCCAGAAGCCGGGATACGATATCTCGACGCTGGCCCGGTTGTCGATACCCAGGCGGCTGTTCCGTGTCGCTCCCAGCACACCAAACGCCATGGCGATCCGGTGATCACCCCCCGTGACGACCTGGCCTGAGAGCGGAGACGAGATCCCTTCGACTTCGAGGCCATCGGGCCACTCTCTGACTCTAACGCCGAGGGCTTCCAGGTTCCGATGCAAGGTAGCGATTCGGTCGCTTTCCTTCACGCGCAGCTCCTCTGCACCCCGGATCACCGTGACGCCCTCCGCCCGTGCCGCGACGGCGGCGAGCACGGGTATCTCGTCCAGAAGTGTGGGAACCCATTCGGCCGGCACTTCGATACCGCTGAGCGCGGAGGGACGCGCCGTGACCTCACCGACTGGCTCCCCACCCTCTTCTCCAGTGATGCGTTCCTCTACCGAGGCTCCCATCGACTGCAAGGCCCGAAGGAGGCCCGTTCGACGACGGTTGAGTCCGACTTTCTCGATACGCACACCCTCGCCGCAGCAACCCAGTACAGCCAGCGCGATCCAGAAGGCCGCGGACGAGAAGTCACCTGGCACGGTCATGCGCAGAGGCCGGAGCCGTCGCGCTGCGGGTTCGAATCGCACCTGCCAGCCCGAAGCGACCTTTGATGTATCCACGTGACCACCCATCGCACGAAGCATGAGCTCAGTGTGATCGCGAGAGGGACCCGGCTCCAACACCGTGACCGGCACAGCGGCTGCGACCCCGGCCAGAAGCAGAGCGCTCTTCACCTGGGCGCTCGCAACCGGCGTCCGGTGCTCGATGGGCTGCAGGGCCCCACCGCTGATCTCTACAGGCAGGCGACCGGGCTCACCCACCTCTCGCAAGACGGCGCCCGCTGCGGCGAGTGGATCGATCACGCGACGCATGGGTCGGCGCCTCAGTGACGCGTCGCCATCCAGCACAGCCAAAACAGACCGGCCGGCGACGAGTCCCATTAGCAGCCGGGCCGTCGTCCCACTGTTACCGCATTCGATCACTCTCGACGGCGACTGGAGAGTCGCCGGACCAGACAACTCCAGGCACTCGTCGCGCTCGGGTAGGCGCGTGATCGCGACGCCGAGTGCCCGCAGCGCTTCCGCCGTCGATCGTACGTCTGCGCCAGTAGCGAGTCCGCGTACGCGACTCGTCCCGTCTGCAAGTGCTCCGAGTATCAGCGCTCGATGCGAGATGGACTTATCGCCAGGAACGTGGATAGTGATCATCTCTGGCGATCAGGCGCGAGCCACTTCGTCCCTGAATGGCAGCTCGATGGCGAGTCCGTCATAGGCAACGACTACATCACAGGCTCCCGCACAGGCTTTCTTGGCCTCGCGTTCCAATACATGAGGCCGCTCCGAATAGCGGGCGCTGAGGTGAGTCAGCGCGAGTCGCAGAACACCCGCCCGCTTTGCTATCTCGCCCGCCTGTTTCGCCGTCGAATGGCCCGTGCGCTGAGCCCGTTCGACCTCCTCTTCCGAGAACGTCGCTTCGTGGATCAGTAAGTCGCAGCCGCGAGCGATGTCGACCGTCGCCTCGCACGGCCGCGTATCTCCGGTGTAAACGACCGTGCGCCCGGGTCGCGCAGGACCCATGACCTGATCAGGCATCACCTCACGCCCGTCATCGAGCCGTGCCGTTTCCCCGTGCTGGAGGCGGCCAAAGAGCGGTCCCTCGGGCACCCCCAGTTCCCTGGCCTGCTCCGGAAAGAAACGTCCAGGGCGCTCGTCCTCACTGATGGCGTAGCCGACCGCTCCACCGGGGTGAGATACCGGGTAGGCGGTAATGGCACAGTCGGAGTGGCGTATCGACTGGCCCGGCATTAGCGGTTTGACCTCCACCGGGAAGGAAAGCTCCTCCAACTCGAGACCGACCGCCTCGCGCAGAAGATCGTCGGCACCAGGCGGCGTGAAGATGCCCAGCGGCTCCTCGCGACCTTGCAGGCTGAGCGTGCGCAGCAGTCCGACCGTGCCCAGGTAGTGGTCGGCGTGCATGTGAGTCAGGAAGATCTCCTTCACCGTGAAGCCCACGCCATAACGCATCATCTGGCGTTGGGTCCCCTCGCCGCAGTCGAACAGATAGAGGTCGCCTTCTCGCTGGACGGCAATCGCACTGGTATTCCGCGAAACCGTCGGCCGAGCAGAGGACGTGCCGATGAACATCACCCTGAACATGGAGGGATTATGGGCAGGCGATCAGAACTGGGCAACGCCAATAGCTTTCGTCTACCATCAGCTTCCGGTCATGCTATCGAACATCGCATCCACGCCGTCGGGCGGACGGGTTAGCCAACTGACGACTACGGTCGCGATCAGACCGCCGATGAAGGCGGGGATCAACTCGTACAACCGCGAACTGAGCGCTGGCGTCAGTTCCCAAATGAACGTGATCGCCGTACCGGTGATCAGGCCGGCCATGACCCCCGCACGCGTAGTACCGCGCCAGTAGAGGGCGAGAATGGAGGTGGGGCCAAAGGAGGCGCCGAGCCCTGCCCAAGCGAAGAGGACGAGCCAGAAGACCAGGGCCTCGGCCGTGAGGCCAACGACGACGGAGATCGTGACCAACAGCATGACCACGATCCGGCTGTAGAGGACCAATCGCTTCTGCGGGATGACCTCATCGCGATGGAGGATCTTCTCGTAGAAATCCCGCACGAGGCTTGAGGCGGCGACGAGGAGCTGCGAATCGGCCGTGGAGATTATGGCTGCGAAGATCGAGGCAACCACGATGCCGAAAGCCACGGGGTGAAGGAGTTGAGAGGCCAGGACAGGATAAAGGTGCTCGGTATCGCCTTCGGGCAGCATCGCCACATCGGGAAAGTAGACCCGTCCGGCCAGTCCGATGAACAGCGCCCCCCAGGCCATCACGACGTTCCATATCGTCCCGACTACGGCGGAGGCGCGAAGTTGGTCCGGGTCGGCGATCGACATGTACCGGACAATGATGTGCGGGTTGCCCGGTGAGCCCAGCCCGATGCCGAGGAATCCGAGGGCGACGCCGATGGAGAGGGCAAAAGCGTCTATACTCGTGGGATCGAAAGCCCTCAGCTCGTTGACCACCGCCAGCAGCCCGCCCTGGTCGGCTATGGCGATGACCGGGACCACTACCAGAGCGACGATCATGATGCACGCCTGCAGAGTGTCGCTGAGGCTAACGGCGAGAAAACCTCCCACGCTGGTGTAGGCCAACACGATCGCCGCCGTGAGCACAACTCCCACAGCGGGACTGAGGCCGAAGCTGGCGGCGAACGCTTTACCGCCGCCGACGAACTGCGACGACACGTACCCGACCATGAAGATCAGGATGATCGCGATGAGGACGGTGCGCAGCCGGCCGTCGCGATCGCCGAATCGCGCCGCGAAGAAGTCCGGAACCGTCACGCAGTCGTTCGCCTCGCTGAAGTGCCTGAGCCGGCGCGCATAGAACAGAAAGAGGAACATCTCGGCCACGATGTAGCCCGTCACCGCCCAGACCGCCCCTGCCCCGATCGAGTAGGCCATGCCGGTGACGCCGAGCAAGAGCCAGGCACTGCGGCCGGAGACCACAGCCGAAAGCGCAACGACAAAGCGGTGCATCCTGCGCCCGCCGACGAAGAACTCGCGAACGCCCGTGGAGGAAAAGCGGGCCGAGAGGAAACCGATCGCGACGATCACGCCCAGGTAAGCCAGAAAAGCGGCTACCGCGAAGGGATCCGCGCTGACGTAAAGCGAGGCGCCTTCTTGCATCAGCGACTCCGCCGCCCGACCCGGCGAGCCAGGACTACCGCCGTGGCGATGATCGCCAGCGGAAGCACGAACATGACGAGGACGAAGGATAGCGGCATGGAGTTACATTCTAGGTCCTGTGGCCAAGGACGCTAGGGTCGCTCGTCCGCTGACCGTGCGAGTGCGACGGCCTTGAAACCGCGCGAGATGGCCTGGCGTAGGAAGAGGAGAGGACACAGCTTAGGAAGAAGACGTCGTCATACGGAGGGAGTGTTCGTTATGGGGCCTTGGGATCCCGCTGTCATAGGGCCGATCGCTGGCACGCTCATGGTTATGTCCATCACCGCGGGCGTCGCCGGCGTCATGATCCTGCGCCCGCTGACCAGGCAACTGGGCGAGCTGTTGGAGCAGATGCGCCGTGACCGCAAGCAGCAGAACGAGCTGTTCACGTCTGGACGCATGACGGAGTTGATGGAGGGAGTCCTGGACAGGGTGGAGCGTCTGGAGGCGCGCCAGGATTTCACGGAGCGTGTGATCGAGACGGCCGGCTGGAAGGCGGAGGGTGGCCCGTCGCTGCCTCCCCGCCACCGTGCCGAGACGCGGGGCCGTGCCGAAGAGTCGTGAGCCGCACGGGCCCGAGCCCAAGCCATAGCCGGGGAGCCCAATGCCTGGAGAACTGATTCCCATCGTCTTGTTCATGTCGATCGCTGCCGTGGCGATTTTTCGTCCGCTGACGACGCGGATCGGGAAGCGGCTGGAACAGGCGCACGCAGAGCGCAAGCTGGGTCAAGACCCGCAAGTCGAGCGCATCATGCACCTGATGGAGCGACTGGTGGATCGGATGGACCGTCTGGAGGATCGCGTCGACTTCACCGAGCGTATGCTGGAGCGACAGAGGATTCAGGCACAGCTGACCGAGGGGCCACCGAGACAGGAGCCCGAGCCGCAGGGTCGACCCTAGTTCGGTCGGTTGGCAGCCGAGAGGAGGAGAGGTAGAGAGTGGACTGGGACATGGTAGCACCGATGATCATCTTGGTTACGGTCACTCTCTCTGTTGCCGGCGTATTGATCCTCCGCCCCCTGGCCAAGCGCCTCGGGGACTTGATCGAGATCACCGCGCGCCGCCAACCGAGAGGTGAGCGCTCGGAAGATCTCACGCGTCTCACGGAAGTGGTCGGCCACCTGGCTGACCGAATGGAGAAGCTAGAACAGCGGCAGGACTTCGCCGATCGTATTCTGATTTCGTTGGAGCGCGCCCAGACGAATTCTTCAACCCAACCGAATGAGCTTAGGGCTAGAGACCGAACCAGAAGCTAGAAGCGGCTGTTTGGCTTGACAGCCCGGGCCTGTCTCGCATCATCTCTCCACGTAGAAACTGCACGCTACTTATGGAACCGGTCGGGTGCACGCTACGTTGCTGCACTCAGAGCGTGACCCGGGAGTTGACGATTGGCACGCTTAGCCTGGCGAGCCGTGTGGCGTAGGCTTGGTCTGAGAACTGGTCAAAGGAGCACCATGCTGATGAGAGCCCTCGCGTTCCTTGCCGTCTCCACAGTCCTTCTCGGCGGGGTCCGCCCACAAGCGGAGAGCGATGATGGGCGGATGCTGATCCGAAACATCGCTGTCAGCGGCCAATCCGTCGTCTTTTCCTACGCGGGCGACCTCTGGCGGGTCGGACTTGATGGCGGCCCGGCCGAGCCGCTTACCACTGGGCCGGAGGACGACGACTTTCCCGTCTTCTCGCGAGATGGTTCGACCATCGCGTTCGCGCGACGCGGCGCCGACGATTGGGATGTTTACCTGGTTCCCAGCGACGGCGGTCCGGCCAGCCGACTGACCTATCACCCGGAGGCGGATATCCCGAGGGAGTGGAGCGCGGACGGCGACAGCGTGTTCTTCTTATCGCATCGCGACGAGGAACAGATCTTTCGACTCTACGTCACGTCACGGAACGGTCCGTTCCCCACCGCGCTCCCCTTGCCGAGGGCATGGGATGCGGCGCTATCGCCCCTGGACGAACGGATCGCCTACGTGCCGATAGCGAGACCCGGCGAGCTGTCTGGATCCGAATGGCAGTACTATCGCGGCGGCATGACCTCGCGCATTTCGATCGTGAACCGCGGGAACGGCAGGATCGAGATGCTGACGAACGAGCCGGTCAACGACCGCGACCCGATGTGGGCGGGTACGAAGGTCTATTTCGTCTCCGACCGCTCAGGCACGTTCAACCTCTACGGGTACGACACCCAGACGCGTGAGATCGACCAGCTGACCGAGTACGAGACGTACGGAGTCGAGTCAGCGGCCGCGGGCGGGGGACTGATTGCCTTCGTGCAAGACGGGTACATTCGGACCCTCGACCCCGACAGCGGCACGATCGAAACGCTCGAGATCGAAGTCGATCCCGACAGCACTGAACTGCAGCCGAGAACCGTCGACGGCGCGAACTGGATCCAATCGGCATCGCTGGGGGTGTCCGGTAACCCGGCGGCGTTCGCCATGCGCGGCGACGTGTTGATCTTCAACACCGATACGGGCGAACATCAGAAGCTCACGACCACATCCGGCGCGGTCGAGCGTTCTCCCGCCCTGTCACCCGACGGTCAGTGGATCGCCTACTTCTCGGACGAATCGGGCGATTATCAACTACGGGTCCAATCGCTGAGCGATTCGGGGGATGTCCGGGTGATCCCGGTGGAGCTCCAGCCGAGCTTCTACCGCGAGCTCGTCTGGTCGCCCGACTCGAAGAAGGCTGCGTTCTCCGACAAGGAACTGACCCTCTGGGTCGTCAGCGAAGAGACAGGCGGCGCTCGCAAAGTCACAACGTCCAGCCACTCGTTCCAGAACGAGTACCAACCTGCATGGTCACCCGACGGCGCCTGGCTGGCCTACTCCCGGTACGAATCGAATGGCCTGCGAGTGATCTACCTTTATCACGTCCAAACGGGCCGAAGGATACCGGTCACCAGCGGACAGGTGAACGCGGAGCATCCCGTCTTCGACAAGAGCGGTAACTATCTCTTTTTCGTGGCCAGTAACTCGGCGGCGTTGGGCGAGTTCGGCTGGAGCCTGCTGTCGGGGACCCTTATGCGGCCGCATGTGACGCGCCGTTTGAACGTGGCCATCCTGAGGGAGGGCATGCCTTCTCCGGTCCTGCCTGTGACCGGCGAGCCGAATCCTGAGGCCGGCTCTCCATCCGAGGTTCCGGCCCCGCCTCCCTCGGGTCGGGAGCGAGGACGGTCAGCGGGTGGGTCGCAACAGGGAGCGGCCGTCGCTATGGCCGGCGTGCGTAACCGCATCATATCGCTTCCCGCTCCGGCGATGGACTATGCCGATCTCATCCCGGGCAGCCCCGGAGTGCTGTACGCGCTCGTGACCGAGTGGGCTCCTTCCCCGGGTGTGGGCATGTCGCCGTCCCAATCGCTGTATCGTTATGACCTCAACGAGCCGCGGGAGATCGAGAGGATCATCGAAAAGGTGGATGACTATTCGGTCTCTCTGGACGGTCGGAGGGTTTTGTACCGTGCGGATCGCGACTGGGCTATCGTCACGACAGAAGAGGCCGCAGAGCCCGGCGCAGGCGTGCTGGATCTGCAGTCGATCCAGCTGGAGGTCGATCCGGCGGCTGAGTGGCGCGAGATCTACCACGAGGCGTGGCGTTTGATGGAGGATTTCTTTTACGACCCCAACCACCATGGTGAGGATTTGCGAGCGCTCGAGCGTCACTATGCGACCTATCTACCCACGATAACGCGGCGGCACGACCTCAACCTGCTCATCGCGAAGGCGCTGGGACACATATCGGTGAGCCACCTGAGTGCAAGAGGCGGCGACATGCCTTCGCGCGGTGAACCAAGCCGCATCGGGCTGCTGGGCGCCGACTACGAGATCGACGAGGGGTACTATCGCATCACTCGAATCCTCAGGTCGGGACCGTACAACTCGGGACATCCGCTTCTCAGCGCACCGCTGGACCAGCCCGGCGTGCACGTGCGCGAAGGCGACTACCTGCTGGCCGTCGATGGCCGGGCGATCACCACGGAACAGAACCTCTATACCTACTTCGAGGGTACCGCTCTCACACCGACTGTGATCACCGTGACATCCGACCTGGAAGAACTGACGACTCGCTCGTACACGGTAGTCCCCCTGCCCGGCGAGAAGACTTTGAGACGCTGGAATTGGGCGGAACGGAACCGGCGTGCGGTTACGGAGGAGTCGCAGGGAATACTCGGGTACATCTTCGTTCCGAGCTTCAGTTCCTGGGGGCTCGAGGTGGTCTTGGCGCAGTTGCTGGCGAACTCGGACAAGCGAGGCCTGATCATCGACCAAAGGTTCGCACCGGGTGGAATCACCTCCGATTTTCTGATCGAGCTGCTGAATCGAGAACCATTGTACTACTATATGTTCCGACACGGCGAGGATCTGGCCGTGCCCGCCAACCCTCTGCCGGAGGCGAAGGTGCTGTTGATCAACGACGTCAACGGCTCTGCCGCCGAGACGTTCGCCTTGATGTTCAAGTTGTCCAACGCCGGCAGGATCATCGGCACGCGCACGATGGGCGCGGGGATAGGCCCTTACGGCTATATCCCTCCGCTCATCGACGGCGGTCGCGTCAGCATTCCGAACCGGGCCGCGTTTAACCCGGTGGGCACATGGGACATCGAGAACATGGGAATCGAGCCGGACATCGAGGTTGAGTTCGGTCCCGAGGAGTGGTGGGAGGGTCGCGACCCGCAACTCGGGACCGCGATCAGGACCGTACTGCAGATGATCGTCGACAATCCGCCGCTCGAGGTGAAGAAACCCGCCTACCCGGTTCACGGGAAGCAGGAGGAGGGGTCCCGATGAAGTTTGGCCAATCCGTTTCCGTCATCGCTCTAGCGTGCACCGTACTCGCTCTCACAGGCTTCCGCGGCGGCGCAGGCCGTGCCCCGTGCGAAGGGGATGGAATGTCGATCAATAGAACAATAGAGCATTCGAGTTAGGAAGTGCGCTCTAAACGGACAGGAAATGTTTCATCGACATTCCCAACTACCTTCCTCAATCACGGATTGATCTCGTAGCGGTGCGTGATCCTCGAATTCAAGGAGTTCGAAACCGAGCAGTATTTTTCCTTCGACAACTTGATCGCTTCCTCCAGCGCCTGCGCCGGAATGTCCGAGCCCCAGACCCTGTAAACGACCTCGATGTCCGTGATGCGCTTGGGAAGGTCCGACGAGATCTCGGCTTCGGCTGCGACCTCGAAATCATCCACAGCCAGTCTCTTCTTCCGGAGAATCGACAAGACATCCATCCCCGTACACCCGCACAGAGCCATGAGCAACAGTTCGGTGTTGCTGGCTCCGGCACCGAAGCCACCCTTATCCTTCTTCACGTCGATGACGATGCCGTGACCGCTGCCCGAGGTGCCCACGAACTGGAGTCCTTGGTTCCAAACGACCTTGCCACTTGGCATGCTTCCCTCCTTTCCACTGCCAGATAACGCACCCGTGGTCTCAGCACAAGCGCCGCCTTACCATTCGGGCCTGATAGATCCCTGACCCTGGCCGCAGACGCCAGCCCTGAACAGTTGCGCCTGAATTCGCGGTCGCCTATCTAGAAGGGTTACCCCGAGATCAGCGCACGAGATATCGCTATAACCTGGAGGTAGGAGATGCGATCACTGTTTCGCATGTTGACGCTCGCCGGCATCGCCCTGACTTGGGCCGCGCCCGTCGGCACGGCGCAGGTCGCCCAAGAGGCCGTCGACCTCGATATCGTCCGCGCCATACGGGAGGAAGGCCTGGAGAATTCGCACATCGAGAAACTGGGCGGTTACCTGACCGATGTCATCGGCCCGCGCCTGACAGGCTCGCCGGGCATGATGCGGGCTAACGAGTGGACGGCCGAAGTGCTGACGGATTGGGGGCTGACGAACGTCGTCGTCGAGCCCTGGGGCGAGTTCGGGCGCGGTTGGGAGAACATCTCGTACGGTGGTCGCATCACCGAGCCCTACGTTCAGATATTGAGCGGCTACCCGGTCGCCTGGACTGGTTCCACGAACGGCGTGTCGAAGGGCTCGGCTGTCGTCGTCGAGTTCGAGAGCGTTGCAGATCTGGAGCAGTACCGTGGTGAGCTTGAAGGCGCGTGGGTACTGACTGGGGAACCTACGGTCATGGAGCCGAATTGGGACCCGAGCCCACTTCGAGAACCTCTTGAATCTCTACTCGCTCCACCAGAGGCGCGCGAGCGGGACGCGGAGAACTGGCAGCGGCGCATGGCCGAGTATCGTCGCATGCGGGCGATGCGCGACTCGGTCTCGGCGTTCCTACAGGAGGAGAAGATCGCGGGCGTACTCACGGAGTCGTCTCGCACCTACGGTCTCCTGCGACTGGGCGGCGGAAGCGGACGCGTTATCGAAAACGCGATACCGGCGCCGGAGCTGGCCGTGACTCACGAGCAGTACGGGCAAGTCTACCGGAACGTGAAACGCGGGATACCCGTCCAACTAGAGATCGAGATCAAGAACGAGTTCTTTGAGGACGATCTTCAGGCCTACAACACTCTGGGTGATATCCCTGGCAGCGACAAAGCCGACGAGTATGTGATGCTGGGCGCGCACCTCGACTCGTGGCACGCGGGCACCGGCGCCACCGACAACGCCGCGGGATCGATCGTCATGATGGAGGCGATGCGAATCCTGAAAGCTCTGGACGTGCAACCGCGCCGCACCATTCGGATCGCTCTTTGGAGCGCCGAGGAGCAGGGGTTGCTCGGCTCGCGGAATTGGCTGGAGAATCACCAGGAGCTGTGGCCTCAGATCTCGGCCTACGTGAACGTGGACAACGGTACCGGCCGCATCCGCGGCGTTTGGGATCAGATGAACGAGGCCGCGATCCCGGTATTCGAGCAGATCCTCTGGCCGTTCACCGACCTGGGCGTCGTGGCGGTGAGGCA
>Ga0209536_100007731_pt1 | contig 16273 bp, 13 predicted proteins | sample DeeMarSeWOR28_12_FD_187461 | JGI IMG/M metagenome (GOLD analysis project Ga0209536, IMG submission 187461) | Marine sediment microbial communities from White Oak River estuary, North Carolina - WOR-2-8_12 (SPAdes) (version 2) | ecosystem: Environmental > Aquatic > Marine > Intertidal zone >...
AAAAAGGGTTTTTGGGATCGAAGACTGTGTTGGTAAATCGCGCGAGCGACCAATTCTTTGCCGGTACCGGACTCACCACGAATAAGTACAGTGGCATCGGCCGATGATACCCTACCGATGGCCTTGTAGACATCCTGCATGGGTTTGCTGCGGCCAATTATAGCTTCCCGGGAAGCGTCATCCGGCATGACGTCCATTTCTATCGGTGAACGCATAAAACGCCCTGCTTCCAGAGCCTGTTTGATAACCGCCAGCATGTCAGGGATTTCGAAAGGTTTGAGAATATAGTCAAAGGCTCCCATTTTGGTGGCTTCGATGGCTGTCTCGGTTGTACCGAAAGCTGTCATTATGATCACCGGAAGTTTGGGCTCTATATCGTGGATAGCCTGAAAAGTTTCCAGTCCGTTCATTCCCGGCAAGCGCACATCCAGTATAACCAAATCCGGAACTTTAGTTTGGATTTTTCCCAAACCCGCTTCACCGGAAGCTGCACTTTCTGCATTGTAGCCTTCTTCGGTCAACAGCTTATGAAAGCTTTTGCGCAACTGATCGTCATCATCGATGACCAAAATATTGCTCATCGGGTAACTCCTTTTATCGGCAGGGTAATAATGAAGGTCGTTCCTTGACCTTCCTTGGATTCGATATCGATTCGTCCGTGATGTTCCTCGATCGTGCGGCCGGCAATACTCAATCCCAAACCCGTACCCTCTTCTTTGGTTGTAAAAAAAGGTTGTATCACTTTTTCCTGAAGTGATTCAGGGATTCCCGGACCCGTATCGCTTACTCGGATGACAGCCTCTCTCTGATTTAAACGGTTTCGCGCTTCTTCTTCCTGAATGACAATAGAGCCGCCTTTTGGCATGGCCTCACAAGCATTCACGATTAGATTGACGATGACTTCCTTAAGCTGTTCCGGGTCGGCTTCGATTTTCGGAAGCAGTCCCTGACGTTCAACCTTGACGCTCACATCATAGGATTTTAAACGATGTTCCAACAATTGAATCGCCTGGTCAACAATAATCGAAGGCCTGATGGGTTCCATTTTGAGCTTCGGGGGTCTTGAAAATTCCAAGAAATTTTGAACAATCGTATCAATATGACGAATTTCTTCTGAAATAACATCAAAATCCTCTTTCTGGATCTCAGACAATTCAAGGGATCGGCTCAGGGAAAATAAACGCATCTTGACGGAAGTAAAGGGGTTACGGATGCTGTGGGCCATTCCGGCGGCCAGCTTTCCGACGAGCGCAAGCTTTTCTGCCTGCAAAAGGGATTCGCGGCTTTTTACGAGCTCAGACTGTGTTTGGTCGACATCTTCAATTAATCCACGGACTCTGCGGCTGAGAGCTTTTACTTCATCCTCGGATCTGTTTTCTTCTTCTTCTCTGCCTGCTTCAGCACTTATACGGCGCACCGGTCCCAGAATGTGATTTACCAGGACAAAGGCTAAAAGTACAGCTAACAAAAAACTGATAATCATTGCCACCCCGGCCATGATTCTAAGTTTTATAGCCTGGGAATGACTTTCGGCTTCCGCCGTTAAAATGCGTTGCTGGTGAAACTTTTTGTAATCCTCACAATGCTCCAAGACCCTGAAAAAATGATTACGTGCCTCCTGATGAAGTTCTGCCCCGCCTTTGCGTTCTCCGGCTTCGTAAAGCTCAATAACACGGTCTTTTTTGGTGATATATTTTTGATACTCAGCATCAATTTCTTTTATGGCCCTGCGCTCGCGCGCGCCTTCTGCATAAAGGCTGGCTTCTTTAAGCCTTGCTCTGAAAATCTGACGGTATTCCCCGAGTTGTCTGAGCCAGTCCGGGTCTCCATCAATAAAATAATACGACACAAAACCCTTTTGATTAACCAGAGCAGTCTCTAGGGCTTCGGCTGCCTGAAAGGCGGCCAGATTCTTTTCTGTAATGGAAGCCAACAGCCCTTCCATCTGATAGGTATACCAGACCAAAACCAGACCGCCCAACAAGGTGATCAACACCAAAGCAACTAAAATCATATAAATACGGACTCTCAGACTGAACCTGTGCCTCATTTTCCGAGCTTCCTTTTATTCTTCATTGGGTGTCTGAGGCTATGTTTTGTTCGCTTCCCCGAATTTTTCCAACGATAGAAAATGATAGATGATAAATATCTGTTAAATAAAAACAAAAAACTGACTGTTTTTACTCTAACTCCAAGTTTTTTTGCAACTATTTTCCGCAACGTTAAAGGCAAGCTTTGTCGCACCCATACTCAAAGTTAGATTTTCACTCCGACATAAAAAATGGGGGCGTTTTTATTATTCAATTTTTTGCACCATATGGCCTGAGCCCGGCATCCCTCGTAGACTTCCTGGGCATGGCTGTCAAGCGGGCGGCTGTGAGTCATTTTGTGTCAGGATTATTTACAGAATGTAAAAGAAATAGGGGATGCCGGTGGCTGCCAATGCCATCCAGACATCGGGTGCTTTTTTCAGATTCAATCTGTGTGCTAACCACCCGGGCAACCCAAATTAAGCCAGTACGAGGGCGCAGGCTGTTTTTTTCATTGATAGTATAGTCCGCTCTGATTGAAATATTTAGATAAACGGATTTGGCACAATTCCTGCGTATTTATGATGGAGAGATGCAATATTTCCCAATGCAGTATTTATCCTCCAGAGAAATAATGAGATTTAAAAAGAATGAGAGGCATGATTGCAAAAGGAGAAATAATGAAAAACAAATCTTTGATCCTTTTAGCCCTTTTTGTCCTATTTGCAGGTAACACGGATTTCAACCTGGACGCTGCACAATATAAGATGTATCGGACTTACCTTGTTAACAGATCACATCATTATGTTGAATATACGTTAGAAAGCATTGAATATGGCATGATAAGCCAGGCGGGTGTATTGCCTCCTGAAAAAGATTGCGAGAGCGAATTGAACGTATCTCTAAAAAAGGGCATTTCGGAAAGCGCCAATCTCCCCTGGGTATTAAAGTTGGACATCCCTTTGGGTGAATACAAAATCTGTTTGAGGTTTCCTCAGAAGGATGAGAAGTGCTACACGAAAATTTTGAGAAAATCTGATTATTACAATTCGCTGATTCCGTATTGGGAGATTGAAGACGAACCGACAGAACATAGGCGGGATGGGATCAAGGACGAAGGTAACAGCGACTGCGAGGGTAATTTCCAAAAACGATTCAACGCTTCATGGATAAAAAAGAAATAACCCTACTGATGCGCTGTTTTGCAATAACATGGCCCTCTTTTTAAACGGGTTAAAGCGTTATTAAGCGCTGGAAATCAAAGGGTTTCAGGGCCATTTCAACCCGATTCGCATTTTTTACCAGTATTTGAGTAGTTTCCGAATTTGCTCGCTTTGACGTTTGTGTTCTGCGGTGTCTTTTTTTTCCAGTGCTTGTGCAAGTTTTTCCAGAAGATCTTCCAATTTTATCGGCTTGAGCAGGTAGTCAAAGGCGCCCAGTTTCATTCCTTCAATGCTTGTTTCCACCGACGCATGGCCGGTGAGCAACAGCACTTCGGCCTCCGGCTGAATTTTTTTAATCTCACGCAACGTTTCGATCCCATCCATACCACCGGGCATCTTGATATCCAGAATGACCACATCAAAAAACTTGTTTTGCATCAGCTTCACAGCCTCTTCACCGCTGCGGCAACCGGTGGTATTGATGTTTCGTTTTTTGAGGCGATTCATCAAGGTGTCCAAAAAATCTTCTTCATCATCAACGACCAATACATTAAAATAGTGCATCTGGCCTCCTTCTCATCAACTCGGTTGAATTGTATTTTATTTTTTATCCGGGGTAACGATCGGAATAATGATGGTAAACATACTACCTTTGCCCTGCTGACTTTTACACGTGATCGTGCCACCCATCTTTTCGATAATGTTGTAGCTGATCCACAGGCCGAGCCCCGTTCCTTTTCCGCTGCCCTTGGTGGTGAAAAAAGGATCAAAAACCATCTTTTGCTGGTCATCCGAAATTCCCGGGCCATCGTCTTTTACCGTAATCCATATGCGTGTGTCAATCCGTCGGCTTTTTACTTCAATGATCCCCTCTTTGCCGATGGCGTCAATGGCATTGGATATCAAATTCAAGAATACCTGTTGCAACTGCGCCTGATCTGCGGCGATGATCGGCAGGTTTTCAGCCAAATCTGTTTGAATATCGATGTTGTTGATGCGCGCGTAATTTTCTAAGATGTCGATGGTCTGATTGATGGTCTGGTTGATGTCGACATCCTCCAGCCGTGGCTCCATGCGGCGAGCATATCCCAGCATATTGTGCACAACCTTGCGGGCGCGTTCCACATGGTCTTCAATTTTTTTGATCGAGGTTTTAAATTCTTCATAATTGGGGCTGTTTTTGAACTCTTCTTCAGCCAAAAGATCTTCCATCCAGCCGGTCTTCTGGATGATGACCGCCAGCGGGTTATTGATTTCGTGGGCAACGCCGGCAGCCATTTTCCCCAACGCTGCCAGCTTATCGGACTGAACCAGCTGAGCATTGAGCTCGTCCATCTTCCGATCATTTTCCATCAACTGGCGGACGGTCAGTCGGGTGGTAAAAAGAACGGTGAGCACAATGGCCAAAATTCCGGCCACAATAATCCCGACTTCCACATTGCGGGTTGCAAATAGGCTGCGCATTTCCTGGCGCACATCGCGGCTGATGACCAGCAGCCAGCTTTTATTTTTCAACCAGCACCCGGCGTAAAGGATTTGCCGGTGTTGGCCAGTGCTTTCTTCTGTGATTGAAGTACCTTTGCCGAACGAGGAGACCTTAATATTGGAATTGGATAAAATGTCTCCTGTGAAACGGGAACGGGTTTGCAGAATGCCGGATTCATTGATGATGAATGAATCACCGGTTCTGCCGATCTGGGCAGCGTGGACGATACCGGCAAAAATATCGGGGTCGACCGTGGCCCTCAGTATCCACCGTCTTTGGTTTTCCCGGCGGCTGACGGCAATAATGAAGTGCGGCAGCTGGCGAAATCCCATGTAGACATCACTAATGTAAACTCCTTTGCTCATTACCTCGACAAACCAGGCTTGGTTATAATAATTTTTACCCTTCAGATCATACGGGCCGATGTAGGCCAGATGATTGCCCAACTGATCGATAACCCCGAGGTCCACAAATGCGCCGGCCCTCTGATTCATCACCATCAGGGTCTGGGCGATTCTACGGTCGTCGATCATTTCTTCGAATGCGTGGGTATCGGCCATAGCCCCTAAAATCGCCGTGCGTTCTTTTAAGAACAGGTCGATGGCTTCGGCCTGTGACTCGGCGCGATAGCGAATTTGTTCGACGATTTTATCGGTATACAGCCGGGCAAACCGTTCGTAAATCGTTACTCCCAAAATAATGAGGGGCGCAAAGGATACCAGCAGGGTAATGAAAATGATTTTTTTTTGAAGACTTGAATAAAGCGTTCGTTTCATTTTCGAAAAACCATATGTTCCTTATCGACGCACTATCCTGGTGTTCGCTGCGTCGGTAGAGTTTACACCAGCCCGAGGATGTTCCACCATAATGCGGCGACCAGCACCAAAAGCCCCAGCAGAATAGGAGTGGCGACAAGGCCGGCCTTCGTCAGATCCGAGGATCTAAAGTAGCGGTAGCTGTAAGCAATGGCGTTGGGCGGACAGCCGATGACCAGCAAAAACGCAAAAGACGTTGCCATTCCAAGACACAGCGCCAGAATGGTCGGATCAACGCCTTCCAGCTGGGCCATGGGGATGACAATCGGTAAAATCAGCGCCGCCGCGGCCACATTGGCCATGGCATTGGTTACCAGGGCTCCGAAAATCCCGACGCCGATAAACAGCAGGAACCAGCCTCCCCCCTGGACCAACGGGAAAAAGAGATAGGCGAAATAATCCGCAGCTCCGGAATAACCCATGGCCAGACCCAGCGAAATCCCGCCGCCAAAAATAAACAACGCTGTGCCCCACTCCAGGTTTTTGTGGATATCTTCCCACTCCAGCACATTCGTCAACACCAAGGCTGCCACGCCGAGCATGCCGGTGACCGAGTAATCTATACCATGAATTCCCTTGGTTAACCACAAGATAAACGTTAGCCCTGCGATACCAAGCGTCTTTTTCTCCAACGCGGTCCATGCACCGAGATCTTCCTCAAACTGCGGCAATTTATATTTCGGATCCGGCCGAAACACCAGGTAGGCAATACCTACCGCCGCCGGCACGGTGATGAGGGCGCCCGGCAGGGCGTATTTGATCCAGTCAAAAAAGGTAATTTCAATATTTGTGAATTCCTTCAGAAACGCGGCCGCAACCATGCAGCGGCCGCCCCCGACGAGGGTGCCCATCCCTCCGGCAGAGCAGGCAAAGGCCAGAGAGATCATCATAAAACGGGAAGTATTGGTATGGGGATCAATACCCACCGCGCGCATCAGAGGCAGCATGGTTACAATTCCGATGGCACAGGCAGCGGCATCATGCATAATTGTAGAGGCCAACCCCAAACCGATGGATATGATAAAGGTAAAGCGGGTCACACTGCTGCCGGCTTTTTTAACGATAAAATAGCTAAGGCGTTTGGTTAAACCGGCCTTGTCTAACGAAATCGCAAAGATCAGGCAGCACATGATAAAGATAACCACCGGATGCATGTAGGGCGCCCAGGCATCTTTGACATCAGCCACACCCATGACAACCAGAAAAACACCGATGCAGATTGCCGTAATTTCCAGGGGGATAGGCTCTGCAATGAACAGAAAAATCAACACTGCCAGCACCGCCAGAAAACGTTTGGCCTTGGGTGACAGGCCATCGACATAGTCGACCTCAATGTCGGCTAAACCCAGCTCGACGGACTTGGCATGCAAAAAGGCCCGGGAAGCATTCTGGCCGCCGGGATTTTTGGCCTGCACGCTATACCCGTTGGAAAGGTTTTTACCTGGGGAGACCAGCGTAAAATGTTCAACGATGTGCGCTGCTAAAATCTGTTTGTCATCTCCGCTGACGGTAAATCGAACACCTTCGGGTCTGGGCAAAAGCAAGACGATAACGCCGAGAGCAAACGCCAGACAGAGCTGAAACCACTTTGATTTGAAAATCATAGTATATCCTCATACGCCGTTGGTTGGAAATAGAACCAGAATTTACCCGGCAGCCGGCACGTCCCTCAGCGCAATGCAGAGCTGCCAACGTTTGCCTGATTCGGTTTAATTCGCGCCATCTTTCTAATAATTATATTTTCGTTTTCGGATGAGCACTAATTAACTGACGGGTCGGGGTATTTTCCCCGTCATGCCCGCAAAAGCGGGCATCCAGGTTGGCCGATTCAAAGTTGCCTGGATTCCTGCTTTCGCAGGAATGACGATATTTATAGCAGAAAACTCCCCGACCCCTCAATTAAATATAATGATGCTATCAGCAAGCCGCATGCCATTTGCCAAAGGCCAGAGATTTAAAAAAAATCATTGAGATTTCGATAGATTAACAAGAGATACAGTTGATAGGGTTCTGATGAATAGCGGGCTTTCTGTCAGATTTTTTTACAGGGTGTAAAGACGCGACAGCCTCGATCAGAAACTGGCGGCTTAGGCCTAAGCCGATGAGCGAATTTGTTGAATGTCTTTTTCGATTTTTTCCTTGTAAAACCTTACCCGCGCCGGATTAGACATGATCATGTCAATTTGACGGGTATGCAACGACAGATACCCGAGGATCTCCACGCGTTTTTTCATATGCTCCATATCGTAATTTTCAATGCGAGCCCTCAAGTTGTCTTCATCGATTTCCACCCGGAAACCATCTCTCTCCAGAATCTCTGCAATAAATTCAACCCGGCCGAGCCTTCTTTCGAAATCCGCGGCCCCCCCCTTAAATTGGAAGTTGATGTAATTTTCCGATGGGCGCTCACCGACGAGAGCTTCGAGGATCGAAAAATGATACCCCAAGCGCGTGTTTAGACTGCAATAATGTTTTGATATCATAAAATAATTACGTTCTGCATAGGGCGAAGGCATGCCGGCTTCCAATCCGCGCTTGGTAGTGGATTGAAACATGACCGATAAAAACCCTTTTCCGTCGAGGGCCGGAGGACCCTCCCAGGGAACGGCAATAAATCCTTTCCAAAAGGCTAACATCGGAATACAGGCGATGTTTTCCAGCTTGACATATTTGCCTTTGACTTCTTGCTTAAACCCATCATCCAGGTTTAAGATCCACCATTGCATGGGCACTTTATAGTAAAGCCGTTTGCTGGAGCGTTCCGCAAAGTTATGATCCTTGCCGAAATTAAACATTTCATGGACCGATTTTTCATGGATAAATCGGGTAATATCATGAAGGGTTCGGCAATTTGCGGAAGTGAAATTCGCAGCATCCGGATCTAGGAGGTTTAACGGAATAATGTGTTTGCTGACCTCAGCTAAGATTTGATATACGGGACTGCCCTTCATGAGACTTTTTTGCGGTGCGGTTAGCGCCAGCAGGCGCTCGATTCGCCCACGGTAAATCTTGCGGGCGCTGGCATCCACGGTTACCCAATCTCCTGTTTTTAGCATATCCAGCACCCCGGGAACTCCAAACAGTGCCGGGACTTCGAATTCTCTGGCCACATTGGCCAGGTGGCCGGCAAATCCTCCCATTTCCGTGACCACGGCAGCTGCCCGGTTTAAGAGGGAAGCCCAGCGAGGTGACGCCTGCCGGGCGACCAGCACACTGCCGGACGGAAAAGCCAGTACATCAGATCCTTTCTCAACAGAATACACATTACCGCATGCTGTTCCAGGACTTGCGGTAACACCTTTTTCTGAAAGGATTACCTGTTCATCGGGCGTCGGACGCACGGCCGGCTGGCGTGCGCGGGGAACCTCTTTTTGCTGAAGCGGTCTGCACTGCAGCACAAAGATTTCTTTTTCGGAACTGATGGCCCATTCAATGTCCTGGGGAGAACCATACAGCTGCTCCAACGCCACGGCCATTTCAGCTAAGGCAAGTACCTGGGCATGATCGATGGAAGGCAGCAATCTGGCATCATCGATGACATCCATCCGGCAAACACCTTCTTCCGGATAGCAAACAAATTTTTGTTCTTTAAGGTTGATGGTTTCCCGTACGATCGTCATCGGCCGCGTTCGGGAAACCACAAATAGATCACAGGCATCGCTGCCTTCCACAACAGACTTGGGCAGCCCCCAGGCTGCGTTGATATAAATAGATTCATCGTGAATATCCACCGGGTTGCGGGTATAGGTGACACCGCCGGCCAGGCCGTCCACCATGACCAGACATCCGACACACATGGCGATATCTTCGTCTCTGAAGCCTTTGTTCAATCGATAGGTAATGGCTTGCAGGCTGTATTTGCTGGCCAGTATTTCCTTGTAGGCTTCAAAGACGTTTTCAGAACTCACGTTCAATACGGATCGATACTGGCCGGCAAAAGAGCTGCCGGCGACGTCTTCGCCCAAGGCGCTGCTGCGCAAGGCGACCGTAATTTTTTTTCCGGCCGTCTTTTCCAACCGCTTCCAGGCTGAAGTGATTGCCGCCATGATATCCGGTGGGATCTCGGAGCGAATTATCATTTGCTGGATTTCGGCACTGAAATTGTAAAGCGCTTCAATGTCGTCGGTATCTGTGGCCTGAAACCGTCTATCGGTTTCGGTCTGAAGATCGTTGTGCTCGATAAACCGCTGGTAGGCGTAAGCGGTGATGACAAAGCCTTCGGGAATGTTTAATTTAGTATTTTTTTTGATTTCGCCCAGGTTGGCCATTTTGCTGCCGACCAGATCGGCCGAATTTTTATCCACCGATAGCAAAGGGATGAGCAGCCGCTCGTCTCTGATGGCTTTTTTAGGAATGAGGATCTGATTTATAGTTTGTTGGAGATAATCGTAAACCGCAAACAGGTCGCTGTATTTTTCAGGTGCCAGGCGACCCAGGTGCTTGATCATGTTAAAAACATTTACCAAAACAGAAGTGCAGGCAGCCCGGATAAAGCCCATACCAAAGGGGCGGCTGCCGGTTAAGGCCTGTTCGATATCGGCCATAATGTCAAGGGCGCGGTTGTTGGCGTTCAGCAGCAATTTAAAGCTATGGTATCGGTCTCTAAATTCTACCCGCAGGGCTTCGACATTGGATGGTTCTTGCAGCGGCCTTCTTTTTAACAGCTGTTGCAGCTTATTATGGAAGAGTCCCATCAGAATACAAAAACATAACTCTTTTTCAAAACAAATAACGAATAAACAATAACGTTAACTCCGGAGGACTGCGTCTGCGGGTGTTATTCCGCTTTCCACCTTTTAATTCTGGTCCTCTGATTCTAGTGCTCCAGCTTCATGCCCCAGCCTTCAAACATATACATGAAGGCAAAACCGTACCAGACGGTGTAGATCACATAGAAGATCAGCGAAAAAATCACGATGCCGTACCGGTCCGCTATTTTCTGGGGTTCGATTTTATAATAGTTATAGGACGTTTCGACCGCTTTCTTTTTAACGGTATCGACCATCGTGGCTTCCTTAAACTTTTTTTGCTTTTTCAAGTCCTTATCCATTTCCTTGGCAGCCGTCCACCAGTTAAACAGCACCTGTTTTTCGTCGTAACCGTATTTATTGGCGACCTTTTGGCCGTCGTTTGTATACATGGCATCGGCATCCTCAAGGCAGCTTTCAAGAATCTTAGCCAGATCGCCCGATACCTTCAATGTCGAGCTGGCGACCTTCGTGGTGGCACCGTTCTTTTGAAAAAGAATTGACGTCTGCTGGGCCTGTTTTTCACTGTTTAACGACAGGGTTAAATCTACGAGGTTGCCGGTAAACGGTTGGATCTCTTCTTTGAGTTTGGGGATATAGTAGGCCGACCCCTTGGAAATGGAATTGTACAGTGCGTCCAGGTATTCCAGGCCGTTTTGCCCGTTGAATGCCGGTGAAAATAAAATTACAAGCACCACACCGAATGCCGCCATCAACCCGAGACCCGCAAAGAACTTTTTCTTATTTGCGATCATGATACCGCCTCCTCTCCCTTCAGTCTGCCGATGTTGGTCAAAAACGTGGTGATCACCCAGACACCAAATCCGCCGATGACAATGAAAAAGGCCCAGATACCAATAGTTTCCAAAACAGCTCCGGTTTGTTTGGATATCGGGATCACTTCCATATCCCCCAGCTTGGCCGGCAGGGCAAAAAAGCGGTTCATAAAGCCGGCCAGCACCGCCATGGCATAAAATCCCCGGATGGTGATGCCCTTGACCACCTTCGTGACCATGGCGCCGATTTGGATACCGAGCAATGAACCCAGCAACATTCCCATGGCCAGGGTGTAGAAGATAAACCCGTAAATGGCATACTGGCTGATGGCGGCATAGCCCGCGGTAAAGACAATCTGGAAAATATCGGTACCGACGGTGGTCATGGACGAAACTCCCAGGGTATAGACAAATATGGGAAAGGTCAAAAATCCACCGCCCACACCCATAATACCGGCGGCCATGCCCACCAGCGCTCCGCTGAGAACCAGAAACAGCCAGGAAATGCTGCGTCCGCCGGGGACCAGATCATAGTCGAATTTGACCATCGGGGGGATTTGCATGGCCTGCAGTTTTTTGGGCAGGTTTCCCATTTCAGCGCCCTCGTCTTTACCGGCGTGAGCGGTGGTCCCCTTGGGTGCATCGGTTTTTTGGTCTTGGCGACGTGCCCTCAGGAAGTCAATCATGGCGTACGCCCCTAAAAACCCCAACATGAGGGCGTAAACGCTAGTGATAAAGGCATCGCTAAGTACCGGATTGATCTCATAGAGCACGCGATTGATTATCCCACCCGCCGTGGCGCCGACGATGGCGCCGATTAAAAAAACGACGGCCAGCGGAACCGATACGTTGCCTAGCTTGCGGTGCATGACGCTTCCCATAATCGCTTTGGCGAATATATGAAAAAGGTCGGTTCCCACCGCCAAAATGCCCTTGATGCCGGCGCTCATCAAGGCCGGAGCGATGATGAACCCGCCGCCGGCGCCAATGCACCCCGTGATCAACCCGGCCATCAGACCGATAAGAATCGAAACAATGAAAATGCCGGTGCTGTAAAATGCCGGACTGTAAGCTTTTTTACCCCCCAACAGCTCCGGAAGGGCCCCGCCGATCTGATCCGCAAATGCAATACTGCCCAGAATGACCGGCACCGTCAGCAGGGCGAGCATGAACATTCGCCATTTGTCTCGGAAAATTGTGTTCGATACATTCAGTTCCCATTTTGCCCAGGCTTGAGTGCCCATCATCAGGCACTCTCCCCACATCTTGATAAATCTCATCTGCTTCCGTCTCCTTCCTTCTCCTCCCAAATTCTAGTGATTTAAATCATGCTGGATCAACATTTTCCAAGTAATAGCCCTGATCATTGATGGTGAAAATCGATCACCTCCCTTATTGCTTTGATTTTCTGTTCCTGTATGGATTTTTTTTTGTATGCGTCTTGAACTTTATACAATAGCTCATCGATGTCGATGGGTTTCATCAGATAATCAAACGCTCCCAGCTCCATTCCTTCGCGAGCAACTTCCAGGTTGGCATGCCCGGTGAGCATAATGATTTCAACCAGCGGGCTTAATTTTTTGATTTCCTTCAGTGTTTCAATGCCGTCCATACCCGGCATGCGGACATCTAAAACCACGACATCGGCCGAGTTACCGGACAACCATTCCAGGGCCTCCTCACCGCTTTTTACACCGGACACATTGACACGGCGTTTTTTCATTCTTTTAAGTAACGTGTCCAGAAAATCGACTTCATCATCGACAAACAATACGCTAAAGTCACTCATCGGAGTTCCCTTTCTGACGAATTGCTTCTTTAATTTTTTGAATTAAGTCATCCAGTTCATAGGGCTTGGTTAGATAATCATATGCACCGAATTTTTTGCCTTCGCGGGCCGAATGTTCCGAGCCGTGACCCGTGAGCATGATGACAGGCATGTTCGGATCCATTTTTTTAAAAATCTTAAGAACTTCAATGCCGTCCATGTCTTCCATTTTGAGGTCCAACACGGCGACATCAAAATCCTGGCGTCGCAGGGTTTGAATGGCTTCAGAGCCGCTGGCAGCCGTTGTAACGTCAATACCTCTGCGTGAGATTCTTTTGGAGAGAACGTCGACAAAGCCGACTTCATCGTCCACGAGCAGAAGTCGAATATGCGGCGGTGCCGGGTTTTTGGTCATCTTTTCCATCTTTTCCTCAATCTTCAGAAGGCGCAGGGCCGTTGAAAGGGGAAGTTTTATCCCTGGCAACGTCTTCTTTCGATATCGGAAGCGAGACATAAAATGTTGTCCCCTTTCCGACGGCACTCCTGACCTCGATTTTCCCTCCTATCTTGTCGATAATTCCATAGCAGATCGAAAGCCCCAGACCGGTTCCTTTGCCCACCGGTTTGGTGGTGAAAAAAGGATCAAATATCCGATTCAAGTTGGCCTCGGGAATCCCCGGCCCGGTATCGGAGACCTCTACGACGATTCGATCTTCCTCCAGACGGGATGCGATCGTCAGCGACCCGCCCCCGCTTTCCATGGCATCCAGGGAATTGTTGATCAGGTTTAAAAAAACCTGCTGCAGTTCCGACAAAGATAGCTGCAGCTGGGGCAGATTTTTCTGAAAATGGGTTTGGATTGACACCATCGCGAATTTGGCCCGCTGGGCTGACAGGGCCACCAGCTCCTCGAGTATCTCATTGATTTCAATATTCTGAACCGTGCCGTCGGTCCTTCTGGCAAAGCTGAGCAATTTTTGGGTGATCTCCTTGCAGCGCTTTCCCTGGGCTTGAATCTGGCCGATCGCACGCCTGAATTCAGCCAGATTTTTAGAATCCTGGCTCTCTTCTTCTTCCAGCAAATCTCCTATCCAGCCGGCTTCTTCCACCATAATGGCCACCGGATTATTGATTTCATGTGCAACGCCTGCAGCCAATTCACCCACGGAAGCCAGTTTGCCGGTTTCGACGACTCTTTCATTCATCAACTGTTTTTCTACATCAACTTGGGCGATTCGATTAACAATTATCTTGGATAGCGTGATCGCCATGATGACGATGCAAAGCGGCCCCAGCAACATCATGACGGTTGTCATCGTGAAGGTTTTATTCAGATCGGCGAAGGCATCGGCGAGGTGTTGCTGATATACCAACAGCCAATCCCCGTTTTTTAGAAACGAAGCCACAAAAATCGTTTGGTGATCGGAACTATCCGGTTTGACGGCGATGCGAATCTCATCGGCAGAGCGCGCCCTGTTTTCTAAAAATTCAGCGTAAATGTTTTTCGCAGGAATGATGTCCAGAGAAGGTTTGGTGATGGGGGTGGTCTGTAATTTTCCTGCTTTGTTCAGGATAACGGCAAAACCGGTCTCACCGATACGGATGCTTTCCACCAGGGTGTTGAAGGCGACAAAGTCGATCGTCGCCCGCAATATCCAATTCTGGCCCTTCCATGTGTTTCGTACCGTGACAATAAAATGCGGCAGGCCTCTGAGTCCCAAAAAGACATCGCTGATAAAATACTGGCTTCGGACAGCCTGCTGGTACCATTGAGCATCCGAATAATTGGCCTTTGCTAATTTAAAGGGGCCAGCATACGCGATTTGCTCTCCCGCGGTGTTGATAACACCGAGATCTACAAAAACGGGACCATAATTTTCTTGAAGCGCGGCCAGTCGATCCTGCAGAAAAGATTCATCGCTCAATTTTTCAAGGCCAAAACTGTTGGCCAGAAACCGAATGTCCCCGAGTTTTTCTGATAAAAACCCGTCGATATTCTGTTTATGCTTGTGAACAATTTCGCATAGGTGAGCATAGACTTTTTCATGATAGGAGGTTCGGAACTGATAATAAATTGTAATGCTTACAAGAATTAGCGGTATGATGGAAACACTGATAATGGTAAGAATAATATTGCGCGTCAGTAAGCGGTAATATGAATTGGATAGTTGTTCGAGATTCGCCATCTCAGTTATGCCTGCAGATCCTGGGAACTGACAGTTTTACCGGTGTATTAAGCTCCGTGTTTTGACAGTACTTCTTTGACCTGAGCTTCCCGGATTTTATCTTCGTGGTTACGTTTTTTTCGGGTAGCTTCTATGACTTTGCCCATAAGTTGTTCCATGTCACAGGGTTTCATCAGATAATCAAAAGCCCCGAGTTTCATGCCTTCGATTGCCGATTCTACAGTTGCATAGGCGGTCAGCATAATCACTTCGATTAAAGGATAACCGGTCTTGATTCTCTGAAGGGTTTCAATCCCGTCCATGCCCGGCATTTTAACATCCAGAATAACCACATCAATGTTGCGGTGTTTGTCCAGTTTATCTAAGGCCTCCTGGCCGCTCAGGGCGGTTTCCACCTCCAGATTTCTTTTCGTCAGACGTTTGGTCATGGTGTTCACAAACGGGGCTTCGTCATCAACCAACATTACAAATGGTGGCATCATTCTCGTTACCCTCCTTTTTGCGCTAAGGCAGCATAAATGCTTTAAAACTTATATGGTATCGACATTTTGTACCCAGCAATCCCTCTTCCTGGATTGGATACCCGTAATTATCTGAAGAGCAAAGCTTGTGCCAAAGAAATGCAAATATAACAAGCCTTTAAAATAAAAACAAGCCTTTAAAATAAAAAGGAAAAAACAAATTGATGGATTAAATTGGTAAGGAAATTTGCCGGGCGTCCAGTTCGGAAGGTGTCAAGTTTTTTTACATGATGCAAAAATACAAAATTCAAAGGCGGACAGATTTTGACAAAGTCAGGTCAGATCTTGCCCAGAGGCAATCAATAAGATGATAAAAACAGAACAATCAGTATACTATAATGGGTGAAAACCTCTGCGATTAAATAAATTAGAAAAAATTGACTAACAGAAATCGAAAATTACGAGGGACCTGATTCGGTTCGAAAATACATAAATGAAAAGATAAGAGCTGAAAATCATGAAACTGAGCAACATCTTACCTTCTGATAAATGGGTTGAACTGGAAAAGGAAATATACAAAAGATCGGGGCTGAATGCTTCGGTTTTTTATGCCAAACTTTCTTCATTGTAAAACTATTGCCCCCCTATCAGTTTTCGCTTTGAAATCCCTCAGCAATCATTTAAATGCTTTATCGTAAGCATTTTGATTTTGCCACCGGGTGAAATTACCAATTTGAAGGGCAGGTTTGATAGGCTCTTAAACCAATTCAGCAACTGCCTTCTCAAATGACGTTTCTTCCAAAATTCCGGTTCCGGGGGATTCTCGATCCAAATCTACAT
>Ga0209536_100007732_pt1 | contig 16272 bp, 16 predicted proteins | sample DeeMarSeWOR28_12_FD_187461 | JGI IMG/M metagenome (GOLD analysis project Ga0209536, IMG submission 187461) | Marine sediment microbial communities from White Oak River estuary, North Carolina - WOR-2-8_12 (SPAdes) (version 2) | ecosystem: Environmental > Aquatic > Marine > Intertidal zone >...
TTCCGTCTCTATCAAGAAAGACTGCACGGTTGGGCATCAGTTGTTAGAAAGAATAGTCTTATATAGATCAACATATTTTTTTGCAGAAGAGTGCCAGCTGAAATCAGCTTTCATACCGGCTCTCACAATTTTTTCCCAGGTTTCTTTATCTTCAAATACCTTTAGCGCACGTTTAATTTCTGATAAAAATTCTTTTGCATCATATTTTTTGAAAACAAAACCTGTTCCTTCTTTTCGTTTTTCATTGAATCTAATTACCGTATCAGCCAGGCCACCGGTTTCGCGTACAATCGGAACTGTTCCGTATTTTAAACTATACATTTGATTTAGTCCGCATGGTTCATATTTGGAAGGCATAAGCAGAATATCAGCACCGCCTTCAATCAAATGCGCCAGATCATCATTGAATCCCAGATAGCATGCAAATTTATCCTGGTGTTTGCGTGCCATTTGATCGAAAAAGGTGTGATATTTTTTATCACCGGTTCCCAGTACAATCATTTGAATATCCATCTTTAGAAGTTGCGGTAATATTTTTTGGACAAGATCTATACCTTTCGAATCAAACAGACGAGAGATTAAACCTATAACTGGAGTTTCTTCATTGAATTCAAAACCAAATCTTTCCGCCAAGGCCTGCTTGTTCATTAACTTGTGCTGATAGTTTTTAATGCTGTACTTTTTAGGTAAATGCTTATCTTTTTCAGGATTCCAGACTTTCGTATCAATCCCGTTTATGATTCCGTACAAATCATTTTTTCTTTTGGATAAAACATCCTTAAGTCCTGCACCTATCTCATTATCAGTTCTTATTTCATTTGCATAAGTTTCGCTAACGGTATTTATCACATCTGCAAACAACAAACCGCTTTTCATAAAATTAACTTTGCCTTTTTGGATCAATCCTTTTGTTGAATTAAGATTTTCGGGTAAACCTGTTTTCTTGAAGCTGGTTTTGGGAAACTCGCCCTGGTAAGCAAGGTTATGAATGGTGAACAGTGTTTTAAATTTATCAAAATTTTCTTCGTCTTTATAAATGGTTTTCAGGTATGCCGGAATCAATCCGCATTGCCAGTCGTTGCAATGAATTATATCAGGAATCCATCCAAGTTTAATAATTAATTCAAAAACCGAACGATTTAATAAAATAAATCTTTCATCATTATCGGTATAATCTTTTCCGGTCATCGGATCAGTATATAAACTGTTTCTGCTTCCAAAATATTCCTGGTTATCCAGAAAATAAATTTGTACGCGCACCCTTTGTCCCGGTAAAAAACATGATTTTAATGAAAAGACTACATCCTTATTTCCGATTTTAATTTGAAGATCTTTTAATCTTACTACTTCGTGAATTTTAAATTTTCTATCATCCACCGCACCGTATTTTGGGACTACAATTCTTACTTCGTGTCCCATTTCCGCAAGCATCTGTGGCAGTGCTGCTGATACGTCTGCTAAACCTCCGGTTTTGACAAATGGAACTACTTCTGACGTAATAAACAAGATTTTATACTTCTTTGCTGCCATTTTCTTTGAAAAATTTTGAAATGAATATTACAAAGCTACTAAAAGTGGCTTTCTTTGCCAAAAAATTAAGTTAACTGCATTCCTGCCAGGCTGGTTAATTAACTTCAAAGGAAATAGCAGAAAAATAAATCTGTTTTATTCAGTTTTTGGATTATGTTATATTGCAAAAAGAAAAATCAAAAAATTATAAGATAAAAATGAAAATTGCCTCTATTTACCTGTTAGTATCATTCATATTATTAATTTTCGGATGCAGCGCATCGACAGGCTCACGTTATGAACAAAAGGAAGATGTAAAAAATGAACAAAACGAAGATAATAAGGAACAAATACAAGAAGATTTTGATATAACCCCTTACAAAACAGAAATTGAATTAGAATCGGAGGAACTCCCTACCGGAAAACTCCCTTCCGATACATGGTACCAGTACAATGAAAATTCAAATGAGCTGCAGAAGAATATTGCGGGAACAACCGATGGATTCAGGGTTCAGGTGGTTGCAACAGATAATATTGAAGAAGCAAATCAAACACGTTCTGAAATTTATTCCAAGACAACGAATAAAGAGGTATACATTAACTTCGAACCGCCCTTTTATAAGGTTAAAGTCGGTGATTTTACTATAAGGCAGGATGCAGAAGATTTGAAATTTATGTTAAATCAGCTTGGGTATAAAGAAGCCCGTGTCGTTCAGGAAACGGTAAATCTTTTTGAATTCCGTCAGTAACCGGATAAAAATGAAGAAGCTGCTTTTTAGTCCTTCACAGATTGTAACTGTAAATACAAACGGAAAAAATTTTAAAAGGGGAAAAGAACTATCCGAAATAAATAGCATTGAGGACGCTTCAATTGTAATCGAAGATGACATTATTAAGGACATCATTCCGACAAAAAGTGTTTCTAAGAGTTCTTTTGATGAAGTAATCGATTTAAATGATAAAATCCTTCTTCCCGGATTGGTTGAATGCCACACTCATACTGCATTTACCGGCTCACGGGCTGATGAATTCAGGCAAAAGCTGGCTGGTGTAAGCTATGAAGAAATTGCGAGTACGGGAGGAGGAATTTTAAAAACCGTAAATGCTGTCCGTTCTGCTTCTTTTGAAGACCTCGTAAAAATAATTAAACCAAGAATTGAACATTTTATCTCACAGGGAATTACAACATTAGAAATAAAAAGTGGCTACGGATTGGATTTCGAAAATGAACGAAAGCTTCTTCAGGTAATAAATTTTATGAGTGAAATCTTTCCGATCGATATAATTCCGACATTCTTAGGAGCACATACCTTCCCGGTTGAGTATAAAGATGATCGTAAAGGATATGTTGATTTAATTATAAATAAAATGATTCCGCATTTTGCTGAACAGGAGCTTGCGGTTTTTTGCGATGGTTTTTGTGAACGAACTGCATTTACTGCAGAAGAAATTGACCTTATATTTATTGCGGCAAAAGAATATAATTTGAAGTTAAAGCTTCACACAGAACAGTTTAACACGATTGGCGGACTGGATTCTGCTTTAAAGCATAATGCGGTTTCCGTAGATCATCTTGAAGTAATAGATAAAAATGATATTCAAAAACTAAGGAAAAGTGATACAGTTGCTGTTCTCCTCCCGGGAGTTTCATTCTTTCTAAACCATACATATGCACCGGCCAGAAAATTGATTGATAATGATGCTATTGTCGCATTGGCTACCGATTACAATCCTGGCTCATCACACATCTCAAGTCTGGCATTAATCATGACCCTTGCTGCACTTAAAATGAATATGACAATTGAAGAAACAATCAGCGCGGTTACAATAAATGCGGCTAAAGCTTTGTGCAGAGAGGAAAAAGTAGGAAGTATTGAAATCGGGAAAAAGGCTGATTTTGCGGTTTTTAATACTACTGAGTATGCAAATATTGTTTATGATATCGGAAGAAACCTGAATTGTATGACTATAAAAAATGGGGATATAATCTTCAGGGAATAACTCCCTTCATAGAAAATTTACTTCAACCGGAATTGCAGGTCAGTTATCTCCCACCGTGGTTTTAAACTTAAGGTATCAGGATAAAAATAAAATTTTTCAGAGTATTCAAAAGGATCTGGATAACCAAAATTATACACACCGCTTTCATCCTCATCTGAAAAGCCCCACAAAATATATTTACCAGGTTCAATTCGTGTAAACTCAAAATTTTCTGAGCTGATTTTCTTTTTGTAAATCAAATTATCATTTTCAGAATTTTCTAAAACTAAAATCAAATTTGAAAGTAAATCTATTCCCGAAGTATCATTTTCAATTATCTTACCACTTAATCCTGTAAAATCAAGTCCGGAAATAGTTTTAAACATTAAAGTGTAAAGGGTATCGGTGCTGTTGCCGGCAGCATCAATAAAACTATTCATATTAAGCTTAATTTGATAATCTTTTTCAGGTTTCAAATCAAGCAGCGGAGAAATTAAAAGTGTTGCATCATCATAAAAATCCAGCTTGAAGGGAATGGAATTTTTAAGTGTGTCTGCAAATGTAATTGCGGATCTTATTTCATCTTTTCTGACCGCATCATCCAAAAATATTTTTATTTGAGTGCTTTTAAAATCAATAAGGGCATTTTGATTCGGTTCCGAAGAAATTACTCTTACCCCAGAAGTATCCGGTCTGTCACTCAGGATTATTTTTGTAAAATCATTAACCATAAGGTTTCCTGATAAATCAACCAGAGTATCTGCAAACAGAATAATTTTATTTTCAATATTTAATTCTTCATCAATTACTAAAATTGCTTCTTCAGGTTTTGTTTTACCTTTATAAAAATATTTTACCGCTGATCCCCTGCTTGCTGTTGAATCAAAAATTACAAAATTTTCTGAATTCATATCTTCAAATCGAAGTGCTTTATTAAAAGTGACCAGTAAATGGTTTTTGTCGGTCATTACACTGCTTATCAATCGCGGTCTGGTCGTGTCAGCATTAAAGAGAAGAAAATTTAGATTTGTAAAAATTGAATCTTCGTCACTTAATATTACATCTTTATATGGCAATCCGATTTCATCCTGATCTTGCTGATATAGTAAATCTTTAAATTTATCATTGACTGCAAATACTCTGTAAATTCCGGATGCCAGACCATTTAGAGTGTAACTCCCGTTTTTACCCGATTGCGAAACATAATCGGGTTTGCTGATAAGCAATGTATCCGCTTCTTTTGAAACCTTATAAGCATATAGAAATATACCTTCCTTTTCTTTCCCAAATATTTTTCCTGAAATTATTTTTCTATCAATTCTGTCTCCTGTAGAAAATGAAAAAGAATACGATTGCAGCATCCTGTTGTTATTGTTTCTGTCAACCACATCAGTACCTATTGTGATTGTATAGGTAACATCTTCTTTTAGGCCCTCCGGAAATGATACTTCGACTGATGTACCTGTCCAGCTGAAATCCAGTGCTCCTTCAATAAAAGGTGATATAAAAACAGCCTCACGAACAGATCTTTTATCAACATATTCGGAAAAATCAATTTCAAAATAATCTTCATCGTAGTTTGTTGTCCCATCAGCGGGATAAACTTCTTCAATCTCGGGAGGAATTCGATCTACATCGCCTCCGGTTGGCGGAAGCTGGTTGGCACACTTAAGCAGGATAAAAGATAAAAGAATAAAGAAAAAAATCGTATAGTAATTTGCCTGTTTTATTAACGCTTGAGTACTGAGTTTTATTAAGTTGATCAGATTCATCATAAGCTGGATAAGATAAAAGATAAAAGGAAAAAGATTAAAGTATTTTTTCTATTTATTTGTTTTTGTAACAATTGCATCCAGAATTTTTAATTTTTGAATTCTAAATTTTCATCTTTTTAGCAAATTTAAACAATCGATCGTTCAGGTTTTCAATCATATCAATATTTTCTTTTATCTTTTTACTTTAATCTTTTTTCTTTTTTTAATCTTTCTGTTCCCTCAACCACTTCCTGTATTTATTTACATTGTTAATATGTTCCCTGTGAGTTTTCCCAAAAAGATGCCCGCCGGTTCCGTCAGCAACAAAGTAAAGATATTGATGTTTTTCCGGATACAATGCCGCTAAAATTGCATCTTTCCCTGGACTATTAATTGGTCCAGGCGGTAAGCCGGCATACTTGTAAGTATTATATGGAGAATCAATTTCCAGGTCTTTATTTGTTAACCGGCGCCAACCTCCGGGTAATAAATACTGCACAGTAGGATCTGCCTGAAGCCTCATTCCAATTCGAAGTCTGTTGTGATACACACCAGAAATAACGGGCATTTCCTGGATCTTATCCGTTTCTCCCTTAATAATTGAAGCTAGAGTTAAGACTTCATTAATATTAAAACCTAACTTTTCAGTTCTCTTTTTTAGGGAATCAGAATAAAAATCCTGGAACGACTTGTAAAAAAGAGAAATAGCTTCTACCGGATTACTTTTTTCATATAATTCGTAATCGGTTGCAAAAAAATATCCTTCAAAAGATTTTTGATTAAGTCCCAAAGTTTCAGCGAGTGTTTCGTCATTTGCCTTCGACGTAAATTCAGTGGAATCGATCATAATATATTTTTGAAGTCTGTGTGCTAACCATTTTATTGTTTGACCCGGTCTGATGGTAATAGTACGAAGATGATTACAATCGCCTGAAATAAACAAATCTAATAAATCTAAATAGCTTAATCCGTTCGGAATGTAGAATCGTGCAGCTCTGACTTTTCTTTCAGCACCGTATATAAATCCGGCTATTCTAAAATTTGTTTTGCTTGGTATGATGTTTTCTTCATAAAGTCTATCAACAATTTCAGAAAAAGTCTCTCCTTTTTTAATATCAAATTGGACCGGAGAGGTTTGCAGATAATAATTTGGTGTAAAAAGTGTTAGGTAAAATATTACAATTAATAAGATAAAGAGGGCAATTACTGTTAAAACATCCCATCTAAAAAAGAATTTTTTAATTTTATTTTCACTCATTAAAATTTTAGAAAATGATTTTCCGGAATTGAAGGATACGGACCTGAATTTAACTCGTGCTTTACACCCTCAAGAAATAATTGCTGTCCTCTGAGAGCTATCATTGCAGCGTTATCACCACAGTACTCCATTGAAGGAATAACTGCCTTTATTTTATGCTTATTTGCTAAATTATGAATTCCGTCCCTCAGTTTGTTATTTGCGGCAACACCGCCTACCAGTGAAATTGAATTAACCTTAAAATTATTTAAAGCCCTCTGGACTTTGTGCAGTAAAGCATCTACAGCAGCTTTTTGAAATGATGCGCAGATATTACTCATATCTTCTTCTTTGAGTTTATTTTCAGGATGATGCTTTTGTAAATAGCGAAGCACCGCTGTTTTCAATCCGCTGAAAGAAAAATTGTATTCATCCTTTACTTCTGCAATTGGAAAACTAATACTCCTGTCATTTCCTTTGGCGGCATTTATCTCTATTTGCGGTCCGCCGGGATAACCCAGCCCCAGCATCTTGGAAACTTTATCAAATGCTTCACCGGCGGCATCGTCAAGGGTTGTTCCCAGTTGATAAATTTGGGTAAAGCTTTTAACATATAAAAGCAAAGTATGCCCGCCTGAAACTACTAAAACAAGTATTGGAAATTCAGGTTTATCCTGCATTAAAAATCCTGAGAAAATGTGCCCTTCAATATGGTTAACCGCAACGAACGGCAGCTGAAGTGAAAACGCAATGCCTTTAGCAAAAGTAAATCCGACCAGAAGTGCCCCAATAAGTCCTGGTCCTGCGGTAGCAGTAACTAAATTTATATCTTTTAATTTAAGATCGGATCTTTTTAATGCGGCATCTACTAGTGGTTTAACTTTTTGTAAATGAGCCCTGCTTGAAAGTTCGGGAACAACCCCGCCAAATTCAGAATGAAAATCCTGCGATGAGATAAGGTTAGCTTTTAGGACATTATCAGAAATAATTGCAACCGAGGTTTCATCGCATGAACTTTCAATTCCCAATACATTCATCATCTGAAAGCAAAAAATTCTTTGACGATATGACCTGCTAACTGGGGATTTTCCTGCAGCCTTCTAATTGAATATGCGTACCAGTCTTTACCAAAAGGCACATAGATCCTGATCTTGTAACCATCACTGTTTATTTTATCCCGAAGGTCTTCTCTCACTCCAAGAAGCATTTGAAACTCAAATTTATCCTTTTGAATATTCAATTGTTTAATCAACTCGTATGATTTTTCAATTAAATATTTATCATGCGTTGCGATCCCGACATAATTACCGTTTTTTAACATAGTTTCCAAATCATTCATATAATTATCCCTTATAACCTGTTTATCTTTATAGGCAATGTTTGAAGGTTCGATATAAATTCCTTTGCAGATTCTGTAGTTAGTTCCGATTTTGTTAAGTATAACAGTGTCGTTATAAGTTCTTTTTAAATATGCCTGAAGAACAATTCCAACATTAGGATATTGTTCAAAAATTCTCTTATAAATTTCTATAGTGGAATCTGTATAAGGGGAATCTTCCATATCGATCCGGATAAAATTATTCAGTTCATTCGCGCGTTTAACTAACTCCAGTATTTGTTCATAAGCAAAATCCTTATCAATACTCAGTCCCATTTGTGTAGGTTTAATTGAAAGGTTAGCCATTAATTTTTCCTCAACAATTGAATTCAATGCTTCCATTGCATGGTTCTTGGCAATAATGGCTTCTTCTTTATTTCTTACCGCTTCTCCCAACACATCCAGAGTTGCATGAATTCCTTTTGAGTTTAAAGCTCTAACGACATCTAATGCCGATTCGAGTGTTGTGCCGGCAATATATTTTTTTGAAAAAAGCCAGACAACTTTTTTGGGCATCGAACTTACTGTTTTTACTAAAAGCTTGTGAAATACTGACACTGAAAACTCCGGTAAAAATTATTAGCAAAATTACTGCATTTCTGAATCTTGATAAAGCTACTGAATTTACTTTGCCGCTAATCCTTATTATTTAGGTATGAATTAAGAATTGAAATCAATAATAACGCTTTTTTCTTCAGTTCATTTTTGGGACCGTTGTTATAAAATACAAAGTCGGCCATTTTAATTTTTATCTCTTCATCAAGCTGAGCATCATTTCTTTTTCGAAAATCTTCCCTTGAGAACTTTTTGGAATTGATTGATCTTTGCTCACGAATATCTTCATCGGCGGTAACTAAAACGACAAAATCGTACATTTTTTCAATTTTAGATTCAAAAATCAAAGCAGCTTCTATAAATACGAAATTATTTTTTAGAAAATATTCTTCGGATAATTCTCCGATTTTCTCCCTTACGAGCGGATGCAGTATAGAATTTATCTTTTTTAGCTTGCGAGGATCAGCAAAAATCTTTTCGGCGAGAAATTTTTTATTGATCTTATTCCCCGAGTATGCCTGCCGCCCAAAATTTTCCGATATTAACTTTCTGACTCGTAAATCTTTGGCAAGTATTTCCTTAGAAATGTCATCAGCAAAGATAACCGGATAACCATTCTCTTTTATAAAATTGGAAAAAGTAGTCTTGCCACTCCCTATGCTCCCGGTAATGGCAATTTTAAGTTTCTTTATATTCCCCATTTTTAACTATCCGGTAAGGAAATATATGCGTTATTTCGCATACCCGATTTTCCGTACTTCTCTTATTACAGTTACTTTAATCTGTCCTGGGTATTCCATTTCAGATTCAATCTTTAGAGCTATATCCTTAGCCAGTTTATCTGCAAATAAATCATCTACTTTATCATGTTCCACAACAACTCTTACCTCTCTTCCGGCCTGAATAGCATAAGTTTTTGCAACACCCTCAAATGATTTAGCTAGCATTTCAAGATTTTCAAGTCTTTTAACATAACTTTCGAGCGGTTCTCTCCGTGCTCCCGGTCTGGCACCACTTATAGCATCTGCTGCCTGGACAAGTGCTGCAATCGGATGTTCCATTTCAATATCCTCATGGTGAGAACCAACGGCATTTATAACAACGGGATTTTCATTAAACCTGCGTGTTAATTCATAGCCAACCAATGCATGCGGACCTTCAACATTTTTATCCACTGTTTTGCCAACATCGTGCAGCAGACCTGCGCGCTTTGCAAGATTGACCTCAAGACCAAGTTCTGCTGCCATTATACCGGTTAAATAGGAAACTTCTATGCTGTGCTGCAGGAGATTTTGTCCAAAGCTGGATCTGTATTTCATTTTACCTATATGCTTGATCAATTCATTATGCATGTTGTGCAGTCCAAGCTGCATAACGGTATTCTCACCCTCCCGTACCATTTCCTCTTCAAGTTCCTGTTTAACTTTTTCAACCACTTCTTCAATACGTGCAGGATGAATTCTGCCATCGGCAATTAATCGCTCAAGCGATACACGTGCAATTTCTCTTCTAAACTGATCGAAAGATGAAAGAATAACGGCTTCAGGTGTATCATCCACAATAACATCAACACCGGTGCTCGATTCAAACGCACGAATGTTCCTTCCCTCTTTTCCTATTATCCTGCCTTTCATTTCATCATTCTGGATTTGTACGACTGAAACTGTTGTTTCAATGGAATGATCCGCAGCAGATCTTTGAATTGACTGAACGATTATTTTCTGAGCTTCTTTTTTAGCATCTGCTTTGGCTTTATCGGTAATTTCTTTAACCAGAACAGTGGCATCAATTCTCGCCTGATTAACCAGGTTTTCCATCAGCATTTTTTTAGCTTCTTCAGAGGTCAAACCTGAAATTTTTTCAAGTCTGAGATTCTGTTCCGCTTCCAGACTGCCTAATTCTTCAGTCCTTTTTTCAAGATTCTTTTTCTCTTCGGTAAGTTCCGATTCATATTTTTTATTTTCTCTTTCCTTTTGAAGAATCAGATCAAATTTTTTCTCGCTGTTTTCTTCTCTCTGCTGAAGCTGTTTTTCCAGCTGACTCAGCTTTTGCCGTTTCTGATTAACCTCTTTATCAAACTCCGTTTTCTTCTTATACCATTCATCTTTGACTTCTAAAAGTTTTTCACGTTTAATATTCTTCGCTTCTTTTTCAGCATCATCTACGATTCTTTTTGCTTCAGATTCGGCACTTAAAATATTCTTCTTTCCTATTTTTGAATTGAATAACCATCCTAAATAAAAGAAAACAATAATAACAACAACGAGCATCGGTATTAATATTAGAACATCCATTTTACCTCCACATTTTCAATATATTTATTAAGCCGCATCTGCCGCTCCCGTAACTAATAGGAAAAACCCTATTAATCACAGTGGGAATACTCTCGAACGCTTTTTACTTCCACTGTTGCACATAAAGTACAGTCTGCACCATAAAGATGAAGATGAGGCCTGTAATACACGCCGAAGTCATACTCCCAATTAGTTTCTGTTAGTTTTTCACTAATAATTGAGAGCGGCAGTGCGGAAATTATTAGGAGGGCTCAGATAGCTCTGGCTGACTTAAAAGAAGCTTTAGCTTTTTAATTTTATCGGATGCCTGAATTAAAAATTCCCTGTTCTTGTTCTTTTCAATAAATAAGTCATAAGCGATATTCAAACATGCAATTATTGCTATAGTTTGTGCTGGTTGATCTGGCAGCTCTTCTTTTGTTTCTTCCATTACTTTATTAACGTAAATAGCAAGTTCTTTTGCTATTTCTTCATTCTCAACCAGTAGAGAATATTCTTTATCGAAAATTTTTATTTTAAGCTTCTTTTTTTCCACGTGCTATCTAATTACCGTCCTACTTACATAATAGTTAAGAACTAATTTTATCTGTCGGAAGACAGATGATAATCTATTCTGGAAATTAAATCATTAATTTTTATTTTAAAATTCTCTCTCTCTTCAGAGTTTAAATTAATTTTTTCCTCCGCTTTTTGTTTTAATAATTGCAGTTCTTCCTCAAGCCTTGCAATTTCCTGATGAAGAAGATTTTTATCCTCCTGCGCCGAATCCAGAGTTACTTCAAGTTCTTTGTTTCTTTCAAGTGTATCACTGTATTTATCATTGAGGATTTCAATCCGGGATTCGAGTGCGCCCAATTCACTGATCAATGTCTCGTATTTAGCCAGATCTACCAATTACATTCCTCTTAAAACTGCATTAAAATTTTCTGTAATTTTCTTTATAAGGTTATTAAAATCAGCATCAACTTCTTCATCAACCAGCGTTCTGCCTGTATCAAAATACTCCAAACTGAATGCCATACTTTTTTTATCGGCACCCAATTCTTCGCTCTCAAAAATATCAAAAATTTCTATCTCTTTTAAAATACCTGAACTTTGCTCTAAAATGAAATTTTTTACCGAATTATATGAAACCGATTTATCAAAAATAAAAGCAAAATCCCTTATAATTTTCGGGTATTTTAAAGGCTCAGTGTATTTTCTCTTTTCCGTGCTTATTTCAAAGATCTTGTCTAAATCAATTTCAACATTATACACATCCTGCTCAATATCAAACAATCTTAAAACATCTTTACTTATCTTTCCGCCCGTAGCAATTACGTTTTCATTAAAGTTTTTACTGAATTGATATTCGTAAATACTTTTTTGACTTGAATTATAAGAATCATCTAAAAGATTGTCAAGCGAAAATTTATAAAAAAATGAATTTACTAATCCTTTTAGATCATAAATATTATAAAATAATTCATCCGTATTCCAGGTTCTCTCCTGTTTTTTACCCGTTAGTAGGATTAGTAGCCTTCTATTCTCCGATAAATCATCAAAGCTTTTTATTTCTTTCCCCCGATTATTAAATACATTCCCAATTTCAAAGAGCGAAAGATTCTTTTCTCCTTTATTTATGTTGTTTGCAACTGTTTGTAAAGCTGCAATAATGAGTGAAGTTCTGAGATAAGCCATATCCCTGCTTTGTGGATTTGAAATAGGGATCGGCTCACCGGTTATTTTTGCCAAAAAATCAGAAATAAGCGGATTATTAAGCATTTCATTTAATCCTAAAGTCATGGCACAGCTTCTGACTTCATCAATTAAAAAGGATTCATCGTCTCTTTTTTCGAGTGTTATTCCAATTTTGCTAACCGCAGGAATTTTTTCATAACCATATATTCGGGCTATCTCTTCAATTATATCTACTTCCCTTTCAATATCGGGACGGAAAGTAGGAACTACAACTTCAAGTGAATCACTGAGATCTTTAATAATATTAATGCCAAGCTTATTAAATATCCTTACAACTTCAGTTTTCGGGATATCAAATCCTAAAAGCTTTTTGATGCGGGGAAAACGTACAATAATTTCTTTGTTTTTAATTCTGTTCGGATAAACATCAATTTGATCTTTTGCAATCTCACCGCCGGCAATTTCCGAAATAAGCTGTGCGGCTCTCTGTGCAGCATATAAAGTGTTTGTTGGGTCGGTTCCCCTTTCAAAACGATACGATGAATCGGTTACAAGCTGCAGGTTTCGCGATGTTTTTCTGATTGATTTAGGATTGAAATAAGCACTCTCAATCAAAATATGTTTAGTCGAATCAGTAACTTCAGAATTTTCACCACCCATTACCCCTGCTATTGCAACTTCTTTTTCACCATCGCAAATCATCAGTGTATTGTTTTCCAGATCCCTTTCTTTAGAATCAAGAGTCGTAAACTTAATTTTATTTTTCATCGACTTAACAATAATTTTTTTCTTTGCCAGAAGATCAAGATCGAATGCATGCAGGGGCTGCCCCATTTCCATAGCAACAAAATTTGTAACGTCTACGACATTATTTATAGGCCGCAACCCGATGCTTTGTAATTTATTTTTCAGCCAATCGGGTGAATCTTTTATGGTTACGTTTAATACAACTTTAGCAGAATATCTCGGGCAATTAATCTTATCCTCAATTTCAATCGATGCAAAATCCTTGGCTTCTTTCTGGGACTCATTTAAATCAATTTTAGGCAGTTTTAATTCACGATTGAAAATTGCCGCTATATCTCTCGCGACACCTATATGCGAAAGTGCATCCGGACGATTTGGTGTAATCGCAATGTCCATTATTAAATCATTCAGTCCCAGTGCTTCGTTTAAAGGTTTTCCTGCTTCAAGTTCATCATCAAGAATCATTATTCCGGAATGATCATCGCTGATCTCAAGCTCATCTTCAGCACAGATCATGCCGAAAGATTCTACTCCGCGAATTTTCTGCTTTGTTATTTTATAATTTTCTTTTGGGATAGAAACGCCGACAGGTGCCAGCGCAACGGTTTGCCCGGTTTGCACATTAGGTGCGCCGCAGACAATTTGCAGGTCTTCTTTTCCGTTAAAAACAGAACATAGGGTCAAACGGTCCGCATCTGGATGCTTTTTTACATCTTTTACTTTACCAACTATAATATTTTTGTATTTTTCAGTTTGATCGACATAATCTTCCACTTCGAGTCCGGACATAGTCAGCCTGTCTGCTATTTCCTTCGTGGAAATACCTTCGAGGTTAACGTAATCTTTAATCCAGTTGAGTGAAATCTTCAAGTGTGTACAGCCATATTAAAATTGTTTTAAAAAGCGAAAGTCATTTTCAAAAAATATTCTTATATCGTCTATCCCGTATTTTAACATTGCAATGCGTTCAATTCCCATCCCGAAAGCATAGCCTGTATATTTTTCGGAATCGTAGTTAACGTAGCCAAAAACGTTCGGATCAACCATACCGCAGCCGAGAATTTCAAGCCAGCCGGTTTTTTTACATACCCTGCAGCCTTCACCTTTGCAGATATAACATGTAATATCCATTTCTGCACTAGGCTCAGTAAAAGGGAAAAAACTGGGTCTGAAACGGTATTTTAAATCGCTGCCGTAAAACTGTTTGGCAAATGAAACCAGAGTCCCTTTTAATTCGGCAAAAGTGACATCAGTATCTACATAAATCCCGTCAACCTGGTGAAACATACAGTAGCTTCGTGCACTTATCGCTTCATTTCTGTAAACTCTTCCCGGCATAATTCCTCTGACGGGAGGTTTCATTTTTTCCATAATGCGTATTTGCACGGGAGTAGTATGAGTACGAAGAACAAAATCGTTACTTACAAAAAATGTATCCTGCATATCCCTTGCGGGATGATCGGGCGGAAAATTAAGAGCTTCAAAATTGTAGTAGTCGGATTCCAGCTCAGGTCCTTCATAAACAGAAAAACCCATTCCTTTAAAGATTGTTTTTATCTCATCCAGGGTTTGAATAAGTAAATGCTTGCTTCCGATTTTGAAATGTGTGCCGGGTAAAGTTAAATCTATTTCCGCTGCAGATGTTCTTTTGCTCTCCCCAAACTTTGATTTTAAGCTGTTGATTGAGTCGGTTACTTCCTGCCGGAGGGAATTTAGTTGCTTGCCTATGACGGGCTTATCTTCCCTGGGAACTTCTTTTAATTGCTCGAATAATTTTGTGACCGAACCTTTACGGCTCAGGTATTTTATTCTGACAAGTTCCAGTTTCTTCTCAGAATCGGTTTCACTTATATCCTGATTGAAATCTTGTCTTATCCGGTCAACTTCTTCAAGTAGCATAAGAATTTTTCAGGTAGTTTAAAATAATACCCTCTTCAAAATTTAAATATAAAAAACTGAAGAGGGTAATAATTATTTAACTGCAAACTTTACTATTTCAGCAAAGGAATCAGGATTTTCTGTTGCAAGACTTGCCAGTACTTTACGATTAATTAAAACTCCTTTTTGCTGCAGGGCATTCATCAATCTTGAGTAAGTTGTACCATGCATTCTTGCCCCGGCGTTAATTCTGGTTATCCATAATTGCCGGAAAGTTCTCTTTTTGACTTTCCTGTCGCGGTAGGCATGGACCAATCCTTTTTCTACAGAGTTTTTAGCGATCGTATAAACATTACCTCTTGCACCGCGGTATCCTTTAGCCTGCTTTAATATTTTTTTTCTTCTTCTTCTTGAAGCTACACTATTATTTGCTTTTGGCATTTCTAATTATCCTTATTCGTTATTGAACCATTGACTTTACTCTTTTCTGATCTGCCTTATGAACCAAAGTCGCTTTTCTCAACTGTCTTTTTCTTTTGGTTGTTTTGGAAGTCAGAATATGAAGCATATAAGCTTTCTTTCTTTTAAATTTACCGGAAGCAGTTTTCTTGAACGTTTTAGAAGCTCCACGGTTGCTTTTCATTTTAGGCATTTTATTTTTCCGTTTTTTGTTGTTTTTTCTTTCCTTTTTTCGATAGAGGCACTACTATCAGACTCATGTTCCTTCCTTCAAGCTTGGGTTCCATTTCAAGCTTACCAACATCCTCTATCCTTTCGATGAACCTGTTCAGTAATTCTTCTCCTTTTTCAACATAAGCCATTTCCCTTCCTTTGAACATTACGGTGGCTTTGACTTTGTTGCCTTCCTCTAAAAAATTTATCGCATGTTTTGTTTTGAATTCAAAATCGTGAACATCTGTATTCGGATGAAATCTTATTTCCTTTAAAACCGATACCGCCTGGTTTTTCTTTTGAAGCTTTTCCCTCTTCTGCTGTTCATATCTGAACTTTCCATAATCAATAATCTTACAAACCGGTGGTTTTGCCTGCGGTGCAATTTCTACGAGATCTCTTCCCCTATCGTTCGCCAGTCGTAGCGCATCTTTAATTAAAAATACGCCAAGCTGTTTTCCGTCAACATCAATTACTCTTACCTTTTGTGCACGAATATCATCGTTTATTCTAATCTTATCTGCGTTTGCGATATAATACCTCTCTAATTTATTGTATAATCTTTGTTTTTAATTTCAATTGTAATTT
>Ga0209536_100007733_pt1 | contig 16271 bp, 16 predicted proteins | sample DeeMarSeWOR28_12_FD_187461 | JGI IMG/M metagenome (GOLD analysis project Ga0209536, IMG submission 187461) | Marine sediment microbial communities from White Oak River estuary, North Carolina - WOR-2-8_12 (SPAdes) (version 2) | ecosystem: Environmental > Aquatic > Marine > Intertidal zone >...
GACCCCGTCCGCCTGACAACTCAGTCGCCGAGCTTGGGGTAAGGTATGAGCACGGAGTTTTTTTTCTCTTTCTCCTTCGCTCTTCGAGTCTGATTCCTGCGCGGCGAGCGTTGCCCTCTCGGGACCTGCAGCAGCCGGTAGAGAGCCCTGGCATCTTCCTCGCTGAGTTCTTCGAACTGACCGCGGGCGAGACGGGACGGCAACACCACCGGTCCGAAGCGGACGCGCTTCAGGCGACTGACCATCAGACCGCAGTGTTCGAACAGCCGGCGGATCTCCCGGTTCTTTCCTTCCAGCAGCACCACGTGATACCAGTGATTGGTTCCACGGCCGTCGAAGTAGCGGATGTCGCTGAAGGCGAGTTTTTCACCCTCGTCGATGATGCCGTCCTGCAGCTGCTGTCGCTCGGCGTCACTGAGCACACCATTGACCCGCACCGCATACTCCCGATCCAGCCCGGAGGACGGATGCATCATCCTGTTGGCCAGGGCGCCATCGTTGGTCAGCAACAGCAGGCCGCTGGTGGTGATATCCAGCCGACCAATGGAGATCCAGCGGCCTTTCCCCGGATCCGGCAGATGGCGGAAGACCGTGGGGCGTCCCTCCGGGTCTTTCCGGGTGCACACTTCGCCTTCCGGTTTGTTGTAGAGCAGAATGCGGGCGTGTTTGTCTGAGTGCCGCCGCACGCTCGAGTGTTGCCGTGTTCAAGCCTTGATCTTCGTTCATTCGGGCGTTCATTCCTGCCGGGGCCTCAGCGGCCGTACTATAACAGCCGCCGCGGCGAGCGCGACGCGGCCAACCCGGCTCTATTCATGGGCCAACCCCAAGCTGCTGTATTCTAGCCTATTTTATCAAGGTGCCAGAGGCGTGGCGGCATAACGCCCGGTCTCGGGCGCGGTGAACTCCCGTCCAGTAAAGATTTTCCGCGCGCTGGTCGATAGCGCTACAAGTGCGGGTTCCGCATGGGAATTTCCCAATTTTAATTGTGGAATTTTAAGGCTACTAGGGAGTCGAAAACATGAAAAAGTATATTCGTTCGATGTTATCACCACTGATGTTCGTGGCCCTGGCGGGCGGCGCGAATGCCGGTGACAAGATTTCGCCACAGGCAGTGGATGGCGCCACCACGGTGAGCGCCGCGGAAGCCAAGGAGTTGTTTGACAACGGCACACTGTTTGTCGATACGCGTAAGGACAAGGATTGGAGCGCCGGTCGTATCCCCGACGCCGTTCATCTCGATGTGAAGAAGGCGCTCAGTGAAGACGCGTTGAGCAAGGAAGTGAAAAAGGATGAAGCAGTGGTCATGTATTGCAACGGTGAGAGCTGCTTGCGCAGTTCCCAGGCCTCGGCCATGGCCGTTGAGTGGGGTTTCAGCAAGGTCTACTACTTCCGTGATGGTTTTCCGGCCTGGAAATCCGCCGGCTACCCCGTCGAGTAAGCGCCACCAGTAAAGGAGTACGACATGAACCTGCGCGCCAAGATTACCCTGGGGGCCTGTCTGATGATGCTGTTGGTCGCGGCCACGCTGGTCGCGACCAACCGCCTTTCGCAGGCGCATTTGAAGGATATGTTTTCCGAGGCAACCATCACCGGCAAATCCGTGCTCTGGAAGAAGATTATTTCCGGCCAGCTGGAGAACATGATCCCGGGGACTTCAGCTCTGGCGCGTGATCGCGTGACGCGCAATGCGCTGCGCGACAAGGCGGTGGATACACTGCAGGAGAGTGCGAGTACCACTTTCAATCTTCTCACCGCATCGAACGTCATTACCCGCATGCAGCTGGTCAGCCTGGATTCGCAGGTACTGTATTCGGCGCCGGAAAACTATGGCACCACAACCAGCAAGGGCCTGGTCAAGGCGGCGCTGGAAACCGGTAAAGTGGCTCGTGGCATCGAGCGTGACGACGACGGCAAGCTGGTTGCAGTAGTGGCTTTCCCACTGTTCATTCGTGGTCAGACCGTCGGAATCGGCGTTTTTGCGCGCGACCTGCAGGATGCTATAGAAGATTTCAAGCTGAACGACGACTCCGAAGTGGCAATCGTCGATGTTCAGGGCAAGAGTGAATACAGCACCACCTCCGATTTGCTGGAGAAGCTCGCCGTGGATATGCCCGCGCTGGGCGAGTCCAGTCTTCAGGTTGCCACGCTCGATGACAAGACCGATTCCGTCGCAGTCACGCCGATCCGTGATAGTGGGGGAAAGGCAATTGCCCACCTGGTGAGCGCCAAAGACTACACGGAAAGCTATGCGAGCCTTCAGAGCACCTCGTTAATGGCCTATTCGCTTACCGGCCTGATAATTCTCGCCGCACTTGCCGGGCTGTATCTGTATATGAAATATCTGCTCAAGCCGCTGGGCACGGTGGTCAGCGAGCTGAAGGCGGTCGCCGACGGTGATCTCACCGTGAATATTGAGGTGACGTCAAAAGATGAGATCGGACAGTTGCAGGCCGCCGTGCGGCAGACTACTTCAAACCTCCGGGAAGTGCTGCAACTGATTAACAGCATGACCACCAAGCTGGCGGAGGCCGCCACCAGTATGCTGTCAACGTCGGAAACCAGCCAGCAGGGTATACAGAACCAGCAGAAAGGAACCGAACAGGTGGTTACCGCCATGCACGAAATGACCGCAACCGTGCAGGAAATCGCCCGCAACGCGGCCCAGGCCGCCACCGAGGCCGGTAACGCGAATCAGGAAGCAAGCAAAGGACAGCATGTGGTGGACGAGACCACCAGCTCCATTAATTCGCTCGCCGGCGAGGTTGACAACGCCAGCGACGTGATTGGCAAGGTGCGCCAGGACAGTGACAATATCGGCAGTATTCTGGACGTGATCCGCGGCATTGCGGAACAGACCAACCTTCTCGCGCTCAATGCGGCCATTGAAGCCGCGCGTGCCGGGGAACAGGGGCGGGGATTTGCGGTCGTCGCTGACGAGGTTCGCACCTTGGCAAGCCGTACTCAGGAATCCACCGAAGAGATTCAGACTATGATCGAGCAGTTGCAGTCGGGTATTCAGGACGCGGTGACGGTCATGGTTAACAGTCGCGAGCATGCCGGACAGACCGTCGAACAGGCCAAAGAGGCAGGCAAGTCACTGAGCGATATCACCGCAGCGGTCACGGTGATCAGTGACATGAATACGCAGATAGCCAGTGCCGCTGAAGAGCAGAGCAGCGTCACGGAAGAGATCAACCGCAATATCGTTGAAATCAATCGTGCCGTGGAAATGAGCGCTCAGGGCGCGAGTCAGATTCTCGATTCGAGCGAGTACCTCAACGAGCTTTCCGACGAGCTGACCGCGACTGTCGGCCGTTTCCGTCTGTAAAACTGATCAGAGGCCGCGCCGACGGCGCGGTTGCAGCTCCGCTAGTATCCGAGAAAGCCCAGGTGCGATGAGCACTTGGGCTTTTTATTTGAGTATGCGCTGCAGCGTGGAAGCGTTGCCGGATGCGGCCGAGTGGTCGTGCCTGTACCGAGTCGCTGTTATAGCATTGCCGGCGCCGACGACATACTTGGTTGACGCCCTTGCTTAGTACCGGGATCGGCAGCACCGGGAAGACGGGGTGCTCCACTGCGAGCTTGATTGTTGCAGATTGTTTGGGGACAATCGGGTGCGGGAGGCGCCCCGTCTGTATTTTCGATACCAATAATCGAATTGATCAGACCCGGTTCCTCAGCGCCATGATCTGCGCTGTCGACTCCAGACAATGATAAATAAGCACATGAGCATGGAAAGCCGGGTATCTTCCTCAATACGCTTCTACGACTATCAACCCCGCCTGGCCGACTTCAAGGCCGAGGTTCTCAACGGCCTCTCGCAGACATCCAAGCAATTGTCACCCAAGTTTTTCTATGACCGCCACGGCTCCGAGCTGTTCGATCAGATCACGCAGTTGCCGGAATATTATCCGACACGTACCGAAATAGGCATACTGCAGAAATACAGTGAGCGCATCGCAGAGCTGATCGGCCGGGATTCCCTGCTGCTGGAGCTGGGTAGCGGCAGCAGCAGGAAGATCCGCGTGTTGCTGGATGCGCTCGAGCCGACCGTCTATATGCCCATGGACATTTCCAAGGAGCACCTGCTGGGTTCCGCCGAGGCGCTGGCGGCTGATTATCCGGCGCTGGACGTTCATGCGGCTTGTGCCGACTATAGCGCAGACTTCGAATTGCCTTACGGTCCGAACCATCTGGCCCGCGTAGTCTTCTTTCCTGGCTCGAGTATCGGCAACTTCGAGCCACACAGTGCGCTCGAGCTGTTACGACGGATGGCGTGCCATCTGGACGTGGGGGGCAGGATGTTAATCGGGGTGGACCTGAAGAAGGACGCCGAGCTGCTGAACGCGGCCTACAACGACAGTCAGCAGGTGACCGCCGCATTCAATCTCAATCTGCTGTCTCGTATCAACCGCGAGCTTGACGCCGACTTCGATGTGCGGGCGTTTTCGCACCATGCTTTCTACAACGAGGCGGAAGGGCGCGTCGAAATGCACCTGATAAGCGATGAGGCGCAGGCAGTAACGGTTGCCGGGCAACTGTTCGAGTTCGCAGAGGGCGAGAGCATTCATACAGAGAATTCCTATAAATACAGCGTGGAGGAGTTTCTGTTGCTGGCAGAGCGGGCAGGTTTTGTCTCGGAGCAGGTATGGATCGATGATGACAATTTGTTCAGTGTCCATTGTATTCGCCGCGTTCAGGACTGAATGATCGCAAAGGCACGCAGACCATCTCGAATTTACCTCTTGTTAGTCACAATGTGGCTGGCTCTGACAGCGGTCGTGACTTCGGTGATCATCGCTTTTGATCTGCAGCGGGCTGAGAAAGTCTTTCTGGATACGGCGAACGCGCGTTACCGTCAGGTGGGAGAACGGCTTCGTATCAATGAGTCGGTCCTGGAGGGCTTTGCGGCGATGGTGAGTGCCACGACAGATCTGGATAGAAGGCGTATTCGGGTCTATGCCCGGCAGATGCTCAATCAGTATCCGCACATCTTTATGTTCGAGATCGCCGAAAAGGTGGCGCACGAGCAGCTGCAAGCTTTTGTTGAGGACTATCGCCGCACCGTGCATCCGGCTTTCAAAATCAAGGCGTTCAGCTATGAGTCGGATCGGCAGTGGAGACCGCCCGAGATCAATGCACACTACCTGCCTATCATTTTCATGGAACCGTTTCCGCCGGGTTCGAGAAAGGTTCTCGGGCTGGATCTCAATTCGCATGAATTTCTGTTGCGTGCCCTGAACAATGCGGAGAGCACGAATCGTGCAGCGATCAGCATACCCTTCAGGCTGGTCGAGGGGGATCTGGCCTATCTGATACTTCGACCGGTGCCCAAGCCCCGGCTGCCGGGCGGGGTGGCTGTGAGCGAACAGTACTTCAGGGACAGATTCGTCATGCTGGTGATACGGACAGAGACGCTACTCGACAGTCAAACGCAATCCACGCTGGGTGCCCGTGAACTGCTTTATCATCCGGACTTCGAACGAGCGGATCCTGCTGGGCGTCTGGCCCTGCATGAGGGGCCTGTTGTCGGTGATCTGGAATCGCGGTTGTTCCCCTGTTTGAAAGCCGACAGGGTCATTGAAAGTGAAAGCCAACCCTTCCAACTGATCGTTGAACAGCAACTCGGTTGGCACGTTTTGAGCTGGGGCAAGCTGGCGCTGACCCTGTTTCTGGCCTTGATTACCTTTGCAGTGGTCACGGTCTATGCACGCCTGTATCATCGCAACGAGGTAAGACGCATGGAGATGGCGGATCGCTTGTTTTACCTCGCCAATCACGATGCCCTGACAGGGCTCGCCAACCGTAACCTGCTCACTGATCGCCTCAATCACGCCATCGCCCAGACTAATCGACAGCACAGGCAGCTGGCGGTGCTGTTCCTCGATCTGGAGTCATTCAAAGCGGTCAATGATACCTACGGGCACGATGCTGGTGACAGTGTACTGAAACGTGTTGCCGAGCGACTGCGCGCCTGCGTGAGGGCGGGAGATACCATAGCGCGGCTGGGTGGTGACGAGTTCATATTGATTCTGGAGAACATTTATGCTCAGCAGGATGTCGATCACGTGGTCGAAAAGATAAAGAGTGCATTCGAACAGAGTTTCAACGTGCACTCCCATTCGATAACAGTTGGTGTGAGCGTCGGCATAGCGATTTATCCACGCGATGGCAACAGTCTTGAGGCTCTGCTCAGTCACGCCGATCTGGTCATGTATGATGACAAGCGATCGAAGTGAGGTAAACAGGGCGTGCTTTTAACCGCTCACCACTGTATCCGGGGTTCCCTCCGCGCGCAGTAAATTTGATTCAGTGTACCGTCTCATATAGATTGGCGGTCCTGTCAATCTCTGCCGGATGGCACGCTGGTGTCGGGGAGAGGTATGAAGCTGGTCTCGAACAGGGTAGGGGGCGGTCCATGTCTTTAATCAAGCGCATCGTGCTGGATGTACTCAAGCCGCATCAACCCAATGCGCTCGATTTCGCCAGTGCAATTGCGGACCAGAAAAGCGGCAGTCGGGTGAAGGTAACGGTCACAGAGATGGACGAGAAAACCGAGACCACCGTGGTGGTGATCGAGAGCGACGACATACCCTATCATGAGATTGTGGATACCATCACGGCCCTGGGGGCTTCAGTGCACAGCATAGATGAGGTGGAGGTCAGTAATCCTTCCAGTGAAGTGTAGCGGGCACACTTCAGAAATGCGCACATGTTTGATCGACTTCGTTTTCTGTTCCAACTCGCCCGCGCCCACAGCATAGCCCGTCGCTACTTTATCACCAATGGCTTCGACGGTGCCCTGACAATCCTGGGACTCAACATGGGCTTCTATGTGAGCGGGGGTGTCGATGTGGCAGTCGCCATCAGCGCCTGCCTCGGGGCGGCGATAGCGCTCACTGTGAGCGGTTTTGCCAGTGCCTATGTCAGCGAAGCGGCCGAACGCGAGCAGGAGCTGAGGGAACTGGAGCAGGCCCTGGTGCGTGATCTCGAAGATACAGCGCACGGCCGCGCGGCACGGCTGGTACCCCTTCTGATCGGAACGGTGAACGGATTTTCGCCGTTCTTGATGGCGCTGGTGATTATTACGCCCTTGTGGCTGTCGCAGGCGGGCATCGCCTTGCCAATGGCACCGCTCGAGGTTTCCATTGTGGTGGCGTTCATCAGCTTGTTCCTGTTGGGCGCGTTTATCGGCAGGGTCAGCGGCCGGTTCTGGTTGTGGAGCGGCCTGCGTACCCTGCTCATCGCCGCGCTAACTGCCGGTATCATCCTTGTCGTCGGCGGTTAGCGCTGGCTATGTCACTCATCTCGCACGAGAAATTTCGGGGTTGCGCAGCCGGTCGGCGGGCGGGGATGGAGCGGGCGGGCGCAACGGCGTCGACTGTTTGGCCCGCCTGGATGTATGCGTGCCTTGTCTTCGCTGCTTGCGCATTGACAGGCCTGCATCAGGCTCTTAATCTGGTAGAAACGTTGGGGGTTATGGTAATGCCCGACTGCGCACTGATTGGATGGAGTAGTTAAAAATGATTACCTTCGAAGAACTGAACACTCAAAATCACGAGATCACCGAGTTGACGAACGTGCTCTCTTACCTGCTGGCCGACAGAGCGATGTGTGACACCGATGTGTGTTGTGAACTTTTCTACCGCTACGCCGACAGAATCAAGGCTCATCTGGACATGGTCGACCATACCTACACGGCTTTGTTGTCCAGCTCCGACACCAAGGCGAACAACACGGCGCGCATGTTCATGAGCGGGTCACAGGAAATCAAGCATATCTTCACCCAGTACACGAAAACCTGGTGCGAGAAACGCAAACATGCCCTGCACATCAACGATTACGACAGGTTCTACAAGGAAACCAGCAAGATTTTCGACCTGATTCTCAAGCGCATTCAGGATGAGACCGAACACCTGTACCCGCTTATACGCCAGGTCAAAGGTGATTCCCAGAGAGCGGCTTAGCCGCCGCCTCACTGGGCGGGTTTTTTGATATAGATGTGGTGCTTTGACACGATGAGATCATAGCTGCCGTCTTTCTTCATATCGGCAATCGCCTTGTTGAAGTCGGCGGCTATTTTCGCGTGATCCGGATTCTCGCGACTGACCCCGATGTGGATCCCGCGGACCGCGAGTGGTTTCGGGAGTAACTCCATTTCGGCCATGCTGTTGGGCATGTATTGGTTGATTTCGTACTGTAGAACGAGCTCATCGTCCAGGGTCAGATCGATACGGCCCTGGGTGAGTTTCAGCAGGTTCTGAATGAGGTTGCGCTCGCTGATTTTTATCAGGTCACGCGACTCATTGAAGGATTCGTCGTAGGCGTAGTCCGCTACCGTGCCGATCATCATGCCTTTCAAGTCTGCAAATGATTCGTACTTGAAATCCTTGCCTTTCTTCTTGATGAAGCGAATGTAGGATTCGAGATAGGGTTCGCTGTAATACAGGTACTGATTTCGCTCTTCACTGAACCACGGCGTCGCAAAAACATCGTAGACTCCCAGTTTGCCGCCTTCCAGAATCCGATCCAGTGAGTCGATATTGACCACGGGCGTGTAGCCGGCCCGTTTCAGGGCTGTGGTGACCAGGTCAACCGCCAGTCCCTGCTGGGGCAGACCGGCATCGGCGTAGGGGGGCCACTTGCCGCTATGTACGACATTGAGGTTCTGGGCCAGCGATGTGTGACTCAAAATCCCCAGCAACAGTGCAAGAGTGGTTATCCAACCTGAGGCGCTAGTCATTGTTTCTCCAAAAACTGTTATCGACGAATGCTACGGCAGCGACTACGGCATCGGTTGCCCGCATGCCCCGACTTAGCGCGAACGCTCGCCATGAGCGACGCTTCTAATCTGGTTTTTCGATCGCCAGCTGGCTAACTATACCGCTTCATGCCTCGAATACACAGGCTGAGTTGCCTGCTCAGGGCGCGGCGCCGCTGGTGACCGGCATGTTCATGAACGGCCAGATGATGGCTACCGCGAGCGCCACCACTGCCATTAGTAGCAGACTGCCAGGGATACCGACCATGAAAAACTGGCCGGCAGTGAACTGCCGCGAATCATAGGCGATAGCGTTTGGCGCCGCGCCCACCAGCAACAGGAAAGGGCAGGCCGACACGGTCAGCGAGGCAAAAAGAATGACCTCCGGAGCCACGCCCAGGTAGGGTGCGATCACCAGAGCCACCGGCAGGGAGATGGCAATGGCCGCTACGTTCATGATGAAGTTGGTCATGATCATGACGAAAAAGGACATTGCCATGACAAACAGGAACCAGTTGGCTTCCTCGAACATCGCCAGCCAGTTGATGGCCAGCCAGCTGGCTGCGCCGGTATCCCACAGGCAGAAGCCAATGCTCATTGCACCGGCGAACAGCAGAATAATATTCCAGGGCATATCCTCCAGTTCTTTTACTGTGAGGATCCTGAACAGGAAGAAGACGATAGTGGACAGCAGTACTATCGACGATTTGTCGACGGATGCGATGGCTGGTATGAAGGACTTCAACGACAGTGTCAGGATGACAGCCAGTACGACCAGCCCGACGAAGATTTCCCTCCGGCTCAGCGGTCCGGCTTCCCGGTAAAGACGCCTGGCTTTTTCACGCAATCCGGGGATACGGGCTTTTTCCGGCCTGAATACGATCATCATCAACACCCAGCAAAGCATGACCAGCAACCAGCCGACCGGCAGCATGTAGTAGCTCAGCTCAAAGAAGGAAATGTCCCTGCTGACGATGTCATTGAAAAAGCCGATGGCCACCGCGCCGCGCGCGGCGCCGAGCAGGGTGACCATGCTGCCGGCACCGGCCACGAAAGCCATACCGATGAACAGGCCCTTTCCAAAGCGCGTGGGTTTGTTACCCTCGCCGTAGAGGGTGTAGATGGCCATCAGAATGGGAAACATGGTGGCAGCGACGGCGGTGTGGGCCATCAGGTGGGTGAGGGCGGCGGTGACCAGGAAACAGCCCAGGTAAATCATGCTGGTTCGCTCGCCGACAATAGTCAGCATCTTGTAGGCCAGGCGTTTGGTAAGCCCGACCTTGGTAAATGCCATGCCGATGACCAGGGACCCGAAGATAAAGAGCACCGAAGGGTCCATGAAGTCGTTGAAGGCGGCTTTTGCCGGGCGGATCAGAAGAAACGCCTGTACGACACCGATGGTCAGGCTGGTGACACCGACGGGGATCACCTCGAATACCCACCAGGTGCCCGCCAGCAGGAACAACGCGATGGCGGCTTTGCCCTCGCGGCTGAGCGGGAAGTGTCTGCCCGCGGGATCGACGGCGTCCGGCAGGGGATCGAGCAGGAATACCCAGAGGAACAGGCCCAGCCCCAGCAGAATGAAAGCCAGTCTCCTGACATCGAAAGGGGGTTTCCTTCGGGTGACGTAGAAATCCCGTTTGCCGATTGCGTCTGGCATAGGCCGTCCTTATTCCGCCACCTGCTGATTCATTGGTCCTTGATGGCCCTGGCGATATGCTGAAACAAGTCGACCAGCCGGACCACGCCGAGGACACGGGTATCCTTTTCGACTACCGGCAGCATCCGCACATTACGTGCCAGCATCAGGTACACGCACTTGCCGAACGGGTCATCCAGCGAAAGCACGTCTTGCACCGGGGTCATGACCTTGCGTACCGGTATTCCGATTTCCTCGCGGATTTTCAGCGTAAATCCTTCCTGCCAGATCAGCGACAGGGCAGTCAAGTCTTCCGGGACACCGTCGAACGGGTGATAGTATTTATAGCCGGGTTCTTTGCTGTGGGGGAAGTCGGCGACGGCGCGGATCAGATCCCGCATGGTCAGATAGCCCTGCAGAATACCGTCCCTATCGTGCACCAGCATGGAGCGGTAGCGGGTGCGAGCTTCCAGGGCTCCGTCCAGTATGGCGAAGGCCTCGGCAACGGGGGCGTCGGCATCGATGTGCGGGTACTCATCGATCGAGACATACAGGTCCCGTACGCTCAAGCTGTCTAACATGGCACCTGTCCGGCCCGGCCTCTTATCCGCTGCTCGTCTAATCGTGCCGATGTTGGCACAATTTGGCAAGACTTTGAACAGCTTGCACTCTGGAATTATGCTTCGAATAGCAGGATACTATGCTCCCCATGAGTGAACGGCACCCGCATCACGCCTCCTATCCCGAGCTGCTTGCTTGCCACGAATGTGACACGCTCAGTAAGATTCCTGCGCTGAAGCCCGGACGCGCCGCGCGCTGCCGCTGTTGTGGCCACGTTCTGCTTCGCAACCCCAAGGGGGGGCTGGATCGCCCCATCGCGCTTTACAGTGCGGCATTCATTCTGCTGCTGCTGTCGAATGCCTTTCCTTTTCTGACACTGGAAATCCAGGGCAGGGCCGAAGTGGCCAATATCTTTGGCGCCTCGCTGGCAATGTATCGCGCGGGTATGGCGGAGCTGGCGGTGGCGGTCTTTCTCACCACCATTCTGGCGCCGGCCTTGCTGATCACCAGTTCTCTGTATGTGCTGCTGGGTGTGCGTCTGCGCCGGCCTTTACCCGCCCTGCGCACGCTGCTGTCCTGGATCAGTCAACTGGAACCCTGGGTGATGCTGGATGTATTCATGCTGGGTGTGCTGGTGGCCTTCGTCAAGCTCGGAAACATGGCGACCATGCACATTGGTATTTCCTTGTTCGCGTTCGTCGGACTGATCCTGGCGTCAGCGGCCGCCACGGCCGCCTTCGAGCCCCATCTGCTGTGGCAGCGGATGGCATACGGGAGGGCGAGGCGCCATGCGGGCTAGGGACGCGGGACTGGCTGGTTGCCACACCTGCGGGCTGGTGCTGCACTTGCCGGCGTCCGGGCACACCCACTGTCCCCGTTGCGGCGCGGATATGCACTTCCGCAAGGTCAACAGTGTCAGCACCACCTGGGCGTTCCTGCTGGCCGCCATGATCGCCTATCTGCCCGCCAACCTCTATCCGGTGATGACGGTCACGTCCTTCGGCAAGGCCCAGTCCGATACCATCATGAGCGGTGTCATGTACCTGTTTCTGCACGGCGACTGGCCCCTGGCCCTGATCGTTTTCGTCGCCAGCGTCCTGGTGCCGTTATTGAAGATGCTCGCCCTGGTCTACCTGCTGGTTTCAGTGCAGCGTCGGTCGCATATGCGCAAACAGCAGCGCATCCGACTTTATCGCATCGTCGAGCTGGTGGGACGCTGGTCGATGGTCGATATATTTGTGGTCGCACTGCTGGCGGCACTGGTCAATGTGGGTGCAATCGCGACTATCGAACCGGGGGTGGGCGCGATTGCTTTTACCGTCGTGGTCATTCTGACTATGTTTGCGGCAACCAGTTTCGATCCGCGCTTGATCTGGGATTGACAGAGCTCAGGAATTTAAGGGAAAGCAATGGCAGCCTCCAACCAGCCGACCGATCTTGACAATGTACCTGACGCCATCCTCGACGAGGAAACAAAGGGGTTTCCGGTAGTCTGGCTGCTGCCGCTGGTGGCTTTGCTGGTGGGTGGTTGGCTGTTTTACAAAACCATGTCCGAGAAGGGGCCTGAAATCAGTATCAGTTTTGAGACCGCCGAGGGCATCGAGGCCGGCAAGACCCAGATCAAGTTTCGCGATGTGACGGTCGGCAATGTGGACAGCGTGGAGATTTCCGATGACCTCAAAAGGGTAGTGCTGACGGCGACCATGGAGGCTGGAACAGAGCCCTATCTCACCGACGCGAGCCGTTTCTGGGTGGTGAAACCGCGTATCGGCGCAGGCGGGGTCACCGGCTTGGGCACCTTGGTCAGTGGCGCGTATATCGCCTTTGAACCGAACACCAAGGGCAAAAGGGAGAGGACATTTGTCGGACTGGAGAAACCGCCGATCGTCAGTCAGGACAAGGAAGGCACCCGATACCGCCTGCGCACGGAAACGCTGGGATCGCTGTCCGTGGGGTCGCCGGTCTATTTTCGTCAGTTCGATATCGGGGAAGTAACCGATTACAAGCTGGCAGACGATTTTAGCTATGTCGATGTGGGTATCTTTATTCAGGCGCCTTACGATAGTTACGTGCGCGAAAAGACCCAGTTCTGGAATGCCGGTGGCGTCAACGTTTCGCTGGATGCGTCGGGCGTCAGCGTGGAGATGGAATCCCTGGTGGCCGTGTTGAGTGGCGGTGTCGCCTTCGAGACCCTTCCGGAATTTGCGGATTCACCCCTGGCCAAGCAAGGAACCGTATTCCAGCTTTTCAAGAGTCGTGCCGAGAGCCTCGAGCGGCCGATCACAAAAGTCATCACCTACGCATTGAAATTCACCGGCACGGTGCGTGGCTTGAATGTTGGGGCGCCGGTGGAGTACCGTGGCATTCGCGTAGGCACGGTGAAGAGTATCATGTTGGGGGAAGACCCACAGCACGAGGGGGTCGTTAGTCCTGTCGTGATCATCGATATCGAACCCCAGCGTACCATGCAATACCGTGATGTCGATGAAAGCGACGAGGTGACTCGAAGGGAGGCCGAGGAGATGCAGGTGAATCCGCAGCAACGCATAGAGTTTCTCGTCAAGAAGGGATTGCGGGCTCGCCTTCAGACAGGCAGCCTGGTCACCGGCCAGTTGTTCGTGGATCTGGATATTTTCCCGGATGCGAAGCCTGCGAATATTGTCAAAAGCGGAAGGTATCCGCAGCTGCCGACCTTGCCAACGTCCCTGCAGAGCATGCTTGCCAATGTCAACCGGATACTGAACAAGGTAGAGCAGTCCGATATCGAAGGAACCCTGGCAAACCTCAACCAGTTGATGGCGTCAGTTAACAGCCTGGCATCCGCCCTGGAGCGCGATGTGCCAGGCCTGACCGGAGAACTGGGGTCGACTCTGAGGGCCGCCAACAGCACGCTTGCGGCTATCGAGACGACGGCTTCCGCCGATGGCGAGATCGGCGGTCAGCTTCAGGATGCCCTGAGAGAGCTTGGCGCCGCGGCACGTTCCATCCGCGTCATGGCGGAGTATCTGGAGCGACATCCGGAGGCAATGTTGAGAGGCAAGAGTGGCAACCCGTGAAGGATCGGATAATGAATAGGCAAGGTTTATGGTTTGTTTTAGTACTGGTGGTGTCGCAGGTGGGCTGCAGTATTGGCCAGGCATCGCGCCCGTCGGAGTTCTACGTGCTGAGCTCGGAACCGGCACCGCCGGTCAGCGGACGCTCCGACCCGGCTACCCCCCTGTTGCTGGGGCTGGGGCCGCTGTCGATGTCCGATGTCTTCGACCGGCCTCAGATCGTTACCCGGCCGGACCCCAATCAGGTCAAGCTGGCTGAATTCGACCGCTGGGCAGGTGACCTGAAGAAGAACCTGGAGCAGGTGCTGACCCGCAACCTGATGAGTCGTCTGAACACCGACAGCGTGGTGGCTTTCCCATGGTCGAGTCGCACCCAACCCGACTTTCAGATCGCTGTGCACTTTTTCCGTTTCGACGGAGAGGTCGGAAACATCGCCAGGGTGGATGGCGTCTGGCGCCTGTTGGACGGCACGCGGGGCTGTGAGCTGGCGGCCCGCAGTTTCGCCTACGAAGAAAGGCCGGCGGGGTCGTCTTACGCCGATTTTGTGGCTGCCATGAGCCACGGTGTTGCCCGTCTGAGCCAGGAAATCGCAGAGGGCGTCGCAGCGACTCAACCAGGCTGCGAATGAACGCCCCGATGGCCTTCAAGTTGGCCACTGCCATGCGGCGTTGCGACCCCCGGTCGGCTTGGCAAACAGCCATCGCCGTTTCCGTCTTCACATCTTAAGTATCGGAAAGCCCTTGTATATTCTTGCAGTCGCGGGTCATTCCCGGCTGCATGCACCGGTTTTCTGTAAAACTTGTGCCGAACACCGGCTATATTGGTAAGCTGAGACCGGAATTTCTTTCGGGGAGTCAAACAAAATGCCAGTTCGGCTAGGCAACAACTGAGCGCGACATGCCTGACGAGATAAACATGCACTGGTCATCCGCCTCCAAGACACACGTGGGTATGGTGAGAAAGCTCAATGAGGATGCCTGCCTGGAGCTGGCGGGGCGCGGTATCTGGGCGGTGGCCGATGGCATGGGTGGGCATGCAGCGGGTGATTTTGCCAGCCAGAGTGTCGTCGAGGCCCTGGCAGCCATTCCCAAGCCGGACAGCCTCGGTAGCTTGGTGGGCGAAGTGCACCAGCGTCTGCAGGCTGTCAATCAGAGGCTGTCCATGGAGGCCGGCAGACGCAGGGAACAGCTCATCGGAAGTACCGCGGTTGTGCTGCTGGCCTATGGCGACCACGCGGTTTCGGTGTGGGCCGGTGACAGCCGGGTGTACCGCTACCGGCGTGGTGAATTGACGCGCTTGACCCGGGATCACAGCCAGGTGGAGGAGCTGGTGGCTCAGGGAATGATTACCCGTGAGCAAGCCGAGCATCACCCGTCATCCAACGTCATTACCCGTGCCGTGGGTGTGTCCGACAAGCTGGAGCTGGACTCGGAGATGTTCGAGGTGCAGGAAGGCGATGTCTTTCTTCTGTGCAGCGATGGGCTCTACAACGAAGTGGGTGAACAGGAAATCAAGGAGGCGCTGGCGGTCGGGGATTGCCAGTACTCTTGCGATCTGCTGGTCGAGCGCGCCCTGGCCCGAGGCGCGCGCGATAACGTCACCGTGGTGGTCGTGCGCACCATAGACGAGGATCAGATTACCAAGACGCAGTTGAACCCGTCGACGGCGTCCGCTGCCGGGGCCGAGCCAGAGGATGACGACCCCACGGTACTGAAATAGCGGGCTGCATACAGGCGATACGCCGCGCCTGTGGTAATGCGGCCAGCGCTGTCACTGCGGCAGGCGTGCAGAGTGTGTTGTCATCCAACAAACACTTCAATCTGAAATGTATGTCACGAACAGACTAAATCACTCCCGGTAGTCGGGGGGTGGCGGCCATGAAGCCTGCCAAATATTTTGTAATTCATTGTTATTAAATAATTATTATCCACCTTCGCACGCCGCTCTCCAAGCTTGGCACGGCAGCTGCTTTTCCTCTGAGCTGACAGGACCACACCTTGGTGGTTGGTGTGAGTTGACAGCCTGCTGCTGGGTGTCAGACTCATGGTGTGGATCATCAACTTGCCGGGCTGCATCGCGTGTGCGCAAGCCCAGGATGACCGGGAGATTCGAGAGTGGCGCTAGATGGATTGACGTGGAAAAGGACGGTTGAGCACGGGGCCCATGGCGGGGGCTGCCGCTGTGGCGATGTCTTGCGCGTCCTCTTCTCGCTTGTACTGTGTCTGACGCTGTTGCCGTCCTGCTCGAGTCTGAGTG
>Ga0209536_100007734_pt1 | contig 16269 bp, 12 predicted proteins | sample DeeMarSeWOR28_12_FD_187461 | JGI IMG/M metagenome (GOLD analysis project Ga0209536, IMG submission 187461) | Marine sediment microbial communities from White Oak River estuary, North Carolina - WOR-2-8_12 (SPAdes) (version 2) | ecosystem: Environmental > Aquatic > Marine > Intertidal zone >...
CTTCGGGGTGTCGCGCCGGCGCGGTCGCGCGCTCACCGTTCGGCCGCCGAAGGCCGCTGCATTGCGCCGCTCCTGAGCGACGATCTCCTCGAATCCGGGTCCGCCCTCCACCAGGCGCTCGAATCGCCGGCTCTCCCGGTCGAGGCGGCGCAGCGCGTCGCTCCGGTCGTCCTCTCCGAGCTTCGCGCGCGAGACGGCTGCGCGCAGCACCCGCAGCGTCTCGTCGTAGACGTGGAGCGGGACGGGAAAGGGGTGGCCATCCTTCCCGCCGAGGGCGAACGAGAAGCGCGCCGGGTCGGAGAAGCGACTGGGGGTGCCGTGGATCACCTCGGCGGCGAGGGCGAGGCTGGCCACGGTCCGGGCGCCGAGCCCCGGGGTCAGGAGCAGCTCCGGGAAGTCGCTGGGGCCGCGCTCGGCGGCGGCTGCCAGAGTGCCCCGCAGACGTCGCATCACCACGTTGTCGGCGCGGACGTCGTGGTGGGCCGGCAGCTTCAGATGGGGCAGAGGGAGCGTGGACGGCATCGGGGCCACGGCGCGCTCCGCCTCGCGCAGTGCTGCCACGACCCGGTCCGGGCCCGCCGCCACCAGCGCGAGCTGGGCCTGCCGGGAAGGGCGCGCGCGTCGGTCCGTGAGGTTCACGATCGAGCCCACGGGCCGACCCTCGATGGCGGCATGGGGCGCGTCGACGAAGTCGCGGACCTCGCTGCACAGCCAGTGGTAGCGACGCGCCTCGCGTCGGTCCGTGTCCATGCCCTGCTGGACCACCGTCCAGTCCCCGTCGTCGCTCACGATGAAGCCGTGGAGGTAGAGCTGGAAGCCGTCCTGGACGGCGGCGCTGTCCACCTTCGCGACGAGTCGGCTGGTCCGCGCCAGCGCGTCGCCCTCGAGGCCGGTGCGCTCGCCCACTGCGCGCAGCTCGTCGGGCGTGCGCCGCGACTGTCGCCCGCGTCCGCCGCAGACGTGGAGTCCGAGCTCGTCCTCGACCGGTGCGAGACCGCGCTTCAGGGCGCCGAGCACGCTCGTGGTGATGCCCGACGAGTGCCAGTCCATGCCCATGACGGCGCCGAAGGACTGGAACCAGAAGGGGTGCGCCAGGCGCTCGAGGAAGGCCCGACGCCCGTAGTGATGCACCACGGCCTCGCTGAGGACGCGGGCCATCCGCTCCATGCGCCGGGCCAGCCAGGGGGGCACCCGGCCCGCGTGTAGGGGGAGGTCGGCGCTGCCGGTTCGGGCGGCCATGGGAGAGCAGTATACGGGTCCGGCACCCCGCTTGCGGATCCCGCTTCCCCTGGGCGAGTCTCCGTCCCACACCAGGCGGAGACTTCATGACGATCGGTGACGCGTACGAGGCCCACGACGCGCTTGGCCTGGCCGAGCTCGTCCGGCGCGGCGAGGTCCAGCCTGTCGAGCTGCTCGAGGCGGCCATCGAGCGCTCCGAGCGCCTGAATCCGAAGATCAACGCCGTCGTGATCCCGCTCTTCGAGGAGGCCAGGCGCCTGGTGGCCTCCGGTCCGCCGGAGGGTCCGCTCCGTGGCGTGCCCTTCCTGTTGAAGGACCTCTATGCGCTCTACGCCGGGGCGCCGATCACCCACGGCTCGCAGCTCTTCTCCGACTTCGTCCCCGATCACGACAGCGAGCTGGTGACGCGCTATCGGCGCGCGGGTCTCGTCATCTTCGGCCGCTCGGCCTCTCCGGAGTTCGGTCTCGTCACCTCGACGGAGTCGCGGCTCTTCGGCGCCACCCGGAATCCCTGGAACCTCGAGCGGATCGCGGGCGGCTCGTCCGGCGGGGCGGCCGCCGCGGTCGCCGCGGGCATCGTGCCGGCGGCCCACGCCAGCGATGGCGGTGGGTCGATCCGGATTCCCGCGTCCTGCTGCGGCCTGTTCGGGCTGAAGCCGACCCGAGCGCGTACGCCCTCCGGACCCGACGCCGGCGAGGGCTGGAGTGGGATGAGCACGGCCCACGCGGTGACGCGCAGCGTGCGCGACAGCGCGGCGCTGCTGGACGCCTCCCACGGGGCCGATCTGGGCGCCCCCTACTGGGCGCCGCCTCCCGAGCGACCGTACCTGGAGGAGGTGGGCGCCGCGCCGGGGCGCCTGCGGATCGCGCTCCAGACGCGCGCCTTCAACGGGGTGGAGACCCACCCGGACTGCATCGCGGCGGCGGAGGAGGCGGCGAAGCTCTGCGCCGACCTCGGACACGAGGTGGAGTCGGCCGAGCTCCAGATCGACGTGGAGGGCTTCGCCCGGGCCAGCCAGGTCATCATCGCCGCGAACCTGCGCGCGACCCTGGTGGACCGGGCCGCGGAGCTCGGACGCGAGCTCGCTCCCGACGACGTCGAGCCCATGACCCACGTCATGGCGAGCGTGGTGAAGGACGTCGAGGCCGCGGACTACGCCCGGGCGATCCGCACCATCCACGGACTCGGCAGGCAGGTGGCACGCTTCCTGGAGAGCTACGACGTGCTGCTCACGCCCACCCTCGCGACGCCTCCCTTCGAAATCGGGAGGCTCAGCCTGAGCGCCAGCGACCTTCCCGTCTTCATGGAGAGCCTGCTCAAGACGATCGGCTTCACCCAGCTCTTCAATGCGACCGGGAATCCCGGCGCCTCGATTCCGCTCTACTGGAACGGCGCAGGTCTGCCGATCGGTGTCCAGCTGGTGGGCCGCTTCGGCGACGAGGCGACGCTGCTGCGGCTCTCGGCACAGCTCGAGCAGGAGCGGCCGTGGTGGGATCGACGCCCGCCGCTCGCTTGACGAATCGCAGACCCTCGACTACACACGAGAGATCATGGTGACGCGAAGCGCGGCGCAGATTCCCTGCCGGACCCTTCTTTCCGGCCTGCTGCTTAGGCAGGCGGGAAGGGGTGTCCTCGGCCGTTAGTCCAGATCGCGCCACCGAACACCCTCTCCCGCCGAGCTGCGAGTCGCAGCAGGATGGCCGGAGGGGGTTTCGTGTTTCTGGGTGAAGGTGGACGCCTTCCCCCGGAGCGACGCCCGGACCCGACGAGGGCTCTCCGGCCCGTCCTGTCAGCCGCTGCTCTGCGCGGAGGGGACGATGGAGCCCGACATGTCCGAGAAGGTCACGGTATTCGATACGACGCTGCGCGACGGTGAGCAGACCGCCGGAGTCTGTTTCTCCGCGCGCGACAAGATCGAGATCGCGTCGGCGCTCGCCGAGATGCGGGTGGACGTGATCGAGGCCGGGTTCCCGGCGGCGTCGGCCGCGGAGCGGGAGGCGGTGGCGGCGGTCGCGCGCGAGGTGCGCGGCGCCAGCATCTGCGCACTCGCTCGGGCCGTTCCCTTCGACATCGAGTCCGCGAAGGAGGCGCTGCGGGAAGCGGCGCAGCCGAGGATCCACACCTTCATCAACGCCAGCGACGTCCACCTCGCCCATCAGCTGCGGAAGGGCCGCGAGGAGGTGCTCTCCATGGTGGAGTACGCCGTGCGGTGCGCCCGCGACGCCACCGACGACGTGGAGTTCAGTCCCATGGACGCCACTCGCGCGGACCCGGACTTCCTGATCGACGTGGTGCGGGTGGCTCTCTTCGCCGGCGCGCGAACCATCAACATCCCCGACACGGTGGGCTACGCGCTGCCCGACGCGGTCCGTTCGACCCTCGAGAAGCTCTTCGAGCGGGTCCCCGAGCTGGAAGAAGGGGTCGTGTCCTTCCACGGTCAGGACGATCTGGGTCTGGCGACGGCGAACGCGCTGGCCGCGATCTCCGCGGGAGCGCGTCAGGTGGAGCTGGCGGTCAACGGCATCGGGGAGCGGGCCGGGAACACGGCCTTCGAAGAGGTGGTGATGGCCATCCAGGTCCACGGGGGCAGCCTCGGCGTTCACACCGACGTCGATCCGCGCGGGATCTGCGGCGTGTCGGCGCTGGTCGAGGCCCGGAGCGGAGTGCGGGTGCCGCCGAACAAGGCGGTGGTCGGAGCGAACGCCTTCCGCCACGCGTCGGGGATCCATCAGGACGGCGTGCTCAAGTGGCGCGAGAACTACGAGGTCCTGGATCCGGCGGCGATCGGGCACGCCCGGGGTACCGAGATCGTGCTGGGGAAGCTGTCGGGCCGGGCCGGCTTCGTGGCGCGTGCGGCGCAACTGGGCTTCTGCCTCTCCGGCGCCGCGCTGGATCGCGCCTTCGAGCGCTTCCAGGCCCTGGCGGACCGGAAGGCCGTCGTCGAAGACACCGACCTGGCGGAGATCTGCAATGCCGCGTGACCGCGGTCTCCGCTCAGCGGTGGCCGCGAATCGCCGTGACCAGCACGTTCCAGGCGGCGCGATAGATCTCGCGATGGTCGATCTTCGAGACGCCGCGCGTGCGGTCCTCGAAGACGATGGGGATCTCTGCGATGCGAAAGCCGGCGCGGTGCACGCGGCAGACCATCTCCTCGAGGAAGGAGTAGCCCGAGCTGGCGATCGAGAAGGGCTCGACCTCCTCGATCACCTCGCGGGTGTAGCAGCGGAACCCGGCCGTACAATCGTGGACGGGAACCCTCAGGAGCAGCCGGGTGTAGGTGTTGGCGAACCGGGAGAGCAGGCGTCTGCCGAGGGGCCAGTTCGTCACGCCTCCGCCCGGCACGTATCGCGAGCCCACGACCATGTCGGCTCCCTGCATCGCAGCCAGCATGGCGGGCAGGTAGCGAGGATGGTGGGAGTAGTCGCAGTCCATCGTGAGGATGAGGTCGGCGCCGTGGTCGAGGGCGAAGCGAAAGCCCGCCAGGTAGGCGCTCCCGAGCCCGAGCTTTCCGGGGCGGCGAAGCAGGTGCAGGCGGGGCTCTTCCCGTCGGGCGTTCTCGACGAGATCGCCCGTGCCATCCGGGCTGTTGTCGTCCACGACGAGCACTTCGATCGAAGGGTCTCGGGAGAGGACGTCTGCCGATAGAGGCAGGACGTTCTCGGCCTCGTCATAGCTCGGCAGGATCACCATGGCGCGCATGAGGGGCGCGCAGCATATCAGATCAGCGCTTCGCCTCCCCCATGGGCGGGTCGGTCGCCCGGGCCACCGCGAGGATCCGATTCTCCAGGTGGACGGCGCGCGCCACTCCGAGAAGGGCCTTCAGCATCAGTCGGGTCGCCGGCCCCAGTGTCAGGCGTCGCAGGTCCGTGTTCTGGCGCTCGCTGTGCACGAGCGTGAGCCCCGCTCGGCCGCAGGCATCCGCCAGGGTACGTGGATCGAAGTAGAGGAAGTGCTGCTCGATGTAGAACTTCTCGAGGGGGCGGGTGAGCCGCCCGGCCGAGAGCCGATACATCGCCCCGGCGATCAGGTCGAGGATGCTCCGCTGGTTCGGGGTGGAGATGCCGATGACGCCGCCGGGCGAGAGCACTCCGCGGGCGGCGGAGAGCAGGTCGACGGGGGCGCGCGCATGCTCGATGATGTCCCACATCGTGATGGCGTCGAAGGCCTTGCCGCTCGCGTCGAAGTCGCGGAAGTCTCCCTCCCAGACGTCGAGTCCGAACTCGGAGCGGGCGTAGGCGATCGCCTCGGCGCAGTCGTCGACGCCGTAGGGTTCCCAGCCCCGTCGCCGGGCGACGGCAAGAAAGAGGCCCGTGCCGCAGCCGATGTCGAGCAGCCTTCCCCGTCGAGCGTGGCGCTCGAGCACGTCGAGCCAGCTCTCGTAGAGCTGGACCAGCGGGTTCGCGGGATCGTCGTCGTAGGTGAATCCGTAGTAGGAGCGCAGCTCGGGAACCGATCCTTCGCCCTCGGTGTAGAGATGCGTGAACATCTCGCGCACCTCCTCCGGGCGAAGCTGGGGCCAGAGGTAGACGAGCGAGCAGGATCGGCAGTCGTAGACGCGGAAGTCCGTGATGCGGTAGCGGAGCTGCTTCTGCGGGCTCTCGCAGACCGGGCAGCGCGCGTCGTCGTCGATCGTCAACGGCGGCCACACTGGCACAGGGAGCCGTGGGGAGACAAGCGGCTCCGGGCGATCGGCGCGACGAGCTGGCTTCTCTGCGCCATCTCAGGCGCCCACCCATTCCCGGGAGCGACGTCCCAGGCTGGCGCGCGCGCCCATCACGACCGCCAGCGATCCTCCCAGACCCGCCAGCCAGGCGAGTGCGATCCGCAGCAGGTCCGCGTGCCGCTCCGGGAGGGGCAGGAGGTCCTGGGCCATCAGGACGAAGAAGAGGTGGAAGAGGTAGATCGCGTAGGTGGCGTCGCTCACGAAGCGCAGCCAGCCCGGGGAGCGACTGAATCTTCGGCTGAGCAGCGTGATCGTCGCGAGGATCGCGTAGACGTCGAGCCAGGCCGCCGTGCGAACGAGGGGGCCGGGAACGCGGCCCTCCAGTGCGCTCGCCGCCGTTAGGAGCAGCGCGGCGGCGGTGCAGCCGGCGGCGAGGGCGGTGCGTCGGCTCGCGACGATTCGCGAAAGCGGCTCGGCGTGGAGCCGCACCGACCAGCCGATCAGGAAGTAGGCCCACCACATCATGGGATTCCGGATCTGCCAGGTGAGGTGCATCAGGCCGAAGGTGCCGATCTCCATCAGCCACTGGGCCGCCACGAACGCGGCGGTCAGGGCGAAGACCGCGCGGCGTGAGAGCTGTGCGAACGCCGGGGTCACGACCACCAGGATCGCGATCACGAAGACGTAGTAGTAGGGCCCGAAGGAGGCGCCGATCAGCAGGTCCATCCAGACGGAGCCCGTCATCGGGGCCTGATCCCGCCAGAGATGGAAGATCTGGGCGAGGAGCGAGGCCACCAGGTAGGGCACGAGGATGCGCCGCAGCCGCGCCCGGGTGGTCGCGAACGAGCGGCTCGAGACCTGTGCGTAGAGGAAGCCCGACGCGCAGAGGAAGGCCGGGACGCCGAAGCGCGTCGCGTGACCGATCCAGATCTCGAGGGAGGACGCATTCGGGTCCCACTGGGGACGCATCGCGTGGATCAGAACGATGGTCACGATGCCCGCCGCCTTCAGCGCGTCGATCTCGACGAGGCGATCGCGCGGCGCGCTCACCGTGGCTTCCTGCACATCGCGAGCCAGTCGATGGCGTCGTCCCGTGCCGGCTCGATGGGGAAGTCGTCCGGCCCGACCTCCGGCGTGCCCTCGCCGGTCTCGGCTCGTCGCCGTACCAGCACGGCGAACGCCGCGAACAGACGCAGCAAGAGGCCCCGGGGCAGACGGTCGCGCAGGCGCAGGGGGTCGAGGCGCATGATGCGGCGGATGCGGCGCGAGCGTTCGGCCATGTGGCGGCGCACGGCCTCGCTCATGCCGACGCCCAGCATCTCCACCTCGCCGAAGTGCTCGGACAGGCATCGGGAGAGCTCTTCGGAGCGGTACTCGTGCACGTGGTAGGGGTTCACGCCGTCGGAGAGCAGGGCGTTCGGCGTCGTGAGGATCGCGAGGCCGTCGGGCCGCAGCAGACGGGCGATGGCCTCCAGATAGGGGTTGGGGTCCTCCAGGTGCTCGATCACCTGGAAGCTCACCACGTGGTCGAAGCTCCGCTCGGCGAGGGGCAGGCCGCGCAGGTCGGCGCGGACGAACAGGGCGCCGCCGACGCGGCTCTCGTCGTCCGGACGGATGCGATCGATCCCCACGATGCGGGCGCCGGCTCCCGTGAGCTCGGCCGTGCCGTAACCGGTTCCACAGCCGAGATCGAGCACGCGTCCGACCCCGATCCGAGTGCGGGCGAAGGCATAGGCGGCGCGGTGGCGCGCAAGATCGACGGCGAAGAGACGGTCGCCCTCGTGCAGCCTCTCGCCGGTGAAGAGCGTGCGGCTCACGCCGGTGCACTCCGGGTCTCCCGCAGGGCCTCCCGCGTGAACTCGCGGGCGAAGACCGCCCCCATGAGAGCGCGCAGGGCCAGCATTCCCGCCGAGAGGATGAGGCTCATCGCCAGCAGGGTCTCCGGACTGGCGTAGCTGGAGAAGAGGTAGATGAAGGCCGCCTGGCTCGTGCCCAGGCCCGCGACGGCGATGGGCAGGGCGGCCACCAGCGCCACGATCAGCACTCCGGCCACGATCTGGATCAGCGGCGCGCGGACCTCGAAGGCGGCGAACGCCGCGCCGCAGATCGAGACGAAGCAGATCGCGAAGGACACACGCAGTGCGAAGAGCTCCGTTAGCCGGCGGATGGGGACGGTCCGCATGCCGTCGAAGATGGCGAGGGAGCGGATCCGGTCGAGTGGTCCCAGCGAGGTGGGGGTTCGCAGCAGCGCGAGTCCGCCGAAGAACCCGGCCAGGACCAGGAAGAGCACACCGGCGTGGACCGCGGGGCCTCCGCTCTGCATCCACACGGCTCCCACGCCCGCGAGGCAGAGGACGATCAGCAGGTCGATGGAGGAGATCAGGATCACGACGCTCACGGCCCGACCCAGGGGCAGGCCCGCCCTGCGCTGGAGGAGCACCGAGAGGGCGGCGACGCCCAGCGCGTAGTGGACGATTCCAAGCAGGTAGCTCGCGCACTTGATGCGCGCTGCCGTCCATTTCGAGATCGGGTGGGGGGCGCGATCGAGCGGCCGGGTCAGCGAGAGCGCCTCGATCCACAGGGAGACGGCTCCGTAGACCAGGAGCGCGGGGACCATCCATCCGACCACCCGCCAGGAGAGGGCTCCCGCCAGGGCCTCCGGATCGACGTCCGCGGCGAGCCAGACCAGGATGGCGAGGCTCACCAGGGCCGGGAGCACGCGCTGGAGTGCCGCGCGACTCATCGGGGCTCCACCGGTTCCCAGGTCAATCCCGATACCTCCACGCGCTCGAACAGGCCGTTGAAGGTACCCGAGGCCGTCACCCCGACGGCCAGCAGGGCGAGGAGCGTGGCGATCGACACGGCCTGGATCCGACCCCGGCGCATCCAGGCCACCAGCGTGCCGCTGGTGTAGACCGCGTAGGGGAGACATAGGCCGAGCAGGCTCGTCCCCTTGATGACCGCGAACCAGGGGTTCTGCCAGGTGTAGGCCGCGAAACCGGCGAGGGTGAGGACGACGAGGCCGACGAGGGGGACGTCCACGGGGTCGCCGCGGACGGCGCGCTTCGCCCCCTGTACGAGCCCGGTCAGGAAGGCCGCCGTGGGTAGCAGGGCCAGCAGGAGCACGGCGGTGCCGAGGAGGCGGACCGGCTCCGAGTCCGTCGGCAGGAAGGCGCGGTGGGCGTCGAACCAGACCGACGCGTAGGCGCTGCCCCAGACCGAGTGCAGCAGGTCCGGATCGAGGAGCTGTGGATTGGTGAAGGTGGAAACGGGGACGAACACGTAGTCGAGCAGCGATCGGCTGCCCGGCGGCATCGAGAACATGAGCTCGTGGGCCGGGAGCCCGTAGGGCTGGAAGTAGCCGTAGAGGATCCGGTTGCGCGCGTAGAACCAGCCCCCGGCGACGAAGGACGCCATCAGCGCCGCGGCGAGCCGGAGCGCCGGCCCCGGGAGCGTTCGGCGCCGGGCCGCGTCCGCGGCGATGGCCAGGGCCACGCAGGCGACGGCGAGCGCGCCGGTGAGCTTCGAGAGCAGGGCCAGGCCGGCCACGGCGCCCGCAAGCGTCGCACGCAGCAGCGCGTGTCGGGGATCCGCTGGCGGGTCGGGGGTGGCGACGATCCACAGGGCGAGGGCCGTGAAGGCCGCGGCCAGCAGTTCCTCGTTCACCATCGCGCTCATGTGTAGGTGCGCCGGCAGGAAGAGCACGAGCCCGGCGGCGAGCGCCGCGCGGAGCGCGTCGCCCGGCGCGACGGCTCGGACCATGGCCACGGCCAGTCCGGCGACCGCGAGTCCCAGCAGGACGTTCAGGAGCGGCACCAGCACGAGCCAGTTCGGAGCGGCGCGCACCAGCAGCGCCGCGACGGCGAAGTAGAGGGGAGGGTCACCGGTGGACCAGCCCGCGTCCGGCGGCGGGAGTCGCCAGGCGCGGGAGAGCGCGACGATGTACTCCCAGTTGTAGCGGGCGTCGAAGCCCCAGTCGGCGGGGTAGGCGCGCGCGTTGTGGATGCGGGTCAGCAGGGCCACGCCCAGGGCCCCGGCACCCAGCCCCCCGGTGGTCCAGCGCACGGCTCAGCGTCCTTCCATGGCGGTCCCGAGTGCGGACTCCATCTGGTCGGCGGCCCGGCTCCACTCGAAACGCTTCGACCACGCGAGGGCCTCCTGCGACATTCGCCGGGCGAGGGCGTCGTCGGTGAGGAGGGCACCGATCCGCTCCGCGAAGGCCGAGACGTCCCGGTCCGGGACGAGGAACCCGGTCTCGCCGTCCCGCACCGAGTCGCGCAGGCCCGGCGAGTCGCTGGCGACGTTGGGGGTGCCGAGGGCGTTTGCCTCGATGACGGTGAGCCCCCAGCCCTCCTTCGAGGACGGGCAGGCGCAGACGCGCGATTCCGCGAGCAGCCGGTCGCGTTCGGCCTCCTCGATGAAGCCGGTGAAGCGCGTGCGCTCGGCCATCCCCGCCTCGCGCGCGACGGCCTCGAGTCGGGCCCGGTCTCCGCCTTCGCCGATCACCACGAGCTCGATGTCTGGAATGCGTGGAGCCAGCCGCGCCATCGCCCGGATCAGCACGTCCACGTTCTTGTAGCGTTCGAGGCGTCCGACGTAGACCACGCGCCGATCGCGGTCCGCGAGCTCCGGCGGGGCGAGGCTCGGTGGAGCGATCCCGGGGTGGTGGACCTCGATCCGCTCCGAGGCGATGCCGCGACGCACCAGGTCGTCGCGCGTGCTCTCGGAGATCGCCACGAAGTGCGGCCGGCGGTAGAACACCGGGATCAGTCGCTCGGCGCTCCAGACGGTCGCGGCGATCGGCCATGCGACCTGCTGGAAGGCGGTTTCGCCGAAGAGGTGATGGCAGAGTGCGAGCACGGGGCTGCGGGAGTAGACGGGCGACAGGAAGGGGAGCTTGTTGAGGCACTCCACGACCACGTCGACGGATCCGCCGTGGGTGGCGCGGGCGCAGCCCCAGGCCGCCCGCGGGTAGTAGAGCGGGATGCCCCCAAGCCGCTGCACATCGATTCCGCCGACGCGCTCGCGCGCGGCGCCTCCCGGGAACGCGCTCGACAGCATTGCGATCTCGTGCCCGCGAGCCGCCAGGCGTCCGAAGATCTCGGCCACGTGAACTTCGGCGCCGCCCGCCTTCGGATGCTGCGGGTCGCGCTCGTTCAGGATCAGGACGCGCGTCACGTCCGTCCGTTCACACCCGACCGAGTGCATCGGCGATGCGCAGCCACCAGGCCATCCACAGGGCTTCGAGCCCGATCCGGGCCGTGAGCTTCGACGCACCGCGCGTGCGGTCGAGGAAGAAGAACGGGATCTCCTTCACCCGAGCGCCGTGACGGATGAGGCGGTAGTTGAGCTCGATCTGGAACGCGTAGCCATTGGCGCGAATGCGCTCGAGCCCGATCCGCTCGAGCACGTCTCGTCGGGCGCAGCGGAAGCCGCCGGTGGTGTCTGTGATGGGGAGTCCGGTCACCTTCCGCACGTACCAGTTGCCGAAGTAGCTGAGCAGGATCCGCTCGATCGGCCAGTTCACCACGGTGATCCCGTTCAGGTAGCGCGATCCCATGACGACGTCGTAATGGGCGATCTCGGCGAGCATCGTCTGGAGCGTCTCCGGCGGATGAGAGAAGTCGGCATCCATCTGCACGACCCAGTCGGCGCCCAGTGCCAGGGCCTTGTGGATGCCGGCGCGGTAGGCGGGCCCCAGCCCCTCCTTGCGCGCCCGGTGGAGTACGTGGATGCGGGGCTCCCGGGCTGCGAGCTCGTCGGCGAGCTTGCCCGTGCCATCCGGTGAGTCGTCGTCCACGACGAGCACCTCGATGCGGGGGTCCTGCTCGAGTACCTGCGGAAGCAGCAGCGGGAGGTTCTCGCACTCGTTGTAGGTCGGGATGACGACGATGCAGCGGCTCAACGCAATTCTCGCTCTCGTACCTTCTACTCACTCGCGGCCCCGTCGCGCAAGGGCCTCACCGGAGCGTATCGGGTGCCCGGCGGTCGCGCCGAACCCGAACGCCCAGGGGACCTCGCGGGACGAAGAAGCGCAGCTCCTCGCCGTTCCGCGTCACGCGCACCTCGGTGGAGCGTCCGGGCTGGCCGGCTCCGGTGGTCCGGATCAGGTCCCCCATCTCGTAGATGGGGCGACCTGCGTAGCTCCGGATCACGTCTTCGCGCTCGATTCCCACGGCCGCGGCGGCGGATCCATCGAGCACGTCGGTCACGACCACGCGATTCTCGCGCCCCGCCGCGTAGAGGAGGGTGTCGTACTCGTCGTCGCCGACCTCCTCGCGGAGCTGCTCGCGCAGCTGCAGGATCTGGTCCCGAAAGCGAGGGCTCCCGTGCCAGCCTTCGCGCCGTGCGCGGTCGGCCAGGTAGAGCCGCTCGAGCTCCAGGGCATCCCAGCGCTCCCGCAGTCGGGCGATCTCCGACTCCATGTGGCCGCGCTCGCGCAGCCACGCCTCGTCGAAGGTTTGCACCTCGGCCGGATCTTCTGCGTCCCGGGACGGCGCGTCCGCTGCGGGAGCCGCTTCCGAGCGGGGTGACTCGAGCGCGGCGAGCCGTGCGGTCAGGGCATCCCGGTCGCGGCGGACCGCCTCCAGGGCCTCTCGCAGCGCGCGAAGCTCGGCCTCGCGCGCAGGCGAGGGATCGGGCGGTGGAGCCAGCGCCTCGCGCTGCGGTGCGGGGGGCTCCAGCGGGCTCCAGAGCGCGCTGAGTCCCACACCCGCGACGAGGCCGGCTATCGCGCTCCAGACCATCGGTGCGCGAAGCTGCATGGACTCAGCGTGGCAGAGCCTCGCCGTCCGGGCCAGCGCGGAGCGTCCAGGTGCCGCTGCCACCGCCCCGCGAACCGCCAGGTGCGGGGTTTCGCCGCCTCGGCAGAGCGCTCCGGGCGCCGGTGCCATGGCCCAGGCCCGTCGCTCGGGGCGCGGGCGTCGTGGCCTCCGCGGTCTATCATGCGCCCTACCGCCGAGGCGACTCCTCGAGCTCCAGACGTCGCAGCAGCGCGGGCGATCTCGGGCTTCGGGTGCGGTCTCGCCGTCGCGAGGCGCCGGATTGGGAGACGTCGGCTCGGGGGTCCGCTCGGATCGGAACGAAGGGAGCGCCGCAGCCTTGGGATCGCCTGGATCGATCGGGCTCGTGGCGTTGGCGCTGCTCCTGGGAGTCGCCTGCGCCGACGGGGAGCGTGGCCGCGTGCTCCTGATCGGCATCGACGGGGCGGCGCCCCGCCTGGTGGAGCCGATGTTGCGGGAGGGAGCGCTTCCCCAGCTGGCGGCAGTCGGGGAGCGCGGAATCTACCAGAGGATCCGTTCCCATCACCCGATCGAGTCGCCGCGGATCTGGACCTCCATGGCCACCGGGATGCTCCCGTCGCGTCACGGGATCGAGAGCTTCGGATACCGCGACGAGCGGGGCCGAAGGCTCCTGTTCAACAGCACCGATCGCAAGGTACCGGCGCTCTGGAACATCCTGTCCGCGGCCGGCCGCTCCGTGGGCGTGGCGAACTGGTGGAACAGCCATCCGCCGGAGGCGGTGGACGGTGTGATCGTGTCGGACCACCTGCTGGCGAGGGATGTCGTGGGCCGGCGACGCATCACCGGTGCCGAGTCGGTGAACTCGGGACCCATCGCGTGGCCCGAGGGCTGGGACGAACGCGTGCGAGCGATCCTGGCCGATGACACGCCCCTCACCGGAGTCGGGAACCCCTTCGAAGACCCGGATCGGTTCCCCGGCTGGGAGATCAGCGAGCATCTTTCCGAGCGCTTCGAGAACGATGCCGATGTGGTCCGGGTCGCCCGGGCGATCGAGCTCGAGATCCATCCCGACGTGATGATGGTCTTCCTCCCGGGCATCGACCGGGTGAGCCACGTGCTCTGGGCCACGGTCGAGCCGGCGGAGGCCTACGATCCCCCCATTCCCATGACGCCGGAGCTCCGGGCCGGGGGTGCCTCGGCCCTGCGCGACTACTACCGCTATACGGATGCGCTCGTGGGGGTCCTGCTGGAGGGCTATGGGCCCCGGGATCTCGTGCTCGTGGTCTCGGATCACGGCTTCGAGGCGGGTCAGAAGCTCGCGTTCCTCACCGGCGTCCACGACACCGTCGCCTCGGTGGACGGCGTGGTCTTCGCGGCCGGTCCCGGCATCGAGGCGTCGCCCGAGCGGCGTCGTGTCTCGGTGAACGACGTCACGCCGACGGTGCTGGCCTGGCTCGGTCTGCCCGTCGCCCGGGACATGGACGGGCGACCGGCCCCCTTCTTGAGCGCTCCCGATCTGGCGTGGATCGAGACCTACGCGGCGACTCCCGTGGAGCGTCCCACCGCGCGACCCTCCGGCGCCGAGGAGGAGATCCTCGAGGAGCTGGAGTCGCTCGGGTACATCGAGCGTGGCGACGCGCACTGAGGCGCGGCCGTCGCGGCTGCGCGTCGTCGGAGCGTGGGCCGCGGTGCTCGCGCTGGCGGTGGGTGTGCGGGCCTGGAACGCGCTGTGCGGGCCGCTGATGTGGGGCTACGACGCCTGGGGTCACGTCGCCTATGTGCTCTTCCTCGACCTCTACGGTGGACTGCCATGGGCGGACCAGGGCTGGTCCTACTTCCATCCGCCGCTCCACTACGCGCTCGGCTGGGTGCTCGCCCAGGCCGGCGACGCCGAGCTGCTGGTGCGCGGGCTCTCGGTCCTGGGAAGCCTGGCGAGTCTGGCGACCGCAGGACTGGCCGCCTGGATCGTCCGCCACGGCGAGCCGCAGCGACCGCTGCTGGCTCCCGTCGCCTTCGGCGCCGTGGCCCTCCTGCCCGTCCACCTCTTCATGAGCCCGATGCCCGGGAACGAGCTGACCCTCAACCTGCTCGTCGCACTCGCGCTGTGCCTGTTCATCGCGGGCCAGCGAAGAGGGGGGGCGCTGCGCTGGGACGTCGGCGTTGGCGGGGTGGTCGGCCTCGCCCTGCTCACGAAGTTCAGCGGCCTGATCCCCTGGCTCGCGATCGCCGGGACCCTGGCCCTGGACGTCGTCCGTGAGCCCGCGTCGCTGCGTCGCCACGCACTGCGACTGGCCGTGATCAGCGCGGTGGCGGTGGCCGTCTGCGCGCCCTGGTACGCGCGCAACCTGAGCAGCTTCGGCACGCCCTTCCAGCTGAGCCGGGACTTCGCCCTCGTCGCTTCGGTCGAGCGCGACCAGCAGCCGGGCGTGCGCCATCTGGCGGACTACCTGCGCTTTCCCCTCGCCGTCTTCGAGGCGCCGGACCCGCGCTCGCCAGCGCTGCTGCACTCGGTCTGGGGCACGGTCTACGCCAACGTCTGGGCCGACGTGTATCGCGAGTCCGACGTGGCACGGGCGCTGGCGGTGCCTGCGAGCTCCGGACGCATGGCGCTGCTCGGCGTCGGTCCGTCGCTGCTCTTCCTGCTCGGGATCGGACTCGGGCTCCGGGACGTGCGTCGCGGGAGGCGGCGGGCCGAGTACAGCGTCCTGCTGGTCGTGGTCGCCGTGAACCTGGCCGCCTTCGCGGTCTTCGCCTGGCGGGTGCCGATCTGGTCGGCGCTCAAGTCCTCCTATCTGCTCGGGCTGTCGCTGCCCTTCGGTGTGTTCGCGGCGCGCGGTCTGGGCGCGCTTTCGGCGCGAGGCGCGGCGATGCAGGGGCTGGCCGCGGGCTGGCTGGGGATCACGGCCGTCGCGGCCGGGGCTCTGGCCGCGGAAGGACTCGTCGTGCCGAGACGCGCGGACGCGCCGGCGATGGGAGCCGTCTACCACCACTTCGGCGAGTACGATGCGGCGCGGCGGCTCTACGGGCGGCTCGCAGCGGGTGCTGGCTATCCGGTGCCGTGGCTCGACAACCTGGCGGCGGTGGAGCTCGCCTCCGGCGACGCCGAGCTCGCCCGACGCTACGCGGCCCGGGCCGTGACCCTCGAGAGGGCAGGGCGGCCCGGCCACGCCTATCGGCGTGGGCAGCTGGCCCTGGCGCTCGCGGTGCAGGGCGAACGCGCCGAGGCGGCGCGGATCCTGGACGAAGTGCTCGAGGAGCGGTCGCTGCCGGAGCTTCACGCGAACCGCGGCGCCCTCGCCCTGGCCGACGGCGCGTGGGACGAGGCAGAGACTGCGCTGCGCGCGGCGCTGGCGATCAACCCCGAGCTGCTGCCCGCATGGCTGCATCTCGCCCGGGCCCAGCAGGAGCGGGGACGGGATGCGGAGGCGGCGCGCGCCGAGGCCGAGCGGCGAGCCTGCACGGCGCCGCGACGCTATCCCCACGGTCTCGGCACGGGTGAGGTGATGGAGTGGGGTGTGGGCCGCCGCGGTCTGTTGTGGCTCGACGGCGAGACGCTGCGCATCGCGGGAACCGAGTTCTACCGGCAGGCCTGCGCCCGGTTCGGCCCGGGGGCCTCGGCGGTG
>Ga0209536_100007735_pt1 | contig 16269 bp, 10 predicted proteins | sample DeeMarSeWOR28_12_FD_187461 | JGI IMG/M metagenome (GOLD analysis project Ga0209536, IMG submission 187461) | Marine sediment microbial communities from White Oak River estuary, North Carolina - WOR-2-8_12 (SPAdes) (version 2) | ecosystem: Environmental > Aquatic > Marine > Intertidal zone >...
AATGGGTCACCTATGGAAAACTATGCACAGGTTTTCAGTGTAGTAAATCCAAATGATATTACTTCGATCACAGTTTTAAAAGGAGGTGATGCAACGATATATGGTACACGGGGAGCCAATGGAGTGATCGTTATCAGGACTAAAAAATAACCTTTGTATAGTTAAAGTTATTCCTACCTAAGTCAATCCTGTTTTAGAAATAAATTAAAAAAAAGGATAATGCCTCCTATTTTATGAATGGCTATTCATATCTCAATGAATTTACAGGATTTTTCATAGCAGCTTTTATGGACTGAGGACCAATTGTCAGCCATGAAACCAGCAATGTTAATATAAATGCCAAAGGATAGAATATCCATAAACCGCCTGTTTTAAATGAAAAATTTTGTAACCAATCATTAAGAATAAACCAGGTAACCGGTACAGTAAGAATGGCTGACAGGATTATCCATTTTGAAAACTCACTCAATAACATCAACAAAATAGTTGCGACAGAGGCACCGTTTACTTTACGTATTCCTATTTCTTTTGTCCTTTGTTCTACCGCAAATGACGATAGTCCAAACAAACCAATGCATGATATGATGATAGCCAGTACGGTGAAATAACTGACAACCTCCTGCATGTGTTCTTCTGCCTGGTACAATGTATCAATATCATCATCCAGGAAAAAGTAATTGAATGCATGCTGAGGATCCAACGATTCATATTTTTGCTTTATAAACTCAATTGTACCGGGAATATCCTCATTATTGATCCTTACAATGAAATAATTCAAATCGGCGGGTTGGAAATGTATAAGTAGTGGTTCGATATTCCGGTGCAATGATTGAAAATGAAAATCATCGATCACTCCAATAACTTCACCTCGTCTCGTGATTTCATCATCATACCAGATGAGCTCTTCATGCAGGGGTGATTTCCAATCAAAAAGCTTGGCTGTCGTTTTATTGATTATAAATGCTTTATCAATATCAGAAGGCCTGTCTTTGGAGAAGAACCTACCCGTATCCATTTTTATTTGTAACGTTGAGATAAAGTCCGGATCAACCTTTAACTCAGAAACATTAAAATAATCATCTTGCCCGGGCCATTGAATCGGATTTTGGTTAAATCGATGCCCGGGGATGTTTGATACCGCTGATATGCGCATGATATTATGGTAAGTAAGCAACTCTGCCTTTGCTGACTCATAATTTTGTTGCATGGTGGTGTCTTTGATTGGCATAACCATAAGATGATCTGAATTAAATCCCAGTTTTTGTGATTGCAGAAATCCAACTTGCTTTGAAATGGTCATGGTGGCAATGATCAGAAAAATAGATGCTGCAAACTGGAAAACAATCAAAACATTTCGAAATACTGGTCTTTTACTTCTTATTAATTTAGCGCTCATTAAAGCCGTAAATGGAGAGAATCCTGCCATGAAAATTGAAGGATATAATCCAGCCAGCAGTCCACAGAAGGCTGTTAGTGAAATTATAGCAATGATCACAACTGGATTTGAATAAGGGATTAGGAATTGTTTATTTGCGAGATTACCAACGGGTATCGAAATTATCTCAAATATGAGCAGCGCAACAATCATAGAAATTGTTGCGGATAGGAAGGCTTCTACCAAAAATTGTACCCGGAGCGTAGATCGTCTGGCACCAATTACCTTTTTTATACCCACTTCTTTGAGGCGGATGAATGATTTGGCTATGGCCAGGTTCATAAAATTGATGCAAGCAATGATCAATACAAGTATGCCCATTGAAGAAAAAATGTAGACGTACAGCATGTCGCCATTTGGCTCAAGTTCCCACTTCAGCCTGGATTTGAGATGTATATCCGATAAAGGTTGCAACAAAAATTTGATATCACCACGCTCCAAGGCATGCAGGGCATCTTCCGGCCAATCGATATATTTTGTTGACCATGAGGCCATTTTTTGTTCGAGGGCCAAAGGATCAGCATCTGCCCTGAGCAGCAGGTAATTGTAGTGCCCAAAATCACTCCATTGATAGTATTCTCCGCTTTCAACGGATTTCAGGGTTACATAGGAAATCAGGAAATTGAAATGAAAATGTGAATTTGGAGGAATATCAGCCATGACTCCCGTAACCTTGAAATTAAAGTCCTGCCCAAAATTTATAGTGATCATGTCGTCCAGGGGATCCTTATCTCCAAAGATTTTTTTGGCAGCAGTTTCACATATGACAATGGAACCAACATCTTTTAGTGCAGTTTTTGGGTCTCCCTGTAACAATGGGAAACTAAATATTTGGAAAAAAGTAGTGTCTGCAGAGTAAATCCCACTTTCCTCAAATTGCACCTCGCCATATTTTACAGTTCTTTCCGGTTGTGTAAGACCTTCACCCCAAACCGGCGAAACGCTCACTGCGTTTTCTACCTCTAAAAAGTCCTCAACCATAGTGTAGGTCATTGGATGCGGTGTGCGCGTTTGAGGATTATCTGAAAACCATGCAATGCGATATATTCGATTCGCTTTCTCATGAAAATCATCGTAACTCAACTCGTCGCGTACCCACAAAAAGATAAATAAGAAGGAAACAATGCCGATGGAAAGCCCGAGGATATTAATAAAGTTGTATACTTTATTCTTTATGAGATTTCTGATGGCAATTTTTAGGGTATGTCGTATCATGTTGTTTCTTTTTTGATCTCAGCTTCAAGTCATTTATCCTATACTTTTTTTATTCATATCTCAACGCATCCACTGGATTTTTTGATGCCGCCCTTAGCGTTTGGAAACTGATCGATAGGAGTGAAATGATCAAAATGCATCCTAATGTTGCGAAAAAAATCCACCATGAAATGGAGGTCTGATAGGCAAAGTTCTTCATCCAAATACTCATGATCAGTATGGAAGCCGGTATTGAAATAAGAAATCCGAGGACCAAAAGCCAGATAAAATCCCTGGATAACAGCTTTATTATATTCAAAATTGTCGCACCATTCACCTTTCTGATTCCAATTTCCTTGGTTTTTTGATTAGCCGTATAGGTCACTAATCCAATAAGACCCATAATTGCAATGAAAATTGCCAGGAATGTTAAATACAATACTAGCCTGCTCATTTTTTGCTCGGTTTGGTACATATTATCAACTACCTCGTCTGCGAATTGGAAGTTGAAGGTTTCTTCCTCATAGATGTTGCCAAACACGTTTTTTAGGTTATCTAATTTTGATTGCAAATTACCAGAGGTCATCTTAACGGATAGTGAGCTGCCCACACCATCCTGGTTCAAAAGCGGCATAATGAGTGGAGAAATGGCCTGATGCTTTGACAGATAATGGAAATCTTTTACGACGCCAACTACTTTTGCTTTTTTCACATCCCTGGTCCGGTAATCTACCTGCCAAAAAATTTCCTTCCCAACAGGGTCCTCCTCCCATCCCAGCTCCTTCACGGCATTCTCATTCAGGAGAACGTATCGCTCTTCCCTGTTTGACATTTCCGGCCTGAAACCTGTCCCTTTTACAATTTCAATATTATATACATCTGTAAATTCCGGTCCTACATAATTGATATTCATTTTCATATATTCCCCATCTTCAGCCCCCTCCCAGGAAAAACCTGTCCAGTTGGTCGAGCGCATTGGCAAATAATCGGAAGTGCTCACTTTTTCAAAACCGGGGAGTCTTTCCAGCTCGGTCTTGAACTGGTGAAATTTCTGATGTTCAGGCTTTGTCAGCCAGAGAATCACGACCTGCTCTTTGGAATATCCCAGGTCTTTATTTTTCATGAAATTATATTGCTTAAAGAGAATAAGGGTACAGGAAATGAGAGATATAGAGATGAAAAACTGAAATAGCACCAATCCATAACGGAAGTACAACCCTTTCTTTCCCTTATACATACGATTGGTGGTCATGGAGAGCGGTTGAAAGCCTGAAATTGTTTTTGCTGGTATCAGACCAGTAATCAATCCAAGTCCCACACTTATAGAGAGATACAATATGATAAACTGCCAGTTTTTGGTATAATCAACACTAAGATCTCGGCTGATCAGACTATTAAAGACAGGGATAAATAATTCGATTAAAATCAGGGATATGAACATGGAAATCAGAACAAAGATGCTGCTTTCTCCCAGTAATTGACCTAACAAGTTTTTTCTGTTAGCTCCGATTACCTTTCTTATACCAATCTCCTTTATTCGCTCTGTTGCATAGGCAATAGTCAGGTTGATATAATTAACGCAGGCAATAGCAATGATCAGAACTGCGATGATAATATAAATAAGATTGTTTTGGTAGCTGCCTACCATCACAAATTCGTCCACTGCATCTGATCGGAGATGTATGTCCTTTAGTGGTTTAAGGTACAGGATGTTTTCCGCTTCTTCTCCCTGGTATTTAGTCAGATAGTTACTTAAGGTGGTATTTACAGCATCGAAGGATATATTTTCATCAAGTAACACATAATTTCTGCACCAGTTGCTAAACCAGTCTTCATTAATTATTTCAACTCCATCAGTAGACACAAGTGTTTCGAATGAGATCAGCAGACTAAAATTGAGATGGGAATGTTTTGACAGCGTTTTTACCACAGATTGTATTTCGACTTCGAAGCCATTATTGTAGCGGATTTTTTTGCCCACAATATTATCCGTTCCGAACAGTTTTTGAGCATATTCCTGTGATATGATCGCCATATAAGGTTGCTCAAGATTTCCGTCAGCATCACCGCGAATTACAGGATAGGAGAATATTTTTCTGAATGCTTTATCCGCAAAAATGATATTTTCCAGGGTAGTTTTGGTTTTATCCTCCAATTCAATGACGGCGGTATGTTGTCCTACCATCCGTGTGCATTCAATAATTCCAGGTATATCCTGATCGATCACAGCCGCAAGTGGAGGAGGTGTGCCACATAGCTTTCGCACTGCATTTCCATCTTTCTTTACCTGTTCCAGGCGGTAGATATTATCCAGATTTTCGTGGGCTTTCTCAAAACTGTTTTCATGCTGAATAAACAGGAACAATATCATAAATACAGCTACCCCAAGCGACAATCCAAATATATTGATCCAGATATACCTGTTGCTTTTCAGACGGCGGAATGCTAATTTTTTATGTAACTTTTCCATGGTCAGATTTTTTATTCATATCTCAATGCATCTGTAGGATTTCTCCTGGCAGCATTCCAGCTTAGCCAGCTTACCGTAAGTTGAGCGATTAAAATGGCAAAGGCACCTGATATTAAAAATATCCAGATAGAAATATTGGTTTTATAGGCAAATTCATTCAGCCATTTTGAAATAAAAGACCAGGCTATAGGGGCTGCGATGACAAAAGATATGATAACTAAAAATAGAAAATCCTTGCTCAGCAAAAATACTATTGAAGGAGTGGATGCTCCATTCACCTTGCGGATTCCGATTTCTTTAGTTCGCTTTTCAATAATTTGTGCTGAAAGGCTAAATAATCCAAGGGTTGATATCAATAGAGCCAGGATGGCTGAAAATTTCATCAAATTCCCGGATCTTAACTCAAGCCGGTATTGCTGTTCAATGGTATCATCGATAAAGTAGTAATTAAACGGATCGTCGGGAATGACCTCCTGTATGATCTTGCCAACTAGTGCAACGGATTTCGGCAAATTCCCGGGTTTCAGTTTAATTAATAAGTGATTACTTCTGCCAGTATATAACAGAACCATAGGCTGGATTTCGCGATGTAACGAGCTAATATGAAAATCCTTAACCACACCAATGATGTTTCCTTTTATACCAAACCATGCTGATACAGGTTTTCCAATCGGATCTTTCAGGTCCATGGCTTTGATAGCGGTCTCGTTAAGGATGAATCCATTTTGAAGATCAACTTGTCTTTCTTTTGAGAAAAATCTCCCATCCAGTAATTCGATATCCAGTGTTCGTTGAAAATCTTCATCTACCCAATTATACCAGAACTCTATATATTGTGCATCTTCACCTTCGGGTTTACCAGGAAAATCCAAAGGGCCTGAATTCACCACATCAAAGAGATTATTGGCAGAAACAGTCACGCCTGCGATTTCATGATGCTCCAACAAATTCTGTTTTATAATCGGTAATTTTTCCCGGATGGCTCCCCGGGTTTGTACCAGTAAAAGATTTTCCTTGTCAAATCCCAGGTTTTTATGGCGAATAAAATTGATTTGCCTTTGGATGGAGAATACACCAATTATAAAGATGATGGAAACCGTAAATTGGCTGACTACCAAAATCTTTCTGATCAGGGCAGGCCTGCCTGTTTTCATTATGCGCGATTTAAGTATACTTTCCGGTTTAAGCGCAGATAAAAGTGCCGCTGGGTAGCTACCGGAAATCAAACCGGTAACCAGGATAACACCCATTATTGAAGCCAGCATAGCCCAGGTGAGCTCGATGCGAAGATTCAGCCCAAGCTGAACGTTGATAATGGGGACCAACAGTTCAACCAATAAAATTGCAAGGAAAGCGGCTACCAAAACTTGAATAAGGGACTCGATAAAAAACTGGAATGCCAATTGTTCTCTCGATGAACCTGAAACCTTTTTAATCCCAATTTCTTTTTGCCTTCTTTCGGCCTGGGCAATGGTGAGGTTCATAAAGTTGATACAGGCGATAAGTAAAATAATAATAGCAATGGTGGTAAAGACAAAGATGTAAATGGCGGCCCCTGGCCCCTGGATGGGATAGAGATGATCCTTTACCAATGGATGTAGAAAAAGCTTATTATTCCATTCTGGTTGAAACTTATCGATGACCCCTCGTATTTTTTTATTGAATGCAACCAAATCAACATTTTCAGCCAACATCACGTAACTATCACCATTCTTACTATTCCACGTACGCCAATTGGTATCACCAGGATTAAATGGTATTAAAAATTCGAAATTGAGATGAGTATTGTCGGGAACGTCGCCAATAACTCCGGAAATGTTGAAATGGGCATGATCATTAAAAATGATTGTTTTACCCATTGGATCCTCGTCACCAAAAATTTTCCTTCCCAGAGATTCAGTGATTATCATGGAATTTGGCTCTTTGAGCATATTCCCTGAATTGCCTTTCAATACGGGAAAAGAGAAAATAGAAAGGAAGTCCGGTTCCACGATATTTCCCTTCACAAAAAAGCCATTATTATCATAGGATAGCTTGAATTCTCCGGACTGTACATGTGAAGCAAAAATGACTTCCGAATAGGTTTCTTTTAAATAGAAAGGAAGTGCTCCGGGTTGTTTTTCAGCGTTGATATCCAAAGGGGGATAATAAAATGCCACACGATAGATCCGGTCAGCGTTGTCATAAAATCGATCAAATGATAGTTCCTGGTTGATCCACAGAACAATAAGTAAAAAGCTGGCAATTCCGACACTTAATCCTCCAATATTTATAACGGATATGAGCTTTTGCCGCTGGATTTGTTTGAATGCAATCTTTAAGTAATGGTAAAGCATAAAAGTTGTATTTGGCAAACAAATTTCAAAGGGTATGCCAAACACATAAATATTTATAAATCAATGATATATAAATATTTGTTTTATATTTTTGTTGGATATTCCAACACCTGTGTTCGATAATGGCTCAATAAGCCAGGATGTGAAATACTAAAGATAATCAATTGTTTATGAGGCTGATGCTTTGGTTGATCTGATCTTTGAAAGGTTTGAGGTATTCCGGGATATTCTGACCAAACTGATCGATGAGCCAAAATTTAGTTCCCCGTTCATTTACAATGGCGAAATACACGCCTCCGCCATCTGTTACATCAGGCGAGCCGATCACATGGTTTTTCTCCTGGGTCAGCTCAAAAGGGATGTTGTCCTTTAGGGATTTTACTAGCTCAAATTTTTCATTATCCAGCTCGATATAGTCCCCTTGGTAAAAATTCTCTCTTGATGGATATTCGTCTTTTTGATCTTCAAATAATGCGCTATCCGTCAGTTTAAAAATTTCAATGCACTGTTCGCCCATGCAAAACCCATAAAAATGGCCGAATAGAATGTATGAGATTTCATCTTCTGGTTGTTCGTTTTGCTTAGCACAGGAATTGCCGAGCAAAAATGTGATGATGAAAAGGGAAATTCTAAATAGCATGTTTTATAAATTTCTGAATAGACACACGAGGGTTGATTTTAGTTGTAAAATGGTAAAATGATCATCAATAATAAAATTATGGGCCTTCCGATATAAAGTAAAAAAATATTTGCACCACTTAATGAAATAGCATTTATATGTACATTACAGGCTTAAAATCATTTGATATGAATTCATGCACAAATAGACCACTAATTCTTTTATGGTTAATGATCTTCACTGGCATCCTGGTCACAAGTTGCATGGAGTCACAGGATCGAGAAAAAACAAATATTGTAACCATAGCTGAAGGTTTTGCGGAAACACATGTCAATGCGGTAATATTCCGAAGAAATTCCATCTCCAGCTATAATGGGCATCAATATGTTGCCTTCTATGACAATTCGGCCTATGTGATATTGGCCAAAAGAAAACTTGGAACCAATGAATGGAAAATACACCAAACACAATATAAAGGGAACGTCGGGGATGCGCACAATTCCATTTCAATCATGCATGATGGCGATGGGTACCTCCACATGTCGTGGGATCACCATAACGATTCGTTGCGCTATGCTGTAAGCCGTTCACCGGAATCAACTGAAATGGGTCCAAAAATGGCAATGGTTGGCGACACTGAAAACCGGGTAACCTATCCGGAGTTTTATGCACTGGATAATGGTGACCTGGTATTTGTATACAGGGATGGGAGTTCAGGAAATGGCAACCTTGTGATGAATCATTATGATCCCAAAAGCAAAACATGGAAGCGAGTACAAAGCAACCTGATCGATGGAGAAGGAGAGCGCAATGCCTATTGGCAGATGTACATTGATAATTCCGGGGTAATTCATGTTTCCTGGGTGTGGAGGGAAACTGGTGATGTAGCCACCAATCATGATATTTGTTATGCCAGATCCAGGAACAATGGCATTTCCTGGGAAACCTCAACCGGGGAGCCTTATATTTTGCCAATCAACCAGGGCAATGCAGAATATGTATTAAAAATCCCACAAAACAGTAATTTAATCAATACAACCTCCATCACAGCTGATCAATCGGGAAACCCGTATATCGCTACCTACTTTAAAGCTGAAGAAGACCAGGTAACGCAATTTAAGGTGCTATATAAATCAGATGGTAATTGGAAATCTTCAACTGTCTCAAATAGAAAATCAGACTTTGTTCTAGGCGGTAGAGGGACCAGGAGTGTCCCCATCAGCAGACCGCAAATTGTTGTTCAACAAAAAGAAAATGAAGAGGTAATCCATGTGATTTACCGTGATGAAGAATACGATAATAAAGTTTGTATAGCTTCAACGAAAATATCAGGAAATCTCGATTGGCGCATCAATACACTTGGTGAGGAGGCGATGAGCCGGTGGGAACCCACTTATGATACGGAACTATGGGAAAACCAGCAATTATTGCACCTCTATTATCAGGTAACACACCAGGGGAGTGGGGAGACTCCGGTTTCATCATCTCCAACAATGGTAAGCGTAATGGAAATTTTTTTAGATTGATATTATTCAGTTAGGATGCTCGCTTTTGAGACACAAACCAGGTTTAATTTTACCGGAATAATGTTTGCTCCAACTAAAATTGGTGGAGAATAACCACTGGGAATCAGGTAAATGACATATTCAGAAATCGCAGATATCTGGTTAATGGATAAAGAACATGCCCAGCTATTATCATCTGCAATATTTAGTACGGTTGTTTCACGATTTGGCAAATTATGCCAACCCGATTTTATTTTTCCATAAACTGTTATTTTATAATTCTTTGGGACGATACCATACACATATCCGGTCATGCTTTCATTCCAGAGATTTGGATTGGGGCTGGTTATTGAGATGACAGGTCTTGGGATCACATCATCCGGGGAGTTGCAGGATGCATAGAACAGGATAAGTCCTAAACATCCAATATACCCTGTTATGTCAATTTTCATGCGTTGGTTGTTGTCGTTGATGTAATAAAATATTGGAATCTTTAACAGGCCGTCAGCCATTCGAATTGTTCAACGATTTTTTTAGAATAATAGATTCCTGTAGGGGATGAATTTTATATTAATTTTTCAAATACTATAAAATGGGGAGTTAATCATGATTGGTGATTAAGTGATTTGTTTAAATATGTATGATGCCAGCATGAGTCAGGCTATTTAATGTATTATTAAGTGCATTTATGGTGTATATTTAATAACTTCAGGAGTAACAACCTAAATTTTTGAAATAATGAAACGCAGACAATTTGTAATGGCTACAGCCGGCACAGCCCCACTACTGGCATGTTTCCCGGCAAATTTATCAGGGATGTATCGGGAATTTTCTAAAGATCGATTGGAAAAGAGGAGATTAGGTAAAACCGGTGAAAAACTCTCCATTTTAGGATTTGGAGGAATCGTCGTGATGGATGCGACTCCAAAGCAAGCATCAGAACGTGTAAGGGAAGCCATTGATTATGGGATCAATTATTTTGATGTTGCCCCCAGCTACGGAGATGCTGAGATCAAATTGGGACCTGCCTTGGAGCCTTACCGTAAAGATGTTTTTCTGGCATGCAAGACCACCGAGCGAACAAAAGCCGGATCCAGGAAAGAACTGGAACAATCGCTGCAAAGGTTACGCACTGATCATCTGGATCTTTATCAATTGCATGCAGTGACAACACTGGAGGATGTAAATACCATATTTGGCCCAGACGGGGCTATGGAAACTTACCTTGAAGCAAAAAAAGAAGGCAAAATCAGGTTTATTGGATTTTCAGCACATTCTGTAGAAGCAGCGATGGCGCTGATGGACAATTTTGATTTTGATACCATATTATTCCCTATCAATTATGTCACCTGGAATGCCGGGAATTTTGGTCCGCAAGTGCTTGAACGCGCAAAAGAAAAGGGAATGGGCATCCTGGCATTGAAAGCTATGGCGAAAAGACCCTGGCCGGAGGGTGCTGAAAGAGTACCAAAATGCTGGTATGAACCATTGACTGATCCTGATGAGGCAAATATGGGATTGAGATTTACCTTATCACACCCAATTACTGCAGCAATACCTCCGGGAAATGAAAACTTATTTAGTATGGCCCTGAAATTGGGAGTTAATTTTAAGCCGCTTAAACCAGATGAGGTGGTTAAGATAAAGGAAAGAGGATTGGCTGAAAACCCAATATTTAGTTATCCAATGAAAGGATAATTCCATCGCGAACTTCCTATTATTAATTTTTTTTCCAACCGGGACCTCTCACTACTCTTCCCGGTAAAGCTCCTGTATGCGCTCCATTGTTGAGCACTTGTGTACCATTAACAAATACATGGACCATGCCTGTTGCATATTGGTGTGGTTTTTCGAAAGTTGCATTATCCTGGATTTTCATTGGATCAAAAATGGCCAGGTCAGCGTAATATCCTTGCTTTAACAATCCTCTTTTTTTGATTTTCAGGTTTTCAGAAGGAAGCGATGTTAATCTTCGAATTGCTTCTTCCAACGATAACACATTTTCCTCCCGAACATATTTCCCAAGTAGGCGGGCAAAAGAACCATAAGCTCTTGGATGTGTGCTGAATTCCAGGAAAATACCATCATCCCCATAAGAACCAGCATCCGAACATATGGACATATAGGGCAATTGAAGCTTCTTTTTAATATTTTCTTCATCCATGGAGAAATATACAACCTGTATTCTGCTGTCATCCTCGTAGATCAGATCAACTATGGTTTCTCTTGGAGATTTCCCCCGTTCATTCGCCACTTCTGCCAACGTTTTTCCAACCAGAGGTTTGAGTTTTTCATTCTTAAATCCAACCAGCAGAATCTTATCGGGAGGGATATGAAATTTAATCTCATCCATCATCTTTTGCCTCTTGTCATTATTCCGGATCAACTTCATCGTATATTCATGTCCACCTTCTTTAGCCCATTCTGGCAATAATACATTCAAACCTGTAGAGCTGGCATTGTAGGTGTACATATCCGTTGTAATCTGAAGGCCAGCTTTTTGAGCACTATCGATCACCTCAATGGCTTCATCCAATAAATTCCAGTTTTCATTTCCCGATGCTTTGAAATGATAGATCTCAGATCGGATGTTCGCCTCATTGGCTATTGTGATCAATTCTCTCACTGCATCTAATAGATCTTCTTCTTCTCCACGAATATGCGAGATATACATCCCGTCATACTCAGAAACTACTTTGGCCAGTTCAATGATCTCCTCCGTATCGGCATGACCGCTAGGCACATAAATCAATGCTGCCGATAAACCTACGGCTCCTTCTTCCATTGCCTGACGGGTTAATGATTTCATTGTTTCCAGCTCTTCAGTTGTGGGTGGCCGGTTGTCAAAACCCATCGTATTAAGCCGTAATGAAGCATTTCCGACAAATGAAGCAACATTGGGTGAAATACCTTTATTTTCCAGAAATTCAAGGTACTCCCCAAGTGTACTCCATGAAACATCATAGTAGAAGTATTGCTGGTCCTTCTTCAATTCTTCTTTTTGCCAGTCGTTCAATGGCCCCATGGATTCTCCCTCGCCAAGTACTTCCAGAGTCACTCCTTGCCGGATATCGCTTTGTGACCTGCCGTCCTCAATGAGCGATTCATTTGCCCAGCTCAGCATATTGATAAATCCCGGTGCGATAACCAACCCATTTGCATGGATTTCCTGAAGGCCAATATCTCTCCTCAGATCACCAATTGCAGCAATGGTATCCTTATTAATCGCCAAATCACCTAAAAATGCGGTTTGACCAGATCCATCGATCACCTTGCCATTCCTGATAATAAGATCATAAGTTTCCGGTTGGTAACATTCTATAAATAATACCACAAAAATTAATGGAATAAGTATCTTGTAATTCATAGTCAACACCTTTATTTCAATTTAGAAACCTTTATCGTCCAGGCATACTGACATGGTGGATTGCTTCGAACTGAATTTGGGATAACTACCGTAAATCCATCACCATAAGTTGACCATTTCAATTTTTTGTTAGTTCCCAGCAAGGTGACCTGTGCGCCTTTTGCAGGCTGATGAAATTTTATGCTGATTTCACCGGGCAATTCAGTCTCATCTTCAGCGGCGAGGTAGAAAAAATAGGTATCTCCATTTACCTGCTGGGTCATGCAAATGTTGTCTTCCTTAAATGGTGCCAAAGGTTTGCTTGTGTAAATGCCTTCTGCATTCACATCCATCCAGTCCCCATACGCATTCAGCAAGTCATAAGCTCCTTGTTGCCAGGTGCCATCCGGACCAGGTGCTACATTGAGTAATAAATTGCCACCTTTGGCCACGATATCCACGAGCATATGGATCCCTTCTCTGGCACTCCTATATTTTGCATTAGGCGTATGCGACCATCCACCTCCTGAAATGATACATGATTCCCAGGGATATGGCAATGTTTTTTCAGGTACGCGGTTTTCAGGTGTCAGGTAATTCTGGTTTTTACCATGGACCGCACGGTCGACAACTATAAGTCCCGGTTGTTTTTGCCGTGCCTTTACGACCAGTTCATCCATACGAATGTCCTGGTTGACTACACGGCTTTTTATATAGCCATTGGAGCTCTCGGATAATATGGATGCGTAGGCATTTTCAATAGCACTTTTTGGTTTTTTAGCTACCCAGCCACCATCAAGCCATAGGATATCCAATTTGCCGTAATCCGATAAAATTTCCAGGATCTGGTTGTGCGTAAATTCAATGAATTTTTCCCACTTCTCTGGGTTTGCTTCAGGTTCATAATTTACGTTTCGATCGCGGGGAGGATAGTATGGATCCCAGTAATACTCCGAATGCCAATCAGGTTTGGAAAAATAGGCTCCGGTCCACAAGCCTTTATTTCTAAAGGCGTCAAATATTTCTTTTGTGATGTTGGCTTTCGGATGTGAAGAGAAAGGACACCCTGGATCAGTGACTTTGTAATCGGTATATTTTGAATCGAACATCGAAAAGCCGTCATGATGTTTGGTGGTAAACACCACGTATTTCATGCCGGCATCCTTTGCGGCTTTCGCCCATGCTGAAGGATCGAAATTTGTGGGATTGAAGGTATTTTTCAATCCTTCATATTCCTTTACATAGGCTACATAATTATCAGGATTGGAGCCCGCCCTCCGTTCACACCAACCGTATTCTTCGGGGCAAATAGACCAGGATTCCACAATTCCCCATTGACTGTAGGCTCCCCAGTGCATAAGCAGGCCAAATTTCAGGTCCTGCCATTCCTGCAGTTTTTTAAGGACCAGCGGATCTGTCTCCGGGACATAACGCTCATCTTCATAGATGGCCTGGGAGAAAACTGGATTTAGTACAACTAGTATTGCTACAAATAATATAAAATTTTTCATCATTCACGGGTGATTAATAAACTGTATAAGTTTATCAAATAACTCCATGAATTAAAAGGATCTTTATGTATTATGAATTATTCAGATCATTAATCTCCATCTAATAACCTACCTAATCCACCCAGAACAGATCCTTCGCCCTTTTGGGATCCACCTGCTTTTGGTGCATGCTGGATGATCCGGTCTGCAAGTCTTGAAAAAGGAAGGCTTTGTAAATAAACTGTGCCATGCCCGCGCAAGGTAGCCAGGAATAATCCTTCTCCGCCAAAAACCATTGACTTAAGGTTTCCTGCCCGCTGAATGTCATAATCTATAGCAGGTGAAAAGGCAACGATACAGCCTGTGTCTACCCGCAGCGTTTCACCTCTCAATTCCTTTTTAACGATGGTGCCACCTGCATGTAGAAAAGCTTTTCCATCTCCGGCGAGCCGTTGCAGGATAAATCCTTCTCCGCCAAACAATCCTGCACCAAATCGCTTGCTGAAGGCTATATCTATCTTAGTACCAAGAGCTGCACAGAGGAAAGCGTCTTTCTGGCACAGAATTTCACCTCCAATTTCTGATAGGTCCAATGGGATGATCTTTCCAGGGTAAGGTGCTGCGAATGCGACTTGCTGCTTACTATGTCCCCGGTTGGTGAAGTGAGTAATAAATAATGATTCACCTGTTATTACTCGTTTACCCATATCCATCAGCTTGCCAAACAAATCCTGGTTAGGCTGAGAACCGTCACCGGTCCGTGCTTCAAAGGTAATGCCTTCATCCATCCAGTTCATTGCTCCTGCCTCGGCAATAACAGTTTCATTAGGATCCAGTTCTACAGAGACGATTTGCATATCATCTCCATGTATTTCATAATCAATTTCGTGTGATCGCATGTGTAGATATTTTTAAGGTTAAAAACTTAAGTTAATGAATAATATAAAGCAATGCCTAAAGGAAGCTCATGATTTTGTGCTTAGATAATAAATTGCTTTCTTATTCATACCTAAGTGCATCAACTGGATTTTTAAGTGCTGCTTTCACGGATTGAAAACTAACTGTAAACCAGGCTATCGATAGTGCTAAAGAGCCTGCCAAAACAAATACCCACCAGGCAATGTTGATCCGGTAGGCAAAATCCTGAAGCCATTGATCCATAATGTACCAGGCAAAAGGGCTGGCTATGACGAAGGAGATGATCACCCATTTAGTGAAATCCTGTGTTAGCAACCTCATAATATTGCCTATGGAGGCGCCATTAACTTTTCGAATCCCGATTTCTTTAACTCTTTTTTCAACCATAAAGGAGGCAAGCCCATACAATCCAAGGCAGGAGATAAAAATGGCGAGGATGGCGAAATAGCTGAAAATTTTTGATGTTCGTCTTTCTGCATTGTACAATGCCTCATATTCTTCATTTAAAAATTTATAGAAAAAGTCGCGATTGTCTGTCAGATATTCATTGTAAGTGGATTCGATAAATTTAATCGTCTGCGCGATGTTTTTATTATTTATCCTTGCATACATGATGTAATTCATGTCTTGTCTTTGAAACAGAATAATTGGCTCAATTTTGGTGTGAAGTGATTTAAAATGAAAATCCTTTAGAACACCAACTATTCGCACGTCAAAATCAAAGAAATTTATGCTGCTCCCAATTGGGTCCTTTAATCCCATGACTTCTATCGTCTTTTCATTGACGACTACAGCTAATGAATCCGAAGGGATACTGTCGGAAAGGAATCTTCCTTCTTTTAATTCAAGCTTAAATACATCCTGATAACCATGATCTATCGATAACATATGAAACAGCATGGTTTCATCCGGATTTTTCCCTTCCCAGGTAACACCGGAGGAGGAGTTTGATATAT
>Ga0209536_100007736_pt1 | contig 16268 bp, 14 predicted proteins | sample DeeMarSeWOR28_12_FD_187461 | JGI IMG/M metagenome (GOLD analysis project Ga0209536, IMG submission 187461) | Marine sediment microbial communities from White Oak River estuary, North Carolina - WOR-2-8_12 (SPAdes) (version 2) | ecosystem: Environmental > Aquatic > Marine > Intertidal zone >...
GACTTCCTGGAGCCGATTTCGCAGGAGCGTAGAAATGATTTTCGCCGGAAGTACGGAATCGATGAAGATGCGGTTGTGCTTGTTACAGTTGCCCGGTTGTTTATGCTCAAGGGCCATGAGTTTATCATCGAGTCTGCTAAAGAGCTTTCGAAGCGGTTTGCAAATTGCGTCTGGCTCTTTGTCGGGGACGGTAATCTTTCTGAGCATTACAAACAGCAGGCTCGCGAGTTGGGATTGGCCGACAGAATTAAATTTACGGGGCTTTTGCCCCCAAGTCAGATTCCACTTGCTATTCAATCATCCGATATGCTTGTCCACTGCTCGCTGAGGGAAGGTCTCGCCAGAACGCTGCCTCAGGCGATGCTGTGCGGCAGGCCGGCAATATCTTTCGATGTGGACGGCGCGAAAGAGGTCGTAAATGAAAATACTAGCCGCTTGATTGAGCCTAAAAATGTCGAGCAGCTAATCGAAGCCTGTGCCGAGCTGATAGAAAATGCGGATTTAAGAAGAAAGCTTGGTGAGCAGGGCAAAGAATCCGTAAAAGAGAAGTTCGCCCCGGATACAATGGTCGATACAATCGAAGAAGTCTATCGAAATCTGCTTGGTAAAAAGTAATTCTGTTTATATGGGAGAAAAGCAAATGGAAGAGAATTTGGCATATTGCGGGCTTATCTGCCGGACTTGTCAGATCTATTTAGCAACGAGAGAGCCGGATGAAGAAAAAAAATATAAAATGAGGGCGAATGTCGCGCAGGAAATCAAAAAGTACTACGGCGAGGAAATTAATCCCGAGGATGTCCGCGATTGTGACGGCTGCAAAACCGAAGGCGGAAGATTGTTTTCCAATAATGGTTGCCCGATGAGAATATGCGCCGTGGAGAAAGGCATCGAGAATTGTGCTTATTGTGATGATTATCCCTGCGAAGACCTTGAAAAACTCTTTTCGACTGATCCCGGAGCCAGGGGGCGATTAGATATGGTAAGAAACAGACTCTAATTGATATCGGTTTGAAGGAAAGAAATTATGAAAAATCACAAAAAAAGACTGAAGCTTTTTATAGCAGTTTTAGTTATTACTACTCTCAGCGTAAATGTGCTTGCTGAGACGATATACGTGGATGCAAGGAACGGCAGTGATGTAAATCCTGGCACAAAAGATAATCCTGTCCGGACAATAGGGCGGGCGGCGGAAATGGTCAACAACCGTACAGAACCAGGCCCGACTACAATTAAGATAGCGCCGGGGATATATAACCTTACTGAGTCTGTTGAATTTGGTGGTACAAGGCTATATACTGAAAGTGAGCGATTGGTAATTGAGGCTGCTGTTCTGCCTGATGATCAACAGTGGAAGCCAGCGCTGATGCCGGTCATATTGTCCACTGAAGATCCTCGAAAGCAGGGCAGTCTCGACGGCCTGACGGCAACATACGGTATTAAAATAGCAGTCAGTCATGTCACGATACGCGGCCTGAAGTTCCTCGGCAACCCTCTGTCTCGGAACTGGCACAACTGTATCTCGCGCATAGGTGACAACCTGGAAGATTTGCTCGTGACGCAGTGTATGTTTGTGGGCGATAACAACGTAATCGACATCTATTCCGCCGTGTTAGCCACGGGGGACGGATTTGTGGTCGATCACTGCATTTTCCGTAATTGTCACGGGTGCACGGTATTCTGGGACGGTCCACTGAGTATTGCCGGTAAGGGCTGCTCGATGAGATACTGTATTGTAGATGGCGCTTATATCGCCGGCGTATGGACGTGTCGGACAGCCGAGGATTTCGAGTTCCACCATAATATTATCACGCGCAGCGATTATTTCTGGATGCGGGAAAGAATCGATAATCCGAGAAAGTATCGATTGCATGATTGCGTTGTCACCGGTAATGAAAACTACTCGGGGTACGGCGTAGAAATGGGCCCGACCGGATTGACCGGAGCCGAAGTGACTTACCATGAAAAAAACATAATTAAGCAAGGAACGGTAGTTCTGGAAAAAGACAAGAGAGTAAGAAATTACATGCACCCTGTTGCCGGCAGCCCAGGAAGCGATCTTGGAGCGGGATTATTCAACAAGCAGAAGGAGAAATAATAGCTATGAAAAGTTACAGGAAAGAGCTTTGGTTTAATACATCGAGCAGGCGGGAATTTATCAATATCACGCCGGAGGTTGAAGGATGTCTTAGAGAAAGCGGCATAAAAGAAGGATTTGTGTTATGTAACGCTATGCACATAACCGCCAGTGTTTTTATTAATGACGATGAATCCGGTCTTCATAACGACTTCGAGGTCTGGCTGGAAAAATTAGCACCGGAAAAACCTCACTCGCAATATCAGCACAACGGCTTCGAAGACAACGCCGACGCTCACCTGAAGCGCAGCGTTATGGGCAGGGAAGTGGTTCTGGCTGTTACCGGCGGCAAATTTGATTTCGGTCCCTGGGAGCAGATATTCTACGGCGAGTTCGACGGCAAAAGAAAAAAACGAGTCCTTGTAAAAATCATCGGAGAGTAGGTTGGTGACATAGTGGCGTTGTTATTTTTCTTAGCTCAGGTATTTGTTATCTCTTTCACCGGCGCACTGCAGCCTGGACCTGTCACGGCAACCACCATTACAATGGGCATGCGCAACCGCTGGGCGGGAACGCTCATGGCAATCGGCCACGGTATTATTGAATTTCCCCTTATCGTTGTGATTATTCTGGGCATGGGGAAATTTTTTCAAATTCCAAAAGTTCAGATCGCCATCGGCCTGGCTGGTGGGACATTTCTACTCCTAATGGCAGTGCAAACCTACCTGAGCCTCAAAAAGAATGGCGTTAACGAGCCGAAAGTTCTAAAGGGAAAACCTGTTCTTGCAGGGATTATTTTATCCGCCAGCAATCCCTATTTTCTCCTCTGGTGGGCCACGGTTGGTTTGGCCCTGGCTAACCAGGCTCCTCCACAATGGGGAATCTGGGCGTTCGCACTTTTCGCTCTGACACATTGGTCGGTGGATCTGATTTGGCTGCAACTTTTGTCCTGGGTAAGCTCTAAAGGTTCCAATTTACTGAGCGATTATAATCTTAACTGCATATTAAAGGGCTGCTCAGCGGCAATGCTGCTTTTTGGTGTGAATTTTATTTTTCTTTCAATTTGTACTGCTATTGAGATTATTTATTTCCACTATCTCGCTGTTCACTGAGGACTTGTTTTAGGCTGTATTGTGCAAGGGCGCTTCTTTGGGATTGGGCTATTTGTTGCAAACTGTCCGGGCGATCGGTTGCCGGTTGTCCGAAGCCGGTCGCGGCAACGGTTTCGGCGATGTCGGACAGTTTGATATTTGCCGGGTCTTTAGCCGGCATAAAACCTACTTGCGGTTCTGAAGTTCTGACTATAATTTTGCTGTGTACGAGGTGGTCGAGAATTTTCTGGCCGAACTCGGCGGGAATATCCAATTTGCCGCAAATCTCCTCAGGCGGAACCGGGGCCTGGTTGTCTCGGAAGGCTTCGGCAATCTCTCTGACGATATTGATTATGGTCATGTCGTTGGCTATGAAATACTCCTCGGTTTTTTTCGCGGCGGCAATCTCCGCGGCGTCGAGGCTCTTTAAGTGCTGAGTCGTGTATGTCAACTGCAGGCCAAACAGCACTGTCAGCCAGGTAATGTATATCCAGACTACCGTCATGGGAATCAGCGCCATAACACCATAAACGGTACGATATAGCCCCAATTCCGTTATACAATATCCGAAGATACTTTTGGCAGCCATCCAGACCAGGGCTGCGACCGCCGCACCCCAGATAGCGGCCTTGATGCTGACTTTCGTGTTAGGCATGACGAAGTAGAGCAGAAAAAAGGCAACCATCGCTACAAAGAAGGACAGGATTTGAGGAGCGACATGTGATAGTACGGTTTCCTGTAGTTTTACGAATTGCGAATATCGTGTGATAAAGTATATACCCGTTCCGAGAATAAGTGGTCCGAGGGTCAGAAGCGCCCAGTAGCTGATAATCCGATGCAGGAAGTTCCTGCCGGTCGCGACGTGCCAGATATTGTTAAACGATTTCTCTATCGTCGTCAGCAGAGCCAGGGCCGCCCAAATCACAATCAATATGCTAAACAGCCCGATTTGTCCTCTATTTGTTTCGTCGAAGAACCTCACAACGATAGCATCAAGATGCTCGGTAAGTTTGATCGTCTGATCTGGATCGGCGCTGTTTTGAACCGGACTGTTGAAAGCTGTGAAATTGGCCTGGTCGTATATGAAATTTTTTACCCTCTCACCTATGTAGCTATAAGTTGGAAACAACTGAAATATCATAAGGGTAACGATCGCTAAAGGGACAATTCCGAAGATTGTATGGTACGACAGGGCGGCGGCCTGCTGGCCCGAGCGGTTAAACTTCAGGAGTCTCGCACAGTGCGACCAGAGTTTGATTTGAAAAATAACGAAGCGGCCGGCTCTGCCGACCTGGATCGTGGGTGTAGTTAAAAGCTTCTCAAGCGTCAGCATTTCTGTCCCCTTTCAATAGGAGAGCACAATTTAGATATATTTTTTTCGGCTTGTCGATGATAAAAACTTTTGCTCTTATTACTTGAATATCTCTTCAAGCCCCCGTCGCAACAGTTCCTCTCCCTGCTGCTTTAGTTGTAATTCGAGGAGCTTGGCCGTATCGAGCTGGGGCTCGTCGACCGTGCCTTTAAGCGGCAGCACAATTCTTGAGCCGCGCGTTGCTCCACCGACTCTTGCTGTTCGACCTTCAGTAGTATAGGGCAAAGTCACGGTCATATCCAGACTCTTATCAAGACCGATTGTCCCTTTGAAATTAACCGGATTATCGCCGACGTCGATTTGCATGTCTTCATATTTCAAATATCCATCCCTGAGAACAAACCTCGTTGGATGTATGGTCATGACCGTGCTGCGGGAACCTCCGCCGAACAGTGTAAGAATTTGTACCAGCAAGTCCGAGGTCTGCATGTTCACCTGGTCCATCGAAATCGTGCCTATAACGACTGCCTCATTCTTCGCTTCGGATTTTAGTGGTATGGCCAGTTGCTCACAATTAAAGTTTGCAATGCCGTTAACGTTAACGGCGTCGGTAAAAATGGGATTGACGTATTTAAGAAGTTTCTTGGTCGTCACGTCGTTGACTTTCATATCTTTTACAATTTGCATTGGTTTGGCGGCTTTGAAGAGTGAGGGTTTTTGTGTGAAATCCGCACCGCCGGCAAAGTTGAACTGTCCTTCGTTGACGGTCGTTGTAAATGGTGCAATGTTCAATAAGCCGTTTTGCACCTGGATGTTGACATCGGTAGGGCCGAAATCAAGTCCCATATAGCCGGCCTTATCGAAGCCCACTTTACCCCTGGCATTGAGATTGGCCATGAGCTTGTCCGTTTGGTCGGCCGGGTATTCGCTGGTGAAACTGATCGTATCTTTTCTTTTGCCCTGAAGCGATAAATCCTCCGGCAGATAAGGTGCGGCTACAGCACTGATTGCCGACCAGTCATATTCACAATCGACCTGTCCCTGTAACGTGGTCTTGCCGTCTTTGGTGGCCTGGCTGAATTGGCTCTTGGTAATTTTTATTGTTGGACTATCAAGCTGGAATCTTTTGACATTAATAGCTTTTTGTTCGGGATCTAATTCAGCTTCAAGTGCGAGCGTGACTTCCTTCTCCTCGAATGGCTTTTTGCCGGGTGAACTGAGCTTCAGACCTTTGACTTTTGTCGAGTCTGTTGCGATTTTGTAGATTTTCTTTTCTGAACTGACAGAAATTTTAGATTCGGCGATGCCGGCCAATTGCATGTCCTTGGGTAAAGATGCGAACATATTGGCGAACGGCCGGACCTTCTCGAAGTTGACGTTATTTGCTAATATCTCCAGAGTCAAAGGCACCGCCGGCTCTTCGCCCAGAGGTATGACACCGTCTTTTGCACTGAATCGCCCCAGGCTCGCGTCGGCGGTGAAGGATTCGATGTTCACAAGGTTCTTCTTCCTGTCCATGTTCATTGCGTACTCTATTTTCGCCATAGGCTCGGTTGCGCTGGGGCCTTCCCCGGAGCTTAGGCGAAGGTTTTTAACTGTTCCCGATCCGGAAATGGCAAATTTGTTTTCTTCTATGGATATCTGTCCGGTTTCCTGAACTTCTCCTGACATCCGGTATTGGCCAAAATCAAAGAACTGTCCTAATTCAGACTGAAGTTTTGCAATGTCCGCCTGGGCGCTATATTTCAGTGATTTGGTGTTACCTGCACAATTGATTTTAGCAAAAGAAGCCGAGACATCTACTTTGTCGAAGTTTATGCCGGCTTGATCCGATGAGATTTGTGCTACAGCTTGCACAGGCTGTGACAGTGCGATTTTCTTTCCTTCAACGGTACCCTCCATGGCGGAGATAGTAGCATTGGCCTGGATTTGTTTTTGGCCGCCGGCTTTGGAGGTCGTATCTACGCTGCCGTTCAACTGGCCCGATGTCAACTGCATGCCTTCTTTGAGCCCAAGAGTTTTGGGCATTTGTGACGAAACGGCAGCCAAATTGCAGTTAAATTTGCCTTTCAAGTTGTAATTTGACTTTGGGCCAAGCAAATCGTCCAGAGATTTGAATGTCGTGGGAACGATCCCGCTGGCGGTAACGGAAGCCCAATCGCTTTTTAGCTGCAAATTGTCGATATTTATTGCCTCCTTTTGTTGTTTGAGCTTTACGTTAATATCCAGGTCGCTGGTCTGTAATTTATCGCCTTTTAGCACGTCACCTGTTATAAGTAGATTCTTTGCTTTTATTCCGGCGTTTATATCTCCGACGTGCCCGTCCTTGATTTCTCCCTTTGCACGGCCTTCGACAAGGCCTTCTGCCTGGATATCGACTCCTGCCAAAGCAAAGATCGGACCCAAAGATTCAAGGTCCAGATTGTTCACATCGACGGTCAGCTCTCCGCTTGTTCCTTTGAAGCTCCAGCCGGTCTGCTTTTTTGGAGTAATGTTGCCGGCGACTTGTATCTCAGAGCTTTTGCCCGCTTGTGCCACGGCCATACTAAGATTGAGATTCGATTGCTCTCCCGGAGGCTGTAAATTGACTTTTGAGTTTATCCGTGCAAGTTCGACCGTTCCTGATTTAGGATCGGTGACTTTAACATTGCCGTCATTGAGAACAAGATCCATTCTTTTTACCGGCAATACGATTGGTTGCATTTCTTTGCCGGCCGGCCGTTTTGTGGTGGGGCTTTGGGTCTTTTGTTTTTCTAAATCTTTAAGATTTATCTGAACGTTTGGCTTATCAATCAGGGTTTGGCCGAACGATAAATTGCCGGTTAAAAGTGAGCCGTAGTGCGGTTTTGTGGCAATTTCCCTGATCTGAACGGAGATTTGGCCGGCATCGTCGTTGAAGCTGAAATCAGCAACTTTGATGCCTTTGAGCCAGCCCATCGAAAGGTCGGCGAAATCAGTTCGGCCTGCAATTGAACCGTTGATTTTGGCCAATATTATCTGGCGGCCTTTTCCTGACGAGATGAGTGCCGGTACAAGCAACAGCACTAACGCAATCAGAATCACTATGAGCGCTAATACTCGCTTGATTGTCTTCGTGCCGATCTTTTTTTGCGGCTTGGTATTTGTTTTGTTTGCTGCTCGCATCGTTTTGACCTCCAAAATTTAGATGAATGATTGCACTAAAACATAAGGCAGAATATGCTTGAATTGTAACTTATAAACTTATGATTTGTGCGTTTTTTTTGGCAAAATCAATCGAGCATTATTTCGTCTGATTTGTGTTTGATCAGCTCGTCAACTCTGTCGGTGTACTTTTTCGTAATATCATCGACTTGTTTCTTGCCTTTTTCGAGGTCATCTTCAGTGATGAGTTTGTCTTTTTGCTGCTTTTCGAGATGCTTGATTGCGTCCCTTCGAATGTTGCGAATACCGACCTTTGTCTGTTCGCCGGTCTGTTTGGCCTGCTGGACGAGTTGTCTTCTTCTTTCCTCGCTTAGTGGCGGGATATTAAGCCTGATGATTTTTCCATCTACAATCGGTGCGATGCTCAGATCGCTGGCTTTGATCGCTTTTTCAATTTCTTTAATCGAACCCGGATCGAACGGTTTAATCACAATCATATCCACTTGAGGCGTTGCCAGGGTTGCCATCTGTTTTAACGGTGTAGGTGTCCCGTAAAAATCGGCCTTTATGTTTTCGACCAGGCCTGTCGCGGCCCTGCCGCTGCGGACGGCTTTTAACTCGTCGTGCAAAACTTCAACGGCTTTTTTCATTTTGGATTCGGTGTCCGAGATTATTTGAGTAATAGGCATCTGCAACCTCATTTCATAACAATTTTGGTACCAACGTGTTCGCCGCAAAGAGCTTTTGTAATGTTGCCCTTTTCGAAGATATTCAAAACAATTATGGGGATATTATTGTTCCGGCATAGACTTATTGCTGCGTGATCCATTATTTTAAGATTCTTTTTAAGTACCTGGTCAAAAGTTAATTTGTCGAAAAGTTTTGCATCCGGATTTGTCTTGGGATCGTCGCTGTAAACACCACTCACCTTTGTTGCCTTTATGAGCAGGTCCGCATCGAGTTCCGATGCCCGTAATGCCGCACAGGTATCGGTTGTAAAGAAAGGATTTCCCGTTCCACCCGCCAATATCGCCACCCTCCCGCGCTGGAGGTGTCGGAGGGCCCTTCTGCGAATGAAGCCTTCGCACATTGCAGGGACTTCTATTGCGCTGAGGACTCTCGTTTCCTGGCCAAGTTTCTCAAGAGTTTCCTGAAGTGCGCAGGCATTAATGATAGTCGCCAGCATTCCCATATAGTCAGCAGTATTGCGGGGTATATGGCTTGTTTCGGAGAAACTTTCTCCCCTTAGAAAGTTACCCGCTCCGACCACAATCGCAACCTGTGGCCCGAGTTTGCAAATCTCAGCGATTCTCTCGGCAATTGATTGAAGCGAAGGGCCATCTATCCCAAACTGGCCTGCTTTGCAAAAACTTTCGCCCGAGAGCTTCAACAGAACGCGATGATATTTGCTTTCAGCCACAATTCCGTATCTCGTGTTTCGTATCTCGTATTTCGCTCTTCGCACCCCAACCGGGATACGATTCGCGATTCACGAGATACGCATATTATCCGACTTCAAATCGAACGAATCTTTTTATTTTTGCCTCACCGCCGGCTTTTTTGGCCGCTTCATCAAGGACCTGCTCGACGGATTTACTGTCATCTTTGACGAAAGGCTGCTGCAGAAGGCAATTCTCAGCGTAAAATTTATTCATCTTACCTTCGACAATTTTATCTATAATATTCGCCGGTTTATTCTTAACTTGTTCGGCGAAAATGGCCTTTTCCCGCTCTATCGTCTCAGGATCGATCTGGCCTTTATTAAGCGCCAGAGGTTTTGTTGCAGTTATGTGCATTGCTATGTCGGAGGCGGCCTGTTTTATCCCTTCTTCGGTTGCAATCTCTTCATTGCTGGTATCAATCTGGAGCATTGTGCCGACTTTTTCGTTGAAGTGAATATATGTGCCAATCAGTCCCGGGCCGTCAAGTTTATATTTGGCGTAGTCTCCAACCTGTGTTTTTTCGCCGGTCTTACTGACTATTTCGGTCAGAAGATCATTAAATGTTCTGCCGTCCATTGAGGTCTCAAGTACGCTCTCAGCGCCCTCATCGGCCGGACAGGCCAAAGCGAAATCAGCCAGGATTTTTGCCGTAGCAACAAAATCATCGCTCTTCGCTACAAAATCAGTCTCGCAGCAAAGAGTTGCTAAAGCCGCCGTTTTGCCATCGTCGCTGGTTTTGCATACAACCAGCCCTTCGGAAGTGTCTCGTCCGGCACGCTTGGCCAGGGTTGCGAGGCCTTTTTTTCTCAATAAGTCCATAGCTTTTTCGACATCACCATCCGTTTCCTGAAGGGCTTTTTTGCAGTCCATCATTCCCTGACCGCTCATTTTCCGCAGTTTCATAACCATCGCTGCTGAAATGTCCGCCATCTTAAAACTCCTATTCTCTCATGTTTTGCGAATTGTTACTTGTATTATGCTAACCGGCGGTGAGACCGCCGGTTAAATACTTAAGACTATACAATATACCGCTTTGTTACTCGGATTTCTGCTGCTCCGTTTCAATTTCCTGTGAAGGTGTATCTGCAATTTGCACAGGGCTTTGTTCAACTTCGCTGGCTGCCTGAGGTTTTTCTTCGCTGGCCCGGGCCATTACCGGCCTCCTCGAACGAACACGTTTCGGCCGTTGTGGTGCTTCCTGACGAACCGGGGTCATTGTTTTGCCAATCGCCACTGCATCGGACAATTCGTTGAGTATCAGTTCGACCGCCCTTATCGAGTCGTCGTTTGCAGGAATCGCCACATCAACCGTATCGGGATCCGAGTCAGTATCGAGCAGCCCTATGGTTGCTATGTCCAGTTTTCGGGCTTCCCGAAGTGCCAGATATTCCTTCTTGGCGTCAACTACGACAACAGCACCCGGCAAACGGGACATGTTCCGAACGCCCTGCAGGTTAGCTTTAATCTTTCGCATTTCGCGTTTTAGTCTTGATGCCTGCTTTTTGCTCTCGCTGTCAAGCGTTCCATCCTCAGCCATAGCTTCCAACTGCTCCAGCCTCTGAAGCCGGGAGCGTATCGTTCTAAAATTCGTGAGCATCCCGCCAAGCCATCGCTGGGAAACAAAGTGCATTCCACACTTTTCAGCATTGGATTCTACAGCCTTTTGGGCCTGGCGTTTGGTGCCTACGAAAACGACGTCTTTGCCGGAAGCAACTACATCAGCAAGAAGTTTTTTAGCTATAAGCAGCCCTTTTAAGGTTTTTTTGACATCAATGATATGGATATTGCCGCGTTTTGCGAAAATGAATGGAGCCATTTTGGGATCCCATCGACTCACGCCGTGTCCAAAATGCACCCCTGCGTTAATAAGTTTCCGTGCCAGCTCTTTAGCCACAAAAGATCTCCAAAAAATTAACAAAACTTGATCTTATACGCTATATACATACAGACAAACTAAGAAAAATAATGTAAATCTGTCAACATGTCAAGAATTTATGTTAAGAATTTTGGTAGATAATATGCGGATTTACCACTCAGACACGGATTGAAATGCTGATATTGCAGATTTCCGGCCTTCCTTGAGGTTTATAGTGCCCTGATGGCTATGCTGCTTAATGCGTTCGAGCCGTTCGTCACAGGAACGATAAATTTAAGAAAGATTTCTAATACCAGACGTTAATGATAATATTAGGCTCGGTTTTTTTGGCCTGTACCTCACCCGTTGTAACATTTGTTCGTTTTACCTGGACATCCGGATTCTCATTCAGCCATTTTGTAATTTGCTCATCAAGGAAATTCATGGCCCCGGGGTGCAGTTTTGTAAAAAAGGTCTTTACGCCCGCAATTCGGTCAGATGAGCCTGTTTTCACCGTTGGTTTTTTTGCCGCAGGCTTAGGCATCTCGACCTTAGGTATCTGGACCGGGGCGGAGCCGCCGAGGTCCAGAGGCGCATGTGAAACGCCCTTGTCGCTCGGAACGGAATCGTCAAATGGAATCGGCGGTTTATCGATGTCTTTGCCTGGAGGTGCCGGTTGATTAAGAGGATTATTGAAATTAAGATTTTCCATATTTTCTCCCTTCTTCAAATATTAAAATTTCGCAACATCACCCGGAAATGATTCGGTTGATTGTCAGACTACGAAAACGGCATGATTTAGCCGGATATCTCATGTGTCTGGTCTAATTATGTAAGCTTAAAGCTTTGTAAGGCTTTTGCTCTAAGCTTTCTCCTCTTCGGCCTTTGCTTCATTGGCTTTTTGAGCCTCTTGGGCATTGGTCTGCTCGGTTGTTGGTGCCGGTTTTTCAGCCTCGGCAGTGGGCTTAGGTTCTTCTTTTTTGGACTCTTCAGCGGCTTTAATTTTTGCTTCGGCTTCGGCTTGGATTTTATTTGCCTCTTCCTGAGCTTTTTTAGCGTCCGCGATTGCTTTGTTAGCAGCTTTTGTCTTTGCCTGGGCTTCGGCATTGGCTTTTTCGGCTTCGGTCTTGATCTTCTCCGCTTCAGTTTCCACCCTGTTTAGCTCTTCCTCAGCTTTTTCGGCTCGTTCCTCGGCCTCTCTGATATCGATTCGGGCCTGAGCTTTTTCTACTTCGGCCTCGAGACGTGCCTGTTCGGCGTCGTACCTCGATCGTTGGTTTGCTTTCTCGCGGGCTTTCAATCCGAACGGGTCCGAGATCATTTCGCCCAGGCCGCTGGGAGTGTCCGGTTCGTGTTTTCTTTCGACTTCTTTCATCACTACTTCTTTTGGCCTTCCGTCGGTTGAAATGCTTGGAGTTAGTATGAAAATAGTTTCGACTGCCCGTTGCTCGGTGTCTTCACTGGAGAACAAAAAGCCAATAAGCGGTATGTCTTTCAGTATTGGAACACCACGAACCACGGCGTACTCTTCGTTCTTTCTGATGCCGCCGATTATGAGGCTTTCACCCTGCCTGATACGGTTCGCTTTATTATCGATTTGCTTTTTTGTAATGATTGGTACCTGCTTTACACCTTCGGGTGTGTTCTTTGAACCGAGCAGCACGGATGTTTCCAGGCCGATGTAGCCATCTCCGAAGACGTGGGCGGTGACTTCAAGCGAGTCAATTACATCTTCGTATTCGGTTTTGGTTTCCAAATAGTCTGATTGCGTGGAGCGCATAGTTATCCTGTCTATCGGAACCTTCTGACTTGACATGACTTTGGCTGTTCCACCGTTGACCACTTCGAGCGTCGGATTCATCAGAATTTTCAAATAGCCCCTCGACTCAAGCAGGTCGATTAAGAGTGTGAAAGTGTGCCCGGCTTTAGCGGCATTCAAATACCCGATGTTTAGACCCATTCGGGACCGTGCTACCTCTCTGAGGGAGGCACCGGGGAACGCCGGAAGATATTCGTCATCCATCACTAATTGCTGTACGTCGGCTCCGAAAGCTGTACCGGCAGGGTTCATCACAACCTGCTCACCGAACAGGTTGTCGATTGCTATAGTAGTTTCACGGTCGAATGTCATGTCCGCATAAACCTCTGAAATCAGACAATCAATCTTGACTTGGATCGGCTTAACGTCCACCTGATTTAGTGTCTCAAGTACCGCGTCGATGTCTTCACGAGCCGGACATCGAACGATCAACTGGTTTGTAGCAGGATTACTGCTGACGGTATAGTCTACTATTTTCGTTTCTTTGCCTTTTTTATCAAAAAGCTTGGTTGCAAATTGTTCGTGGATGATTTTTTTCAATTCATCGGAAGTGTGTTGTTTGCAAAAGTAGAAAAGCTTCCATTCGGATTTGCCTCCGACGATTTGTTCGAATATTTTAGGTGGAGTCCGATAGGGTTCGGGGATAGGGACATTTGGATCAGGGGCCATATTGATCTTCAGATCACGGAGTGTTCTCTCGGCCTCGTTTTCAGTATCTGTCTGAGCGGAGATGTTCCCCCACTCTCCGATCCAGTGCACAAGTAATACAGCCACAGCCACCATTAGCCATTGGCTGCGGCCAATTTTTTGGCTGCTTTTGCTCATGATCGATGCGTTAGCCATTATATTCAAACGCTTAAAACAGCGTTATAAACCTCTTTACTTCCGACCTGTATATAGACGGGATGTTAGATTATTATATTGCTAATTTATGTATCGTCAAGTATATTACCTTTGATTTAGGAAAAATGTTTCCTTTTTTTGGGGGTTAAAGTGCAATTTTCTCGATATTTTTGGATTTTATGGAAAGAAAAAAGCGAGAAATTACAATAGGTTTTGTTTCTTTAGGCTGTCCGAAGAACGTCGTTGACAGCGAAAGAATGCTTGCTGAAATCGTCCAGGCGGATTTTCCGATAACTGCTGAGACTGATAATGCTGATGTTGTCGTCATAAATACCTGCGGTTTTATCGCCCCGGCTGAAGCTGAGTCACTTGAAGCGATAAGACACGCGGTGGATCGCAAGCTTCAGGGCGCGGTAAAAAAAATTATCGTTGCGGGTTGTCTCAGCGAAAGATTGGGACCCGAAATTCACGAAAAAGTAGAGGGCATTGATGCTGTTATGGGTCTCAATCAGCGGGATAATATTGCTAAAATTATTGAAAAAATTTTTTCTTCCGAGATACGCGGACGTTGCGCAGATTCTTATCTAAACCAGCCATCCTCCTCAGTTAGTGACAGAGTTGTAGATGACAGATGCAGGTTACTTATTACTCCACAACATTGGGCTTACCTGCGAATCAGCGAGGGCTGCAATCACCGCTGCTCTTTTTGTACGATACCGGCAATCAGGGGACGCTTTCGAAGTAAGCCGATGGAGCTTGTTATTGCCGAGGCTCAGGAATTGGTTTCTGCCGGCGCGGTCGAATTAAATGTTATCGCGCAGGACACAACAAGCTATGGACGAGATTTGAAAATTAGAAGCGGATTAACTGCACTTTTAAGAGAATTTGATAAGATCAACAATCTGACATGGCTGCGACTGATGTATCTGTACCCGGCGGGAATCGATGCTGAACTAATCGAGCTAATCGCAAGCAGCGATAAAATCGTTCATTACATGGATGTGCCGCTCCAGCATGTAAATAATCAGATACTCAAATCGATGCGTCGGCCGGATAAAAAAGATAAACTCAAACGCCTGATCGAGGACCTGCGTCTTGCCATACCCGATATTGTGTTGCGAACAACTCTGATTGTCGGCTTTCCCGGCGAAACCGACCGACAGTTCGAAGAGCTGCTGGACTTTGTCAGGTGGGCGCAATTCGATGCACTTGGCTGCTTCAAATTCTATCCCGAGTCCGGCACTGCTGCCGCGGAGTTGCCCGGCCAGGTGCCGGACGAAGTCAAGCAGCGGCGTCTCGACGAGCTGATGCTGACCCAGCAGAAAATTGCTTTTGCCGGAAATGAGAAAAGAATCGGCAGCGATCTGACCTGTCTGGTTGATTCGGTTGACCCCGAAGGTTTGGCTACGGGTCGCTATTACGGCCAGGCCCCTGATATTGACAGTATTTGCTTAATAAAACGCTGCTCAGCAGAACCAGGGCAGTTCATATCCACAAAGGTCATTGGGACGCAGGACTATGATTTGCTTGTTGAGCAAATTTGATATTGAATTAGTCTCGCTTAATACGTAAACTTCTGATTATGTTGAAGCTTATTCCGAACATTTTGACTTTCGGCCGGCTTGTTTTGACCATCGTATTTTTGGTTATGATTCTATTTGCGCCGCGATATTACGCCGATGGTGAAGTGCCTTTTCCCGGCTTTCTCGATGTCGCCTTCATTCTTTTTGTTATTGCCGGCCTGACTGATATCGTGGACGGTTATGCCGCCCGCAGATTAAATGTGACCAGCAAATTCGGCCGAATGGTTGACCCACTGGCGGATAAAATCCTCGTATGCGGGGCATTCATTTGTTTTGCTCTCATCGGCCAGCCGAAGCTTTTCGACCTGAGCCCCGGTGTATTGACTGCAATCCATTGGCTCGTGGCAGTTGTATTAATTGCCAGAGAGGCATACGTGACGATACTCAGGCATATTGCGGAGGCCCGCGGCATCAATTTCGCGGCGACCAAATCAGGAAAAATCAAAATGTTCCTGCAATCATTTGCCATCGGCACGGTGGTAATCAAAATGGCCCACGTCCAGACTGCCACGTGGGGGTACTGGTTCACAATCGTCGTTTTTACGCTGATGCTGACGGTGACCGTCATATCGGGCATCCGGGCAACCCAGCGGCCGCACGGCTAAAAGCAACATAATAAGGAATGAGGCTCATGAAAAATAAGGCATCTTATCAAATAATGGTATTGGTTGTTTTCTGCGCGACTGTTCTTTCGTTCACTGGACGGGTGATAGCAAACGACGAATTCCTGCCGCCGATTCCGGAAGGCAAAACATGGAAGCTCGCGTGGAGCGACGAATTCGACGGCACTCAAATCGACCAGTCCAAATGGGAGATCATGGGCGACTGGAAACGCCGGGATGGTTTCTGGATCAAAGAAGATTCTTATCTCGATGGTAAAGGAAACCTGCTCATCCGCACAAAGAAAGACGGCGAGCGATACACCAGCGGGGCCATGCGCACCAAAGGCAAGTTCGAGCATAAGTTCGGCTACTGGGTCTGCCGCTGCAAGTTCCCCACGCAGGAAGGTCACTGGCCAGCGTTCTGGCTGCATACCAACACTGTCGGCAAGATCGGTGACGAAGGCAGGGATGGCACGGAAATCGATATAATGGAAAAGCCGTGGCGCGAGGACAAAATCACGCAG
>Ga0209536_100007737_pt1 | contig 16266 bp, 14 predicted proteins | sample DeeMarSeWOR28_12_FD_187461 | JGI IMG/M metagenome (GOLD analysis project Ga0209536, IMG submission 187461) | Marine sediment microbial communities from White Oak River estuary, North Carolina - WOR-2-8_12 (SPAdes) (version 2) | ecosystem: Environmental > Aquatic > Marine > Intertidal zone >...
CCACAAACAGTACAGGCTTGCCGCAAAACTGATTGAGCAAATACCAGACTACGTTGAAGTCCTCATTTCACCAGGAAACCACGACGCCCCAAGAAAAGCATTACCTCAACCAGCAATAGCTGAAGATTATGTAAAAGATCTACAGGAATCGGGCAGAGTGCACTCTCTTGGAAATCCTTGCTTGGTTAGCCTTAACAACGTGGAAGTTTTGATGTGTCATGGCCGCAGTTTGGATGACGTAATAGCCACAGTACCTGGCTTAGACCACAGTCACCCCGAGAAAGCAATGAAGGTACTTCTACAAAGTCGGCACTTGGCACCTCTATACGGCGGCAAAACAATGCTGTCACCAGAAAACCGAGATTTCCTTGTAATAGAACGCGTTCCAGACGTTTTCCATTCGGGTCACATCCACGTGGTGGGCTGTTGCAATCATCGTGGAGTTTTAGTGGTTAATTCTGGCGGCTGGCAAGATCAAACAGATTACATGCAAAAGCTTGGATTGGTTCCAACACCTGGAAAAGTGCCACTGGTAAACCTGCAAACATTAGAGACGAATATTCTCTCATTCGTATAGTGAGGCAACTGTGAGTAATCTTCCAATCCTCAAAGAGTGTTCGGAGACTTAATGCATATTTTTAGAAAGGAACTCTGATTTGCAACCAATCAAGCGGCCTATTCTGTCGTCGCTTCCAAACACGTCTTTTATTAGTGTACGAGATATTTCCAGTCTAATCTTTTTCGTTCGTCCGTAACGTCCCATGCTAACCACTTTCGCGTTTAAAAGTCCCATTACATCAAGCTCATTAACCAGAGTACCCAAACGTCTTTGTGTGAGAAGCCCAGCACCTAATTCGTCACAGATTTTGTTATAAACATCGTAGATTTCCCCGGTGGTAACGCTTGACTTATTCAAATGATATACGCTTAAAAGAACCAGCTTGGAATGCAGAGTTAAGTTTTGGAGAGCTTCAACAACTCGATTATGTTCAATGTTTTTCTCAGCTTCTTTAACATGCTCTTCTGTAATTGTTTCTGCTCCTTGCCGCTCGGCAACTTCACCAGCCACACGCAACAAATCCAGAGCACGACGTGCATCTCCATGCTCCGCAGCAGCCAAAGCAGAACATACATTCAAGGCAGCTTCGGAGAGAGAGCCTTCGTGAAAGGATAATCTTGAACGCTCAAGAAGAATATTGTGCAGTTCACTCGCATCGTATGGCCTAAAGATCATTTCTTCCTCGCTGAGTGAACTGAAAACCCGAGGATCAAGGAACTCCTTCAAACGAAGATCATTGGATATGCCGATGATTGAAACTCGGCTTTTGTGAAGAGTCTCATTTATTCTTGTTAGTTCATAGAGGAGATTATCACCACGGTCTTTAATCAAGGCATCTACCTCATCTAAGACCACGATAAAAAGGGTTTTTGAACCATCTAAGCCTGTTCGGAATCTATCGAAAACTTCGCCTACGGACAAACCTGTAAAAGGAACTGACAGCCCAACGCTTTGGCTGAGGCTTGCAAAAACTCGATATTCAGTTCCCGTCATCCGGCAATTCACATAGCAAAACCTGACCGACGCGCCGTACTCCTTGGCTTTGGCCTCTAAGTGACTTAACACGTATTTGGTTACGGCAGTTTTTCCAGTGCCAGTTTTACCATAAATGAAAATGTTGGAACATCGTGCATCTTTCAAAACAGGTGCGACTGCCCCGCCAAGAAGCCGTATTTGACTTTCTCGATGAGGTAGCTTGTCAGGAAGATAGTCGTGCCTTAAAACCTCTCGGTCTTTGAAAAGCTTTGCACCTTTCACGAAATTTTCGAACACATCATCAAGTATGTTTGGATTTCCCATTTACCATTCCACGTTATTTTCAGAGGCAACACCGTTATTTCGTGTGGAGCAGATAAAGTATACAGTACAAAAAAGTAGTTTTGACGCATAATAATCCTAAAAAATAATGAAAAACAGTAACAAAAACGAACTAAACAAAGTAGCCACACACCCCAGAATTTCCACTGGAAATATAATATAATATTATCCAAAAAAGGATGTATTTCCTCTAATAGGAAATATACTCTGATAGGTAAAAACAAATGTAACTATAATAATAATTATCATTAAAGTTTTTAGATAAGTATATTGGAAAAATTTTAACAACGCTATACTTACTTGTTTACCCACTACTTTTCGAGAGGAAATGAAGGGGTGTCTGTGTGCCAAACTTTTTCCTTGCTTTTTAATGAAGTTATAGACTCTGTTTCTTTCTTATTTTATCCCAACTTATCATCTATAAAAAACAGTTTAATTTTTTTTAACTTTATTTTTATACTTGAATTTTCACAATTCACAAAATGTGAATCCTTTATGAAATTATAATGAAATTATTGCTTCAGCTTCCTTATTTACTGCGAAACTACTATTTCTTTACTCCTTTTCTGTGAATAAGACACCCCTGTACTTCTAATGGAAATAGGCAACTGGGCTAACCTGTTAATTTTTTCACGATTTAAAATTTATGTGAAGCTTGTAATGGTGAATAATCTACAATTTACCCTTTATTTTCTGTTTGCAAGCTTTTAACTCCTTTTTAATTTTTCTTATTTCACCATAACAGCTATAAGCTGTGAAGTGTAAAGCTTGTGAACAGCGCTTAAGGTGTACACAAGCATGCCAGCTCGAAAAATACGCGTAGAGCTGTTTGATAGCGAGGGTAATCGATATACTATAGCCTTTGAGGGTCAAGTTACCCGAGATAAAGCTCTTCGCCTCTTAGATCTTGTAGAATTGTTAGGTGGTATGCCGGGTGAAGGGGCAACTTCTGGGGCTGGTAATGTTTTATCAAGTAATAGTTTGTCTCGCTTTGAGAAGGTTCGTTTGGTTATTCAGAAGAATTTTCCTTTAGTTTGGTTTTCTTCAAAGGATGTTCAAGCAGTGTATGAACAGGAACTTAAGGAACCCGTCAGTTTAAGTACGGTGTCAACTTACTTGGCGCGAATGACCAACAGAGGACTACTTTTAAGAGCTGGCGAAGGCGGCAACTTGAAGTATAAAGTAACACCTAACATTCCACGCGCAACAGTCAAACAACAAATCAAATAGCTTGTTTCAAAATCAGTTACAGTTTACTTCATGCCGAATCATTAACGTGAAAGGAATTAAAACACGTAAACTATAAACGCTTTCTATACAACTTAAAAGTAAAACCTTTAGAGAGCTAGCGCGCGCTAAGAGTTGAAGTTGACCTGGCTGACATGGAAAAGAAACTTAAATGTTACATTGACAAAGGCAGGGTTGCTGGCGGTGCCGAAGTAAGAAAAGAACCGCTGATATCGGTCAAACCAGATGCTTCCCTGATAAAACCTTTAAAGAAAATTACTACGTAGACCGGTAGCTTCGTTGCTGTCGACTGTTCCACGCGTACTCTGAAAAGGGCTAACAACTGGGGCGTGTACCTGATGCGCGCCTCGTACGCTACTGTTAGAAAACGGCAGGTTGATTGGAGTTATTCTGAGAGAGTGTGCACTGTTGTTGGGGACTCACATGTACGTAGGAGCTTCTTACAGGACTTCGCGCGCGCGAGAAACACAGTAAAGTGGATTATGGGCTTCCTGCTTCTCCAAAGCTTTCAGAAATGGCTGCGCGTCTCAAGCAGTTAAGTGGGCAAGAAAAGTCTTCTTTGGAGTGATTACATCTGCTCGCTTTCTGCTTTGTTTAAGAATTTCTTCATTTCCTCTTTGACGCTGTATCTGAACGGGATTTTACCCGTTTCCCTTTCAAGGTATCCTTTTTCGTAGAGTTTCTTCATGAGTCTTGCTGTGTGTTCTCTGCTAAGCCGGACTCTGTCCTTGATTTCAGGTGCTGTCTTTGGTCCTTCTGCTGAGAGCATTTCCAAAACTATAACTTCTGTGTCGGTTAACGCAGACATGGCTTTGTCCCTTTTGATTGGTATGACTGGCGCGCTCTTCATCTCTGGAAATTCGGCTAGTTTCTGCACTTGTGCCTCTAATTCTGTTATTTTCGTTTTCAATGTTTGGTGTGATGCTTCGATGTTCTGCGTTTTCATGTCAACCTCTGCTATCTTTGACAAAACGCTTTCATCCTTTTCAGTGATTGCTCTCACTTTGCTTTCGATAGGCGCGATCTTCTGTTCGATGATATCTACTCTTTTTAGGCTTGCATTCGCCTTGGCTGTGCTTCCCTCTACCTTATACGCAACCAGCTCCAGCCTATCCGCTTCACGTTTCAATTCGCGATTGAAACTTAGCACAATGTCCTCCACGGCTTCTCTAGCTTTCTCGTACTCTTTTTGAGCCTCCCGAACATGTCTGTAGTACTCAAAAGAAGCCACTATGGTTGTGGCAAGTAGAACGCCTATGAGCATTAGCAGAACCTCAATCACACAATTCACTTCTGTGATTTACACGTGATTTAAACTGTTGCATCACATATCACAGTTTACCATGGAAAATTTAAGTTTTACGGTGATTTCCTTCAATATCCCTCTATGACATCACAGATCACAGACAACACCCTGCTTTTCTTACCGTATACATGCCGTAAAAAACCCTCTTTTATTGCTTACTTTTCCGATTTAGCCTTGCTAATGCCTTTATCTGCCGTTATGTTTTCGAGTAATAGCCTTATGTTTAGTTAGTGTGATTTGTGACGTCACACTGCGTCTTCTGATGGTGTAGAAAGCCGTTTTAGGCTTGTTTCTAGCTCTTCTCGTATGATTTCTATGACTTTTAGATGGTCTTTTAGTTCGTTGTCCTTGTCTGGTATGTCCTGGTGTGCTTCCACATACTCCTTCAGTTTGTTGGCTATTTCGAGATAAGGGTCGAGAGTTGTGCTTTCGAAGATGCCTAAATACCCTAACAGCAGTACTGTGTATATTGATTTTATGACGTTTTCTTTAGACTGTTTTAACGTCCTGTTAAAGGAACCGCGGCTTATTTTTGCCTTTGTTAGCCTTAAATTGGCTTTTTCGTCGTATTTCAGGTATTTGCCTGATATATTTTCGGCTAAAACGTCTATGAGTAGTGTTTCGAGTTGCGTTTTTGTTAATTGGCTGTTTTTGGCGAGAATTTTTACAATGGGGTCGTTTAAAGCCCCGTTTAGCCACGCTTGAACGCTTTCTTTTAGCTTCAAAACTCCCTCTCCTGCAATCTATTGAATGGATACGTTTTTGTATACTGGCTTCGCTTTTAAACTTGTTGGGTGTCACTCTAACCCGCAAACTACACTAGAACAGGCGACATTACGACAAAAATGGGGCCTATTTAGAGATTAAAAGATGTTTAAGGGATTTGAAGTGGCTTATAAGCGTTTTAAAACTAAAATTGGCCTTTAATATCCAAAAAAACCGTTTAAAATGCGTTTTTATACCTCACTGTTTCTTGTGAAACCTTATAGCTATATTTCTCTTATCTTTACTACTTGGTGAAAGATTCCAAACAATTTATTTTCCGTATATTCTTAAGCTAATTAACACTAACACTTGGAGCTGAATGCTATTTTATCCTTTTTTAGCCTTATTATATGGTCTTACCTTTTCTTCCAGATTAAATTTAAAACGAAGTGCGCTTGCATGTGATTTGTTTAGATGTGACGTCACTTATCACAAGTAAATCACATGTGATTGATCTTTGATTATTGGATATCACAGCTTAACGTGATGTGCCTGTGATTTGTGATTTTCGATGTTTTAGTGAAGTGCCAAGGGTTGCTCTTTGTTTGTTATGCTATAGCATTTCTGAATGCTTTTTCAGTTCATCAAAGAATTCTGGGCGCAGGTCTCTGAGCAGAGGAATAAACGTTTCAGCAGGTCTCATATCGCTGTAATCAACTTCGCAGATTACAAGGTCCTCCTCGTCGTACTTTGCCTTCGCCAGCACGTCTCCTGTTGGGCTTACCAGTCTGCTTCCACCCCAAAACTGCAAGCCATCTTCCACGCCTGCAAGGTTAACATAAGCTAGGAATGACGTGTTTTCTAAGGCCCGTGCTGCCGTAAGAATCTCAAAGTAACCTCTGCGGACAGCTGGTGAAGCTGATATGCACACAATCAGTTCTGCTCCTTTCAACCGAGTAAGGCGACATACCTCTGGAAAGAAAATGTCATAGCATATGAATAACCCTATGTTTCCTATGGAGGTGTTAAACGCGGCTGTTTGATAGCCTGGCCGGAAGTATCTTTTTTCTTCAAAGACGCTGTGTGTGGGAAGATACATTTTACGGAATTTTCCGATGAAACCCGTTGGACCTACAAAAACGGCTGTGTTGAATATTGTAGCTTCTGTTTTTTCACTTAACTCAGGCATGCCGAAAATGATATGCATCCCTGTTTTCTTTGCCAACTCCTCTACTCTTTCGGTTGACGGTCCAGGTATTACCTCAGCCAACTCATAAACTTGATCATGTAGAACGTAACCGGTCAATGATAATTCTGGGAAAATCACAAGGTCCGCGCCTTGCTCTTTTGCTTTTACAGTGAACTCTTCAATTTTCTGCAAGTTTTCTTTTTTGTTTTCACGTTTACTGCTTATTTGCGCGAGGGCTAACTTGATTTTCTTTTTCATTTCTTTTTCCCTTTCTTGATTTCAATATATGTGCCGCGGAAGCCTGAAATCAGTTCCCACGGTTCTATATTCTATTTTCGGCGTCAGCGGTAACCGCCGTTTATGCTCCACTGAGAGCCATCTACTTTTCACTTTTTCAATAAGTGACTTTTCAACGCTTAGCTGTTGTGCTATCTCTTCTGTGGTCATGAATCTTTCAAGACCGTAAAGGATGAGGTCAAGGGTTTCATATTTGATTCCGAGTTCTGTTTCCGCAAGCTGGTTGGGCCAAAGAGCGGGTGTAGATGGTTTTGCTGCAAGTTCAGGAGGAATGCCGACATGCTCGGCGAGCTTGCGAACTTGGGTTTTATACAGGTCCATTAAAGGTGATATGTCTGCGGCTACGTCTCCCCACTTAGTGAAGTATCCCATCATCGTTTCTGACTTATCCGAGCTCCCGCAAACTATCTTGTTAAGCTTATTCGCGTAATAGTACAGGTAAATCATTCTGGTCCTTGCTTTTATGTTGCCTTTACAAAGCTTGTCTGTCTGGTCAAATATGGGTATGGTCTTGTAAAAGCCTTCTAAAACAGGCGTAATGTCGCATACTTGCGTTTTCAAACCAAATTTTTTTGCCACAAACTTTGCGTCATCAATGTCTTTGGAGTTGTACGTTTCTTTTTCGGGAAGCATAAGCCCAGTCACACGGGGGCCTCCAATTGAGAGGCTGGACATCGCGGCTACTGTGCCGCTGTCTATTCCGCCGGACAGACCAACGACTATGCCGTCTGCTCCCGCGTTCTCAACGTATTCTTTGATGAAACGCTTGATTCGCTTTTCAACCTCAGGTAAATCCAGTTCTAATACAGACGGGACCAATTTCACTTGTGTGCACATCCCATGCTTTTCTATGGTCGTAGGCAACTATTTAAGGGCAAGCATAAATATTAAAGGAACATAACCTACGCTGTAGAAGAGATGTTGCATGGGGCGAAGAAGGAAAAAAGTAGTTAGAATCCCAAAGAAGCGTTTGCCAAAATTTTTCTCTTGCCCTAAATGTGGAAAAGAAACGGTTAGAGTTGAACTTTTCAGGGATGAAAGCCGTGCTGTGTCAGGTTGCAGTAGTTGTGGCTTTCAGGAAGAATTTCAAGTAAAGCCTGCCCAAGGCGAAGTTGATGTTTACTGCATGCTCACAGACAGAGTTTATAGTTCTTCCAGAAGGACATCTGTAACAAACGCTAAAAACGCTTAGAAGGGGGATTTAAGCATGCTCGGACGCGTTGAGAAGTACTTGCTCGAAAAAATCAAGGTGGAGGGCTCGATTCACATAACTCTTGTAGACCCTGAAAAGATGACGCCCTCCCAAGCGTCAAAAGTTGCTGAAAACTCTAAAATCAACGGAACTTCCGCAATCATGATTGGCGGCTCAACTTTTGTTTCACAGGCTCACCTTGATGATGTGATTAAGGCAATTAGACGCATTATCAAGATTCCAATAATTCTTTTTCCAAACAATATAACTGGAATAAGCCGTTACGCTGACGCCATATGGTTCATGTCTCTTCTTAACTCTGTAGACCCTTACTTCCTTATAGGAGCCCAAATTTTGGCGGCTCCTTTAGTGAAAAAATATGATTTAGAACCGATTTCTATGGGTTACATAATAGTAGGCGAAGGTGGTACCGCTGGCATTGTTGGCAAAGCAATCGCTGTGCCGTACCAAAAACCAGAACTTGCAGCTGCCCACGCTCTTGCTGGGCAGTATCTTGGCATGCACTTTATTTATCTTGAAGGCGGCTCTGGGGCGAAGAATCCTGTGCCTCCAGAAATGGTCCGAATGGTTAAGCAATCAATTGATGTCCCACTTATAGTGGGCGGAGGAATAAGAACTAAGGAGCAAGCGTTAGCCGCAGCCTCAGCAGGTGCAGATATCATAGTCACTGGCAACGTCATTGAAAGCGCTGGTGGTAAACAAAAAGTGTCTGAAATCATTGACGGCGTTAAAGGAAATAGACCCTGAATACCTTGCCATTTTTGAGTCGAATCCGCTGAAGTGGCTTTTTTTGTCATGGCTTTTTTCGATTTTTATGTTCGAAAGCCAAAATAAACGCGTTGTTAACACTGTTTGGAGGGAACCGCTACTTGAATAGCAAAATGAGCGAGAGCTATAAAAATTACATCGAAACTATGGAGAACCAACTCAAGCAATTATACGTCATAAGTGAGAGCGCTAGGTCAACCGGGCTTGACCCTTCATTGAAGACTGAATGTGTTATTGCAAAAGATATAGCTGATCTAGTGGAGGGGCTTGTAGGACCAAAAGAGGTAGCGAGCAGCATCCGCGAATTAAGCACGAAAATACAACGGGAAGAAATAGCCTTCAAAATTGCCGAAGAAATTGTTTACGGCAAATTCGGACAAATGGAACCAGAAGCCGCGGCGGAACAAGCTATCCGCACTGCTCTTGCAATATTCACTGAAGGCTTAACTGCTGCTCCAATACAAGGCGTGGCTCAGGTGAAAATAAAGACTAACGCTGATCGGACCAGTTACCTTGCCATATATTTTGCAGGACCCATAAGGTCAGCTGGAGGAACAGACCAAGCTTTAACTCTTGTTGTTGGAGATTTCGTGCGGCGCCTGCTTGGGCTTGACAAATACAAACCAACAGCAGAGGAGATATCCCGCTTCCTCGAGGAACTAAGACTATATGAACGTACTGTAGGGCGCTTTCAATATCACATTCCAGATGATGAAGTGAAAAAAGCCCTTGACCTGCTTCCTGTTGAAGTTACAGGCACGGAATCCGACCCTGTGGAAGTTTCCTCTTATAGAAACCTGCAGCGCGTAGAGACAAACCGTGTTAGAGGAGGCGCCTTAAGGGTCGTCAACGACGGCATTGTAGGACGAGCCGCTAAGGTTCTGACAATAATAGAAAAGCTTGGCTTTCAAGGTTGGGATTGGCTTAGGGAATTCCGCAAAAAATCCGAAAAGAAGTCTGGCGGCTTCATGGATGACGTAATCGCTGGGCGCCCAATTTTTTCCTTCCCTTCCAGATGTGGCGGCTTCAGACTGAGGTATGGCAGGGCGCGAAACACAGGACTTGCAGCGGTCGGGATACATCCAGCAACCATGCTGGTGGTGGAACGCTTTCTTGCTGCTGGCACACAAATGCGCTTAGAGCTTCCTGGGAAAGGCGGGGTCACAGTGCCTGTAGATTCCCTTGAACAACCTGTCGTCTTATTGACGGATGGATCAGTAGTTCGTGTTTCCCTTGAAAACTTTAAGCGCGTAAAGGACAAGGTCGCAAAGATTCTGTTTTTGGGCGATATTCTGATCAGTTACGGCGATTTCCTTTACACAAATAAAACGCTTTCTCCTTCGGGATACGTTGAAGAATGGTGGGTTAAAGATTTAAAGCTGGCTCTCACGGAAAGGTTTGATGGAGACATAGCGAAAGCCGCTGAAACCGTCAAGATTTCAGGCGAAAAACTCAAAGCTTTTTTGGAAGAATCCTTCGACAAGAAACCGACTGCTGAAGAAGCAATAACGCTGTCCCTGCACCTTGATGTGCCTCTGCATCCTAGTTCCACGTTTTTCTGGTCAAACCTGCCGTCAGTTCAAGAGGTTGAGACGCTGCAAAAATGGCTGTCAGAATCCGAAGTAACGCTTGAAGATGATGTTGTTCAGAAGATAGTTGGCGCCATGGAACCGAATGTGGCTCAGGCTTTAAGAAAAATTTTTGCGCCATACAGAATCATAAACGACAACATTGTTTTTGAAGGGGAAGACGCTTGTGCCATTGCTTTTTGTCTTGGCTATGGCTCTTCTCGGAAATTAGATAGTAGCCAAGCGGAGTCTGTGTTGAAGGCGGTTAGTTTTCTTTCTGGCGTTGAAGTCAAGGATAAAGCTCCTACGTTTGTGGGTGCCCGTATGGGAAGACCTGAAAAGGCGAAGCGACGGGAGATGAGACCGCTGGTCCACGTTCTTTTTCCAGTGAGTTTAGCAGGAGGTTCTCATAGAGACCTTACAGAAGCGGCGAAGAAAGGACCCGTATTCCTTGATGTTTCCAGACGTAAATGCCCCAGTTGCAAGACTTTCACTTTCAAGGTGAAGTGTGCTGATTGTGGATGCGAAACAATCCCTGAAAAGAGTTGCCCCCGTTGTGGGCGGGCCTTGAAAGATGACAAATGCCCAACCTGTAAAGCCCATGCTGTGCAGTATCAGCGGCAAGCGTTTAACTTCAGGGAACTTCTTGACAACACATGCAACTCGCTGGGTGTTCCTCGCCCAAAAATCTTGAAGGGAGTTAAAGGATTAACAAATGAGGATAAGACTCCTGAAATCATCGAGAAAGGTGTTTTGCGGGCGAAACATGACTTATCGGTTTACAAGGATGGAACAATACGCTTCGATGCTACTAATGCGCCGTTGACGCATTTCAAGCCCGCTGAAGTCGGCGTATCTGTTGAAAAGCTTAGGCAACTCGGGTACTCTCATGACGTGCATGGCGTATCCTTGACTGACCCTGACCAGATATGTGAGCTTAAAATTCAGGATGTTGTCATCCCTCGGACTGCAGGAGAGTATTTTGTGCATGTTGCAAACTTTATAGACGAGCTTTTGGTGCGCGTTTACAAGCTTCCAAGTTACTACAACATTGAAAGCCCTGATGAACTTGTTGGGCATCTGCTTATGGGTTTGGCTCCCCACACATGTGCCAGCATACTAGGGCGCCTAGTCGGTTTCACAGACCTCAACATTTGTTACGCGCATCCAATTTGGCATTCAGCCAAGCGGCGAGACTGCGACGGTGACGAAGACGCGGTCATGCTCGCGTTGGATATTCTTCTGAATTTTTCCCGTAGGTATTTGCCCTCGCAGATAGGTGGAATTATGGATGCTCCCTTGTTGCTGATTCCCTTCGTGAACACGAACGAAGTGCAGCGGCAAGCTCACGATTTCGACGTTGACGGCGTTTACTCTCTTGAATTTTACGAGAAAACTTTGGAGAAAGCCGAGGCTAAACAAGTCAGTTCTATAATAGATCTCGTCAGCCATAGGCTTGGAACCGAAGCGCAGTTTGAAGGATTCAAATTTACCACGCCTGTTTCAAACATAAACCTTGGCAATTCAGACAGCGCCTACAAACAGTTCAAGACGATGATCGAAAAATTGAATATGCAGCTGGAGTTAGGCGAAAAAATTGACGCTGTGGATGTGAGGCACGTTGCCTTAAAGGTGTTGACAACTCATTTCATTCGAGACATTGCGGGCAACCTGCGTGCCTTCTCAACTCAAGCTTTCAGGTGTAAGTCATGTAACAAGCGTTTTCGCCGTTTGCCTCTCCGCGGCAAGTGTACATTCTGTGGCGGCTCCTTAACTCTGACGGTTTACCGCGGCGGAATAGAAAAATATCTGGATGCGGCTCAACGACTAATTGACAAGTATGCTTTACCCAACTATTATGCTCAGAGAATTGCCTTGATAAAAGACGAAATCGAATCAATGTTCGATAACAAAAAACCAAAACAAGTCAGCCTTACAGACTTCGCCTAAGACTAAAGCTTTTCAACACAAACCACAATCTATTCTTGGTGACGCAACATCAAAGAAGCATTTCACCCAAACGCCTACCTGCAGCACGTGAAAAACGTGAAAAGCGGACTTAAAGCCAGAACCAGAATACTGAACGCTCTAGAAACCCGACCATCTGACGCAACAGCAATAGCAAAGCACAAGTCACTGTCATATGGCGTTGTGATGCACCATTTGCGCCTCCTCGAAAGTGAAGGAACAGTTAACCGCAAAGGAAGGCGACCGTATGTTTGGTTGCTGACAGGCTTAGGGCAGAAACGTCTGCTCCGCTAGAATGTGCATTGGCACGGTGACTTTTGGCATTTTGGGCATTTCCCATGATACTTTTTAATGGTTGCGCTTTCAAGGTTGATTCCTGTTATGTTAGCCAGCGACGCAAGCCACGCAATGACGTCTGCAAACTCTTTTTCAATCGCTTCCTTGTCACTTCCTTCAAGGGCTTCCCCTAACTCCTCAAGTTCGTCCGCAAGCCACTCGTATGTTCCCTTTACTCCGCGTTCAGAATCCCTGTGGAAATATAGCCGCCTCATCATTTCTTGAAACTCCTGTATGTGCATACTGCTCACCAAGGTTAGCTATGTTGTTTATCTTATTCCAAAGTTTAAAACTTGACGACGCGGCTTCCTATCTAACTTCGGTTGGTGCTATTTTTGCCTGATACCCAATTAAGCTTCAGGAGGATGCGCAACATTAATAATGCAGAAAATTATTCGATTGTATCACGCTTTAATCACATAAGGTAGAGTGCTATGAGCAAGAGAAAGAAAGAAAGCGGTCCAATGCCGGCGGCGAGTGCAGGCTTGCTTAGGTTTTTCGAGGAAGAAACCGAAGGTATTAAGATTAGGCCTGAGCTTCTTGTGGTTTTTGCCGTGTCTCTTATAGTGGTCTCTGTTTTAGCTAAAGCGTTTTTCCCCGTCTGAAGCGATTTTTAGCGCCGCGGAGCATGTAAAACTTCTATTCTTTGAACTGAGTTAAGGTGTAGAAATAATTCGCTTCTTTCTTCTCGGCTTGCGACTTGAGGTATAGGCTGAGCCATTGTTGATCTTAAAACCACGGCTTCCGCGTCTGAAAGCCAGATTCCAGACGGCTCTTGAGTAACGGCTGCGAGGGTGCCTTCAAAGCCGTAGGCTGGGTCCAGAATGACTCTGATTTTTTTCCCCACGTTTTTTTCGAGCATGTGAAATATTGACGGGGGCAATTTTTGCTCTGCCATATGCTTGACTTCGCAGGGTCAGTATAATTATCACTTTAAAGATAAAACAATTGCTCCCTTTTAACCTTGTCAAATCTATGGTGCCGCTGTCAAAACAGAATTTTATCTTGCCTTACTTTTTATTTTTTAATGTTAAAACTTTCGCACATTTTTAAGCAAGTTATAGAAAAACGTGTTGTAATCGTAGTAGAAAATGTTTCCTTGACTTAGCTAGACTTTAATAATCCTGTCGAATTCATTAGAAACCCAATTTGAGATGGTATACGTGGCAACTGACGATTCGCTGAACCACTCCATGAACAGTGCGCTGAAACATTACTCTTCAATGTTCTTTCTTCCTAAATTCCAAAAGGCAGTAGCCACAGTAGCTTTGCTCTGCATAGGAGGAGTTGGGCTTTCCACTTTTGCCCTTTTCTTTTCGGTTGATAAACTGGTCAGTAGCCTCTTTCTCGGCTTTTCTGTTTTCGCCGCGGTCCTCTTCGCTGATTACATAATAAGCAAAATAGTTCTCAGGAGAGACCCAATTTACGTTTTGAGGAGAACCGTGGCGCTTTCCCTCTTCTGTTGGGTTCTCTGGATGTTCTTCATTGTTCTCGGTGTTGCCTTCAGCGCCTTCTTTGGTTGGTTGTGGTGGGTTAAGCTTTGCCTTTTAGGCTTTGCAGCCGTAACGACTTTCCGTGCCGTCGTGTTTATTGCAACTTCATCGGTAGGTTTCCTGCGGCGCCTAGTAGCCTCCCTGCTTTCTCCTCTCCTTTGTGTAGCGCCGTTCATGGTTTTTTGGGCAAGCATCGACAGTGCAATTCCTCTTCAGTTTCTGCCCTTTCTGGTTATTTCAACCATGGCTGGATGCTCTTTCGCTTTCTTGTTCGTTTTCCTAGTGGATCAGTTGGGACGGCGCACATATGGTGTGCCTTCCATGCCGCTTTTCAGAGCGTTCATGCTCAATTGGGTGGCGGCTCTGAACGCGCCTTTTGAAGCGTTGCTAGAAAAACTAGGTGAAACCGAAGATGTTGAAGTTACTCTTCTGAAATTTGATTCTTACAGACCTAAAGCCGCGATTATCGTTCCTCTTGTTCATCCAGGTCCCTTCAAGAACATTGGAAGCAGCCTTCTTCCTTCTCTGCTGAAACGTGATTTTGAAAAAGAGTTTGGCTGCGATACTTGTGTTCCTCTAGGCATTCTTGGTCATGAGCTTGACTTAGCTTCACAAGCACAGAACCAGAAAATAATCCATCACGTGATAGAATCGGCGCGCGCGGCCAAGTTTCCCGCTTCTGCTGAGAAGGCAACACCTTTCGTTAAAGTCACCGAGGGTTTCGCCACTGCTTCATGCCAAGTTTTCGGAAAGACAGCTTTCCTTTCGTTTACGCTTGCTCCAAAAACCACTGAGGACCTGCCGCAGGAGTTGGGTCGCGTTGTTACTGAGGAAGCAAAGAAGCTTGGGCTTAAATGTAACATAGTAGTCAACGCCCATAACAGCATCAATCACACGGTTGATGTAGAAGGGTCTTTAGACACGTTGCGTGAAGCGGCTTCCAACTGCCTCAAAAAAGCTGTTTCTTTGCCTTCTTACGCGTTTGAGGTTGGCGCTTCTACAGTTTTCCCCAAGGAATTCAGTCTGGAAGACGGTATGGGTTCAGGCGGAATCACCGCAGTAGTTGTTAATGTCGCTGAACAGAAAACCGTCTACGTAGTCATTGACGGAAACAACATGGTTTCTGGATTGCGCGAAGAAATACTTTCAGCTCTCAAGTCTGCAGGTTTTCATGAATGCGAAGTTTTCACAACAGACACGCACGCAGTAAGCGCCGTAGTTCTAGGGCGCCGCGGCTACCACCCTGTCGGCGAAGCCATGGACCACGAGATTTTGATACGTTACATTACAGAAGCCGCAAAAGCGGCGGCGTCAAACTTGGAATCCTGTAAGGCTGGTTGTTTGCGTTTGGTGGTGCCTAAAGTCCGGGTCATCGGAGAAGCTCGGCTGGCATCTCTATCACTGCTTGTTGATACTGCTCTTAGAAGGGCAAAGCAAATAGTTGCCCCGATTTTTGTGTCTGAAGGGCTGCTTTTGGTCTTGCTTCTGGCACTGTTGTAACTTAGGTAACGCAGGGATTTTAGAAATAGCCTTGTCTATTTTCTTAGCTTGCATCTTTTAGTTTTTTAGCTGTTCTTCGAGGCTTTCTTTTCAGGTCTGTTCCGCAGACTTCGCATGTCGTGGAATTGTAGTCGGCGGGGTATTTCCTGTAGCAGGCGGGGCAGTATCTAATCCACTCAAGAAGGCGGCTGATGCCAAAAGTGGCGAGAGACATAAACTCTATCCCTATTTGAGTGGCGACGTTCTGTATTGAATAGTCGTCTGTGACTATTTGAGGAGTGCATCCTTCTCCCTTGAGTTCTGAAGCTAACGCCAGGATTTGCAGGTCGGTTTCTGACAGGAAAAATGCGTCGCCAACTTTTTTCGCGGACGCTTTCACTTTGTTCCAGTATTCTTCGGAAGGCGCCTTGATTTTCACTTTTCCGTTTTCAACGGCTGCTTTGAACCGCACCCAAGACATTGAGTTGGCTCTTATTTCGTCTTCTACCTTGGGCGCTGTAACTTGGTCTTCACTTACGGAAAAAGGGTCAAATCCAGCCAAGAAGGCAGAGGTATCTAGCACCATTACTCGTTTACATGGATTGGTTTTCTGGATTTTTCATCACATTCCCTTGAACAGCAACCTGCTTTGCAGTCGATGGTAGAAATCATCTTTGAACCTGATGAAAGAAGCCACGTTTTTGGAACGCGTGATAGTCAACGTAGGGTTTTTGGACGTTACAACTTGACGGTAGTTTCCGTCAATTAGAACAAGCACTTCCTTTGGTCTAATAGCCTCAATCGTAACCTTGGAATCCGC
>Ga0209536_100007739_pt1 | contig 16265 bp, 12 predicted proteins | sample DeeMarSeWOR28_12_FD_187461 | JGI IMG/M metagenome (GOLD analysis project Ga0209536, IMG submission 187461) | Marine sediment microbial communities from White Oak River estuary, North Carolina - WOR-2-8_12 (SPAdes) (version 2) | ecosystem: Environmental > Aquatic > Marine > Intertidal zone >...
CTATTTCATTCCCGGCTTGGCTTTGGATCGCCGTATTCAAGGCAATGTGGCCAATCAAATCGAGGTCATTGACGAGACGACGGGGGAGTCGGTAATACGGCGAGATCAACCAGGTGTCTTGCTGGAGCTGCAACAAGCTTTATCTGAGTTGGAGCTATCTGAAGTACCGGCTGGCTGTGACTTCTGTGTACAGATGGAATACGAGCTCCCTTTGGCTGACCTTTCTGAGTCGGGTTGGTTAAACGATGCCCGGTTGTTGGCCAGCCTTGAGAATTACACATCCGTGTTGTTAGGGCCGCATTTCCCAGAAGGAACCATAGTTGGTTTGCGGCGAAGCGCCTCGCCTTATCACGCAGCCCATACGGTCGGCTTAACTGAGGATGGTCAACTATTTTTCTGGACCGCAGTCGATCCGGAAGTGACCGCGCCACAACCGGCCGATGAAAACCTACTTGATTTAACCGAAGAACTGGCCAATGTAAATCCCGCATCACTGGCTGAGATATATGCTGCTTCTTGCCCCGAGGGTTTTGGCCAGGAGACACTTTATATTCGAGATGAAGAGGAAGATAAGGAGATCTCGATAACCTGCCCTGAGCTATCCTTGCCGACAAGCCTGGCGCCAATCTATCAGACACTGGAAGAACTAGTAGTCGATACGATGGGAGATGATTTGTTAGAACGGCCGGCGACGGCATTACCCTTGGATAGTCTGGTCTATTACCGTCGAGATGATGGTTTCCAACTCAACTTGTTTGGCGATGAGACGGCCGTTGCCATCAGCCCTGATGGCCTTTCCTACACAGGGACGGTGACCAGCACACTAATGTTGAGCATGACCACAAGCTTGATCGATAGTGGCGGCCTCGCGTTAGGTGTTGAAACTTTAGTAGAGGAAACCGATGACAGCATCCTTTTTGTCCGTGGGGAAGAGGGGGTTTATGATGCGAATTGGATGGAAAGGGTACCAGAAGAATTAGAAGAATTCCTTGATTGGCTGGAGGGAGTGATCGCCCGGCTAGCAGAAGAGGCCACAAGCTCCAGGCCCGAGCAAACTCCTTCGCCGGAAGCAAGGGCGACCCGCAGCCCTTGATACGAGAAGTTTAAGAAGAAGTAAAAATCCTGCCTCCCATTTGCTCCAAGCCCCAAAATTAACTACAATAGAACATATGAGCTATCGAGTAATTGAGGCTAGCGAGATCGTTGAATACATCTATTGCCGCCGGGCCTGGTGGTTGCAACGGATAGTTGGCCGTGAGTCGCGAAATGTGAGGCAATTGGCGGATGGCGGATCATACCATCGGCGACATCGATCAAACTTGAATAAAAAAAATCGCGCCCGACAATTGGCGCTGGTGTTGATTTTCATTGCTGTGTGTATTGCCGTTTTCTGGTTGGTTTCTTCATCATGAATGAGAATGGGGTAAATATCCTGTGGTTGGTTGTGGCCTTCTTCTTAGTTGTATTTGCCCTTTTAACCTGGATCTGGTCGCAAAATAGACGGTACGAATCAGGCCTGCCACCAGGTGAGATAATTTACAGCGATCATGGGACTTGGCTGCCGCAGAAAGAAGCTTTGTACTCTGCCCAATATCAACTGGCTGGTCGGCCGGATTATCTCGTACTCGATGAAACAGGTGATATCGTTCCAGTAGAGATCAAGTCTGGTATTGCGCCGGCCGAACCCCATGAAGGACATATCTTACAACTAGCCGCATACTGCCTGTTAGTGGATCAAGTCTATGAGAACCGTCCTTCCCATGGGATTTTACAGTATAGGGATAAAGCCTTTGCCGTCACTTATTCCGACGAGCTCGAGGATGATTTAATCCATCTGTTAACAGAAATGCGGGACAGCATGTTTGAAGATGAACTCGATCGCGATCATGATGAATGGGTACGCTGTGAACGTTGTGGGGTCCGGGAGTATTGCAGGCAACGCCTGGCATAAAGACTAATTTTACCTGATTTGAAGGAAAAATATCCCAAAGCCTGCCGAATCCGTATCTGACGGTTTAATCAACTCTTCTTGCCCATCGAACCAAAGTTCACGGTTGGCCTGTCTCATCTGCGGGTTATAATAATGCTTTAACCTCTTCTAGATTTGCGGAGTATAGCCTTGTCGACCATCAGACGAGTAACCGGGATGCAAGACGTGTTGCCCGACGACCGGGAATATTGGGATGCGATCGTCGGCCTGGCCACAGAACTTGCCCAACGGTATGGATTTCAGAGGGTAGATATCCCGATCATCGAATACACAGATCTTTTTTCGAGAGGAGTGGGTATTGCATCTGACTTCTTTGTAAAAAAGGAAATGTATACCATCGACGAGGAGGATGGCACCAGCATCACCCTGAGGCCAGAATTCACGGCCGGCCTCGTCCGGGCTTACATTGAAAATGGGATGGCCAATTGGACCCAACCGGTGAAAATATATTCTATTGGTCCTGCCTTTCGCCGGGAACGACCGCAAGCCGGCCGGTTCAGACAGCATAGCCAGTTCAATCCGGAGATTCTTGGTGATAGTGATCCCGCCACCGATTTGGAGATCATGATGTTAGCCATGAATCTTTACCAGGGTTTAGGTTACAAGGATCTCGTTTTTCAGCTTAATAGTACCGGTTGTCCGGCCTGCAAACCGGCTTATATTGAGGCACTTACCAGGTATTTATCATCGCAAATGGATTCTTTAGGCGAGATTGACCGGGAGAGGATGCGGCGGAATCCTTTGCGGGTGTTGGATAGCAAAGAAAAAGGGATGGATGGATTGTTGGAGGAGGCACCACACATTGTCGACTTCTTGTGCGATGATTGCGCCACCCACTTTGCCGACTTACGATATCTCTTGGACGCCCTTAAACAGCCATATAGGGTTAACTATCGCTTAGTGCGAGGCATCGATTACTATACAAAAACTGTGTTCGAATTATGGGATAAGGCTATTGGCGCACAGGCTTCCCTTTGTGGAGGAGGTAGGTATGATGGTCTGGCTGAAGCAATTGGTGGCCCACCTACCCCTGGTGTTGGAGTTGGTATTGGGATAGAGCGCATCGTAATTGGGCTCAAGGAACAAGGCATCGAAGCGCCGCCAACACCCAAACCGGCAATTATGGTGGCCCATTTTGGTGGCGATACAAAAACGGCCGCTGTGCAATTGGTATATACTCTAAGAAAGGCAGGGCTCGGTACACGTCTCGCCTTCGCACGAGGCCATCGCAGTCTAAAAAGCCAGATGCGGGAAGCAAATAAATATGACACTACTTATACCCTCATCGTGGGTGAATCTGAGCTAAACCAGGGTGCAGTCACCGTTCGAAGAATGGACAGTGGCGATCAGCAACTCGTGTCATTAGACGATATTGTGCCATGGATTCAGGCGGATAATGGATGATGAGTGGCGGGCCGGAAATGGATTTAGTTGGCGTTCTCTTTAATCCAGAAGTAGCCGAGGCAGAACCCCTGGCTCAAGAGGTTATCAAGTGGATTGATAAACAGGGTCGAAAAAGCTGGTTGACTTCAACCAACCAACTCGGTGAGAGACAAAAACCTGTCAATGGCACTTCTCTTATCGTCGTCCTCGGCGGAGATGGAACCACATTAATGGCGGCCCGTTTGGCAGTTCCCCACGAAATACCCATTTTTGGTATAAATTTGGGCCGGGTCGGATTTTTAAGTGAGGCGAGTCCCAAAGATTGGCATGAAAAACTTATTCGTGTCATGCATGGTGATTACTGGCTTGAACGCCGCCTTATGCTACGGGCAGAGGTCATCCGCCAGGGAGATTCCTTGGCGGATCTTATGGCGCTGAATGACGTCGTCGTCAGCCGTGGAGCCCAAGTACGTGTCGTCCGTTTTCACTTGTTTGTCGACGGCGATCATGTTACGACTTATACAGCAGATGGCTTAATCGCAGCTACGCCAACAGGATCAACGGCTTATTCAATGGCCGCTGGAGGACCTTTATTGCCGCCACAGCTTCAAAACTTCCTAGTGCTCCCGGTGGCGCCGCATTTGAGCTTTGAGCGGCCGCTTGTCCTGCATCAGAAAGCTAATGTAAAGATTAGAGTTGAGACGGAACATGAGGCCATGGCCACGGCCGATGGGCAAGATGCTATATCATTACAATCTGGCGATGAAGTGATTATCAACAAGCATGCCTATGACAGCATTTTTGCCCGCGTAGATGGGCCAAGTTATTTTTACCTTCGATTGATGCAGCGTCTCAGTTATTGGTCGCGAAAACAATAGGAACATAATCAGGAAATTACATGACAGAGAGTACACCCCGCATTCGCTCGTTGTTGCGACAAGCCGATCGCGTGGCGGAATCTGGAAAACGATCGGCCGCGGAAAATCTATACCGTCAAATCATAGAGGAGGCACCGGATAATGCTTCGGCCTGGATCGGCTTAGCTTCCGTCGTTCGAGATCCGGCAGAACAAGAGAACGCCTACGAGAGGGCTTTAGAAATTGAACCAGATAATCTTGAAGCCCAGAAAGGATTAGACCAGATTCAGGAAGAACAGATTCCAGATCCTGTAAAAGATGGCTTAGAAGAAGCTGAACAAGCGCCTTCCCTCTCGGATAATTCAGGTGAAAAGGTCGGAACCACTTCGCGGCCGATACCAGAAATTTACGACACCGATCTGAGTTTTGGTTCGGATGGTGATTCGTTAGTGATCGGTGGCACCAGCCCTGTACACGACCATACCCACCTCGAGGTTACAGAAGGAACCGAGGTCTTGTTCTGTGCCAACCATCCTTCCCGGCAAACCCACCTGCGTTGCAACAAATGTGGAAAACCCATTTGCAGTAGTTGCGCCCAACCAACGCCTGTGGGTTATCGGTGTCCTCAGTGTATTCGCGAACACCAGGATATCTATTACACGGCCAGACCCCTTGATTACTTATTGGTGATTTTGGTGACTGTGCCGTTAAGCCTTCTTGGAGGCTGGCTGGCTATGCGGATTGGTTTTTTTACTATCTTCCTCGGGGCTGGAGCTGGGACACTGATTGGACGCATCGCCTTCTGGGCTGCCCGTCGAAGAAGGGGCAGGGGGATGCCCCAATTGGTAGCGGCTATCGTGGTCATTGGCGGCATCTTGCCAGCCTTACCCCTATTGATTTTTGGTGGCATCAATTTTGGTTTATTGTGGAGCGGTGTCTATATCTTTACGGCGACCGGTGCCGCTTATTATCAAATGAGGTAGCTGATCGAGATGGTTTGCATTATTTTAATCCAAGTTTTGCCAGACGTTTACCGGACCCAAATTTGAGCACCTGACATGTTGGCTGAATTGTATATTCGTAATTTTGCCATCATAGACGACCTTCGAATTCAGTTTTTTAACGGCCTTAATGTCCTCACCGGAGAAACCGGGGCTGGAAAGTCAATAATCCTCGATGCCATGGCGTTGGTGCTTGGGGAAAGGGCTGATACTACAATGATCCGCGAAGGCTGTGACGAGGCTTATGTCGAAGCCGCTTTTGAATTAAATTTGGAACTCCAATCTGGGATCGGACCATTGCTAGAAGCCGAGGGTTTGGCTGGAGATCAAACTGATCTGTTATTGCTGTCCAGAGAAATCCGATCCAACGGTCGTAATATTTGCCGGGTAAATGGCCGGGCTGTTAACCTGGCTTTATTACGAGAGGTGGGTGACCGCCTGGTGGATATCCATGGACAGGGGGAGCACCTCTCTTTGCTTAGGCCTCGATCCCATCTGCCTTTGCTGGACGCCTATGCCGGGTTAGAAGAAGAAAGACGATCATTGGCTAACCAAGTCATCCAATTGAATAAAGTCCGGCAGGAATTATCCAACCTGCGCCAAAGTGAGCGTGAATTGTCCCAGCGTGTCGACTTGCTGCAATATCAAATCGACGAGATTGATGCGGCTAACCTGAACATTGGCGAAGAGGAAGATCTTCGTGGGGAAAGAGCGCGGATGGCCAATGTGGAGCGGCTAATACAGTTAAGCACCTCGGCATTGTCTTTTTTGAATGGCCAGGATGAAGAATCCATCTCTGCCATTGACTTATTAGGTGATGCAGAGCGAACAATGGAGCAATTAGCCCGGCTCGATCCAGAACAAGTCGCATTTCATGAACTACTACAAGGTTTGAATTACCAATTGAATGATCTGGCGGCAGAATTGATCCGCTACCGAGAACAATTGGAGTTTGAACCCGGCCGTCTTGATTACCTTGAGGAGCGTATCGAACTCATCAACCGTTTAAAAAGAAAATACGGTGAAGATATTGCCGGTGTGTTGGCTTACGTGGAACAAGCCAAGGCAGAACTAGACAACATCACTCGCAGTGGGCAGCGAATTGAAGAACTTGTTCAAGAGGAAACCAGGCTGTTGCACCAGATCGGAGAGCAAGGCCGCCTCCTCTCGGAGAAACGCCAGGCAGCGGCGCAAATTTTAGCCTCTTCGTTGGAGAAGGAACTGGCCGATTTAAATATGGATCAGGCAAAGTTTCGGGTGTCGATTAATCAAGAAACTGATGAGGAAGGTGCCTATGTCGGGTCAAATCGTCTGGCTTTTGACGCCATGGGTATTGACAAGGTCGAATTTCTCGTTTCGGCCAATCCCGGAGAATCACCTAGGCCGCTGGCAAAGGTGGCCAGTGGGGGGGAAACATCCCGACTCATGCTGGCTTTGAAGACAGTCTTGGCGACGGTTGATGCCACACCAACTCTGATTTTTGACGAAATAGACCAGGGTATTGGCGGCCGGGTTGGGGACGTGGTTGGCCGCAAACTTTGGGGATTGACGATGCCGGCTAAGCACCAGGTGATCGTGGTAACCCATCTTCCACAGCTTGCCGGGTATGCCGACGGACATTACCACGTTAGCAAACGAATGGATAACAGCCGGACGACAACCACAGTAAAAACTTTAGACGATGGCGATCGTGTCGAAGAACTGGCAGCCATGCTGGGCACCCAGGGAGAGCATGCTACTGGAAGTGCCAGATCGATTCTTCAGCATGTGGCAGCCGTCAAGACAAGTTCCTAACCCTCATCTGGAGGCGCACCTTCAAATATCAGTTCCTCCAGAAGATAGTTAACAGCCGCCTGCAACTGGGTATCAGTGAACTCCTCATTTATTTGTTCGGGTATGGAGACAGATATTTCAGGTTCAAGTCCCTCTCCATGTACCCAATCACCATTTGGAGTGATCCAACGGGCAATCGTGATGCGTACGCCGCCACCATTGCTAAGCCGTTTCCACGATTGAACCGTGCCTTTTCCAAAGGAAGTAACTCCGACTAAAATACCCCGTTCACGATCGCGGATTGCACCGGCTACAACTTCAGAGGCGCTAGCACTCCCGCCGTCGATGAGAACCACCATCGGCAGATCTTGAGCCTGGCCTTTATCCTTGGCTTCAAATAAGGTTTCTGTGCCGTTGCCGAATCGTTCAACCAAGATTGGTCCTTCGGGCAAGAACTGATCGGCCACTGAGACTGCACTGGTCAAGGTACCACCCGGATTGCTGCGCAGATCAAGAATGATGCCTTGAGGATTTTGACCCATCAATTCTTCCAAAACATCTGACAGATTGTCAGTAGTGTTGTTAGCAAAGCGACTCAATCGGACATAAGCAATGTTTTCTTCTAATATTTCGCCACGCACACTGGGAATGTTGATGACATCTCGTTTGACTTCAATTTCAAACACCTCTCCATCCCTTTCGATCGATAAGAGAACTGTCGTTCCGGCTGGTCCTCTTATCAGGGCCGCCGCATTCGCTACGTCCATCCCGGTTAAGTCCACGCCATCTGCCTGGAGTAGGATATCGCCTTGTTTGAGCCCAGCGGCTGCGGCGGGTGATCCTTCAAAAGGAGCGACGATGATGATTGCGCCATTTTCACTTGTCACCTCCGCCCCGATTCCCTCGAGATTTCCATCCATAGCCTGTCGGGCGGCCTGCTCATTCTCTGGCGATAGATAAACCGTATTGGGATCGTCAAGCGTGGCTAACATGCCTTCTATCGCACCCTCTATCAGCATCTCATCATCCAGGGGCTGTTCAAAGTACTCTTCATGGATAAATTCCCAGGTTTCCCAGAATGGCCGGAAACTTTGTTGGGCCTCTTCAGGCGTTTCAATTGCTGCTCCGACGAGCTGGACTGGGGCAATACTGGATTGGCCAAGTACATAGCCTCCTGAGAAGACGATAAGCACCAGTAAAAGTAAAGCTGCGAATTTTAATATCTGTCGTTTCATAGTTAATTGTGTGGCCCTTTCGAATTTTTGATGAACAATGAAGGGGATTCTCGTAACATTTAATGAAATTGTAAGGCAAGAACATAAAAAAGGCATTGGCGAGCACTGAGCGTCAGATGAGCGCCGGTTAGTCGTTCACCTCGCGTCTTTGAGGCCATTCATGGCTATGTTAGAATGAAGATCGTGGTCGATCTTGCAATAGTCATCGTCAACTATAATGTTTGCGGATTGTTGCGCCGCTGTCTAAAAAGCGTTTATGAAAACGAAGGAGACTTCACCTTCGACGTATGTGTCGTGGATAATGCTTCGAATGACGATAGCGTGATCATGGTACGAAACGAATTCCCCCAGGTGAAACTGATCGCTAACCAAAAAAATCTTGGATATCCGGCCGCCAATAATCAGGGTCTACGCCAAATGGGTGTTACCAGTCTGGTAAAAGAGGAAATACCCGCTTATTGTTTGTTGCTAAATCCCGATACCGAGGTCCCAACAGACGCCTTTGCCAAACTCCTGTCCTATCTGGCCCAAAACCCGGATGTGGCTGTGGTCGGTCCTAAACTGGTGATGTTAGACGGCCGGCTCGATCTGGCTTGCCGCCGATCGTTTCCGACGCCGACAACATCGATCTATCGAATGATTGGCTTGAGCCGGATATTTCCAAGATCCCGTCGATTTGGTCGCTACAATATGACCTATCTCGACGAAGACACAACCGCCGACGTGGATTCAGTTGTCGGAGCATTTATGATGATACGCACTCAGGCTATCAATCAGATTGGGTTGATGGATGAGCGTTTTTGGATGTATGGGGAAGATTTAGATTGGGCCAAACGGATCAAGGATGCCGGGTGGCGCGTTGTCTACTATCCCGAGGTGACGGTCTTACATGTTAAACGAGCTTCAAGCCGTCAAAATCGCCGGGCAAATGTCGAATTCTACCGGGCGATGCTAATATTCTATTATAAGCATTATTATGCGCAGACTCCTTGGCTATTACATTGGATCATTATTATGGGCGTTGCCGTCAAAGGCGGCCGCTCAGTTATTGCCGACGTCGCAGCTGGTGAAGCTATTTTACAAGCCGGCGTTGGCTAGATAAACTAGGGACATGCCTACTCAAAGACTACGGCCTATCTATTCAATTACCTTGGTCACGCTCGATGCACTGATGATAGTTGTGGCCTTTATATTAGCTTATCAATTGCGAGCCACGATCCCCTGGCCTGCTCCCCTGGCTGATGATACGCCATTAATCAGGTATAGTGGGTTGATCGTCGCCCAGATTTTCGGCGTCCTAGCGACCCTCTTTTTCTTCCGGCAATATTACCTGCGCCGAGCCGTTTCGCGCGTGGACCAATTTTATTCGGTCTTTGCTGCAGTCTCGATCGGGACATTAATCGCCGTTGCCATTTCGGTGTTCAGCTTCAAAAACAGTATTTTTGAAGTGGATTATCCGAGAGCGATGATCATTTATGCCTGGGTGTTAACTATTATCCTGATTACCATCGGCCGTGCTGTCCATCAGATAGTACGGGACCGGTTACGCGATGGGGGTCTTGGAAAAGACCGTTTACTGATCGTGGGAACCGGTGAAGTTGCCCGAATCATCATTCAGAGAATTTTGTGGACGCCCAAATTAGGCTATGAATTGGTTGGTGTTATTAATGGCGAGCCTGGCGAATATGACGTCCTGGGTGTGCCGGTGATAGGCAGGCCGGAAGATCTACCCGATTTGATTGAACAACACAAAGTTGACGAAGTGATCATCGCCATTCCTGAGGAAGGACATCGGGAAGTCATCCGGGTAATCTCCTACTGCGAACGAGGCCGGGTCACCATCAAAGTATTTCCCGACTTCTTTCAGTTTATCGCCTCAGAAGCCGATATCGACGATCTAGGTGGCCTGCCCCTTTTGTCCATCAGAAATTACGCCATGCGCGGGTACTGGCTGATGTTCAAAAGGATCATGGATTTTGTGGGCGCAATTGTCGGATTGATAATCTTTTCCCCGATGATGATCTTGACGGCGATCGCCGTCAAGCTTGAATCTCCCGGTCCTGTATTCTTTATTCAGGAGCGAATGGGTCTCGATGGCCGGCCGTTCCTCATGATTAAATTCCGGTCGATGCGGCAGGATGCTGAACAAGAAGGACCGGCTTGGACGGTGGTCGATGATCCAAGGCGAACCCGTTTAGGTGCCTTCTTACGAAAAATAGAAATAGACGAGCTTCCTCAATTCATTAACGTACTTCTTGGAGAGATGAGTCTGGTTGGCCCACGACCCGAGCAACCATATTATGTTAATCTTTTTCGGGAGAGCGTTCCCCGTTACATGGAACGCCATCGAGAGAAAGCAGGCATGACCGGTTGGGCTCAGGTGAATGGGTTACGAGGCGACACGTCAATCGGGGAACGTACAAAATATGATGTCTGGTATACGGAAAACTGGTCAATATTACTAGACATAAAAATTATCTTGAGAACTTTCTGGCAAATACTGATCGGAAATAATCACAAAGCATGATCTAATACCTTTCTTATTTGACGCCCATTTTGGGGCATGTTAAGATAGCAGAAGCGTCCTTTTAGCACTCTCCTAAGTAGAGTGCTAATTTGTGTTAGATACAATATCTTACGTTCAAATAGAAAGCTGACTATTATTACGGTTGTGGCGATATTTCGCGGAAACGAATGATGTCCGAAGACCCTTTTTCAGAGTCGTTAACTGAACGCCAGGAACAGATTTTAGGGCTCCTGATTCGCAGCTATGTCGAAACGGGTTTACCTGTTGGTTCCGGAACCTTAGTCCAACAATATGCTCTCGACTACAGCGCGGCAACGGTTCGAAACGAATTGGCTGCCTTAGATGAGCTAGGATTTTTAAGCCAATTGCACACCTCGGCCGGCCGGATTCCAACTGAAAGGGGATATCGTTATTTCGTACAGCGATTGGTGGGAGAGTTCGAACTGCCTGTTCACGAACGGGAAATGATTCGACATCAGTTCCACCAAGCTCGCCTGGACTTGGATCAGTGGATGCGGCTTTCGGCTGCTGTTTTAGCCCATACTTCAAGGGTAGCCAGCATTGTCACCGCACCACGCCCTACTTCCACGCGTTTTCGACATGTACAACTTATATCGACCCAAGGGCGCATGGTTTTGATGATCCTGGTATTTGTCGGTGGGGAAGTTCAACAACAGATGCTGACCCTGGCCGAACCAGTCCCACAGTTCAGGCTCACTGCGGTGGCCGATAAATTGAACCTGATTCTTGAAAACGACACCTACCACGAAGTATATGACCAATTAGCCCATTTAGAAGATGCTTTGGAACAAGATGTAACGCGATTGGTACTTGACGGGATCGGCCGGGCTGATCGCCGGGGTATCAGCGAAATCTATCGGGATGGGCTAGCCAACATTGTCGAGGATGAAGGTACGCGCCAGGCGGTTCGCGTATTAGAAGAAGGATCATATCTGGCGACTGTTCTTTCAGAGACCCTTGAACCGGAATTTTCAGGTGTTCAAGTCGTCATCGGCGGCGAGGGTCGATGGGAAGAGTTGAAAGAGTGCACCATGATACTGGCCCGTTATGGCGAAGTCGAACAACTTTCTGGAACGGTGGCAGTGTTAGGACCGACAAGAATGTCTTATGGTCGAAACATCTCAGCCGTTCGTTATGTTGCCGACCTGATTAGCGGATTCGTCAGCGAATACTATTACGATTCAAAAATCGACATTCAAATTGAAGAGTTGATATCAGATGAGGTTAAAGATTGAAGAAGGATACATTGCCTGAAGAAGTAATGGCCGAAAATGGTGGCGAGTCTGGGTTCGAAACTGAGACGAATGATCGGCCGGCCGACGAACTGGCCGATGAGAGCCAAGGCCAAGTTGAAGATAAACTAATCGAGGAGCTAACCCTCGAAGAGCAGTTAGTCGCTGCGGAAGCTAAAGCCTCCGAATTTGAAGCAAAGGCGGCTGAGTATCTAGATGGCTGGCAAAGGGCGCGGGCCGAGTTCGCTAATGCCCGCAAACGGTTGGAACGTGAGCGAGCGGAAGCTTACAGCAATGCGGCCGTCGACTATGCAAAAAAGCTCTTACCCATTTTGGATGATTTCGATCGCGCGATTGAAAATGCACCGCCCAATATAGAACGTGATGACTGGTTTGATGGCATTACCCTTGTACAGCGAAAACTTAACGGAATCCTGGAAAATTTGAACGTGCAACGGATTGAGGCCATTGGCCAACCATTTGACCCAAATTTTCACGAGGCACTGGCCCTCATGGAGGCTGACGGGGTTGAAAGTGGCGTGGTGATCGAAGAATTACAAATTGGATATTGTATAGGCGATAGGGTCATTAGACCCGCTCTGGTAAATGTCTCTGCATAGAGAGTTTAAGAAGTCAAGGGATAATCGGACTGATATGATAGGAGTTTTCAATAGAAATGAGCAAAATAATTGGAATTGACCTGGGAACGACAAATTCAGTTGCAGCGGTGATGGAAGGGGGGGAGCCAACAGTCATTCCTAGTGCGGAAGGCGGTCGTTTGTTTCCATCCGTGGTGGCAATTAATCCAAAGACGGGCGAACGATTGGTGGGACAGGTTGCAAAGCGTCAGGCAGTCGTTAATCCTGAGAACACCATATTCTCTGTAAAACGGTTTATGGGTCGTAAGTATAACGATACTGTCGTCATGAAAGCCAAGGGATTTGTTCCTTATGAGGTTCGAGAGGCGCCCAATGGCGACATCAGGGTCGTTATGAATGATCGCGAATACTCGCCGCCGGAAATCTCAGCCATGGTCCTTCAAAAAATCAAGACCGACTCTGAAGCCTACCTTGGCCAACCTGTCAATCAGGCTGTGATCACAGTTCCAGCCTATTTCAATGACAGCCAGCGACAGGCTACAAAAGATGCTGGAAAGATTGCTGGCCTAGAAGTGCTTCGCATCGTCAACGAGCCAACCGCTTCCTCTTTGGCTTACGGACTAGGTAGCGATAAGGATGAGGTCATCGCAGTTTATGATTTGGGTGGTGGCACCTTTGATATTTCCATCTTAGAGGTTGGTGAAGGGGTCTTCGAAGTCAAATCGACAAATGGCGATACTTTCTTGGGTGGCGATGATTTTGATCAACAAATTATCACCTGGGTAGCTGACCAGTTCAAGATGGATCAGGGTATTGACCTACGGACGGATCGACAGGCTTTACAGCGATTACGAGAAGCGGCCGAGAAGGCCAAGATCGAACTCTCTACGACGATGCAGACTGAAATAAACCTACCCTATATTACGGCCGACGCCAGTGGCCCTAAACACCTTACCATGACATTGACCAGGGCGAAGCTCGAACAATTGACCGAAGACCTAGTTCGGCGGAGCATTGAGCCTTGTAAATTGGCGTTAAAAGACGCCGGTATTTCAGCGTCTGAAGTTTCAGAAGTGGTCTTAGTTGGTGGAATGACTCGTATGCCGGCCATTCAAAAGGCGGTAAAGGAATTTTTTGGCAGAGAGCCACATAAGGGTGTGAATCCGGACGAGGTGGTTGGTATTGGAGCGGCGATCCAGGCTGGTGTATTAGGTGGCGATGTTAAAGATGTGTTGCTTCTCGACGTGACTCCACTAACACTCAGCATTGAAACATTAGGCCACGTGGCCACCCCGCTCATTGAACGAAATACCACGATACCGACGAAAAAGAGCCAGATTTTTTCCACCGCAGCTGATATGCAAACTCAAGTAGAAATTCACGTGGTTCAAGGTGAGCGGCCAATGGTGGCCGATAATAAGAGCTTAGGCCGGTTTATCCTAGATGGTATTCCTCCTGCGCCTAGGGGCGTACCCCAGATTGAGGTAACGTTTGATATTAACGCCGATGGCATCTTAAACGTCAACGCCAAGGATAAGGCGACCGGGCGTGAACAGGCGATGCAGATACTGCCTTCCAGCGGCCTCTCTGATCAAGAAATCGATCGTATGATCCACGAAGCCGAACAGCACGCGTCGGAAGATGCAAGCCGTAAATCGGCTGTTGAAGTGCAAAATCTAGCCGATTCGGCCGTTTACAGTGCCGAGAAGTTCATTCAAGAGAATGGAGACAAATTATCCGATGCCCAGAAGAGCTCAATTCAAGCGGAAATCGCTTCTGTAAAGGAGGCTATGGGTAGTTCACCAGAAACCCTTCAGCGGGCCGTGGATCGTTTGCAACAGGCCTTGCAAGAGGCAGGAACAGCGATGTACCAGCAGCAAGCTGATGCTGCGCCCGGTAGTGGCGATGGCTCTGCTGGTGGCGAGCAGGCACCAGATGAAGATGTGATTGAAGGCGAATTCAGCGAAGAGTAATTGATACAATTGTTGATCTTGCCCTCCTTAACGTGGTTGCGTATTGCTTGATCCCAGACGATAAAGAGTGGGATTGAGGGGTACGCAACTTGTATTTATGATTAATGGCTACAAAACGCGATTATTACGAAGTATTAGGGGTAGATCGTAGCGCCTCCAAAGAGGATCTGAAGCGAGCTTACCGGCGAATGGCCAGAAAATTTCACCCTGACGTGAATAAAGATTCGGGCTCTGATGAACGCTTCAAGGAAATCAATGAGGCCTATGAGGTGCTATCCAACGATTCTACCCGGGCAACGTATGATCGTTTCGGCCATGCGGGTGTACAAGGAGCCGGGGCTGGGTTTAATGACTTTTCCGGTTTTGGCAGTGTGGCCGATATTTTTGAGGAGTTTTTCACTGGTTTTGGCACCCGCCGGAGAAAGGGACCACGCCGGGGTGCAGATTTACGTTATGACCTGGCGATTTCGTTTGAAGAAGCGGTATTTGGCGTTGAGAAAGATATTCAGGTTCGTCGACCAGAGATTTGCCCCAATTGTTATGGCTCAGGAGCAGAACCGGGCACTAATCCTGTCCGCTGTACAAATTGTAATGGTACCGGCGAAGTCCGCCAGATGCGGCAATCATTTTTGGGATCTTTTGTCAATGTAGTCACATGTCCCGTGTGCAACGGGTCGGGGGAAACAATTCCATCCCCATGTACTGTGTGTAATGGCCAAAAACAGATCCAACAGCAGCGAACTTTAAATGTCAAGATTCCACCGGGTGTAGACAATGATACGCAAATACGATTATCTGGGGAGGGCACTCCCGGTATCGACGGGGGACCGCCTGGCAACCTTTTTGTCGTCTTGCATGTGGAAAAACATGAATACTTTCGCAGGCGCGGTGACGACATCTTGCTTGAAATGGAGATCAATGTAGCTCAGGCGGCATTAGGTGACGAAATTAAAGTGCCGACTGTTGATGGTGAGGAGACGTTGATAATTCCGGCCGGAACACAATCGGGCACTGTTTTTCCATTACGCGGCAGGGGTGTCCCGCATTTACGTCGTTCTGGACGAGGTGATCAATTGGTGATCACCCATGTTGCCGTACCGAAAAAAATGACCCCTGAACAGAAAAAACTAATGGAGGAGCTAGCTAGAACCTTAGGTAAGGAAGTCATACCTCAACGAGAGAAGAGCATTCTTGGTCAGCTCAAGGACGTCTTAGGCGACTTTCTCAGCCCAACATTATAAGCTGGCCAGGTTTCTCCATATCTGTTATGTATTGGCTAGAAATTAGCGTCACCACAGATGGGGAAGCCGCCGAGGCTTTGTCCGAAGTTCTCCGCCCTTACGCCTATGATCAGGGGGTAGTCATTGAACAATTAGGGGATGCCCACAGTTTGGATCCCTCTGCTCTTGAGCCAGAGGTGACGGTAAAGATATTTGTGCCTGAAGACGAGGATTCACCGGATCTGCGACGCAAATTAATGGAGGCTTTGTACCACATGAATCGCCTCTATCCGGTGGGAGAACCCCGTTTTCGTGAATTACAAGAAGAAGATTGGGCCAATGCCTGGCGAGTGAATTACCATCCTTTCCGAGTCGGCCGTCGGCTGTGGATCCAACCATCTTGGGAAGAAATTGACGATTTAACCGCCGAGGATGTGGTTATAACTTTGGATCC
>Ga0209536_100007740_pt1 | contig 16265 bp, 16 predicted proteins | sample DeeMarSeWOR28_12_FD_187461 | JGI IMG/M metagenome (GOLD analysis project Ga0209536, IMG submission 187461) | Marine sediment microbial communities from White Oak River estuary, North Carolina - WOR-2-8_12 (SPAdes) (version 2) | ecosystem: Environmental > Aquatic > Marine > Intertidal zone >...
TGCGGCCCCCCTATCCGTTTGCGATTATTTGGCGTTAACTTCGTCTAAGGCTTTGGTGCACTGCGAGCTAATGGAGCTGGCGTTTTTCTTTAAACAGCCAACGATACGGCCTTCGCCTGGTTTGACATTGGAACAAAAGGTTTTGATGTCCACTTCACACGATTGAGCCACATACGTAAACGCTGCGGCCAACTGTTCCAGAGCGCTCGCGGCTTTGTACAGCGTGTAGCTGCATTCACCGGAGAGTTTGTCTTCATGGGCATAAAAACACGCCAATAAGCGGCCTTCGCCCAGAGTGACATTCTTGCAATAATTATCTATTTCAGATTTGCAAGCTTTCATTACAGCACTTTCGATGGTTTCCTTTTCCTCAGCCCAAGCCACTGAGCCAAAGGCTACACTCAATACTAAAACCATATGAACTAGAATGTTTTTCATAGGATTCCCTTTTTATTGGTTTTGATGCCTTGGCGAATTGCCGCCAGTACTTTGTCTGATACTCCATACCACCGATATCAGCGGGGCAACCTTACCATCGCTTTGGTCGAATAACAAGCATAAGGGATCTGGGGAGGTGCGCGTTATTGCAGTAAAAAATTAAAAGGCGCACATATCGTGTTTAAATCCGCCACAGATTAGTTAGCAAATACGATCAGGAAGGAATTGGGTAGGAGAGGAGGCGATTACAGTTTAAATCGCCCCACCACCGCTTGAAGCTCCGAAGCCAAGGTTTTCATTGTGTTGCTGGCCGCTGAAGTTTCATTGGCGCCTTGTGCAGTTTGTGTGGATATTTGGCTGATACTTATCACGTTTTTGTTGATTTCTTCGGCAACGGCACTTTGCTCTTCGGCGGCGGCCGCAATTTGCATATTCATGTCGTTGATTTGCGCAATCATGGCGGCAATGGAGGCTAAGGAGTCGTTTGCCAGTGCCGCTTGCTCCACGCTGTCTTTGGCTTGTGATTGACTTTGATTCATGACGCTGACCGCTTTCTCCGCACCGGCTTGCAGCCGTTCCACCATTTCCTGGATGTCTTGTGTGGATTGTTGGGTGCGGCTGGCCAGGGTGCGCACTTCGTTGGCCACCACCGCAAAGCCCCGCCCTTGGTCACCGGCGCGAGCCGCTTCGATGGCAGCATTCAATGCCAGTAAATTAGTTTGATCGGCGATGCCGCGAATCACATCGATAACCGTGCCGATGTTTTCGCTTTCCTGTTTTAAATTTTGAATCACCTGGCTGGCCTCTTCGATTTCATTAGCCAGGTTATTAATAGTTTGCATGGTATTGGAAACCACGCCACGGCCTTCTTCCGATTTGTTATTAGCGTCTTGGGCGGAATCCGCGGCCAGTGAAGCGTTTTGCGCCACTTCCTGCACAGTGGACGACATCTCATTCATGGCGGTGGCCACTTGATCGGTTTCCAGCTGTTGTTGTTGCACGCCAATATTGGTGTCGTTGGTAATCCGGGCGAGATTTTCGGCCGATTGCGCCAACTGTACCGCATGCGTATCGATTTCAGTCACTTGTTTACGCAAGGATTTGACCAGTGACTCCAACGCCGTGCCTAATATTTTAATGTCTTTCAGGCCGTTAGGTTGCACATCGACGGACAAGTCGCCATGGGAACACTTGTCCATATCCTGCATAAATTTATTGAGCGGCCGGAACACATAACCGCTCATCATCCATAAGGAAAACAACAAACCCGCGCCGATCAAACCGGCAAACGTTGCACCGCTGAACCACAATAAGTTGCGGAATTTCCCGGTGAATTCCGCCACGTTTTCCAGCACTTCCACTTTGACGATGGGATCGCCGCTAGTGGCGTTAAACGTAAACGACACCGGCAACATGGTGCCATCCAAGCTGCTTTGCCAGGATTCGTCTTGAAAATCGGTTTCGCCATTGATGTGCGTGACGGTGATTGGGGCTTTCAACATGCTGCCCACATCGCGCATACTAAAAGCGGGCGAAGTGACCACTTCCATATAGCCAATCACACTCAAGCCGCCCACTGGAACCAGCACTGAATAATAGCCGCGTTGTCCGGTGGCCCATAAAGCGCCCAGCGATTTGAGGCGGTCGGCACCGGTACGGTCTTTAGCTTGTTCGTACAAGACTTGCGGCAATTGTTCGGGAAGACCGTCTGCGCCCTCCGAGCTGCTGGCGAGTAAACTGAGTTCTTTATCGTAAACCCGCAGTTTCTCCAACTGTAATTTACCGCTGGTGACAAAGCGTTGGTGAAATTGATCGTTTAAGGTATTGATAACCAGTTGTTTGGACTCGGCATCATCGATATTTTTTACCGCTTTGCGAAATTCTTTTGGCCGCTGGGTGGTAGTGCCTAAGTCCACCGCCAGGGTGTCCAAACTTTTAATGACTTCCTGGCCGGCAACTTCAATGATCCGCGACACGGTTTTGGTTTGCGATTCGAATGCAGCATCGCGAAAAAAAAGTCCCACGACGATGGAAAGGGCGATAGCCGATAAACCCAAAATGGCTAGAATTGTGGTTGTAAGCCCTTTGATTGAAATTTTTTCTACCAACATGCTACATCCCTTTATTGAATACTTCTGGCGAATCACCGGGGCGGCAAATAAACCGCCCCGGTATCGTTATGCAGGATAAAAGCCAGTTTCTATTCGTTCCAGGTTATTTGACGACCGGTAAGCCCTTGGCTTCCCACTCTTCCATGCCGCCACGGAACCAATAAATTTTGGAATAACCCTCAGCGATGGCAATTTGGGCGGACTCATAGCTGCGGCCGCATTTCACGCCATTGCAATAAAACATAACCGGTGTGGTTTTTGCTGCCAAAACTTTGGCCAATGAGTCGGCGTTGGTGTCTGTGTTGGGCAAACCAACAGAGCCTTCAATCCAGCCTTTTTCACGGTCGCTGGTTTTGCGCGCGTCAATAACCACTAAATCGTCGGTGCTTTCGATCAGCTCGATGACTTCCTCGGCGGTCACTTTTGTAGTGCCATCTAAAGTTTCAGGAACATCTTTCTTCTCAGCGGCCACTAAGGACGAAAACATCAATAAAACCAAAAAAAACAATAAATTTTTTGTGTATTTCATATTCCTAACCTCGAATTAATTGAAGAACAGATACCACTCGCCATTCAATATCGGTCGTTGTTTCAATTTCTAAACATTGGCGTTGAAATAATCTATATACACTCAGAAAAAATATGTGAATGGGCGGATTAGTATGCATTCTTTTAGCCTTTTCCCGCATTAAGTGTCTCTTAAGAAAAGCGTAAGAGAAGCTTCAGTGAGTATTGCTTTAATTATTATCAAGCAGAACGATTGAGCGTCACACATCACCAACACTAACCGCAACAAGGAGAACGGAACATGAAAATCAATGAACTGAACACCATGCAAAGAGTGAATCGTGTATTAATCGGTGCGGTGATGATTATCGCTACCATGGCGGCGCCAATAACACCATTAGGATGGTTGGCCTTATTACCGCTGATCGCCACTTACCCCGTTTTCGCCGGTATGTTTGGCTACGATCCACTGAGCTCATACTTAGAATATGAAGCGGGCAAAGCCATTCATAAGGTGGCTGGTGTTCACTTAGGGCATACGCGCCATAGTTGATCGTGTAAGAATTTCAGTTTACCCTACCTCTACCTTCCCATACGGTTCCACACGGAACCGTTTTTTTTTCTTTCTAATAGGGGTCAGTGCCCTTATAACATTGTATTGTGATATCTTTGTTGTGGTTTTTAATAGCGTTCTTTAGTTACCTTGTGTAAGGAGAGGGAGTAGCCGCGATGCCCAGAAAACCGCGATTTTATTTGCCCGGTGTGCCCGTGCATATAGTGCAACGCGGCAACAACCGTCAGAATATCTTCTTTGATGATGCTGACTATTCGGTTTATTTGGATTGTTTGCAAGACGCCGCAGAGCGATATGTGTGCGAGATCCACGCCTATGTATTGATGAGCAATCACGTGCACATATTGGCAACGCCAAAAGAGCGCGATGCTATCAGTCGGATGATGCAATATGTGGGCAGGCGGTATGTGCCGTACGTCAATCGCACCTATAAACGCAGTGGCACTTTATGGGAAGGACGCTACAAAGGAAGCCTGGTGCAAGATGATTTTTATTTTCTGGCCTGCATGCGATATATAGAGCTAAATCCGGTGCGGGCGAAAATCGCCAAAACCGCTGCTGCTTATCCGTGGTCCAGTTACCCTGTCAATGCCAGTGGTCGCAAAAGCCAGTTGATAACACCTCATAGTGTTTATCTGGCTTTAGGTAAAGACGATTCCAGCCGCCGCACTGCTTATAAAAAATTGTTCAATGCAGGTATGGATGACGAAAGTTTGCGAGATATCCGTTCAGCATGGCAGACGGGGACACCGCTGGGTGATGCTCGGTTTAAGCAAAAAATCGAGAAGAAACTCAAACTGAAAGTGGGATATGCCCAACGGGGCCGGCCCAAGAAACTAGTCTAGGAAATTTTGGGCAAAAAAAAGCCGGGCGAGATGCCCGGCGTTAACGTAAGTTTCAAGCTAATTATTTTTTAGCACGTTCCAGAGCTTCTTTAATGACTTCGTCCGCCACATTCTTCGGACACGGCATATAGTGCGAGAATTCCATGGAGAACTGACCGCGGCCGGAAGTCATGGTACGCAAGTCGCCGATGTAACCAAACATTTCACTCAACGGCGCTTCGGCTTTAATGCGTACTCCGGTAGGACCGGCTTCCTGGGCTTTGATCATGCCACGGCGGCGGTTAAGGTCGCCGATGACATCACCCACGTGGTCTTCCGGAGTAAACACATCCACTTTCATGATGGGTTCCATGAGCTGCGGACCTGCTTTGGGCATAGTCTGGCGATAGGCCGCTCTGGCGGCGATTTCGTAAGCCACAGCGGAAGAGTCCACCGGGTGATAGCCACCATCCATTAAGTAGACTTTGAAATCCAAACAGGGATAACCGGCCAATACGCCGCGATCCATGCTGTCCTTGAAGCCTTTCTCCACTGCGGGCCAGAATTCACGAGGCACGTTACCGCCGGTAACTTTCGACTCAAAGGCGTAGCCGCTGCCGGCTTCTCCCGGCTCGATGACATAATCGATTTTCGCAAATTGACCGGAACCACCGGTTTGTTTCTTGTGGGTGTAAGAGTCTTCCACCCGCTGGGTAATGGTTTCCCGGTACGCTACTTGGGGTTTACCAACAGTGACTTCCACGCCGTGGGTACGTTTGAGGATGTCCACTTTAATGTCCAAGTGCAACTCACCCATACCTTTGAGGATAGTTTCGCCGCTGTCTTCGTCTGTTTCCACGCGGAAAGAGGGATCTTCGGCAATCATTTTGCCCAGAGCCACGCCCATTTTTTCCGAGGCGGCTTTGTCTTTTGGCGCCACGGCCACGGAGATAACCGGATCGGGGAACACCATGGGCTCCAGGGTTGCCGGATGTTTCGGATCGCACAAGGTGTGACCGGTCTGGACGTTTTTCATGCCTATGACGGCGACGATATCACCGGCCTGCGCTGAAGTTAGCTCCTCGCGGGAATCGGCGTGCATTTCCACTATACGGCCGATACGTTCGGTTTTACCGGTGGCGGTATTGAGCACAGTGGTGCCTTTTTCCAATTTACCGGAATAGATGCGAATAAATGTCAGCGCACCAAAGCGGTCGTCCATGATTTTGAACGCCAAAGCGCGTAATGGTTTTTCAGGATCCACGATGGCAACATTGCCGGTTTCATTGCCTTCTAAATCAACTTCGGGCTGCGGTACCACTTCGGTAGGGCTGGGCAAATAGTCCACTACGCCATCCAGAACGAGCTGAACGCCTTTATTTTTGAATGCGGAACCGCAGAAGGTGGGGAAGAAGTCCAGATTGATGGTGCCTTTGCGAATGCAACGCTTCAAGGTGTCGATATCGGGTTCTTCACCTTCCAGATATTTTTCCATAACGTCGTCGTCTTGCTCGACGGCGGTTTCAATGAGTTTTTCCCGCCATTCTTCCACGAGGTCTGCCATTTCAGCCGGCGGATCGACGATTTCATAATTCATGGGATCGCCGGACTCGTCCCAAATCCAGGCTTTACGGGTGAGCAAATCCACCACGCCTTTGAAATTTTCTTCGATACCGATAGGCAACGTCATCACTAAGGGGTTGGCGGCCAGCACGTCTTTGACTTGCTTTACGACGCGGTAGAAGTCGGCGCCCATACGGTCGAGCTTGTTCACGAAAATCACCCGCGCAACTTCCGAATCGTTGGCATAACGCCAGTTGGTTTCGGATTGCGGTTCCACACCGCCGGAACCACAAAACACGCCGACGCCGCCGTCGAGCACCTTCAACGAGCGATACACCTCAATGGTAAAGTCCACGTGTCCGGGAGTGTCGATGATATTAAAGCGGTGGTCTTTCCAGAAACAGGTGGTGGCAGCGGACTGGATGGTGATACCACGTTCCCTTTCCTGGTCCATAAAGTCGGTGGTGGCCGCGCCGTCGTGTACTTCTCCCAGTTTATGGATTTTACCGGTGAGTTTAAGAATTCGCTCCGTCGTAGTGGTTTTACCGGCATCCACGTGAGCGAAAATACCAATGTTTCTGTAAAGTGATAGGTCTGTCATAGGTGTACTCTAAAAGTTAGCAAGTTAGTAATAAGATTGTTCTGGCGGCCTAAACAAAATCCACATATGGGGGCTTTTGTGCGGCTATTCCACCACGGCACTCCGGCACAAAGTGATTCTGAGCTTGTGACCAGTGGCAAATTCATGGCTCATGCCAAGTTTTTGGGCCAGATGAGAGGCTGTCGATGTTTGTCGCTGGTCCAGCTTCGAAAAAGGGCGCTATTTTACCTTGAAACGGGGATAAATACAGGAAAATATGCAGCATTTTTTGTCGGTTAGGCCATTAAGATCAGGTTAGCAGTCATGAGTTCCATGCGTTGTTGATGAAAAAAGGCAGACGAGGAATTAACCGAGCTAAAAAGTGTTTATCTCATAGCCTGAATGACCGATTGTGGAGGGGATAGATATGGGTTTGTTTCAGAAAAACATCAAAGGCGTTGAATCCAAAGACAATTTACCGGAATACGTGGACGAATTGCTGGATGCCGCAGATTTAAGCAATGTAGAGGAAACTGAGATTACCGGCAATCCGCTGGATTACGGTATCGATCAGGCGATTGAGCTGCTACAAAAGTTACCACAGGAAAACGCCTCCTTGGTGGTCTCCGTGGTTCGGCAAACCCTACAGTCGGCGAATATCGATGTGGATCTGGTCGTGCAGGATGCGCAACACAAAGCCGAGCGCATGCAGGAAAAAATCGCCCAATTGAACTCGGAAATCGCCATTTTAAAAACCCAGATCGCCCAGAAAGAAACCGAAATCGTACAAACGGATACCGCACTCAAGGAAACCCTGCGGGTACAAGCCTTATTGCGGCCGGAGAGCCAATCCAAAAACGCCGCCGTCGTGAAATTAAATACCAAGGCTGAAAATACCCGCCTCACTGGGAGTCACTAACCTGTGTGGATCAGCACACCTTGCTGGTCCACCACTTTCACCGATACGGGAATTCCTTCGCGTATGCTTGCCGTCACTACGCAAAAATCCTCGAACATCTGCAAACAACGCTTCAAACGAGTGGCATCGAAGTGATCGGTGTCAGCGCAAATCTGTACTTCCATACCTCCGATGCGCAGCCGCTGTTTTTCATTACGCGTTAACATGCACGTCACTTGAGTTTTAACACTTTGTGCCGGCGCTTCGTTCTTCTTTAAACAAAATAACAAACTTGCACTGAGGCAATTGGCCACGGCTGCGGCCAACAAACGGGAGGCATTGGGGCCATGTTGTTGGCCTAAGGGTGGGGGCTCGTCCATTAGTAAATCCGGCGCCTCATCCCAATCGAATTTCACATTAAATTCGTAATTTTGTAAGTGTTCGACATGGATGGTGAATCGGCTTTGTTCTTCCATAGTGGGTACACCTTTTTTATCGAGCTATCAGTCTGGCGACTAGAGCCGGGAATTTTGCAGATAGGTCTGGGAATCGGATAAGGTCCAGTTTACGAACAATGGTTGGGGTTCGCCGATGCTGCTGCCTTGACCGTAGTCAATTCCGATGTTGCGGAGGTCTCTTAAGGTCTTGTCATCCTCCACGCATTCAGCGATGGTTTTCATGCCCATTAAATGGCCGATGTGATTAACGGATTTAATGATTTCATAGTTGACCGGGTCGGTGGATAGTTTTTTCACGAATTCACCGTCGATTTTCAGATAGTCCACCGGTAAGTTGCTTAAATAAGAATAAGAGCTCAATCCTTTGCCAAAGTCATCCAGCGCAAACTTAAAACCGTATTGTTTCAATTCCTTGATGAGCTTGGCCGCTTTAAGCAAGTTCTCGATTGCCGCGGTTTCGGTTATTTCAAAACAAATGTTGTCCGGCTGGATAGGCGTGCGGCGCATTTCGCGCTTGATAAACTGCAATAATGTATCACTATTAAGCGAGGTACCGGATAGATTGATGGCATAGCGGTCATTGTTATGGAATTGAAAGCATTGTTCGAATGCCGTGCGTATGACCCAGCGGTCCAGCACGGGCATGAAGTTGTAGCGTTCGGCCGCCGGGATAAACGCGCCTGGTAGTACCAGGCCGCCGTTGCTGTCGTTTAAACGAATCAATAATTCGTAATGCTTTCGGTTGACCAGCTGTCCGGAAAGCGGTACTACCGGTTGACGGAACAAGGTGAAGCGCCCCTCCTTAAATGCATGAGTGAGCCGGGAAACCCACTGCATCTCACCGTGGCGGCGCATTAATTCTTTGTCTTTATTGTGGAAAATATGAAAACGGTTACGTCCCATGTCTTTGGAGACGTAGCATGCCATATCAGCGGCACTCAGCAGACTCACTATGCTCTCGGTGTCTTTGTGAATTTGTACTATACCTATGCTGGTGCCCAATTGAAAATGAATGCCTTGCCAAGTGAATCGGAATTGCTTGAATTCGTACAATATCTCCTTGGCGAAGGTTTCCGCACATTCCAGCTGGCAAGTATCCAGCAGTATGCCGAACTCATCGCCGCCCAGCCGTGCCAGCGTGTCTTTCTCGCGCAGCTTTTGTTTCAACATGGTAGTGACTTCGATCAGCAAGTGGTCGCCGGCGTCATGGCCGCAGGTGTCGTTGACAATCTTAAACTGATCCAGATCCAAATAAAGCAAGGCATGTTGCAGACCGTTGAGCTTGGCGCTGGTAATGGCTTGTTGCAGGCGGCGGTCAAACGCCCGGCGGTTGATAACACCGGTTAAGGAGTCGTGACTGGCTTGATAAGCCAGTTTGCGGCTGAGTTCCAGTGTATGGCCCACGTCGCGAAACACGATGATGGTGCCGGTGATTTGTTCATCCTCGCTTTTAATCGGCGATACACTTTCTTGGACCGGTGTAGCGTCGCCGTTTTTGCTATATAGTGTGTTGGCTTCGGAAGAACTGATTTGGCGGTTTTCACTAATACAGCGCTCCACCAATCCCTCTATAGGGTGTTCGGTGACTTCGTCGTGAAGTTTAAATACTTCGCTTAAATGTTTGCCCTTGGCTTCTTCCGTCAACCAACCGGTAAGCTTTTCCCCCACAGGGTTGATAAATTGCACCATACCATCGGAGTCGGTGGTAATAACGCCATCGGCAATGGATTGCAATGTGACCAGCGCCCGGTCTTTTTCCCGGCTGAGTTCCCGGCTGTTGGTTCTTAATTTGAGCAAAATGAACGCAGTGTACGTCAGTAATAATATGGATAAGCCATACAACGCGGTTTTATACATATTGCTTTGAGATAACACGTTGTCATATTCGCCTAACAATGCATGTTGAATTTTCTGGGTTAGTCTGGCTACCGGTATTTGCAGCAATTCATCACTGTTGGCACTGATCAGGTTTCGCTTGTTGATAATGAATTGCGCTTTGCGCATGGCATTGTCGAGGTAATTGTCCACGGCGGTATTTTTATTGCGCCAGTTCATCACGGTGTTGATGCGCTCGCGCAATGCTCCATCCACTTGGTTGTCGTTGACCAGGGTAAACAACATGATATCCCTGACCAGCGTGTCGAGAAATTCGGTTAATGATTGCTGGTTACCCACAAAGCTCAATTTGGATTTGGTTTCGTTCACCAGCGCAGGAAAATTGATCAATGCGTTCTTTAACAACGCATTGTGTGTTTTAAATTTGTCGATGAGTTCCGCTTTATACAGCAATTGAGTTTGCAGATTGATTGTCTGGTTCAACAACGGTTCTTGTTCGGACTCACTTGAAGCGTTGAACCGGCGCGCTTTTTGACGCAGTTGGTTGGCGTAATCGGATAGCGCGTCGTAATCAGCATACATTGAGTAACGCACTTTGAGTAATTCTTGATTGGAAAGCGCATCCAACAGTTCTATATGGCGCAGTTGTTCCAACGCTTGCTGGTTATTGTCCCAGTCCAACGCCTGACTATTGAGATAGATGGTGCTGATTATCAGTGGAAGTACGCTAAACAGCAGTAAGAGTTTTAACCACGAAATTTTCACAACGCTTTTCCGTTATATTCCCCAGTGAGTGTGCGTAGGAATACGGCTATGAGTTTTACATCATTGTGGGGAATGTGAACGCCCAGCTGCCCTTTTGCCATTATGGTGACGGCTTGTTCTAAAGTGTCCGCCGATCCGTCGTGAAAATACGGCGCTGTAAGCGCCACATTGCGCAAGCTGGGAACTCTAATCTTTGTATTGCCCCGAACGCCTAAGCTTAACCTATTATGCTTCGTTGGACTATTGCCGGATTGTAAAATTTGTTTCTCCATTTTGGACGGTTTGCCATAAAAATCTTCCCAATCAATGACTAAGTTTCCGCCCACATTGATACCTTGATGACAGGCGGCACAGCCGTAGGACTTAAATAATGCATAGCCTTTTTTTTCTCCACTGTTCAATGCTTGTGGATCACCACGCAGGTATAGATCAAAGCGGGAATTCGGGGTGATCAGGGACCGTTCGTAAGCGATAAGCGTTTGTTTTACAGTGGAAATTGTAATTTCCTCGGCGGGGAAGAGACGCTTAAACTCAGTAACATAGGGGGCGTTGGATTTGAGTTTGGCGATAAGCTGTTCCCAGTTTACGCCCAATTCTTTGATGGCGTCGTCCAGTTGTGCATCCAATGAAGTAAATTGGCCTGTCCAATAATAGCTCTTGTTGAACACAACATTATAGATTGTAGGGGTATTGCGCAAATATTCCGGATCAGCAGCGCTCGCTGTAAATCGCTGAGCATCGGCGCCGCCTTGACTGAGATTGTAGCAGTCCGCGCAGCTTATATTGCCTTTATTACCTAAACGGCGGTCGTTGAACAGCTGTTTCCCCAGTTCCACCAAGGGTATTTCGAAGTCAATGTGCAATGGAATCGGTTGAATGGGCTCGGAATCGTTTTGCGGATTCGGGGCATCAGGAGTAGCGGTAATTCCGGCATCAGCCGGTAGCGATTGAGGCACAACAGCAGACAGGCACAATGCTGTCATGGCCAATACCAGAGAGGGAACGGCGGCCTTATTCATCGAATTTGTTTTCTTTTTCTCTTAATACACCCAAGGTTGTGGGCGGCCTCAAATGTTTTTGTTAACCGTTAGTGAGGCATAAGTTTAGAAAAACTAAACACTTACGGGGCAATGCACTTCTTAAAGTATATAAAGAGATCGATAAAAAACTAGTTAAAAATTAATGGTGGTTTGGGAGGACTGTACTAAAAAGCCGCTAAGGTAATGGTGAACTACTGGCCGCAGTGGTCTTTATGCTTAGAGATGCTTCTTCAAACAAAGCCTTGTTTTTACGGCAGTGCTCCTTCAGGGAGTTACGCAGTGAGGAAATGGTATCAGTCAGGCTGGTGGTGCCGCTGGAGGATAAGGGGGGGAGTGGTTTATCTGAGGCAAACACCCACAAGGTTTCCGTACCAAACGGCGCGGTGATACGGAATTGAAACGGATTTCGGTCGTCGGGAATGGGGATGAATAGGCCAGCCTGGAAAAAACTGTTTGGATGCAAAGCATTTGGTAATAACACACTTAATCGGTCGCTGGCGTCCTGGTAAACGATGGTTACATAAGCATCTTTTTCCAAGCCTATATAAAATGAAACCATATCGCCTTCGCGAAAGGATTGCGTGTCGCCCAGGTGGGTGGTGACCGACAAGTTGATGGTTTGGTTCGCTGTTGCGCCGGTACTTAACAAGCTTAATGCCACATACAACATGATAGCGGCAAGCCGTGACACCTTTTTATAGGTCAACAATTTCACGCCACTGGAGCTGCCTAAGTGTTACTCGAACAGGAACAAATAGTTGTAGCCGATAAACAGGCTGCCCACTTGGTGTTTTTGTTCTGACCTTGCCAAGTTATCAAATTCGTAGGTTTGCCATTGTGATTTTAAGCCGAAGTTCAGCCGGTTATTGCGGTTGAAATGATATATGGCGCCGAACTCCAAAGCACCGCTGTCGCCGTTGCCAATATCTCCGGAGTAACTGCCTTTGATTTGTTTAATGGTACCATTGGGCACCACACCAAAAGAACCGAATAACATCCAACTGTCGCTTAAAGGAATATATCCGGAAACGCCAAATCCCAAACCGACAAATTGCGTGGCGTATTTTTGGGTAAGCGGGTTGTCGTCTTTCCATTCGCTGGTAATAGATTTCAAATCCAGAAACAAAGAAACCTGAGGCCAAAAATAATAACCAACCAGGATATCGCCTTCGCCCCGGTCAATTTTCACATCTTCACTGGGTACTTTGCCTATTGCAATTATTTTATCCGGCGCGCTGTCTTTAAATTTGTATTCTCCGCCTTGGAAATTAAATCCGGTATAAAACCGGTTGTATTGATACACCAAGTTGAAGCCGAACTGGTTGCCAGTGGTGGATTCAAAATCGGTTACGGAATCCACATTATCGCCTTTCCAGGTCGAGCCCAGCAGCTTCACCCCCAAGCCTAAACTGTGTTGTGCGTGCGCTACCTGGGAGAGCACGCTTGTGGCCAGTATCAGACTACTCAGTAGTAAATTTTTCGTATTCATAAGGACACCACATTGTAATTTTTGGATTTATAAATTTTGTTGCATTGAGTTATAAAGTTGGAATCGGCATGATGTAGCGTTTTTCAGAAGGTGCAGGTTGTTGTGGAACCGGCGCTTGCGGCTCTTCACTTACTGTGGCTTCGCCTTCCTCCGGGATCACGTTAACCTTCACTTTGACTTTGTCTTTAGGCACGCCTTGTACATGCACATCCACTTTGATGAATATAAACTCGCCCATCTCGTCGCCGGCACCTTGCAATACGCCGCTTTCGGGCACTTGATCCACGTTGTTGGCGACGGCTTTTTCCACGTTGGTGGAGAGTTCGGTGGCGGTGAGCAGTAGTTTGTCGTTGTGTTTCAGTTCGTTTAGCAAAAAGTACGTAAACGGTGAATGGCCGGAATCTTGGTAGTTGTCATCGACGTATTCCATACCGCCGGCGGCGATTATCTGAACACTCTTTTTATTGGCAACTTTTTGGTAGTACAAATCCGCATTATTGTCGGGCGGTAAGCCTCGGGTGCCGCGGCGCAGCAACGTACCGCTGAAGCAGGAGTCGGAAACCAATAAGGTGTGTTTCGCCCGCGATGCGATCACACTCATCTCATCGCGGATGGTGGAATTGCGCAAAAATGTGGTATGGTCTGTTCCCACCGCATCCACCGGCACCCAAAAACCGCGGTTGGTTTCGATGTCCAGAAATCCGTGGCCGGCGTAGTACAGCAAAACGTTGTCGTTGGGTGCGACCCGGCGTGATAAGTCTTGCATGGCAAGCAATATGTCACGGCGGTTGGCGTTTTCCAACACCTGCACATCAGCAAATCCGTAGTAGTCCTGCAGTAATTGCGCGACGGCATTTGCGTCGGAAACGGCGGTCTTCAGCGGCGGCCACTTGCCATGACTGTCGCGATAATCGTTATTACCGATGATTAAAGCCCGGTAGCTGCCTTTGCTTAGAGGGGGTGTAGTATTTTGTGCGACCGGCTCTACCGTGATGCCTCTGGACTGCGCCACAACGCTTTGCTGAAAACCGAGTAGGAACAGCGTTATCCAGGCTGCGTATACCAGCCAAGAACGATATTTGCTGAGTTGCATATGCTTCATAACCGCCTCAATACTGTGTATTGTCATAATTTATTGCTGGTGTTTGTCGATCACAAAACCACCGGTGGTGTAAAACGATCTCGTATCGGTGGTTTCACCGTTTAAAGTCCATTCATAACGTTTGCCGGTTTCGGCTTTGAAATCCTCAATGATGAGTTGATTCACCGTGACATCCTGCTCTTGCACGGTAATTTTCTGTCCTTCGCTGATTAAGTATAGCGTCAGATGATAACTCGCCGCATTGGGTACTTGCGGCCAATGCAGCGACAAATCCCGGTTTTTCTCGTAACGGATTTGCATGGCGCCGAAAGCCTCGGTGCTGCGGTGCGCTTTGTTGAAAAATCCGATGCCCGGCAATTGATTGCTGCCCTGGTAATGGATGACGGGTTTATCTTGGTAAGCGGCCACCGTATATCCAGAAGAAGAGGAATCCCGCCAATCCGGCATTACTGACAAGGTTAGAATCAGTACCACCACTGCGGTGGCCGGCACGCTAATCCAAACCGGTGGGCTAAAGTCCAACGCATTCTTTAAAAACTCCCTTAAACCGTTGCCACGCAGTTTCGCTGGTGCGACTGAAGGAGGTGCTACGGAATGTTCCGTTGTCGTGTGTAAGTGCGCGCTGGCCGCGCTATGGCTGGCGTAGTGTAGCGCGGCTTTTAAAGCACTGGGCTCGGCATCCAACATCTGCTTGACCGAAGCACGTTGGCTAGCCTCCAGTTCGCCGTCAACGTACTGCTCAATTAATTGTTGGTCCAAGGCGTTGGTGAGCGTGGCGGAAGCAGACGCCAGTCGGTGTTGTTCGGGCCCGCTGTTGCGTATAGCGTCTTGCAAGTTGGTTAAACGTTGCAATTTTGCACGGCAATCGCCACAAGTGGCAATGTGTAAACGCACATCAGTAAAATCCTCATGTTCCGCATTTTCTAAATAAGCCAGTAATGTATCCATAGTCGGGTGTGCTTTCATAGTCTTATTAAAAATCATGATGGTTATATTTTATGAGACACAGTGTTTGTCATAATTTGAACACAATGCATGACTTGTTTCTTACCCCTCGTCCATCCGTTGTGCCAGCTTGGCCAGAGTCTTGCGCCGAAAATAATACAGCTGCTGGCGGTTAGTCTGCTGGGCGGGCACGCCGTCTGTGATGGAAATGTCCAATTTGACCAAGGCGCTTAACACATCGTTGGCGTCTTGTTCATCGATTAACATCGCTTCCAATACAAACTGCTCAACGGTGGAGAGTTTTTTCCATGCTTGCCACAGCGCGGCATTGGTTTCTTGTTGTTCGGGAGCAAGATCGAAACACGGGATATCCGCGTCACTGCCATCCTCATCATCATCCTGGTTTAAGGTGCTGAGCGATACCGTGGTGGGCGGATCGAGAAGATGCAGGCGGTTGCGTTTGGTTAATTCGATGACGATACGCTGGCAAAGCGATTCAGTGTGGGTTTCGGATTTACCCAATCGTTGTGCGATATTGGCAATGGCATCGCCACTGCGCAGCGCGAGAAATACTTTACCGGCATCCGGGCTCATATCCTGGATATACGTGGGTACATGTACTTTGCGGCCAAAGCGCCAGTCTTTCCACCGTTCATAAAAGGGCAGGGAGTTGGCGATCCGGTAAATATAGTCGTTCAAGCGCGCGCCGTGCTTGCCTTCGTATTGGAGCAAGCGGTTGGCATTGGTCAAATCCTCCAGCATCCAGGCATAGCTGGCATTGCCCCATTCGCATAAGGGAGCGTCTTTGGGGGGAGATCCCCAGGGCTTGGGTAAGGTGCACAGATAGTAGTACTGATTTTCCCGGCAAAACCGTTTGCAAAATCGGTCCGTTTGAAACGCGATAATATTCTGTACCAGCTCGTTGACCGTTTTTCGCGCGGCAGGGTCGCCCTGTGCCGCGGTCCTAGCCAACCTCACATGCTCGTGGTTAATCTCGTTGTCGGCTCCCTCTAAATTGGCCGCGTTTTGATCGCGGTCGGCTGGCAGCGTTGATGCTTTGTTCATCAGTTGTAAGTCGTTTTATGGTACAGAATAAGAATAATAGCGGCTAAAAAGCTATTTACCACGAAGCGCA